>Ga0315287_10004797_pt1 | contig 13238 bp, 8 predicted proteins | sample YL17G11_0_MG_FD_205037 | JGI IMG/M metagenome (GOLD analysis project Ga0315287, IMG submission 205037) | Sediment microbial communities from Yellowstone Lake, YNP, Wyoming, USA - YL17G11_0 | ecosystem: Environmental > Aquatic > Freshwater > Lake > Sediment | place: USA: Wyoming | collected... | reverse complement strand
GTCACTTTGTCGAGGATCGGCCAGAGCGAATGAACAGGATAGCGGACCTCATCCGGCTCGCTTGTGAATATCTCTTTCAGAATCCTCGCCTTCCCCTCCCCGCACACCAATACCACAATGTGTGACGCCGCGCACAGCACCGGGTGCGTCAGCGTTATGCGGTTCAGCTTCTCGTCAAGAACATAAACAACGCACGCAAGGTCCGTCGTATCGAAGCGGGCGTAGCTATCCGGAAACAGCGACCCAATATGCCCGTCATCGCCCATCCCCAACATAATCAGATCGAATTCGGGAATCTCGCCCCTCTTCGCGCCCAGCACCCGTCGAATCGTCTCCTCGTAAGAGCGGGCCGCAACCCCGAAATCACCATACTCGGTCGGAATACGATGAATATTAAACTCCGGAATCCCGACTTTTTCAAGAAAAGTCTCAGCCGCCAGCTTGTAGTTGCTCCACTGCGAATCCGGGGGAACATATCGCTCGTCCACCCAGAACAACTGTATCTTCTCCCACGCAAGAGACCGCGCGCGCGGAACCTCCGCAAGCAGCTCAAAGAATCGTCTCGGCGTATGCCCCCCCGACACCGCCACGTTGAAGACATTCTTGCAGCTAATCGCTTTTTGCGCATCCTTCACGAAAACCTCAACGCTCTTATGCGCAAGGCTCTCGGCATCGGACGCAATCTCAACTTTCGGTTGGTATTTGGCAGTAGTCTCCATAACTTCACCGGCCTTCCCTATCGGGCACAACCCGCCTGTCACTTGCGATCCCCCCGGCCGGGCTAATCCCCTCCGCGCAGACACACACCTGCCCCGCGTTTGATTCGGAACTTCGCAAGAAATGCCACAAATCCAAATTCATACTCCCGCCCTTAACTGTACGGCTTACACACATACTATTATCCAATAGAATGCGCGTCTTTGCCACAACTTTTTTCAAAAATAGTAAAATTCCCTCCCGCACGCCAAAACTCCCTAAATCTCGCCCCGAAAAAGACTTACATATCGAATCGTCATCGCATCTGCTGCACAGCCGCACTTGGATCAATCGCATCTCTGCTGGATGCGCCGCTAAATCCCAGCCGCAGTGAAAGCCGACCGAGCATAGCATAAAGCGAGGGAACTACCACCAGTGTCAGTACGGTTGTGAACGACAGGCCAAAGATAATGGCGATGGACATATTTCTCCACCACTGCGTTGATTCGCTTTTTGTGGCCCACGAGAAGGTATGAAAATCATAGGATATCCCAACAGCCATGGGGATCAGCCCGATGAAGTTGGTGGCGGCGCTGAGAAGCACCGGACGCAATCGCGTCACACCAGCTTCTATGGTTGCACTGACGACGTCCATACCCTGGTCCTGCAACTGCCTGGCAAAGTCGAGCAGGACGATCCCGTTGTTCACGACGATCCCTGCAAGGCTTATCACCGCGATCCCAGTCATGATGATGCTAAACGGCAACCCGCACACTACCAGACCAAGCAGCACACCCACCAGTGAAAGACCCACAGTTGACATAATGACCAGAGGAACCATCAGCGAATTGAACTGCGCCACGAGAATCATCACGATGAGCATAATGGCGATGACAAAAGTTTTCGAAAGAAACGCCTGCGCTTTCTCCTGTTCCTCTCGCTCCCCTGCATAACGAATCTCGTAACCCGCAGGCAGCTCAAGGCCGTCCAGACGCTTCTCGACATCTCGCAGAACTTCGGTGCTAAGCCGCCCCTCGGCGTCGGCCGTCAGGGTCACTACCCGTTTCTGGTTGACCCGATTGATCGTGCCGAATCCGCCGGTGTACTCGATCCGGCCGAGCGAACTGAGCGGCACCGACCCGCCGGATGTATTGGGAATCTGAAGGCCATAGAGGTCGTCCACTCCGACGCGCTGGTTTAGCGGCAATCGTACTGTGATGTCATACTCGTCGTTGTACTGGCGATAGGTTCCGACCTTACGGCCGAAGACCGCCATCTTGATGAAGTTCCCGACTACGGCGGTATTCACGCCAAGCAACATGGCGTTGCGCCGGTCAACGGTAAAAGCCAGCTCGGGACGAGTCGCCTCATGGTCGCTCTGCAGGTTCACAAGGCCCTGAACCCCAACAATCTTCTCCTTGGCCTGCCCGCTCAGAGACTCGAGCACCCCAAAATCTTCGCCAATGATGCGGACTGTCACCGGCGCTCCCGTCGGCGGACCTTTTTCCTCACTTTCGATCTTGAGTTCGGCGCCGGGGATGTCGGCAACGGCCTGCCGAACCTCAGAGATGATCTCCGGCGAAGGCCTCCTTCGATCGGCGAAATCAGGAAAGACCAGCGTGATATTGGCTAAGTGCGGCCCGCCCGCACTGGCCATCAGGTCCATACCACCACCTGACGAACCGACGTTAGTGACAACGTACTCTATGTATGGCTTATACTCTCCAATCCGACTTTCAATCCCTCGCGCAATGCGGTCCGTCTCTCGAATGTTGGTTCCTTGCGGCGCTCTGATCCCGATCATGGCCCGTTCCGGGTCCCCCTGCGGAAAAAACTCCACCCCCTTGCCGAGCTTAACGTACAACAGGCCCATCGCCGCCAGAAGAAAGCACGAGAACAGAAGGGTGCCGGCCCAATGTGATATCGCAAGTTGCTGTACCCGCCGGTAGCCCCGGATCAACCACTTCTCTCCGCCGGCGCGAGGAGCCGCCTTGCCTATGCTCGCACAGAATGTCGGGTTGAATACCAGCGCAACGAACAGCGAGCTCAGCAGTACGATCGTCACCGTTATCGGCAGGTACTTCATGAAATCGCCCATGATTCCCGGCCAGAACATCATCGGCACAAAACTCGCGATGTTGGTCAGCGTGGACGCGGTCACGGCCCACGCAACCTCCCGCGTCCCCACGATCGCTGCCTGCAATCGCGGCACACCCAGTTGCATATGCCGGTAGATGTTCTCCACAATCACGATCGCCGTGTCAACCAGCATCCCCAGCGCCAGAATCAGGCTGAATAGCACGATCATATTCAGTGTATAACCCAGCATCTGGATGATGAAGAAGCTCATTAGCATGCTGAACGGAATGATCAACGAAACAATCGTGCTCGACCGCCAACCCAGAAACAGCACCAGAATCGCAACGACCAGGACCAGCCCGGATGCCATGTTGTTTTCCAGGTCAGCCACCATAGTCCGGACGCGTTTTGACATATCATAAGTGATGTCGAATTTCACCGCGCCCGGCACCAGTTGCTGAGCCTTCTCGATCACAATCTTGATCTGGTCGGAGACCTGGACGACGTTCGCCCCGGCGCGCTTCTGGACGCTCAGCGTGACGTTCTCCAGCCCGTTGAGACGTGAGAAGCTCATGCGATCTTTGAAGGCGTCCGTCACTGTAGCAACGTCCGTCAGATATATGGGCTTGCCGTCGCGGACCGTAAGCAGCAGATGGTCAACCTCTTCGGGCGTAACGAACTCCGCAGGGACGCGAACGTTGAACTTGGTCCCTTTAGTCTCCAGACCGCCGGCGGAAATGTTCACGTTCTCAGAAGGGATAAGCGCCAGCAGCTCAGAAATCAGCAGGTTGTGCGACGCTAGGCGGTCGCGGTCGAACTCCAGTCGTATCTCACGCTCCAATGAGCCCAGCACATCGACCTTCAGTACACCGGGCAGCGCCTCGATGGCGTCCTGCAGGTTATCGGCAATCTCCTTGAGCTGCACCGGCGAGACATTACCGGAAACACTAATCAACGTGATGGGGAACTCGGAAAAATTGATTTCCTTGATCACGGGTTCTTCCACGTCTATGGGCAGCTCGCCCTTGGCCAGGTCCACTCGGTCGCGCACTCGCTGCAGGGCAACGTCGGTCGGCACATCCGGCGTAAACTCCACATCTATCATGGACAGGCCCTCGGCGCTGCTGGAGCGTATCTCCTTGACGCCGCGGACGCCGTTGATCTCCTTTTCGATTTTCATAGTGACGGACGTCTCGACATCCTCCGGAGAGACGCCCTCGTAGATGGTGTTAACCATGATGTGCGGGATGGAGACGTCGGGGAATGCCTCGCGCGGCAATGAGATGTAGCTGTAGGTCCCCAGCACGATGATCATCAGGCCGAGAACCGCGATGGAGGTTCGGTTACGAATGGAAAGGTCTGTAATCAGCATGGAAGTCACTTGCCCTCGGAAACAACGTTTACCTTCTGTCCCGGCGCAACAAAGCGATGGCCGGCTACGATGAGCTGGTCGCCCGGCTCAAGGCCGCGAGTAACCTGGACGCGATCGCCCCTGATGATGCCCAGCTCGACCTGCCGGCGCTGAGCCTGCGAGGAGCTGACAACATAGACGGCTTTGCCGTCCTCCATCGGGATCACCGCCAGCAGCGGGATCATGACGGCATCGCGCAGGACCCGGCGGGTCAGGCCGACGCGCACAATTTGACCGCTGCGCAGAAGTCTTTCCCCGTTGTCCAGCGTCACTTCCATCCGGGTCGAGCGAGTCCGCGAATCCGCCAGCTCACTTATAAACGTGATCGTCCCTTCAAAAGGACGCTCTACGCCCTTGATATCTGCGAACACCGCCGCTTTCTGACCAACGGCGAAGAACCCAATGTCGCGCTCGGGAACCTCCGCTGCTGCCTTGACGAGCGCGCTATCGACCAGCCTGGCCACGGGCCCTCCGGGCTGAACGTACTCGCCCGTTTCAACAAGAAGTTCGTTGAGCACACCGTCTATAGGGGCTAATATCCGTGTCCGCTCTAAACGAGCGCGGATTTCTTCCAGGTTAGCCCTGCTAATGGCCCGTTTGTTGATGGCGTCATCCAGGTCACGCGTCGCAGTGGCTTCCTGCTTGACAAGCTCGGTCATCCGCTCGAACTCGATCTGGTCACGCTTGGACTGCGCCTCGGCAATGTCAAATTCGGGCTGCAGAAGATCCGTATCAAGCTGGATCAGCAGGTCTCCGGCCCGCACATCCCTGCCCTCTTCAAGCGGAATTCGTTCGATCCGGCCCGCAACCTCTGCGGAAACGTCAACAACACGGTTCGGCTCGATGACTGCTGGAAGGCTAAACGTCTCGGGAAGCTCTGGTTCGGCAGTCACTGTCATCACAGTCACGTTCACCGCTGGCGGTTCGCTGGGCGGAACCTCTCGTTTTCGGCTTGGCATCTTGGCTATCGCGGCCAACACCGCCAGCACGCCGAGAATGAGGACCGCCTTGACTGCCTTGCGGAGTGCCGAGCCGCCTGGCATCCTTCTTCCGAAGACCGGGCCAGCCCATTTTCTGTTCGTTGCTTCCGTTCTGGTCACTTTGCCTTCGCCTCCTTCTGTTCGCCTTGCTGTTGATAATCCCAATCCCCGCCGAGGGCGAGGTGGAGATTCACGCGAGTCGTCCATATCTGGCCCTTCAGAATGACTAATTGCTCTTCGGCTGCCCTGCGGCGCTGCTCGGCTTCGAGCACAGAGAGAATCCCCTCGGTGCCCTGTTCATAACGGACTTTTGAAATATCTTCGGCAGCTTTGGCTTGCTCCAACTGAAGCTCGGTATGCTCAAGCTGCTGCTGCTGCATCTTCTCCACCACCAGCGCATCCTCGACCTCTCGCATAGAAGTAAGCACGATCCCCCCATAAACGGCTGCCAGCTCGGCATAGCGAGCCTTGGCCGAATTAATCTGGGCCCGCAGCCGCCCGCCCGTGAAAATAGGCCCGCGCACAGCAAACACCGCCGAATAAGTTTCGCTGAATTGCTCCCATAAATCACGGTACCGGTCGGCGCTGCCGCCGTACGCCGCCGTCAGCGTCAGGTCGGGAAATAGCTGCGCGATACTAACGCCGATCTGCTCGTTTGCCGCTCGCAGATTCATCTCCGCCGCCTTGACGTCCGGTCTTCGGTCGAGCAGCGCCGCAGGCACCCCAACGGGAACCGGGGCCAATTTCGGCAGGTCCGATAGCGTCTTGGGCAGGTGTTCCGAACTGCCGGGCCGCCGGCTGATAAGCACGTCCAGAGAATGGTGCGCCATTGCCAGCAAAACCTCGATGCTCGGCTCAAGGGCCTTCGCAGCCTCCAGGTTCTCCCGAGCAAGCCGCACGTCAAGTGGACTGACCTGACCCAGGCTATTGCGCTTCTCGACGACATCAAGCATACTCTTACGGCTTTCCGTATTTGCGCGGGCGATGGCAAGACGCCCCTGTATGGTTGCGATATCTATCCGGGCCTTTATGACAGTTGCGATCATCGAATTGACCAGGGCCTGCTCGTTGGCCTCTGCCGCAAGCACCTGCGCCCACGCGGAGCGCTCTATGTGTTTGAGTTTGCCAAAAAGGTCGAACATATATGCGACCGAGATGTTCTGCTGCCAGGTTTCCGTAAGGAAGCTGAACCTCCCGCCGCCCAAGCCGCCAAACCCGCCGCCGAAGCTGAAAGACGTCTTGCTTCTGCTGCGGGCCATATCGTATGAGACATCAGGCAGCCTGCCGCCATGTGCCTCGGCCAGAGCAGCCTGGGCCTGAATGACCCTCGCTGCGGCGGCCTTCAGGTCATAGTTGTTCTCAAGCATCTCGCAAACCAGCACGGCCGTCGTCGGATCCCCGAACCGCTCCCACCACGTGTCAAGATCGTTGAAGTCACTAAATTCCTCCTTGTGCGCCCCGACGTGAAAATACCCGTCGTTCGTGTCCGCCGGCGTCTGCGGCCTCGAATACTTCGGCCCCACCACGCACCCTCCCAACACGCAAAATGCCGCCATAACCAACGACAAACAAATTACAGCCAACCACTTCTTCATTCACTCCCCCCCTCGGCATAAGCCCGAATCCCTGCGGCGGAAAACGCCACAATGTGATCTATGATTCTGCTCAGTTCGTACTTCGGCATCTCAGCATCGCGGGCCTGTTCCAACATCGGCCTGATGTGCACTGCATGCAGCAACTGGCCAACAATTGAATACACAACCAGCACAGCCCTGGATTCGTCTAAACCCGGGCATGCTTTTAGCAACGCGCTTTGTATCGCTTTCAGCGTGGGTATGGCCATCTCCTCGGCGAAAACATCCGAAGGCAGGTAACTATCAACCATTTCTCGCCCCATAAGCTTCATAAATCGAGCAGCCCTGGTCTCATCCGCCAGCGGCTCGATAAACGCATTCGCAAAAGACCTCAGCAAATCCTCCAATTTCGGCCTGCCGCCGCTCTCGCTCATCACCCTGTCAATACTGGCAATTCGAACATCCCTCATCGGAAGCAAGTGCCGGCGAAAAACCTCTTCGTACAGCTTCTCTTTGCCGCCGAAATAGTAATTCACCGATGCGATATTGCTGTCCGCCGCAGAGGCAAGCTCCCGAATGCTCGTACCCTCAAAACCACGCTCTGCAAAGAGCCCTTCCGCCACATCGAGCAGGCGTTCCCGGACGCCCTTTGCCGAATACTCGGTCGTGTTCTTACGGTCTGTAGTGCCCATTTCTGCACGTCTCCTAAACAGTCGTTTCATACGATAGCTTAAAACAAACGTTTGTATAAGTCAAGAATTTTTTGCACTTTTTTACAAAAATCGGCTAACATCCCCGCCACTGACATCAAAAAACGCGGTTTTCATCTGATAACGCCAACTCTGAACCCGCAATCGCGGCAACTATTCCTGCACTTCTGCTCTGATGCTGCGCTGTACCGCGATGTCCGACCTTCCAACAATGATGCCGATTTATTGGACAGAATCCACCCCATCACTTATCATGACGAGTTCTGCAAAATTGCAGGTTATACTTGCAGCACGACTCTGTTATTGACGTGGTCCGGCTGCTCTTTGGCTGCGGCAATGAACGCTATGCTTGGTGGAAGTGATATCTGCCCAGTCGGTTCGGCTCTGACGCCAGTTCGCAATTGAATTATCAGAAAGGACCCAAAATGAAAACGCAGACACGCAGAGAATTCCTCAGAACGCTCGGATTCGTCGCCGGTTCAGCCGCCGGCCTATCGACGCTGCAAAGTTGCGCAAGTGCCGCCCGCACTTCAACTGCGCCCGCCAAGCGACCCAACATCATATTCATAATGACCGACGACCACGCCTCCCACGCGATGAGCTGCTACGGCAGCAAGATAAACAAAACGCCCAATCTCGACCGAATCGCCAATCAAGGAATGCGCTTCGACAACAGTTTTTGCACCAATTCCATCTGCGCGCCCTGCCGCGCCGTAATCCTCACCGGAAAGCACAGTCACCTCAACGGCGTCACCGACAACGCGAAGAATTTCGACGGCTCTCAGCAGACGTTCCCCAAGCTCCTCCAGAAGGCCGGCTACCAGACCGCAATAATCGGCAAGTGGCACCTCAAAACCGACCCGACCGGCTTCGACTACTGGAATATCCTGCCCGGCCAGGGAGTGTACTACAACCCGACTATGATAGAAATGGGCGTCCAGAAAGAGTACACCGGCTATGTCACCGACATAATCACCGACCACGCCCTCAAATGGCTAAAAGAGCGCGACCCCGAAAAACCATTCTGCCTGATGTTCCATCACAAAGCCCCCCACCGCGAATGGGAGCCGGGCCCAAAACACCTGACAATGTACGACGATGTCACTATGCCCGAGCCGGAAACGCTCTTCGACGATTACGCCGGCCGGGGAAGGGCCGCCAAAGAGCAGGATATGAGCATCGAAAAAACAATGACCGACCGCGACCTAAAGCTCGTCGCCCCCAAGAACCTCACCCCCGAACAGAAAAAACTCTGGGACGCAGCCTACGACCCCAAGAACAAGGCCTTCGAGCAGGCCAATCTCCAGGGCAAAGACCTTGTCCGCTGGAAATACCAGAGATACATCAAGGACTACCTCCGCTGCATCGCCTCCGTTGACGACAACGTCGGGCGCGTCCTCGATTACCTCGACGCATCCGGCCTCGCCGAAAACACCGTCGTCTTTTACACCTCCGACCAGGGCTTCTATCTCGGAGACCACGGCTGGTTCGACAAGAGATTTATGTACGAAGAGTCGCTGAGAATGCCCCTGCTCGTCCGCTATCCAAAGCAGGTAAAACCCGGCTCCGTAAATAACGACCTCGTCCAGAACCTCGATTTCGCCCCCACCTTCCTCGACTTCGCCGGTCTTGACGCGCCGCCGGATATGCAGGGCCGCTCCCTGCGAAGGCTCCTCCGGGGCAAAACGCCCGACGACTGGCGGACCTCCATTTACTACCACTACTACGAATACCCGGCCGTCCACAGCGTAAAACGGCACTACGGCGTTCGCACGAAACAGTATAAGCTCATCCACTTCTACAATGACATCGACGAGTGGGAGCTTTACGACCTCGAAAAAGACCCCCACGAACTCAAAAGCGTGTACAGCGACCCCGCATACGCCGACATCGTAAAAGAGCTAACCGCCGAGCTAAAACGCCTCCGCACATTGTACAAAGACGATACCGGCGCCCCTGTCTAATATAGAATACTCAACTCTGCGGCGATTTCGCAGAAGTTGTGCGCGCCACTGCGTTGCTTGTGCACAAACACACAGACAGGGTCCAACCGACGGCAATGAAGGCTACCCGGTAACAACTGGATTAGCCCGCTGAAAGCACCATACAAGAGGCCGCTATTCCAGCACCTTGCCCGTCGCCTTGTCCCACCGCACGACCCGGACATTCATCCGATGGCTCTTGCCATGACAGTCCGTGCACACCTTCTCCGGGCCTTCCGGCGTCTTTTCGTCAAAGACAGTCTCAGCCCCCGCAAGAATCACATTATGCCCGTCAACGTGCTCAATGTCCTGCCGCGGGTGGCACATCATACACGTCGGATTGATCTTCGCCCGTGGATACATAATCTCCGGCGGCGTGACGTTCGCCTCATCGCTGCGATGCCGTTGCGACTCCCCGTGGCACCGCTCGCACCCTATCCCCGCAACCTTATGCTTCACAACGAGGCCCTCATCCTCAAAATTCCCGTGGCACGCAAGGCAAAAAGGATTGGCGACAAAACGTGCCCGCTTAACCTGGCTTTCAACAGGTTCTTCTTTCGCCGGTTGCCCGACGCCATTCCCATCGGGCCGCCCTTCACAAGAGCAGCTTGCCGCCAAAACCAGCAGCAAGCCGCTCACTATGAATACGCTTATTGTTATGCCACGTAGTTGCGTGACCTTCATCTAATATCCCTTATTCGTATCTACATTAATGCCGACACAGTCAAAAAGCGGCCGGCCTGTTACACGTATTCCCAGTCCTTGAGCCAGTGATAGTCCGCCGGCAGATTCGCCCAAGCGCGATCCATCGCATCATCCAGCTCCTTCGCCTCTTCTTTCTCAAGCGGCCCTTCAATCGCGGCCTGCGCCACGTTGTCAACCTGGTGCTGGTTTATCAGACCCGGAATCGGGGCCGTTATGGCGTCGTTGCAAAGAACGTGCCGGATCGCCATCCGCGCCAGCTTGTCGTCTTCCTCGGCGGTCGGACTGTCCGGCGAGCTGTTGCCCTTGAAAAGGCTCGTCCCCGAAAACGGCTTGATGCCGAACCAGCCCACGCCGAACTTCTTCATTGTCGCCCACAGGCCCGCTTCGTCGGTAACAACCTTGGTCTTTGCCGTATATGGCGTTACGACCACCTGCACTATCTCAGGATACGTCTCGATCATCCACTTGATATGCGCCCGATCGTGCGAGGAAAACCCCGTCATCCGCGCCTTGCCCTGCTTCCTGGCAGTCTCGAGCGCTTTCATCATTTCATCGACCTCGCCTTTGGTGTGCTGGCCGCTCTGCTCGTGCATCGTAATCCGCCAGAGATCCACGTACTCGAGCTTGGCCTCGCGCATCCCTTTATCGAGCGTGCCTAACAGTTTCTCCGCCGTGCGGAAACTGCCGTTTCGCAGCTCCTCCTGGTACCACGAGAAACCAAGATACATCGCATCCCGCCTGCCCCGCAAGGCCTCGGAGTACGTCAACACCTCCTGCAAGGTGCACGCATCTATGTAGTTGATGCCGCGCTTGATGCACTGGGATACGACGTCGTACCGGTTCTTCTTGAAGCCTTCATCCTGCAAATTGGCCCCAAGCCAGTCGCCGCCCTTGAACGCGTTCGGCGCCATCTCGTTGACGCGCTTCCAGTGCCCGCCTAAGCACACCTGCGAAATCCACAGCCCCGTCTTGCCCAACGGCCGGTACTTCATCTCGGGATTGTAGCTCCGCGTCTTCTTCACGTCCGTCTTCTCGACCGCCTGGCTCTGCACAGCGCCAAGACCTGCCGCAAGACCCGCAGCGGCCGCCGCCCCGTCGCGCACAAACTCACGCCGCGTCAGCCCCGCCTTATTACCCCGTTGATTCTGTTCCATAATGTTCTCCTTATAATTTTGGTTCGAAGGCTTCTGCAAAATTGCAGGTTAGGCCTCGCTTCTGTGCGAGCACCGCCTATTTACGCTATGTTTCATCTCGACTCACAAGCTTCCCGTAACATTCTCTCAGGTACTCCCGCGACTTCGCAAGATTCGCCGCCATCACCTCCGCCTCCGGATGCCCGTGCATAAACGGATTCACATACCCGCGGTATCTGGTCTCCGCAAGCGCCTCAATCCACGGCGTCATATCCGTCGGCCCCACGCCCGGAAGCTGCTCATCGCCCGGATACTCCTGCCACGCATAAAAGAAAAAGAGCTGCTTGCCGCATATCCGAATCGCCTCCGGCACAGATGCCTTAATCGCCTGCAGATGATAAGGCGCCAGTGCGATTCCCAACCTCCGTGACTTGTTCATATCGACAAACGCCTTGAACGAATCCGCCGTGCAAAGCAGCGACCCGCCGTGGTTCTCAATGGCAAGATAAGAATTATTCTTCTCAGCCAGCTCAACCAACGGCTTGAGAGATTCAATGAACTCCTTCATCCGGGCCGTCAATTCCTCGGGCTTGCTCGCCCCCGCGCTGCCCTGAACAGCAATCCCGCCCCCGGCCTTACCCAACAGCTCGGCATAACGCTCGTACCCCCCGCTATAAACCGAAAATGCAAACAGCTTGAGCTTGTGCTTGGCCAGCAGCTCCTTCAGACCCTCCGGCCCAAGACGATTCAGCACGTCGTCCAGATGGGGACATCCCTCGTGCGCCGACCAGATATCAATCGCCTCAAATCCCAATTTGGCAATCCGCTCGCACGCCTGCTCGATAGGAAGCTGCGAGAAATGAATCGATGACGTTGACAGCCGCATCCGCCACTTCTTTTTCTCCGCCCCGCCCATACCCGCCCAAATCGGCAGGACGCCCCCGCCCGCCACAGAAGCCGCGCCAAAACTCACGGCCTTCAAAAAGCTGCGCCGGTCAAATAAGCCCCCGTTCTGCCCACCTCCTCCGGACAAATCGTGCCCATTCAACTCATTATTTACAGCAAAGCTTCTTTTCATACGTCCAAAGCTGCGCACAACAACGCATTCTCAACTACAACACGATAACCCATCTTGCCCACATTGTCAACGCTTATTTTAGCGCCGCGGAATCTCAAAACACTCCTTGCGGCACACTTTTTGTTTGACCCAGCCGTCCATAAAAGCCTAAAATCAGTCCCCGTTAGGCACAACGTGCCCAGGGCGCCTCAAATACAGCGAGGTCTGTCCTGATTTTGAAAAGACTTAGAGCACCAAACAAAAAGAAGGCCCTTCTCTGTCATTCCCGCGAAAGCGGGAATCCAGAAGCCTTGATTTCGTGGAAAAAACCATCTTGTTATAGCCTCTTATAAGATTTAACCTGATTCTGTACTCTCGAAAAGGAGACTGAAATGACCCAACAAACTCGACAAATCACCCGACGCAATCTGATGCAGATAGTCGGCCTCGGCACCGCGGCGCTCGCCCTGCCGTCCTGCACATCCGGCCAGAAAACAGCCAAACCTGCCGCCGCAAAAGGACGCATAAATCACTCCGTTGCCTACTGGTGCTTCGCAAACCACTGGAGCCTTGAAAAGACCTGCCAAATCGCAAAATCCCTCGGCCTCAAGAGCGTCGAGCTGGTCGGCCCCGCCGACTTCCCCACGCTCAAAAAATACGGCCTCGCCTGCGCCATTGCACCCAACGGCACGCCCGACCCGCCCTTTGTCAAAGGCTTCAACAACCCCAAATACCACGATATGATTGTCGCCAAAACCAAAGAGACGATTGACGCCTGCGCCGAGTATAAGTTCCCCAACGTCATCGCCTTCACGGGTTTTTGCGAGGACATCCCCGACGACGTCGGCGCCAAAAACTGCGTCGCGGGCCTGAAAAAAATCATAGGCCACGCAGAGAAGAAAAATGTCAAC
>Ga0315287_10004795_pt1 | contig 13243 bp, 13 predicted proteins | sample YL17G11_0_MG_FD_205037 | JGI IMG/M metagenome (GOLD analysis project Ga0315287, IMG submission 205037) | Sediment microbial communities from Yellowstone Lake, YNP, Wyoming, USA - YL17G11_0 | ecosystem: Environmental > Aquatic > Freshwater > Lake > Sediment | place: USA: Wyoming | collected... | reverse complement strand
TGATGGCTGTCATCCAATCCTATCAATCCAACACGAGCCCCGCACCATGACCTGCCCCAAGTACGACCACGAAGAATTCAAGGCGGAGTTCTACTCACGCTTCGACATGAGCAAACAAGCCACCACCGAGGCGCTGCGCGCGGCGCTGGAGGCGCTGCGCAAGCACCCCGCCAACCCCACCGCGTTGACGGTGCTGAGGCGGCTGGCCGCGACGCGCGTTGTTTGGTATGGATCTGACGTCGCGCTCAAATCCGAAATTGCCCGCGCTCTGAAGGAATACCCATCATGATCCATCTGCGCGTCCGCACCGAGTACTCATTCCGGGAGACCTTTGCCCCGCTGCCCCGCGTCATCGCGCGGCTCCAGGCCATAGGGGCCACCGCTGCGGGGATGGTGGACCTGGGCGGCGGCACTTGGGGACACGTCCGGTGGGACGCGGCGATGCGGCGTGCAGGCCTTTCCCCGCTGTTTGGAGCCGAGTTCGTGGTCACCCCCGGCCACCCCCCAGCCGACACCCGCAACGCGCCTACGGCGTGGGCGCTGGCGGAGGACTCGGCTGCGTTGTACGCGCTGGCTTCGCTGGCGGCGCAGCAGCCATCGGGCTTCAACCAGAAACCAGGGTTGACGCAGCGCCAGTTCTTGGACGCGCCGGGGCTGGTGAAGTTCGCCGGGTCGGCGCTGGCCCGCAGCGAAGAGGCTGTGGTGGATGCAAGGGTTTACCTTGATCTCAACCCGGCAGCGGTGCTCACCACCCGGGACGCCCTGGCCACAGCCCGGCGCTGCGGCGCTGCGGCGCGCATAGTGCTCACAGCCGACAACTACTACGCAGCCCCCGAGGACCGAAAGTTGCATGAGCTGGTGGGCCGGAGCAACAAGACCTCGCCGCAACACCTGCTGGACGAGGGCGAGTTGATTGCTGCCTTTGCTGATCAACTCGGGAGCCGCGCTGCGGTGGACGCGGCACTCGCCAACGCAGCCGAGATCGCCGCGCGGCTCGCAGGGGTCAAGCTGCGCCGTGCGCCGCTCATCAAGTTGGAGGGTGACGTTGAGGCGTTGTGCCGAGAGGGCCAAGCCAAGCGTCTGGCGCTGGGTCAGATCAAGGAATGGACCCCCGAGTACGAGGCTCGACTGCAGAAGGAACTGACGCTTGTGAAGGAGAAGGCGTTTGACTCCTACTTCTTGATGGTGGCAGATATGATGCACTGGGCCAAGCAGCGCATGCTCGCCGGTCCTGGGCGGGGTAGCAGCGCTGGGTCGTTGATGTGTTACCTGCTCGCGATCACAGAGGTCGACCCCCTGCCGTTCGGACTGCTCTTCGAGCGCTTTGTGGACCAGACGCGTGGTGGTCATATGTTCAACCAAAAATTCGTGGAGGCAATCAATGCTCTTTCCTCGCGTAACACAGCCGATGCCTGAGCTGACGCCTGCGTGGGTAAGTGAACCATGCATTTCATACACACCAGGAAACAGCAACGCAAAGGGAGCCAAGTGGTCCGATGAGGCACGAGCAAGACTGAGCGCAAGACTTATTGGCAACACACACAAGATTGGAAAGAAACACAAGACCGATAAGCGATGGAATCGAGAGGAGCCGGCATGAAGTTCGGACCGCTTGAAGTCCCTCAATGGGCGATAGATCAGTTTGGTTCTGCACGGATAGAGGCCGAAATCAAGGCTGCTTCAGGAAGTTCGATCCTTGTCAGGATGGTCAACCTAATCCAGTCCAATGCAAAAACGAATGACGACCTAGGCTCGGCGATCTTGTTTGCGTTTGGTGTTCAAAGCGTCACCCCTGCGTTTGACCCGACCTATTACGATCCGTCGCTTCCAGATATTGACGTCGACCTCAGTGACACAAAGCGCGATACAGTCTACGACTACCTGCGCGACAAGTACGGCGCAGAGCACGTGGCGCGCCTAGGCACCATCAGCGAGTACAAGCCCAAGAGCGCGCTCGCAGAGGTAGCGAAGCGCCTGGGCATCGCCCCATGGGACACGCGTCCGGTGCGCGACGCAATGTTCACGCGCAGCTCGGGCGACTCGCGAGCCAACAACTGCTTGGCCGACACACTGATGGAGACCGAACCAGGGCGCAATCTGGTTGCCCGTTACCCGGCCATCGTGTTGGCAGGAGAAATCGAGAGTCATGCCTCCCACACAGGCGTTCACTCTGCAGGGGTGGTCGTGTGCAACGAACCGATCACCAACTTCTGTTCAGTCGTTGACGGGGTGGCTCAGATCGACAAGCCAGACGCCGAGGCGCTCAACCTGTTGAAGATTGACGTGCTAGGCCTGCGCACGCTCGGTGTGATCGAGGATGCTGGGGTGGTGACGCAAGAGCAACTGTACACCCTGCCGTTGGACGACCCCAAGGTGTTCGACCTACTGAACGAGGGACGCTTCAGCGGCATCTTTCAATTCGAGGGGCAGGCGCTGCAGTCCCTGACTCGCCAAATTCACATGAGCAAGTTCGACGACCTCACCCACATCACAGCCCTGGCCCGCCCTGGCCCGTTGGGCGGGGGCGCGGCGTCTCGCTTCATAGCGCGGCATCATGGTGATGAAGCGATTGACGTGGCGCACCCATCGCTTCATCATTACTTGGACGAAACGTTCGGTCTGGTGCTATACCAGGAGCAAGTCATCCGGGTGTGCCGCGAAATCGGAAAGCTCAGCTGGGAAGACAACGCCACGCTGCGCAAGGCCATGAGCAAGAGCTACGGCAAGGAATTCTTCGACGGCTACGCAGCCAAATTCCTGATGGGCGCCGCTGAGAGCAACCTAGGCAAAAATGAGGCTCAAGCAATCTGGGACCAAATCTGTTCGATGGGTTCCTGGAGCTTCGCGAAGTCCCACGCCGTCAGCTACGCACTAGTCAGCTACTGGACCGCATGGCTCAAGGCGCACTACCCGCTGGAGTATGCAGCCGCGTCGCTGCGCAACACCAAGGACGACGAGAGCGCCTTCTCGCTGCTCCGAGAGATAACCGCCGAGGGCATTGACTACATCCCGTTCGACCTCGACCTCAGCGAAGAGAACTGGTCGGTGAAGGACGGCAAGTTGATCGGTGGGTTCCTAGGGCTGAAAGGCATCGGCCCCGCCACCGCCCAAGCCATGCTCAAGCAGCGCGGCTCCGGCGGCGAGCTCACCGACAAGCAGCGCGAGAAGCTCGACAAGGCTCAGCTCATCTTCGGCGACCTTTACCCTGCGCACACCAAGTGGGGCCAGTACTACGACGAGCCCGAGGCCTGCGGGCTGGCCAAAGGGAGCACAGTCATCAACATCGCCGATCTGCCAGAGGAGGGCGAGGTGGTGATTGTTGGGCGACTGTGCAGCAAGGACTCCCGCGACTACAACGAGACTGTGCGCCTTGCGCGCCGCAACGGCAAGCGCATGAAGGGCCAGACGCTGTTCTTGGATTTACGCGTAGCCGACGACAGCACCTTGACCCCGTTCCTTTGTCGCATTGATCGTTGGGACTACGAACCCATCGGACGCATCCTGCTTGAGCGGGGGCGCGAGGACCAAGACTGGTTCCTGATCCGTGGCGACAAGCTGCGCAATTTCCCCATGGTCTCGGTGCGCAAGATCAAGTGCCTCAACAACCCGGAATTCTTCAAGGAGCATCGCACCCATGGCTGATCGTGAACGATTGTTCTGGGGGCGCATAGTCGAGAACCTGTGGGCACCGGACAGGTTCTTGCTTAGGATCGAGTCAGGCATTTCTGACGGAGTGCCAGACTCATACTACACCATCACACAGGTGAGTGGGTGGATGGAACTGAAGTGCCCCATCGAGCCCAAGCGCGAGACCACAGCGCTGTTCTCCGGCAATCACCAACTCAGCATGGCACAGCGCAATTGGCTGCTCGCGCACCGACAAGCGGGCGGCGTCGGGTTTGTCGCCATTGAGACCGAGCGCCACGTGATGCTGATCGGCTCTCGGCACGTAGACTCCGTCAACACATCCACCATCGAACAGCTACGCGCCCTGGCAGATTTCCGGGCTGTGCGCCCGCTCAAGGCTCGCGATTGGGTGCAGTTTATGTGGACACTCACAGAGCGCGTCAAGATCAACAAGGACCTATTACCATGAGCGCACTACCACAGCGCGAATACACAGCGCTACCTATGATGGCACATCAGCGCCTGGCTGCCCGCAAAGCGTGGGGTAAATCGGGATTTGCCCTATTAATGGAACAAGGAACAGGCAAGACCCTCACCTTCATCGCAGAGGCTATCGCGCTGTATGCTGCAGGGAAGATTGAGGGCATGCTGGTGCTCGCTCCAAACGGTGTTCATGTTAACTGGGTGCTCGACGAGATTCCCAAGTCCGTGCCGCACAACGTCCCGATGCTGGCGGCGTACTACTCCACACACCCCTCGCGCAAGGAGCGCACCGCGTTGGACGCCCTGTTGCGCCCGCGTCGGGTGGGAGAGGTGCCGCCGCTGCGGATCATGACAATGAGCTACGACTCGCTGCTGACCGCTCGCGGAATGAAGGCAGCCGAGGCTTTTGTGCGCATGCTGCCATGCTACATTGTGGCCGACGAATCTCACAAGATCAAGTCCATCGACGCCAAGCGCACCAAGCGCGCAATCAAGATCGCCAAAGCCTGCGCTTTTCGGCGCATCGGCACCGGCACCGCAATCGCCAACTCACCGATGGACGCTTACTCACAGTTTGAGTTCCTGGGCGATGGGCTGCTGGGTGAAACTTCGATCACAGCCTTCCGCTCACAGTACTGCGAGTTGCTGCCGCCTGGGCATGGTCTGCTGAGGCACATCGTCGACCGTCAAGCGCGATCAACTGGTCGGGAAGTCACCGACGCCAAACGCCTGGCGATGGAGGCGCGAATGCAGATTGTGGCCAAGGACTCGCGCGGCCAACCAAAGTACAAGAACCTTGGGAAGCTGCACGACCTGGTGGCTCAGCATTCATTCCGAGTGCTGAAGGACGACTGCTTGGACTTGCCGCCCAAGGTGTATGAGACCAGATACTTCCATCTCACCCCAGCGCAGCGCGAGGTGTATGACCGGATGGAGGAGGAGCAGCGATTCGTGCTCGAAGATAATCAGCTGCTGATCACCACACGCCTGGTCGCTCTTGGCAAGCTCCGCCAGATCACCAGCGGGTTCTTGCTACTGCGTGATGGCACCGTCAGCTACATAGAAGACAATCCGCGCATCGTGCTGCTGCGCGATCAGGTTGAGGACGAAACGCAGCAGGGCATCATCTGGTCGCAGTACAAGGAGGAGCAGCGCAACATCGCCAAGATGCTCAAGGCGCTTGGCCAGACCGTTGAGACCGTCAACGGCGAAACCCCGCTCAAGCTGCGGCGCGAGATTCGCACCGAGTTCCAGGCCGGCAATCTCCAGTGGATCAACGCCCACCCCGCCACCATGGGCGAGGGCTACACGCTCACAGCCGGCAAGATCGTGTACTACTACTCCAATGGGTACAACTTGGTGGAGCGACTGCAGAGCGAAGATCGCACACACCGCAAGGGAACAACAGGCACGATTGTGTATCGAGACATCGTCGCTATCGATACGCGCGATGACAATGTGGTTTGGGCACTTCAGCATAAACTCGACACAGCTGCGATGATCACCGGCGATTCCGAGCGAAAATCGATGCGGTTCCGAATGACTAATGAAAGAGAGAATGGCGCATGAATAGGGTCTTCATCCCGCAAGAGCCCCAGAAATGGGATTCTGCAACCAGCACCAGCTATCCTCTGTACGACTTCACCCCGGCGCTGCGCTACGGAGCGTTGGAGGTTTGCCTGGCCCCCAACGCCAGCTTCCTGATGATTGCGCCGGTCACAGCAGCGCTCAAGGAGCGCATGCGCAGCTTTACGGATGACGACTACTTGGTGGCGGTGGGTAGTCCTGTTATGATTGCGTTGAGCGCAGCAATCGCCTCGGAGCGCACTGGCGGCAAGTTCAATCTGCTGAGCTACGACAAGCGCATGAACGAATATCTTAACACACGTATCGAGATCACCAAATGAAAGACGACAGACAAGAGCTGCTGAACGAAGTGCTCGCCGACTCCGCAGACACCATCACCCCCGCCCGCGCTGCACTGGAGCGTGTGGCGGCGTTGGTCTCTGTGATGCGCGACGCTCAGCGCCGCGTGGACGAAGCGGAAACAGCCTTCAAGCGCCAGAAGGCAGAGCTGCTTCAGGTTGCGACCATTGACCTGCCAGAGCTGCTGCGCGAGAGCGGGCTGTCAGAGGTTGCGCTCGAAGACGGCACCAAAGTCAAGGTGGTGGACGAGATCACCTGCGGCATCACCGCCGACCGCGCACCCGCGGCGCACGCCTGGCTGCGCGAAGCAGGGATGGGCGGAGTGATCAAGACCGAGGTTACGGTGGCGTTTGGCAAGGACAGCATCACCGCTGCGGACGCACTGTTTGTTCGGCTGCTGGGTGAGTACGGCTCTGACTCCACCACAGAGACCGAGAAAGTCCACCCCTCAACGCTCAAGGCGCTGTTGAAGGAGCTGTTGGAAAAGGGCCATCCTTTTCCGCTTGATCTGTTCGCTGTGCAGCCCTACAGCATCGCCAAGCTCAGCACCGTCAAGCCGCGCAAAGGCGCCGCCTAACACGCACATACACAAGCCTGTTGGTGGCGGTTGTTGAGCGGCGCCATCCGCAGGTAGGAACTAACCGCTCAGCGCACTTAGGAACTAATCACCATGTCAAGCAACAAGCACCAGAAGACCGAACTCGCCGTCAAACCCAGCATCCAAACCGCGCCAGCTGTGGCGGAGGACGTGGACTTCTCGGCCGAAATCGCTGCGGACGCCGGCAAGGGTCTCGAGCACATTGACGCAGACAGCGTCGCAATTCCATTCCTTGCCATTCTTCAGTCCGGAAGTCCGCAAGTTGACCCGGACTCAGGCGAGTACATCGAGGGCGCCAAGGCCGGAATGTTCTACAACACCGTCACCCGCGAGGTGTTCGACGGCAAGGCTGGGGTGCTGATCGTGCCATGCGAATATCAACGCAAGTTTCTGCGCTGGTCGCCGCGTGATGCCGGCGGAGGGTTCAAGGGCGAGATCAAGACCGAGGACGTGGCCAAGATGCGCGCTCGAGGAGAGTTGGTCGAGTTGGAGAATCGGCTGTACGTTCCTGACGAAGGCGGCAGCATCAACCCCAAGAAGAACGACAAGGTCAGCGATACCCGCGTTCACTACATTCTACTGCTCAATCCGAATACCGGTGCCGCGCAGCAGGCTGTGCTGTCTCTTGGATCAACTCAGATCAAGAAGTCCAAGCAACTCATCGCGCTGCTTGGTTCACGCATCATCACAGACCCTGCAACCGGGCAGCAGGCTACGCCAGCGACGTTCGCAAATCTGGTGCGTGTGACGACCGTGCCCGAGAGCAACGACCAGGGCAAGTGGAGCGGTGTCAAGTTCGAACTCGAAGGGTTCGTGCGCGATTCTGCAACCTACCGCATGGGTCGCGCCTTCCACACAATGGTCAACGCAGGCCGAGCAGCCGCCAACTTCACCGCCGAGCAAGAAGCGCCAGCCGGTGGTGGTCGCGCCGCGCCGCGCCGCGCCGCGGAATCGATGAACATGGAGGACGATGTACCTTTCTGACCTGCGACCCAGCAACCCGCGAGCCCAACCCTTCTGCGTTCAGCCGGAGCGTTGGGCTCTGTCCATTTACGGAAAGACACTGAACGATATGAACATCTGCGGCTTGAAGCTCACGCATGATGCAGCGGTGGCGGTGGTCAATGGACTCACTGGCCAGTTGCTGTTCTGCCATGAGCTGGAAAAGATAGACAACGCCCCACGCTACACAGCCATGACCTCTCAGGCCAGCATCGGTCATGTGCTGGCGAGCGAGGGTATGACTCCAGACGAAATTGATGTTTGGGCGATTGACGGGTGGAAAGGCGGCATGATCGGCGCTCCGCATCACTTAACGGTGGCCTCTTATCACGAGCACGATGGCTACATCGGGGGGCGCCGCATCGGAGTACCCGGAGTGCCCGGCGTGCTGACAAAGGGCTACGCCTCACACTCGCACAACGCCACGCACGTATGGGGCGCCTATTGCACCAGCCCTGCCGCTGCGCGCGGCGAGGACGCAGCGGTGTTGGTGTGGGATGGCGGGCAGTCGCCGCGCCTGTATCAAGTTAGCGCCAAGCAGCGACGCGCCAAGTTCGTTGGGGCTCTACATGATCTGTATGGGATCATCTACAGCATCATGCGTTACTACTTTGGTCCGTTCAAGGACGAGGCTGTGATCGCGGAGATCAAACTGGCGCTTCACACAGGCCCGACGCTGCCCGTGCGGTTCGGAGGGTACGACGCCCCAGGCAAGTTGATGTCCTATATTGCGTACAGCAAGCCAGATCACGCCTTGATCTCAGAGCTCAACGCAATCTACATCGAGGAGGGTGGACGCTTCAGCAAAGAGGTCACGCTCGGCTACCATCAAACGGGGAGCCTGGAGCATCGCATAATGCAGCGGGTGCTTTCTTGGGTGCCTCCTGGTATGAGTGATTCAACGGTGCTGGCCTCGATTCACGCTTGGCTTGAGGTGATGCTTGTTGGTCGGCTGATAGTTATGCAGCCTCCCGGCGCTGGTCCGCTTTGCTTCACTGGAGGTAGCGCCCTCAACATCAAATGGAACTCCGCGCTGCGGCGTGCGGGTTATGATGTGTGGGTTCCGCCATTCCCCAATGACTGCGGCAATGCGCTTGGCGCCGCGTGCGCAGAGATGGTGACGTTGGGTGGGCCGCTTGCATTGAAGTGGGATGTGTATAGCGGTCCGTCCCTTCTTCCATCGGGCAAGATTGATGGCTGGGACATCAGCGGCTGCAATCCAGAAAAACTGGGAGCGCTGCTGGCTGCGGATGACACCGCAGTGGTGGCCGTGCTGAATGGGCGGGCCGAGCTCGGGCCACGCGCTCTGGGCAACCGGAGCTTGCTCGCTGCAGCGACGAATCCGGAAATGAAGTCTCGCCTCAACACCATCAAGCACCGGGAGGGCTGGCGCCCTGTGGCACCGATCTGTCTTGAGTCAGCAGCCGCCCGAATCTTTGATCCTGGCACTCCTGATCCTTACATGCTGTTCGATCATAAGGTTCGCGCTGGCTGGGAAAGCCGCATCCCCGCGGTGATGCACCTTGACGGGACCGCACGCCTGCAGACCCTCACCCCTGAGCAGAACCCGGTGATTGCGCGGGTGCTGGCCTCCTACGCTGAGCACAGCGCGTTTGGGCAGCCGCTTTTGTGCAACACCAGCGCTAATTTGAACGGATGCGGGTTCTTCCCCGACGCCGCCAGCGCCTGCCGCTGGGGCGTGGTTAGCCGGGTATGGGCCGAGGGGGTGCTTTACGACAGGCGGCAACCCCCCAGCCGAGGCTAGAAGTCGGCTTATACGCGGATCTAGCGGCTCGCGTATGGCCTTTTCAGCAGAAACGGAGTCAGTTAATGACCGAAACAGCTCAGGCACCCCCGGTTGAGTGGGCGCTGGCCTATGCAGCCGAGGGGTTTGCTGTTCTGCCGGTTTGGTGGCGGGTTGCCGACGGCGAGGGTTGGCGCTGCGCCTGCAGCAAGGGTGCTGCGTGTGACCGGCCAGCCAAGCACCCCATTCCGTCACAAGGGGTGAAGCAGGCCACCACCGATCAAGATCGAATTCTGGCTTGGTGGGGCGAGCACCCAGAAGCCAATGTTGCAATGGCCACAGGCTCAATCAGTGGCGTCATCATCATTGACGTAGACACAGGCAATGGGAAAGAAGGCGACATCGCCATCACCACAGCCTGCGCCGACAAGGGCGGAGTGCCCCCTACGCTGCGCGCGCAGTCCGGTAGCGGCGGTCTGCACTATGCGTACACCTATCGAACCAACCCCTACACCCGCAAGATCGGCTTCCTGAAGCACGTTGATTATTTGGCGGATGGTGGCTATGTGATCGTGCAGCCCTCGTGCAACACCAAGGGTGCATATACATGGCAGTGCAAGCCTGCCATCGCCAAGCCAAAGGACATCAAGCGCCTGCGCGCGGAGATGCAGGAACTCCCCGCTTGGTTTGACGCGCTTGAGGGCAGCGGGCGCTCTGGGCGCAAGGGTGACCGCAAGACGCGCAACGAAGCCACCATGCGTGCTCGCATCGTGAACGCTGCGGCGATGGAGTTCCGCGCTAGCGATCCCAAGTGGGTCGAGCAGGTTCAGTTGGCGCTCGCATGCTGCGACCCAGACAGCCGCGATGACTGGGTGCTGTTCGGTATCATCTTAGGCCGCGAGTTCGAACGCAATGAAGACGGGTGGCGCTTGTACAACGAGTGGGCCAGTCGCAGCGCAAAGTTCGCCGACGCGGGGACCCCCAAGGCAATGCGTGGGTACTACTATGACGAGAGCAACTGCATGCCGCAAGGCGGAGAGCCCGCCACCATCGCAACGATCTTTAGCCGCGCCAGAGATGGCGGGTGGACGTTGCCTGCTGGCGGATTGGACCGTCGCCCTGTTGTGGCGTATCGCGCCGGACGCGCCATAGAGACCGTCAACACGGTGTTGACGCTGCTGGCAAGGGAACGCGAAAGCGAGAGCGACGCACCGTTGAGGGTGTATGCGTTTGGCAGCGGACTGGGTTCTGTGATTGAGACGCACGATTACGGCGCCATGTACAACAAGGACGGCACACCGCCTAACGGTTGGATTATGCGTGTGTCAGCGTACAACTCTATGGCGTTGGGTAGTCGCGTAACTCACACGGCAACAGTGGTCAAATTTTCAGCCACAGGATCAACGCTGCAGGTCGAGTGCCCGACCGAAGTCAGTTCGCTGCTGCTGAGCGATTACAGCAAGCACTTCCCTAGGTTGAATGGAATTGTTCAGTGGCCAATGGTGATAGACCGCAGGATCATCGGCAGCGAGGAGCCGTATGACCCGAAGGCCGGGCTGCTGTTCTCGTTGCCAGAGAAGCTTGACTTGTCAGACATAGGTGGTGGAAAGGCCGAAGCTCAAAAGTCGTGGGAGTGGATCAAGACCGTTGCATTGGCCGACTTCCCCTTCGGTGGCGACAGGGACTGGGCCGCAGCGCTGGCGCTGCTGTTGACGTTTGTGCAGCGGCGCATGATGGACTCCGCTCCCGCGTTTCTGATCACAGCGCCTATTCAGGGCACAGGCAAGACGTCGCTGGTTAAGTTCGCTAGCAGGGTCGTCCACGGGCGCACAATTGGAGCCAGCTCCCTCAGCATGGTCGCCGAAGAACAGCGCAAGGCCATCACAGCAGCGCTGCTTACCAATCCGCCGGCACTGCTGTTTGATAACTTGCAGGCCGGTTCTTCCTTCGACAGCAAGGAGCTGGCGGTAGCGATGACCAGCGGTGAATGGGAGGATCGTCGTCTTGGGAGCACAGAGCGTCTGACGCTGCCCAACCGCGCGGTGTGGACCTTCACCGGAAACAACGTCTCGTTGAGCAATGACTTGAGGCGCAGGTTTGTTGTTATCAGGTTGGTTCCGCAGAGCCGCGCTCACTTTGAGCAGCGTTTCAGTCGCAATCTTGATACATGGGCAGTAGAGCACCGCCAAGAGGTGCTGCGCGCGTTGTTGACCATCCTCAGTTGGGGTGCAAAGTCCAGCACCGACCTCAATACAGAAAGTGGATTCCCGGTTTGGGACCGAGAGGTGCGCCGAGTGGTCGTGGCGTTGACTGGGTTCGATCCATTCAAGCTGTTGTCAGAGCAGTCCGAGGAAGATCATGATGATGATTTGGAAGAAGCCATCGGGATGCTGACGAAGGCCTGGGCCATGTTCATCAATGTAGAGCCAGCAACTGTGCGAGATTTCATTGATCTGGTGCACGACGCCGTCAAGAGCGCAAACCCTACGCGACGCAAGACCGCCGAGAGTGTGGATACGGCTGTGGCGATTATACGCAGCAAGCCAGAACAGCACCTTGATGCTTTGGACTATGGCCGGGCGCTAAAGATGATGGAGGATCGGCCTCTGCTTGTTTCGGGAGAGGATGTTCATTTTGAATGCAAAGGAAGGAAAGGAGGTTCGGTTACTTGGAGGTTAATTGGCGCAGAATCAATCGTTGAGAAGATAGACAAGGATTTTTGATTCATCAACTGAAAGATAGAAAGGGAACGCGAAATGAGTGCACGTATATTTTGGAACAAGAGAGAGAACGAAACGGTAGCCCAAGCCTGCCTCGACAAGTATGGGTATGGCAAATGGCCGATCTCAGAATGGAAAGCTGTGATCGAGTGCCAGACTGTTTTGTTCCCGCAACGCCGCCGCAGCTACATCCTCGGGAAGTCTCACCTCAAGACCTTCCTCCCGGTGCTAGAGCGGATGAAGGCCAAAGGCGCCCCCGCTCCCGCCTCGGCGGAAACGGAGCCGCCCCGCGCCCATGTAGAGGCCTCGGCACCGCCTGCCTTTGACGCCGGGGAGCTATACGTGGCCGAGAGCGAGGGCGCGCAGATCAAGGACATCCTGTCCAGCTTCATCGCCGACATCCTCGTGGAGGCAACCCGCAAGCTACTCACCAACGGGGAGATCGCCCGCGTGCTGCGCAGCATGGCGCAGGGGCAGGCGCCTACCGTCATTCACGAGGACCGCGCGCCGCGCCACAACCCCGCCCCGTTCCCGCAGATCGCCAAGGGCGGCGGCAAGACCATCCTGCTGTGCGGGTTCAAACCTCACCAGCAGGCTGCGTTCATGCAGGCGTTCCCCGGCACACATCTGAAGTTCTGGTACGCAGAGCGCCCCAACGAAGGACTCGGCGTGCTCAAGGAGAAGGCGGCTGGCGCCGACGTGGTGCTGTTCACAATGGAGGCCACTTCGCACTCTGCCGTGGCTGTTGTGCAGGCGCTGGGCAAGAAGATCGTGCGCGTCACAGGCGGCAGCACCGCGATGATGACGGCGCTGGCCTCACTCAAGGAGCAGACAGCATGAGCACAGATCGCGCGAAGCGCCTAGCCATCAAAGCGTTGCAGGAGGCCGCATGCGCCCGCCCGGCTGGGTTCTACACCGAACTCATCCGCAAGCACAACTGGCCTCCTGGGTTCGAGCCCGCCCCGTTCGTCGACAAGCCATTGAAGGGCAGCGTCTTGGCCGGGCTGGCAGCAGGGGCCGAGGCAATGCGCAGCAAGGGAAGGAGAACGAGATGACGTTGATTGCCGGAAGTTCCATACAAGCGATCCACAAGATCGCAGCGCTCTCTGCACAAGAGATTGTTGCCGAAGGAATGGAAGTCGA
>Ga0315287_10004794_pt1 | contig 13246 bp, 9 predicted proteins | sample YL17G11_0_MG_FD_205037 | JGI IMG/M metagenome (GOLD analysis project Ga0315287, IMG submission 205037) | Sediment microbial communities from Yellowstone Lake, YNP, Wyoming, USA - YL17G11_0 | ecosystem: Environmental > Aquatic > Freshwater > Lake > Sediment | place: USA: Wyoming | collected... | reverse complement strand
CGAAAATAATTTGCCGTTAGTTTCAATACCATATAGAATTCAAGCAAGGTTGCGAATTCTGTATTAAATGGTAAAAAGCAAATATCGTGCCGAACGGGATTGGCAGTGTCCCCTATTTAGCAACAAAAAAAAACGGAGAGGGCGGGATTCGAACTTTATCCGCCTATGGCGGACCGCGGTACAGGATACAACAAGTTTAAAAATTCTCGTCCCTTTCCACTCTTAAGAAATTTTTCTCTACTGCGTGCGGAACCATAGTCTGAAAAATCTTCAGTATGGAGCAGAAAAAAATCTCCAATTATCTGGGATACTGTTGACTTTTCTGCTCGATGCTCTGCCAATCTTCTCTCAAGATTATTGGTTATCCCAATATATCTCTTTAATTTACCCTGTAATACATAAACAGTAATCATAATTTAAAACAGAGATGGCAGGATTCGAACTTCACCCGCCTCTGGCGGGCCGCGGTACAGTATTTCGCAAAATTAAAGACTTTCCTGTTTTATAAAACGGAGAGGGCGGGATTCGAACCCGCGGTACGGTTGCCCGCACACACGCTTTCCAAGCGTGCTCTTTCGGCCACTCAGACACCTCTCCGAAACTCAATCTTATGTCAAAGAATTACTTTTATTCCTTCTTGTCTTAAATAAGCTTTTAGCTTGGAAATTTCAATAATATTAAAATGAAATACCGAAGCTGCGAGCAAAATTGTTGCCCCGGCCTTTACAGCCTCCAGGAAATGTTTCATTTCTCCTGCCCCGCCTGACGCGACGATTTCAGCGTCTGTCGCGTCTGCTATCGCTTTTATCAGGGGTAAATCGTAGCCCGTTTTTGCGCCGTCGGCGGCCTTGCTTGTCGGCAGGATTACTTTTACGCCGAACGAGTCTATTCTTTTTGCCCATTCGACCGCATCTGTTCCCGTCGCTGTTCTTCCGCCGTCGATATAAACTTCATAGCCGCTCGGCAGTTTGGGATTTTTATCGACATCAATAGCGACCGTAACTTTTTCTGCGCCGAACTCTTTTATCATTTCCGTGATTATGCCGGGCTTTCGAAACGCTGCGCTGCTTGTTGAAATTTTATCAGCGCCTGCTTTAAGAACTGCCTCAGCGGTTTTCAGGTCGCTGATTCCGCCTCCGACTGTAAATGGAATGGTGGTTACAAGAGCGACTTTTCTGACGACATCGAGCATCGTAGGCCTGTTTTCGACTGTTGCCGTGATATCGAGCATGGCAAGTTCATCTGCGCCGGCCTGGCAATAGGCTTTGGCGCATTCTACAGGGTCGCCCGCGTCTTTTATATTGACGAAGTGAACGCCTTTTACGACTCTGCCGTTTCGCATATCCAGGCAAGGCATAATTTTTACTTTTTTGTCATTTTGCATTTTTTCCCTTTCTATTTATTTTTATAATACCTTGTTTTAGCGTAATTTGCAACTCTACTTTCTGGTTCGCCTTTTTCCTTTTTTATGCGCATAATTTAATCGGGCAGTTATACCGATGCCACTGGGCATTGCGATATCTATTGGGTCGCCAACCCTTTATATGTCCCCCCGCCGGTCTGTGTTAATCCGCCCAGTGCTGACCTTAGCGGTGATTGCAGGGTTGATTTCGATGACTTGGACGTGCTGGGCTGCTACTGGTTAGATGATGAGCCGTCAATAGACATCGCTCCTTCGCAGGCGCCGGACGGAATTATCAACTTCCAGGATTTCGCGGTCCTTGCGGGCGACTGGCTCGACTGCGGCCTGGAACCTCTTGCGGCATGTAACCAGTAAAGGTACAATAAGGACTTGATAAAATGAATCTTAAAACTAACAGGAAGGTAATTTTTAAAGTTGTATCCGTCGCTGTGACAATCCTGTTCATGACCTTATCGGTCTCGGCTGCGACTGGGCCCTACCTCGGCCAGAAACCGCCGGGACGAACTCCTGAAGTATTTGCTCCAGGAGTAATTTCGGTCGGAGATTCAAAAGAACATTCCCTGTCAGTATCACCTAAAGGCGATGAAATATTTTTTACGAGAAGCAGTGGTTGGCCGTATAGCAAAATTATGCACATTAAAAGACAAGGTGATAAATGGTCTATGCCCCAGGTTGCTTCTTTTCTAAAGGACAATTGGGCCACACAAGCGGCTTTCTCTCCGGACGGCCAATACCTCTATTATTCAACCAGTTACGGCAAATCAGACATTCAGCACTTTAGTATATGGAGGAGCAGGAAGGATGGAGACAGCTGGTCAAAGCCTGAAAGCGTGATTGATATGGGTGGTGGTATGATGATGGAATTTCATCCTTCGGTCACTCGGGACGGTTCCGTGTATTTTCTTTACTGGGATTTTGACAGACAAACCGGAGACATCTATGTCTCAAGACTGGTATCCGGCAAGTACGCCGAGCCGGTCATCTTAGGGCCGCCTATCAGTACTCAATACAATGAAGTTCGTCCGACCGTTGACCCGAATGAAAGATATCTGCTCTTTGAATCCGATCGGCCGGGCGGATATGGCCAGACGGACATCTACATAGCCTTTAGAAACAAAGACGGGACGTGGTCCTCTCCGAAAAATCTGGGACCCACCATAAATACCCCGGCCAAAGATGATGTGCCGAATATCTCTCCGGATGGCAGATATTGGTTTTCTTCGGTGAATGGCGATATCTGCTGGATGGAGACGCCGGCGGCCCTTCTGTATCCCAACGGTCCGATTGAGCAGCCCCATCGTTCAGAATGACAGCGAAGGTGGAAAGGAATTTATACGAAGAAAACTAAATTTATTATCATTGCATATTTAACCATTCAGACTCTCGCTTTTGGCTGCTCTACTTTTGCCCTGGTCAGTGATAAGGAAATAATCGTCGGCAACAACGACGATTGGTTTTGCAATGTTGCTTTTTTTGTGGTCAATAAACGGGGCGTCACCAAGCGGGCGTTCCTGCCTTCGGCCGAGAAGAAACTCCAGTGGACTTCGAAATACGGCAGCGTCTCAATAAATTTCAATTTTGTCGGCAGTCCTTCCGGCGGAATGAACGAGGCTGGCCTGGTCATCGAGGAATCATGGCCCGGCCCGTGCAGGTATCCCGAGCCGGACTCTCGGCCGGCAATAGACGAGATACAGTGGCTCCAGTACCAGTTTGACAACTGCGCCACCGTGGACGAAGTGCTTGCCGCCGACTCCACGCTCAGAATTTCCGGATTCTTCGGGCAATCGCACTACCTGGTTTGCGATGCCGGCGGAAAGGTTGCCGCTATCGAGTGGATTGATGGGAAGATGGTCGCGCACGTTCTGACTAAAGATGACGTGCAGGTTTTGGCCAACGACAATTACGTTTGGTCGCAGGCGGAACTGAAAAAGCATATCGGATTCGGCGGAAAGACGCCTATTGGCAACTCACCATCCTCCCTCGACCGATTCTGCCGCGCAGCGAGGATGGTGAAGCAATTCGACGCTAACGGCAGTTCCATGGCTGTTGATTACGGATTCGAAATTTTGGCTGACGTATCGCAAAAGAGCACTGCATTCAGTTGGATTTACGACATCGCCAATCGGACCATTTACTACAAAACCGCCAAGAGCCGCCAAATCAAAAAGGTGCCGTTGAGCCGGTTCAATTTCACCGGTAAGGGCCCGATGTTGATGGCCGAAATTCTCACGACTAAATCGGGCGACATTACCGACAGTTTTGAACCTTACACATTGGAGAAAAACCGCGATTTTGTGATGCGAGTCGTCAGGAGTTGGCGGGAAAATCATTTCGCTATGCACATCACTGATGCTGATGTGGAGTTGATGATTCGCTATCCGGAGACACAGGATATGAACAACCAACCGTAAATATGATGTCGTTATCCGCCTGAAGCGGAATTCTTTATTTTATTTTTAAAACTCTTTATCGTTACGTTCTCTTTTTACACGGAAAAAGTCCTGCAGTATTTTCGAGCAGTCTTCAGCGAGTATTCCCTTGGTTATTTCGACTCGGTGGTTTAGTCGCGGGTCTTGTACGATATTATACAGGCTTCCGCACGCCCCTGCCTTTGGGTCATCGCAGCCGAATACTAATCTATCGATTCTCGCCAGTACTAAAGCTCCTGCGCACATCGCGCACGGTTCGAGTGTAACATAGATTGTGCAGTTATGCAGCCGCCAGTGTCCGATATATTCCGATGCCGCGGTCAGTGCGATTATTTCAGCGTGAGCTGTTGGGTCATTAAGTTGATGCCGTTGATTTCGGCCTTTAGCTATGATTTGATTTTCGTGTACGACAACTGCTCCGACCGGCACATCCCCGTTTTCAAGGGCGATATATGCCTGGTCGATTGCCGCTTTCATAAATTGCTGGTCTTGTTTTTCGTCCATTGTTCAAAAAGGAAAATTTTAAGATTGCTCACCTGTTCCACTGTTCAAATGTTCACCTGTCGGAGCGAAGCGTCAAAGCATAGCGAAGACCCCCACGCTTAGTTTTCTCGCTTCGAGGAAACTGTGGGGGCAGCCCCGATTCATCGGGGCTCTATTTTTTGCCTCCGGCAAAAAATACCCTCAAGGGGAGTCGAACCCCTGCTGCCGGCTTGAGAAGCCGGTGTCCTAACCACTAGACGATGAGGGCGAAAAATAAATTAAATACCAAAATCTAAAAGCAAAAATGGCGGCGGGTGGAGTCGAACCGCCGACCCTGGGCTTATGAATCCCATGCTCTAACCAACTGAGCTACGCCGCCATAATAATCCGCAAAACAATACAGTTACAAACTAAACCTTGCTATCATAACAGCCTGTAAATAATACCTTTACAAACTAAGCCTTGCTGCCATAACCCTTTATTTACAAACCAATTATACCCGTATTTTCAGCCTGCAAATACAATATTTACGAATATTGCCCCCCCTGCTGCTATATCGCTCGTAAAACGAGGCATTATATTCGTTTTTTCCGGCAAGGCAATATCCGACAGTAATTTACATAAAAAAACGCCGTATTTCAATTAGTTTTTGGTAGTCCTAACGCATATTTAATATATAATCCAAATTTATGACGCAATCAGCAGAATATACCCTGCAAATCGCTATGCAACTGGAACGGCTCGGCCAGACCTTCTACCAGTCGCTGGCCGCAGGCTGCGGAAACGCAGAAATCTCGGCCCTTGCCGCCAAACTGGCCGACGACGAGAAAAAACACCTCTGGTCATTCCAACGTATGTATCAGGCCATTCCAATTGACCGCTGCGGCCCGAAACTTACCGAAGACCAACTCACCGCCGCGGCCGGAAAATTTTATAAACTTATTTTGCCCAGCGCCGAAGAAGTCCGCAAAGTCGCTATCGACGGCGATATAACAAAAGTACTCGCCATGGCGATGCAGATGGAATCCGATTCAATCGCATTCTATCTGGGTATGACCGCATCACCCGGCGAAAGTGCCGTTATCAAAAACATCGTCGAAGAAGAAAAAAAACATCTCCGTATGCTCCAGGAGTACAGTAAAAAACCTTAGCCGCTGCCGGCTGAGAAATTCAAAACGGCAAACTCGCCGTGATAAAGCCCTGCCGCCCTGTCATAAGCTTTGGCGGCTTCAATCTCATCATCGAACATTCCCAAATGTATACATTTTCCCTGACACTTTATCCCTGCTCTCCATTTGCCTGCTTTTTCATCCCACCAGACTCCTTTGTATTTTGACCGTCCCCTGTTCATTCCTCTTCTGCTGTTGGCGTTATTTTGTGATGCCGTTGCGATTCGCAGGTTTGCCCTTCGATTATCGAGTCCATTATGGTTTATATGGTCGACAATCTCATTTGCCTTTGTTTTCATTATTTGTCTGTGCATTTTCACTGTAGTCTTTTTATTTCCTTTCCGTGCATACCGTATCGCATAGAAAGTTTCATAATCTTTTGCTGCGCACCAGTTGAATAAATTGAGCGGCTCGAAATTTTCAGGGTCAACGATTGCGTATTGGTTTTGTGTAAGTTTTATTCTTCTGAATGAATGGCCGTATTCCCATTTCCGATAGCGCAATAATATCCACACGCACATTCGCAGTACAAAATCCGGATAATAGTATGGCAGGTAAGATTTTTGCATAAGAACCTCTTTTAGTTAAATTCGAAGCACGAAACCCGAAATACGAAACAATATCGAATTACCAAAACTTAAATGTTCAAAACCGTTTGGGATATTGGGGAATTAGAATTTTGAATTTGTTTCGGATTTCGGGTTTAGGATTTCGGATTTCCATAGTTAGATATACATTTTTGTTGTTTTTTTGTCTAACTATGGCTGTATTTTACCATATTATTAATAAAAGTCAAGAAAAATTAGCCACTAAGTCACCAAGGCACTAAGATAAAAGAGGTATAATTGCAGAAAAACGCCGGATAATGGCGTTTGAAGGGGAAAAAACCAACTTTTTTTGAAAAAAATGCGTTTTTTACGGGACTGTCTAATAAGAATAGTTGATAGTTGATAGTCGCTGGTTACTAGTTGATGGTCGCTGGTATTTGATATGTGGTATCTGGATAAAATTAACCGGAACTTGTCCGCCCTCTATAAAGTAGATAAACTTTGGCGGATTTAAGTTGATTTTGGGAAAGAAAAGGATATATTAATTTTTGAGAGACATCGAGGAATAGCAACAGAAGAAAATCAAAATAGGTAAATGTTCCCTATTTAATTTCGCCACAGAAAGGCGATAGCGAATGATTAAGATAACATGTCCGTCATGCAGGAGAGTTCATAAATCAGATGAATCTTTGCTTGGCAAGCGCGTCAAGTGCAAGGACTGTGGATTTACGTTCGAGGTCATGTCGAATGGGCCACAACCTGTTCAACAACCTAACGCCGGGGAGGTCAAACAAATAACTCCCATAAAGGGACGACCCATCGAACAGCAATGGTACTGGATGCAAAATGGACAGAAGAATGGTCCTGTTGTTGGCATCGTAGGGTTGAAAGAACTCGCAGGGTCGGGACGGCTGAAGCCCACAGACATGATTTGGCGGGATGGGTTACCTAATTGGGTACGTGCGTCTCAAGTAAAGGGGCTGTGTCCGGACCAGACATCCACCGCCAATGGTCAGGCCGCAGGCGAGCCGGTACCCGCTCCAGTTGCAACCGAGGTGCCGCACCCCCACCCTCTCCTCTCGCCGCCGAAACGAGAGGTGCCACTACGTGGAAATGCCCGACCTGCGCTGAAGAAATCCAAAAGGAAGCAAACAAATGTCGTTTTTGCGGCATGATCTTAACCAAGGCAGCCAAAATGGGCTATCCAGCGTTTTACAAAGACGTTGCGAAGCACGGTCTATCATTCACGTCACTGTTGTTTGACTACGGTGATTTTTTGTATCCTAATGAAGAAGGTGTTAATGATTGCTGCCTCGGTGCACCGGACATGCTCGGCAGTTTATTCGACAATCGAGACGATGATCAAAAGACGAAAGACCTGAAAATTGCTGGTGGGATTATCAAGGCTATGAGAGAGCGCCTATCAGATATTCCTGCAAAATCTCAGGAAGCATTGACCATCCAAGCCGGATGGAGATTTCTCTGGTGGGTCAGGGACTTTGCACAGCCATGTCATTCAGGAAGCGACCCCATCGACGATCCACAGGCTTTGGAGTCTGCTATATCTAATTTTACAGAACTAAGGCAGACCCTTTCCCGCATCGAGCCTGAAGGCCGTCGAGATTTAGAGCAGCATATCGACTGGGCAATACGAGCGTGCCAGGACCAACTCGGCACAACGGGCATGAATCGCAGCGAGCCATCCTCGCCATCGCCAACTCAATTAGAAGCACAAAATACTCCATCCGGCGCAGGCAGTGAACTCAGTGGTTTGCCGAAAGAATTGACGCTAGACCTGGGTAGAAGTTCTGGTCTGTCGGCCATAATCGGCTCTCGTGTAAAACTGGAGTTAGTCCTGATTCCGGCGGGCAAGTTCGTGATGGGTAGCCCGCTCCACGAAGAGGGACGTACTGACTTGGAATGTCCGCCGCTCGATGTGACGATCAGCCAACCGTATTACATGGGGAAGTACCAGGTGACGCAGGAGCAGTACGAGAAAATCATGGGCCGGAATTTCAGCGATATGAAGGGCGCGCGCAATCCAGCGGACAGAGTTTCATGGAACGATGCATCGGAATTCTGCCGCAAACTCAGCGCGCTGACGGGAAAGACGGTGCGTTTGCCGACTATGGCAGAATGGGAATACGCCTGCCGGGCGGGAACAACAACTCGGTTCCATTCTGGAGATTCCGATTCGGACCTAAACTGCGTGGGCTGGTATGAGAACAATTCCAGCCAAAGAACACACCCGGTCGGCCAAAAGGCACCGAACGCGTGGGGGCTTTATGACATGCACGGCAATGTGTATGAGTGGTGCCAGGACGTCGGTGGGGGGTACGATTATTTTGGTTCTGGGCCGGTCACCGATCCAAAGGGTCCTACGGAACTTGACGCTTATGCCTTGCGCGGAGGTTGCTGGGGCAGCAGCGCGAATGATTGCCGGTCAGCCGGGGGCATGGAATGTACCACCGATCCTCGGAACAACATGACGGGGTTCCGGGTGGTGGTGGATCACAGGCTAAAGAAGATTGTCAATGCCGAACCAGTGAGTCGTGCAGGAGATGTCGCCCCGGATAAACGGGCAACCGCTCTTCAAGACATCCAGAAAGATGAAGTGCCTAGCGGTGGCGGCGAATCTCATTCTGAAGCATCTCAAGCAAGCATGTCAGATTTTTCGTTTCGTCGGGACTTCAAGCGGATTCAGTGGGTAGAAACCCTCTGGCTTAATTGCTTGCGAGCGGCCGCGGCCGGTATCGTATGGTGCATCGTGTTCTCTATCTTGCAACCTCAAGATATACGCCATTGGTTGATATTGCCTATAGCACTTCCTCTGGGCTATCCGGTTATTCTTCTGCCGATTGGCTTGCTTGCAGCGTTCCTTAGCCAGAGAGGCTTGCCTTGGTTGGGCATTGTGACGCTTTTGTTCACACTAGAAGTTTTTCCGGGCGATCCTTTGGTTTTCATTCTACACAAAGTTTATCCACGCTTAGTTCCGGTACAACGATTTGGCTTTGTGAACTTTCGCTTGGTTTTATTTGTCCTCTGTGATGTGGCATGACGGCTGTTGCGGATAGGGTCCTTACGAGGATTGAAGTTAGTGTTGCCCCGCCGTTACAGCGTTGCGGTGGGTGCGACGAAATCAAGAACGCCGTGAACAATTAACAAATAGGAGATTGATTATGACATGGGTAACATGCGACTGCGGGCATAAGTTCGAAATGTATGGTGGCGAGAACAAGGCTTGCCCTAAATGCGGGCGAGCCGCCAGGGGCGGCTCCTCAAACTGGATCAAGTGCCCCCATTGCACCACCAAGGTTGAAGTGCATCATGGTCAGACAAAGGCTTGTCCAAGTTGTGGGCGCACCATCAGCGGATAGTCTATCGCTGGCAGGGCGACGGCGAATCCAAGGCTTGCCCTAAATGCGGGCAGATCGCCAGCCGATAGCCTGAGGAAACCTGATTTCTGCGGCTTTGCGAGTACTCCCATGAAAACTGGGAACAGTGAGCCTGTTGAAAAATTTTTTGCAATGAATATTTAAGGTGAACGGCGGGGAACTTTTGCACCACCCCTGCTTTCACAGGGGCAGGCTCCGAAAAGAAGAATCACGAAGAAAAAATTTATATAATAAAAAAACTGCCGTAAAAAATCTCTATGGAAAAAAATCCTCATGCATCTATGCTTGTATGCAGTGGCTAAGCCATCTTGACGATATACTGCATACAAGCATAGTGAGAAAAACTTATCGCTTCAACTTTATTGGCTTAGCCATATAAAAATTCAGATTTGAGAACTGCGAGGCCCCGCGTTTAGTTTCTGAAGGAAACTGCGGGGTAGAGCAGGTTGATTAATCTGAATTTAAGCTGTTCCGCAGAACTGCTTAGTTGAAGCAATCCTTCGTGATACCTTCGTGGTGAGAAACAGTGTTCGTCCGTGTTAATCCGTGTCTAAAGCTTTTCTCTGTGGTCTCTGTGTCCCTGTGGTGAAAAATAATATGGATTCCCGCTTGCGCGGGAATGACAGTATTCGTGTTTCAAATTAAGCCCTGTTTTCGATACAGCATATTCCATACCTTCTTTCGCCTATATCATAGTGTGTTTTTGGCTATAAAATTATTTAAAATAATTTCTTGACTATGTATTTGAGCTAATATATCATTGCTAAATTGCAATGTGGTTGGCAATCACGTTGTGTTTTGGTGGTGGAAGTAATTTCGGAGAAAATTTGCGAAAAATTATAAAAATCGTTAATTTTTGTCCTTGACTGCTGATAAGTAATTAATTACTATCTCGCGTCTGTTAAATGTCGCTGGCAGTAAGGTTCAGCGGCATTTTTGTTTGTCCTTTTAAATAAGGTCAAAGTTCTTTAAAAAGTATTAAAATACGGTTCAATTGAGTCCGAACAACGGCTTTTACAAAACCCGCGATTTTTGTTGGGTTTTGGGCTCGTAGCTCAGTTGGTTAGAGCGTGCGCCTGATAAGCGCAAGGTCGGAAGTTCGACTCTTCCCGGGCCCACTGGTTTAGAAAATTCGAAGTTCGAATATCTAAATCCGAAACAATATCAAATTACCGAAACTCGAATGTTCAAAACGTTTTGAGCGTTTGAAAATTGGGATTTTGAATTTGTTTGGAATTTCGGATTTTGTGCTTCGGATTTCCGCCAAGCGGTTCGGGGATGTAGCTCAACTGGGAGAGCGCCGGCTTTGCAAGCCGGAGGTTGCAGGTTCGATCCCTGTCATCTCCAGTCTTCGCTCGGAGCGAAAGCGATGAGTGAAGATTGCCGCGTCGAAATCCCGTTTCGGGATGAAGACGGGCAAAAAATAGTATGATAGCCCCGAGCTTCGACTCGGCAAGCCATCAAGTACCGCTCTTTAAAAAGTGAATAGCGTAGATGTCTCAAGGTGGGTTGTGTATTTTTAACACAACATTCACCAAGCGCCATTATGAAAAAACCTTTAATCAGTTTTTGATTGATATGGTCAAGTTACTAAGAGTATATGGGGGATGTCTAGGTGTCGAGAGGCGATGAAGGACGTGGCAGACTGCGATAAGTTCGGGGCAGGTGTCGAGCAACCGTTAATCCCGAAATGTCCGAATGGGGAAACCCGTTTCCAGGAAACTGGAATCATCTCCGGCTGAATTCATAGGCCGGCAGAAGCGAACGCAGGGAACTGAAACATCTAAGTACCTGTAGGAAAGGAAATCAACCGAGACTCCGTAAGTAGCGGCGAGCGAAAACGGACCAGCCCAAACCCCGATTCGTCGGGGTGTTCCGGGCATTGGTTAGGAGTTACAAAGGCATTGCAAGTCGAATCAGCTGGAAAGCTGAGCCGCAGCAGGTGATAGCCCTGTAGATAAAAGCGAGAGCCCTCCGTTATGCCAATGTTCCAGAGTAGCACGGAGCTCGTGGAACTCCGTGTGAAGCTAGGGAGACCACTCTCTAAGGCTAAGTACTACTCGACAACCGATAGTGGAAAAGTAGCGCGAGCGAAAGATGAAAAGAACCCCTATTAGGGGAGTTAAAAGGACCTGAAACCATATACTTACAAAGCAGTGGGAGCCCTATGGCAATCCTTCGGGATTGCAACGGGTGACCGCGTGCCTTTTGCATAATGAGCCGGCGAGTTATCGTTTGTGGCAAGGTTAATCCCTTAAGGGGAGTAGCCGTAGCGAAAGCGAGTCTGAATAGGGCGCAAGTCGCAAGTGATAGACGCGAAACTACGTGATCTACGCATGGCCAGGTTGAAGGAGATGTAAAAATCTCTGGAGGACCGAACTCATTAACGTTGAAAAGTTATGGGATGAGCTGTGCGGAGGAGTAAAAGTCTAATCAAACGTAGAGATATCTCGTACTCTCCGAAATAGCTTTTGGGCTAGCCTCGAGTAAATATTTGACGGGGGTAGAGCTACTGAATGGGGATAAGGAGCTACCCGCTTGCTTACCCCAACCAAACTCCGAATACCGTTAAACTTATCTCGGGAGTCAGACTACGGGTGATAAAATTCGTGGTCAAAAGGGAAACAGCCCTGACCGCCAGCTAAGGTCCCAAATTTGAGCTAAGTTCATAAGGAAGTCGAATTGCATAGACAGTCAGGATGTTGGCTTAGAAGCAGCCACCATTTAAAAAGTGCGTAATAGCTTACTGACCGAGCAGTTTGGTGCCGATAATGAACGGGAATTAAGTTCAAAACCGAAGCTGCGGATTTTGATATTGTCTTCGGACAACTACCAAAGTGGTAGGAGAGCGTAGCAGTCAGCATAGAAGCGATACGGTAACGAATCGTGGAGCGACTGCTAGTGATTATGCCGGCATGAGTAACGATAAAACAGGTGAGAATCCTGTTCGCCGTAAACCTAAGGTTTCCTGGGGAAGGTAAATCCGCCCAGGGTTAGTCGGTCCCTTAGTCAAGGCTGAAAAGCGTAGACGATGGACAGCAGGTTAATATTCCTGCACCATGTTGGTGGACGTAAGCAGTGACGCATTTCTGATGGTCATCCCGTGATTAGTCGTGCGGGTGCCGCAAGGCCGAGGCCGTTTTTCGTTGCCGAAGTGAGTTTAGGAAATGCCAAGAAATAGCTGCTGTAGGATGAAGCCAATGTGACCGTACTAAAACTGACACAGGTAGGTGAGGAGAATATCCTCAGGCGCTCGAGATAACCGTTCTTAAGGAACTAGGCAATTTGACCCCGTACGTTCGCAATAAGGGGTCCCTACATGTCTGTTTAGCAATAGATAGATGATGAGGGCGCAGTGAAGTGGCTCTGGCGACTGTTTATCAAAAACACAGTTCTGTGCTAACACGTAGAGTGGATGTATACAGAATGACGCGTGCTCGGTGCCGGAAGGTTAAGGAAGTCGGTCAGTGGGAGCAATCCTGTGAAGCTGGCGACCGAAGCCCCGGTAAACAGCGGCCGTAACTATGACGGTCCTAAGGTAGCGAAGTTCCTTGTCGGGTAAGTTCCGACGTGCATGAACCGCGTAACGACTGGAGCAGTGTCTCAAGAACGGACTCGGTGAAATTGTAATTGTGGTGAAGATACCACATACCCGCAGCAAGACGGAAAGACCCCGTGAACCTTTACTGTAACCTGGTACTGACACCTGTCATATCATGCGTAGGATAGGTGGGAGGCTTTGATCCGGCATTTTCGGATGTCGGGGAGCCAACGTTGAAATACCACCCTTGCTATGTTA
>Ga0315287_10004793_pt1 | contig 13246 bp, 7 predicted proteins | sample YL17G11_0_MG_FD_205037 | JGI IMG/M metagenome (GOLD analysis project Ga0315287, IMG submission 205037) | Sediment microbial communities from Yellowstone Lake, YNP, Wyoming, USA - YL17G11_0 | ecosystem: Environmental > Aquatic > Freshwater > Lake > Sediment | place: USA: Wyoming | collected... | reverse complement strand
CTTGCCGAATTGGAACTCTTCCAGCGTGACGAAATCGTCTTTGTCGCTGTCCCAGTTCGTGAAGTGGAGCTCGCTATCGACTCGGATTCTCCCGGTTGGTTGTCCGACCGCTGCCGGTGCCGGTGCGGCTGTCGCCGCGGGCTTCTTCTTGGCTGTTCTCTCCGGTTTGGTGCCGGGGGCTGGGGGCGTCCATTCGGCGGGCTTTGGATTGGTGACCGTCAGCGGGAACGTGTCGGCGTGAATGGCCATTTCCTTGGTCAGCAGTGCGGTCAACTCGGCAACCTTCGCAGCGTGTTCGGGCTTGTCAGCGAGGTTGACCAGTTCATGCGGGTCTCTGCTCAGATCGAAAAGCTGGGTTCGATCCACGAGCGGGTAGCGAATGAGTTTCCAACGATCGTCGCGGATCGCGCGCTGGCATTCGCGGTAGGCCGTGTAGAGCACCTCGCGGACTTTCGTCTGCTTGCCGTTCAGGAGCGGGACGATGCTTTTACCTTCGACGCCATCGGGGATTTTCGCGCCAGCGAACTCAGCGAAGGTCGGGAACAAGTCCATGAGATAGACAAACGCCTCGCTCTTGCCCTTGGTGATGCCCGGACCAGCGACAACGAGCGGGACGTGCATGCCGCCGAATTCGTAGAGGTTTTGTTTTCCAAACAAGCCGTGTTCACCGAGCGAGAGGCCGTTGTCGCCGCTGAAGATGATGATTGTGTTGTCCCACTGGCCGCTGGCTTTCAGTTCGGCAAAGATGCGGCCGATGTGGTGGTCGAGACCGGTGATGCAAGCGTAGTAATCGGCAAGCTGCTGCCTCGTGTTCTCCGGCGTGCGCGGCCACGGCGCGAGCTTTTCATCGCGCACGGTCATCTCGCCGTTGTCGAACGGATGCTGCGGCAGGAAGGCGGGCGAGAGCGCGATTTTCGCGGGATCGTAAAGCTTGTGAAACTGCGGCTCGGCGATGCGCGGGTCGTGCGGAACGGGCGGCGCGAGATAGGCGTAGAAGGGCCGCTTCTCCCCACCGGTGTCGCGGGCCTTGAGAAACTCAATGGTCTTGTCGGCGAGGCGCTGGCTGCAGCCCGCCCGCTCGCCGCCTTTGCCTTCGTCAACGATGCTCGTTTCAAAATGTTTGAGCCCGGTGCCAAAGGCGTTGACCTCGCCCCCCTTACCCATGTGCCAGGTCTGATAGCCTGCCGCCGCCATGACTCGAGGGAGAAAGGTGGACGGATCCGCGGCGTTGGCAGCCGCCGCAGGTTCCCTCGGAATGCGCCGCCAGGAGCGACCGGTGAGCAGCATCGCGCGGCTCGGGGCGCAGACCGCCCCCGACATGGACCCCATCGTGTAGCAGCGAGTGAAAGTCATGCCGCGCTCGACGAGCGTGTCGAGGTTGGGCGTGTGGAGCAGCGGATTGCCGAGCGCGCGCAACCCGTCCGGACGATGGTCGTCCGCGTGGATGTGCAGGATGTTGGGTTTGGAGTTTTCCGCTGCGTTCGGGCCAGCGAGCGGCGCGAGCAGCAGTGCGGTGAGGACGAGTGTGTGTTTCATGGTTCTTTTGAATGTTACTTGGCTGACGATGTGACGAACTCCTCGCGGCTCACCTTGCCGTCCCCATTCCTGTCGAAGTTCTTGAAGCGGGCTTCGAGGTTCTCGCCGTTCTTCAGCCCCATCTTGTATTCATCAAGCGTGAGAAACCCGTCCTTGTTCGTGTCCCATCGTTCAAAGGCACGCGCGCGGTTGGGCGTGGCTTTCGTTGGCTTGGGCGTTGCGTTGCCGTGATCCGTCGTGCTGATGCACGCGGCGTCAGGCTTCTCGGGCAGCGTGGCTTTCCAACCGAGCGCGAGCTTCGACAGGCGCGCGACGATTTCGGGATGCTCCTTCGACGAATCCTTCGCCTCGGCGCGGTCGTTAATGAGTTGGTGCAACTCGACGCGCTTCGCATCGTAGGTCATCGCTAGCTTCCAGTCGCCTTCGCGCACGGCGAGGCGCGGCCACCAGTCCAGTTCCGTGTCGGTGCCGCGCCACTCCCAGAAAATGGGCCGCGTACGCAAGCGTTCTTTTCCGTTGAAGGCATCGAAAAGGTTTTCGCCATCGCCGTGATAATCTTGTGGCAGCTTCACGCCTGCCGCGGCGCAGAGTGTCGGCAACAAGTCAACCGCAGTCACGACAGTCTTTTCGTTCTTCACGCCGGCAGGCACGTGCCCCGGCCAGCGTATAATGAACGGCGTGCGCACGCCGCCTTCGAACAGGCTGCGCTTGCGCCCGCGCAGACCGCCAGTCTGGCCGACGCTGTAAAACGTGTCATAGCCGCGGGTTCCATCCTTCGCATTCTTGCCGACATATTTTTGGGTGCCCGTCCATTCGGGGCCGTTGTCGCTGGAGAAGAGGACAATCGTGTTGTCTTCCGCCCCGGTTTCCTTCAGCGCGGCGAGCACCTGGCCAACATCATTGTCGCCATCCGTGATGACGGCGGCATAGACCTGCTTCTGCTCGTCATGATGCTTCCACCGTTCCATGGATTCCTTTGTCGGGCGATGCGGCGTGTGGCTCTCGTGAATCCAGACGTTCAGGTAGAACGGTCGGCCCATGCTCTCGCGGATGAACCGCACGGCGTTGTCCGCGGTGGCATCCACCTTGGCCTGCGAATTCCCGTCGCCCGGGCCATTGAACACGGCGCACTCGTCAAAGCCATACTCCGCGGGCTGCGGTGTGCCGGGAGCGCCAGTGTTCGTGAGATGCCACTTGCCGAAATGGCCGGTGCGATAGCCGGCATTCTTCAGGAAGCGAGCAATCGTCGGCGCCTTCGGATCGAGCCAGTCCGGCATCCCGCGCTCGACATTTACATTGGGCGCGAAGTGCTCATGAATGCAGAACCGCGCCGGATACATGCCAGTCATCGCGGCGGCGCGACTTGGCGAGCACACCGGATTGAGCACGTTGAACTGCTGGAAGTCCGCCCCCTCGCTGGCGAGGCGGTCGAGGTTCGGCGTCTTCAACCACGGATGCCCGTGGCACGACAAGTCGCCCCAGCCCCAGTCGTCGGCGAAGATGAAGACGATGTTGGGCTTGGTGACTGGCGCAGGAGCGGCGGTGGCGCGAAGTGCGGGCACTGGAGCGAGGAGCCGGGCAACAACGAGAGCGTGGATTGTTTTCATGGCTTCCAATCAATGCGGGCGGTTTTGGTTTCGAGATTCACGAACACCGAGGCATGAGCAAACTCGCGGGTTGCGGTCAGAGCGTCCCAGATTGCATCAGCCGAGGGCGGGCCGAGCGGGCGCTCCAATTCCGGGTAAGCGTCGAGCATCCCGTGGTGATCCGAGTAGCCCCACGAGTAGCAGAAGTGCGATCCCGGTTGCGCCGCGACCAGAAAGCACGCCAGCGGAAAGGTGATTCGCTCGCGGGCCAGTTTCAATAATTCCGCATGGGGACGCTTCATCATTTCAGTGTCGAGCCAATTAAAGCCAGGCCAGCCCTTGATCACGACAAACTTCCCTTTGGTGGCCGCGAGCGTGATCGTGTCGAGGTCCGCCTTGATGTCCGCCGGTTGGTCGGTTTTGAAACCGGCAAAATGCTCGACCATCACGCCGTCAATCCCCTCCCAATCGAGAATCTCACGAAAATCAGTGGTGCGCGTTCCATTGGCCAAAAGAATCTTGTCCGCGCCGATCTTCCGCTTGGTGAGCGCGATCATCTCGCGCAATCCGGCGACAACCGCCTTCGCCTTCTCCGCACCAATCGTCTTTGCCAACGCCGGAGTCAGCGCCTGCGGCAAGGCATCAACAAAAACACCGTCAATCGGCCCGCGCTTCATTTCCGCCGCCACGACATCAGACCACCACTCGCGAAAATCAGCATTGGAGGGATCGGGCCGCGACACCGTACCGGTCTTCATGACCTCTTTGCCCTTGGTATCGCGCAACGTCCACTCGGGGCGGTAGGTCTTGAACGACTCGTAGCCACCCCAGTTGATGAACGCGTTCAGATAGAAGAGCACCTTGACCGCCGGGTTGCGTTGCTTGAGCCGCCGGGCCGTGTCCGCCACCCCCGCCTCCGTGCTGCCATGCACGCCGGCGCCATGTCCTTTTTCCAAAGCGATCAGCCGGCTGTGCGTCGCGAGAAAATCAATCTCCGCATCCGTCATGTCGGCGTTGCGCTTCCCAAAATGGATGTTCAGCGGAACCCGATCCCAACTGAAACCCGTCAGGGTAGCCGCCGCGTCCGTCTTGGCAGCGGGTTCGGCCGCCAGACACGCGGCGGCGCTGAGGATTGCCACAAGAATGACAGAGGTAATGGTTTTCATTTGGTTTGTGGCTGTCATGATTCGATATTATACAGGTTGAAACCCAGAGAACGGATCGGAACACTTAGATTTTTTTATTCAAGTTTATCATAGCATTGCATTTTTCTCTTGGAAAGACGGCCGCGGGCTTCATTCCACCGGTCTGATGCGGGTGTCCGACAAGCTGGCTTTGGCGCGATCCCCGTCCACGAGCGAAACGGTGATGGTATGCTTGCCCGCCTTGGCAAAGGACAACAGCCCGAAGGGGTAGGTGTGATAGACCGACGCAGAGTTCTGCTGGTTTTGCAATTTGCCGCCGTCATCGGTCTCGATGCGCCAGACCAAGCGGGCTTCACCTTTGTAGGTAAGATCCACGTAATAATCGCCGGACGTGGCGACATCTACAGTCCAGACAGCGCGGCCACCGTCCTCCCAATTGCCCGCTTGGGTCATGTGCTTCCATTCGCCGAATTTCTCCATCCAGCGGAGTTCCTTTTTCTCGGCCTTGACGACGTCGGCGAATTCCACCAGCAACGTCGAAGCGATGTTGGGATAGATACCCAGGGTCTGATCGGCGACCGGGGCGGCGCTCATCGCGATCTGAATCACGCTCGCCGGATGGTCCGCCGGAGCGGGCGGGACTTGCAGTTCCGTCCAGGTGCCGTGCTGTACCCATTTGATGGGCGAAAGTTTTCCGCCTGACAAAACACCGGCAGTCTTTATTTTCGATTGCAAACCGGGGAGGAACAGTCGCCCGTCCTGCGGCCAGTCAAATACGGTTAGATTTAGCGTGTTGCCCTGAGTCGTGACATCGCCCCAGGGAAGAGCGTGGCCCCATGGCGACGCCCCTGCCGCATAGACGACCTGGGGATACCGCTTAATCCATTCCCCCGCCTTCAACAGATATTTGGCCGCCGGTGCGGGCACGCGTCCGCGGCCATCAGGCCCGATGTTGTAGAGATAGGTGCCGCCCCGGGCGACGGTCGAAACGACACGAAACAGGATTTCCCGGCTGTCTTTCCAGTTTTGGTCATACCACGCATAGGACCACGAATCGTTGGATGTATCGCAGGATTCCCAAAGTCCGTCGGCATTGCGGGGCGGCACTTCCATGTCGCCCTTGCTGTCATAGTCGCCCATGCCGTGGCCGATGCGGCTGCAGAGCAACGCGCCCGGCTGGGCCTGACGCACATAGTCTGCCAGTTCTTTGACCAAATTCGACGGCATGTTGCCGGGCGTATCGAACCAGATATAGTTCAACGGGCCGTATTGCGTGCAGATTTCCTTCACTTGCGGGAAGCATTTCTGGCGGAAGTATTGTTCAAACGTGGCGGGGGTGCCGTCGGCGTTGGTTTTCGGTCCGTTGCTGCCGCCCGGCGCGGTCCAGTCTTGATTGTGGGAATAGTAGAAGCCAAAGCCCAAACCGTATTCCCGGCACGCCGCCGCCAGTTCCTTCATCGGGTCACGATGAAACGGCGTGGCGTCCACGATGTTGAACGGATGCGCCGATTTGAACATGGCGAAGCCCTCGTGGTGCTTCGAGGTGATGATGATCCACTTCATCCCCGACTCTTTGGCGAGCCGGGCGATGCCGCGAGCGTCGAAGTCCGCCGGATTAAAATCCTTGGCGAGCGCCATGTAGTCGGCCTCGGAGATCTTCATCTGCCGTTTGATCCATTCGCCGATGCCGTAAAACGTCTGGTCATGCCACTGTCCGCCCAGGGAGGAAAACAACCCCCAGTGGATGAACATGCCGTAGTTGCCGTCGCGGAAAAGCGCGACGCGGGCGGATTTATCAATGCCCGCCTTGCCCACGGACTCGCCCCACATCTTGTCCATTGAAGGGTTGGCCTCGGGGGACTTGGTGGCGGGAGTCTCAGCCGCGAACAGAATCCCGGACAGGGACAACGACGTGAGCAGCAAAGCGCGGATGGTTGGGATTGAGTTTCTTTTCATTGGATTTTTGATGCCCATTGGAGGATTCATGTGTTTGGAGCGTTCCGTTATTCGGCCATGGTTTCATATTCGGGTGCGCCCGTCGGTGCGGGCTTTGTCGAGGCCGGCCGCCAGTTGCTTCACGATTTCGGGATGCTCCTTGGCGAGGTCAGTGGTCTCGCCGGGGTCGGTGGTCAGGTCGTAGAGCTGGTGGACTTTCTCGTTCTTGCCGTTGGTGGTCTCGATCACTTTCCACTGGCCGGAGCAAATGGCGATGGCGTTGTCGTCGGTGTCGCCTTGAACAAAGATGACCTTGCGGAGGGGTGTGGCTGGCTGTTTGCCGAGCAGCACGGGCAGGAGGCTGATGGAGTCTTCGCCCGCGTTGTCCGGGAGTTTGACTCCCAAAACGTCGGCTGCGGTGGCCAGCATATCGGTCAGGCAGAAAGTGAAGTCGGAGGAGGAAGCGGGCGTGATCCGGCCCGGCCAGCGGGCGATGAACGGCACGCGGTGGCCGCCCTCAAACGGTGAACCTTTGCCGTCGTGCCACTTTCCGTTGGTGACGTGGCCCAAGACTTTGGCGTCCGCTTTCGCGGTCATGAACTTCTCGCGGATGCCTCCTACCTCGCTGGCGAGATTGAGTTTGGTGTCTTGCGTGCCTTTGAAATCCTTGGGCGTGCCACCGTTGTCGCTGGTGAAAATGAACAGCGTCTTGTCCGTGAGCTTCAGTTCGTCGAGCGTGCTGAGAATTGCGCCCACATGGGCATCCAGTTCCTGGACATAATCCCCGAGCAAGCCGGCCTGGCTGGTGCCGCGAAATTTCGCCGCCGGTGTTACGTGCGTGTGCGGGGCGCACGGAGTGAAGTAGAGGAAGAAGGGACGTGCCGCGTTGTCGCGGATGAAGCCCACGGCCTTCGTGGTGAGGGTAGTGTCCACCTGGTCATCCACGCGCGGCTGCGCGAGGCCTTCAGGGAAATCTCTGCCCTTCACGATTCGAAATGCTTCGCCCGGTTTGCGTCCGTAGATATCGTGATTCTCGATGAAGCAACGGGTGGAGTCATTGTGGTTTTGCGGCACGCCGAAATGGTAATCAAACCCCACCTCCAGCGGTCCCGTGATGGGCGGCTTGTTCCAGTCCTTGCTGTAGCCGAGGTGCCATTTGCCAATGGCGGCGGAATGGTAGCCGTTCGTCTTGAGGAGCGAGGCCATGGTCATGCGTCCGAGTTCGAGGGTGTAGCCGTTGCCTTTGCGGTGGAGCCGCCATGGGGAACGTCCCGTCATCAGACCGTAGCGCGAAGGGGAGCATACCGAGGCGGCGGTGTGCGCGTCAGTGAACTTCATGCCCTCGCGCGCGAGGCGGTCAATGTTCGGCGTTTTGATTTTCGTGGCGCCGTAGCAACTGACATCCCCGTAGCCAAGATCGTCGGCGAGGATGATGACGATGTTGGGCTTGACTGGCGGTGTCGCGTCACTGGCGCACCGGGCGTCGAAGGGGGTCAGCAGCAGGGCTGCGAGGAGGAGGGTGGGGTTGTTGATATTCATGGGAATCTATTTTGGAACGCTCTGCGGTTCAGTATGGATTGCCTTTATTGGTTGAACAATACGGGAAACTGGTTGGCAACTTGAGGTGGTCTATGAAAGAAATCTGATCGTAATTATTTTCCATCCCAGCGGAACGTCTTGCCCTTCGCAAGGGTCACGTCGCGGGTTTGGGTTTCGTAACGTACTTTAAACGGATTGCCATTCAACGAACTGATCACCGCCTCGGTCAACACACCATTCCGCCAGGTGATGTCCACTTCAAAGCCGCCACGCGCGCGCAGGCCCTGCACCGAACCGGTCGGCCAGGCTTTGGGCAACGCGGGTAAGAGATGAATCTCTCCGTCGTGACTTTGCAACAACATCTCCGCCATGCCCGCCGTCGCCCCGAAGTTGCCATCAATCTGGAAGGGGGGACAGACGTCAAACAGATTGGGCAGCGTGCCTTTCTTCAGCAGGTTGTTCAGCATCAGATGCGCGTGGTCGCCGTCCTGAAAGCGCGCCCAAAAACTCACCTTCCACGCCATGCTCCAACCCGTGCCGCCGTCCCCGCGGATGAGCAGAGATTTCTTCGCGGCCGCAAATAATTCCGGCGTGCCGGTGCGGGTGATTTGTTGACCTGGGTGCAGTCCATACAGATGGGACGTATGCCGATGGTTCGGATCGTTGTCTTTGTAATCTTCCACCCATTCCTGCAGGCGTCCCGTCTCAGGACTGATCTGGAGCGGTTGCAGTTTTTTTAGCGCAACTTCGATCTCGTGACGGAACTCGGGGTCGAACTTTCCGTCTGGGCCGAGCGCGCGATTCGCTTCGAGCACATTCATGAACAGGTCGTGAATGATTTGCAGATCCATCGTGGCCGCGTAGGTGAAGGCCGACGTCGTGCCGTCCGCTTTCTTAAATTTATTCTCCGGTGAGTGCGACGGATTTGTCACCAGCTTGCCAGCCACCGGCGTTCCCACCGGGGCTTCCACCAGAAAATCCAGAATGAATTGCGCCGCGCCTTTCATCAGGGGATAGCCGTGCGCGGCTAGGAACGCGCGGTCCCCGTTGTAGCGGTAATTCTCCATGAGATCACGCGTCGCCCAGGCCGCGCCCAACGGCCAGATGCCCTGCACTCCGTCGGCGGGCGACGTGAATCCGTAAATGTCCGACAGGTGATGCACCACCCAGCCGTGCGCGCCGTAATGCACCCGGGCGGTTTTCTCGCCATAGGGAACGAGGCTTTCCAGATAATCAAACAACGGCTGGTGGCACTCGCCGAGGTTGCACACCTGCGCCGGCCAGTAATTCATCTGGATGTTGATGTTGAAATGATAATCGCTGTTCCACGGCGCTTTGTAATCCTGACACCATTTGCCCTGGAGGTTGGCCGGGAGCGATCCGGGGCGCGAACTGCCGATCAGCAGATACCGTCCGAACTGAAAATACAGCGTCTCCAACTGAGGATCACTCGCCCCGGCCTTAACGGCTCGCAAGCGTTCGTCCGTCGGCAGCTTGACGGCGTCGGTCGTGCCGAGATCAAGTTTCACGCGCTCAAACAATTTTTGGTGATCGGCGATGTGATCGGCGCGAAGTTGGCGATAAGACTTCGCTGCCGCCGGCTTCATCGCGGTCTCGCACCGGGCCGTGGCATCGCCGGAAATATCGTTCACGTTATTGTAACTGGTCGCCCCCACGAGCAGCAGCGTGACTTCATCGGCATTGGTGACGACCAGCGCGCCATCTTTGGCGATGATACGGTCGCCGCTGACATTCGCCTGCAGTTGCGCTTCGTATTTCACGCCGAGTTGCCCGCGCAGGATCAGGCGATTGGGCGACACCGCCTCCGTGGTGGCGTCGTCACGTTTGAGTCTGGCGGTGAAGTTCAACTGCCCTCGCCGGTCCGCCGAGAGGTGAATTACGATGGCTTGATTCGGGGCGCTCACAAAAACTTCCCGCGTGAACTGCACTCCATCCACGCCGTAACTCACCCGGGCAATGCCTGTGGCCAAATCCAAGTCGCGACGATACCCGGTGACAGCGCTGGCGGCGGGAAGTTCCAGGAAGAGGTCGCCGAGCGTCTGGTAGGACTTTATCCGCATCGGATTTCCCATCATGGTTGTTCCGGCCAGTTTGGTGGCCTCGTCGTTCTGGCCGGCGAAGAGTAATCGCCGGACTTCCGGCAGCGCCGCCAACGCCTGTGGATTGGTGCGGTCTCCGGGCACGCCGTCCCAGACGGTTTCTTCGTTGAATTGAATCCGCTCGTGATCAATGCCGCCGAAGACCATGGCCGCGAGCCGGCCGTTGCCCACCGGCAACGCTTCGGTTTCCCACTTGGTGGCGGGGCGACGATACCAGAGCGTCAGGGGTTCGGCGGGTGGCGGAGCATCCTGGGAAAAGACAAACGACGATTTTGGATTATTCGTTTCTGCCACCCGAGGCGTTGCGGCCAGCACTTGCCCGGCGGCCAACAATCCGACCGTCAGAATCATGAGTTTGGTTTTTAACATCTAGTCTGTTTCCTTAAGATTCAAGTGAAAGCATCTGCATTTTTCCCAGCTTCCCATCGGGCTTGATGAGGGGAGCGATTGCACGACGGCGTTTGTTGTCAGGTTATTCACGAAAGTTAACTCCTGCCGATTCTATTCCTCTTTGGTAACGTCCAGCGGGTTGGACTTCTGGCCGCGCCAGACTTCCAGCCGCACCGTGCCGGCCGCCGCCTGACGCCACCGGCGTTGCAGGTCCGCCACCGAATCCGTCGGCTGCCCGGCGCATTTCAAAATCACGTCGCCCACTTCCAATCCCGCCTTGGCGGCGGCACTGCCGGCGGGCACTTCCACCAGACTCACGCCGATTTCGCCGGGCAGACCGGCGGCGGAAACTTCGCCGAGGCCGATCACGTTCTTCACTTTCGCGCCGAGCCACTCGACCACACGCGCATCATGCTTGTTGTTCTCTTCGCGCAATGCACCCGGAACGGGCAGGTCCGGAGTCCGGGCCAGCCGACGCAGTCGTTCGCCGGTCACACCGAACTCATCCATCGGGAAATTCTTGAATCCCAAAGCCAGCGCTGGCGAGCCTGCCTTCACGCGATAATCGCCACGGGCCGCATCGACGAACAGGGCGTCGGCCACGACTGAATGTTCGTCGCGGCCGCTTTCTTTTTGCAGCACGGTGGCGGGCTGCGCGCCTTTCGCACCCGGCTGATGCAGCAGATTCAAGTCACACTCCTTTCCCCACGGCGCGTTCACGCGAATGGGCTTGTAGGGGGTCAAGACGATGTTGCGCCGGAAGACGTCCTGGCTGTTGCCATACCAGACGTGCGGATGAAACGAGTTGTTGACCGTGATGTTGTTTTCGACGACGCGATAAAAACCTTCGCGGTTCTTGAGGCCGCCATTGAGGCAAAGGTTGTTTCGGATTTCGTAATTGGAAGAACCGTCATCCAGATCAATGTCCCAGCCATGATCGCAGCGCCAGCGATTGTTGCGGAGAATGTTGGGATGAATGACATCGAGCAGCGGCAGGTTTTTGTTCTCCCCAAGCGTGACCGTGCCCAGGTCGATGTCCTTGAGTCCCCAGAAACGGTCGCGCCCCCAGGAGTTGAACGAACCGTGGTCGCCGGTTTCCAGCACGGTGTCGAACACGTCGCAGAACTCGATGACGTGTCCGCCCCAGCAGCCGTCGCCGATGTTCACGCCCGCGCGCGGCATGTCGTAAATGGAGCAGTGGCTCACGGTGATGTTCATCGCCATGTCAATCTCCACGCCGGCGACTTGCTTCTCGACGCGGCCAATTTCGTGGATGAGGCAATCTTCGACCCGCGAATCAGCCGGATAATTCTGCGACTTTGGCCCGGGCGTCTTGTCAATGTCCGCGAAGTTGGCGCGTTGCGAGTAGCCAACCAGCCCGTTCCGCACGGAAGCGGGATCGCCGACGAACGCGATGCCGTTGCCGCCCGCTTGAAAGACATGGCTGCCGCGAATCAGCAGCCGACGATTGTAGTTGTTCACGAAGAGCGCGTTGCCGCCGACGTGATCAATGACGCAATCAGTGATGCGGCAGTCCTCCGTGCCATTCAGGAAAACCGCGCCGCCGCGATACACCGTCCAGTCCGTGCGCAACATCTGCTCCTTGTTGTCCATGAACGTCCGCACCGCGTGGCGAAACGTGAGGCCATGCAACGTGACGAACCGCACCGGCGACTGCTCCGTGCCGCGAAATTCCACCATATGCTTCAGCCGCACACTTTCCAATTTGGCCTTCGCCAGATCCAGTCCGGCTGGCGGATAAAAATACAGCGTGGCGGTTTTCGGATTCAGAAACCATTCGCCCAACGCATCGAGTTCCTCGAAGATATTCTCCACAAACCGATCCTTATCGTGCGGCGCGGACGGACGATTGTTCTGCCAGCCGCCTTCGTAAGTAAGCTTCCCGCTCGCATCCTTGCCGGTGATGACGTAGTGCATCCCGCCCCAATGACTCTTATGCATCGCGTGCATGAAGCCGCCGGCGGGATTCTGCCAGCGGGCCGCGCGCGCATCGCTGAACGCATCCGCCGCCACGCCGTTGAAGACGCGCTGGCTCTTGTCAAAATTGGGATAGCGCGCCATCGGCATCTGCTCGTCATTCACAAACAGTTGATCCGTCTGGAACCCGGCTGGAACTTTCGCCTGCAGGATGCCATTGGTGTAGGTTTCCCATTTCAGCCCGGTGATCGCCTGACCGCCGCTGATCACTGCGGTCTCGCCGTCCGCACTGCGATATTCCACCGGCGCGTTCGACGCCCCGGAATCGGCGGCGGTGAAGACCAGCGTTTCCGGCAGACTATAAACGCCGCCTTGAAGAATCACGCTGACGGGTTCTTTCGCGCGCTGGGGCAAATCCCGCACGACATCGCGCGCATGAGCAATCGTGGCAAACGGTTTGGCCTGCGTCCCCGGATTGGTGTCGTCGCCGGCTGGGCTGACATGCAGTTGCGCCGCAGCGGCAGCGGAACAAAAGGTGAAGGCGGCCAGAACTGGCAGCCAGTGGGTCAACGATGTTTCGAGCCAGACGAGAATGTTGCGGCGGATTGAATTGGGTTTCACTTGAGTTTGCATTAGCGGTCAGGAGTTCAATACGTCAGCCGGCAAAACACTTGCGGCTGCGTGAGGTTGATGGGGATGTGGAACACGTTCGTCGTGGCCGAGCCGAGGACGGTTAACCATGCGCCGTGCGCGTCCAGTCCCACCGAGATGGATAGCAGCAACCAGCCCGTGTGATCCGCCGGCCAGGTCAAAGTCAACACGCCGTCGCTGACGGTGGCGACGATGTTTGTCGGTGTGGCGTTCAGGCTGGCGATGGGCGCGAGCAGCAGCACGCCGATCAATACGAGGGCGATTTTCATTTGAGATTTCGCGGTCCGTTTTGATCGAGGGGGAACGGTTTAAAACCGATCCGGATCGCCGGGCTGTCGGCTGAGAGGTGAAAATCCCCGTTGGCCGGATCCTTAAAGCCTGGATCCGCAATTACCGAATGTTGGTC
>Ga0315287_10004791_pt1 | contig 13247 bp, 15 predicted proteins | sample YL17G11_0_MG_FD_205037 | JGI IMG/M metagenome (GOLD analysis project Ga0315287, IMG submission 205037) | Sediment microbial communities from Yellowstone Lake, YNP, Wyoming, USA - YL17G11_0 | ecosystem: Environmental > Aquatic > Freshwater > Lake > Sediment | place: USA: Wyoming | collected... | reverse complement strand
TCAAAATCTTTTAATCCAGAAAAAGATCCAATCTCAAAAAACCTTTCAAATACCTCATATCCAATAATTTTATTTTCAATACTTAATTCATAAAATAAATCTGCTAATTTATGCTTTTGTTTGGGCATTATGTCTTCAACAATGTCTTTTGATAATATTGATAAACCATAATCAATATATTCATATGAAGAACTTGTTTGATTTTTATTATATAATATTATGTTGTTTTCATATAAAACAACATTGCTCTTGTCAAATTGATTATTGTTTTTATAAATAGTCATTATTGACTTTAAATAATTATTAATATGAAAATTCCAAACCTCTTCAAAATTAATTGGTAAAAATGAGTCTCCATACATTACAAAAAATGATTCGTTAAGCTTATTTTCATCCAGTGCAAGCCTGAGTGCTCCCGCCGTCCCCAATAAATTTTCGCCCTCATCCACATAGTTAACTTTTAAATTATAGGCAGATCCGTCTTGTACATAGTCTCGGATCATCTGCCCAAAGTGCCCTATGCAGAACGTCACATCAGTAATGCCGTGTGTGGCAAGCCAGGACAGTTGATAGTGCACAAAAGGCTTACCAAATACTTCAATAAGAGCTTTGGGAATTTGTTGCGTTAACGGCAACATCCTCGTACCAAGACCACCCGCTAAAATCACACATTGCATTAAAGAATTTTGGTCCCTTCAAAATCAAATCTTATTTCTACTTCTTTAAGTCCAAGCTGTTTAAAAGCATTTTGTAATCTGGTTTTTTCTTCCGTATAGAACAGCATGGTTCCACCGGATCCCGCCCCTTGGCACTTACCACCAACCGCCCCATTTTCAAGTGCTATTTGATACCACTCATCTATGTCTGGATTGCTCATATGCTTGGAACGTTTCTTTTTATATTGCCAATGTTCATTCATAATTGATCCGAACTCTATTAAATCACAACTTTCTAAAGCATCAAGACTACGATACCCTAACTCTTTTATATGGTGTAGATTATCGATCATATCTTGATCCATCGCTTTAGTTTTATCATCTTGTTCTTTTAACACTTTTGATGCAGCTCTATAATAACCAGTAGATATCATTATTAAATTTTCTTCTAATTGATTTAATATATAATCAGAAACATTTAATGGTTGTACAGTTACCTTGCCATCATAATCAATATTAAACACATTTACACCACCAAATGCAGCAATAAATTGATCTTGTTTGCCACAGGGCGTTCCTAATAAGTCTATTTCAATATGACAAGCAATTTCTGCTAATTGTTCTTGTGAAATAGATTGCCTTTTAAATTTATATAAAGCTTTTAATAAAGCAGTTGTAAAACTACCAGAAGAACCAAGCCCAAATCCAGCTTGTTGATCCGCCATGCTAGTTATTTCTACTGGCTCTGATATACCGGTAAACTTTAATGCTTCTCTAATTATTGGATGTTTTATTTCATCAACACTATCAACTGATTCAATTTGAGAATACCTTAATAACGTTTTACCAGAAGTAGATCGACTTATTGTAGTATAAACATATTGCTGTATTGCAGCAGATATAAAAAATCCGCCATATTGTGAATAATAACTTTTAAGATCCGTTCCCCCAGCACCTAAAGTTATTCTTAATGGACTTCTTGAAATAATCATAATGTCTCCAATTATTTATAATACAATAATTATATATCATAATTTCATCTTTCCATTATTAATATCAGCCAACATATCTAAAATAGATTTAGATATAGCTTCTCGTGTTGTAAATATATTTTTCCAACCAAGTTTTCTTATACGATCACTACTCAGTTTCACGATTGGCACGTCGCCTCGCCAACCTCTATTACCACCTGTATATTCAATTTTAACATTATCTTTTGATAATTCCATACATTCTATAACAATTTCAGCAATTTCTGAAACTGTAATATAATCTTCTGTAGCAACATTATAAACTTCAAATTGTTTATTTAAATTTCTATTGGCACAAAACACCGCCCCAACAATATCTTTAATATAAACATATGATTTGCTTTGCGTTCCAGATCCTAAAATTTGTAACTTAGCTGGATCCTTCAAAAGCTTTTTAATAAAATCTAAACCAACTCCATGTGTTTGTCTTGCCCCTACCACATTTCCAAATCTAAAACAACAAGCCTCAAGCCCAAACATATAACAATATGAATGTATCAAAACTTCACCAGCTAATTTTGAAGCTCCATATGTAGAGATAGGTAATAATGGACTAAAATCTTCTTGAAACTCAACTTCCGGATGATCTCCATATACTCCTGAACCTGATGCGTAAAGAAGTCGTTTTACACCTGTTCGCCTCATAGCTTCAACAACATTATTCGTTAACGCTGTTCCTTGATAAAAATCTATTGTTGGATCAGTGGCAGCTTTAGCAATATCTGGATTTGATGCTAGGTGAATGACTACGTCATGACCTAGTATGGCTTTTTCTAAAACAGACATATTTTCTACATCATTTATAATAACCTTTAATCTCGGATCATTTAAATGATGTGCGTAATACCAAGCCTTACCAGATGATAGATTATCATATAAAGTTACTGCTTCAACAGATTGATCTGCCAATAATTCGTCAGTAAAATGGGATCCGATACAACCACAACCTCCAGAGATAAACCATCTTTTAAACATTATTTAACCGATTCCCATTTTGTTTGGACAACTTTAAGATCTGGATGGCTAACAATACAATGGAGAATAATTGAAGCTAAACCCTCTGTATGAGCTGTTACTCTATCTGTAACTAATGGAGGGATTACTAAACAAACATCTGCCATTTGTTTAGTGTATCCACCATCACGTCCAACTATACCTAAAACTTGCGCATTAACTTCTTTTGCATAATCAATGGCTTTTGCTAAATTTATAGAAATTCCTTTTTCAATATCTGATCCACCAACAGATAAAATTAATATAGCGTCATTACTATTTAATCTCGATCCTTTAAGCCATTCTACAAATGTTGTTTCCCATCCTTCATCGTTAACACGAGCTGTTAACTCCGATACATTATCTGTTGGCGTATAAGTTTCAATATTACAAATTTTTCTAAAATCATTTACTGCGTGAGATGCTGTTCCAGAAGACCCTCCGCAACCAAGGATTATTAGCCTTCCACCATTATCTCTAACACAACAAAGACTTTGCACTAATGATTCAACATCTTCACAATCTATGTGAGAAATTATTGCATTTGTTTCGGCAAAATATAAATCTGTAAATCTCATCATAACGTATATCCTGCTTTTTGTGCGTCATTAAAAAACATTTTTACAGTTTCTAAACTAAACTCTGTCAAATCTTTCCCAAATAAATTAAGTTTAGCAAGTAAGTCATGTCCTACAGTAATTATATCACAATTACAATTGTTAGCCTCTATAATATTATACAGCTCACGAGGGCTAGCCCAAAGCAATTCTATATTTTTATCCATTGAATTACATATTGCTTTAGCTGCTAACATTAATGGGGAAGGGTTAGCCCCCGTATCGGCTACTCTGCCCGCAAAAATCGAGCATACGCTTGGTTCTCCGCCCTCTAATGCTTGAGCAACATCAAATACTTGTTCCAAAGTAAATACAGCGGTAACATTAACTTTAACTCCATTATGAGAAAGTTTTTCAATAAGTTCGACAGAACTTTCTCCACGGGTATTAGTTACAGGGATCTTTACATAAACATTATTAGCCCATGAAGCAATTTCTTTTGCTTGAACTTCCATCTCATCAAACTCATCAGCGAAAACTTCAAATGAAAATGGTTTATCTGTAATGTGTGACAAAACCTCTTTGGCAAAAGGCTCGTATTTAGTTATATTTGCGGCTTTCATTAAGGTTGGGTTAGATGTAAATCCTTTAATAAGTGGATTTTTGTTTAATTCAAGAATTGATTTTAGATTAGCGCCATCTGCAAAAATTTTTATATTTAATGGTAACATTTAATTTCCTTAGTATTACAAAAATATCTTATAAAGATTAATATATCATAAAGAAATATTATAATTAAACTTTAACAGACCAAACTGGCCAATACCAATCTTTTTGTTCTGGGGCAAATTTCACCGCATCATCCCAATGAGTTCCGCGCCAAATTTCCCAATAATCAAAAGTCTCCATTACAGCTTGAATTATTCCGGGATATTGATTAGAAAAATCATGACCGGCTATAATACCATTCTTTTTAACTTTTGGAAGCCAAGCACAAATATCTTTTTTTATACTATCATATGAATGATCGCCATCTAAAAATACAAAATCTAACGATTCATCTACATAATTTATAGCCACATCCCAACTATTTATGTGCTCATAACATTTTCCAATAATATGTTGAACGGGTTTTAAATTATTTAAATATGATTCTTTGGCTAAAATATCAACTAAATCTAACGTACATTGTACATTATTATTTATAATTTCTACAGACAAATATGCGGCACTTTGTCCACACATAACTCCAACCTCTACTCCTTTAGATGGTTGATTTTTTGGTAATTGGTTTACTAACCAAGTATAAAAATTTGGAAAAGTAAAATTGCCCGGCACGTTTTTATAAAAATGTTCCATAATTTTCCTCATTATTAATACATTGCTTTAAAACAATGTTAACTATATTTCCATTTTACTAATTTACTAAATAATTATTTTTTTAATAAAATAAGCAACAAGATCAGTTCCTTTACATTCAACTTCCCACCGATCAGTTTTTTCTTTTCCAACAAAACCAGTTAATAAATGAGACTTAGAAGTAATTAAATATGCTGATAATCCTGCCAGGGAAGCATATTTACTTAACGATTCCTTTGTAAAATACACAAGATGTTCTCTCTTAAAAGAATGATAATAATTATAAAATATATTTACTTCTGGACAATTTATGTTTGGAGTTTTTATAATTAAAAATCCACCAGGTTTAAGACATTTAACAGCATCTTTTAATAAAGTTATTGGATCGGAAACGTGCTCAATCACATCCCACATTGTAACCAAATCATATTGTTCTTTTAATTGATCAGAATATTGATCTAATGTACCATGAAAAGTATCATATCCGTATAAATCTTTTGTTATTTGTATAGCATGTTTAGAGACTTCAATTCCATCGTGTATATAACCCTGCTGTTCAAGAGCCTTTCTAAAATAACCATATCCGCTACCAACATCCAAGGCTTTACGTGTTATTGGAAATGTTATTGTATTTTCAAAATATTCATTTAATTGTCTATTAGCTTTTTCTAATCGCCAATCACTTTGTTCAATATAATCGCCATATCCACCAGCTTCTTTTTTATTTCCTTCAAAATAATTTTCTTCATATGCTGGAGGTTCAGTAACTCTTTTGATACACGACAATTCATTTTTAACTAACCAAGCAACAGACCCATCAATAGATTTAACAATACCATATAAATTATTTTCTGCAATAGAATGTATCCACAAATAACCTTGTTCACCATTTGGTCCTGCATCAACAGATTTGCGTACTATATAATCAAATCCTATACGTAAATTTTCTAATAATGTATAATTTTGTTCTCCTGATAATTCTGCCCATTTTTTAAATGTTTCTTCATCAATATTTAAAAGTCTTAAAACGCCATTATTAAAATGCTCTTCCGTATCTTCATATACAATTTCTTCAGATGAAGATTTAAATATAAATTGATTTTGTAAATTGTTAATCATTTGTTTATTTTTTGTTGACATTCGTTTAATAAACTCATAACATTTTTTGCTTCATTATAGTCACAGGCTTTAGATGTTGAATTGCAGTCAGATAAATTTAAAACAGATATTGTTTCTTTTATAAAAGAATCTACACAATTATAATTTTCTACCACAATATTTTCTGAATCTATCTGAGATTTGCCAGATTGCCAGCCCCAACGGACTCCGGTTCTATATGATTGGTTACCATAGCTGCGACCTCTGCCTTCAACTATGCCATATCCTTCTGTACCATTTATTTCAAGCTTAAATGTACTTCTCCATCTATTTAAAGATATTTGGGTGTTAAATATTGTTCCATTACTATCTGATAATAATAAATGAGTTTCTTCTTCTATTCCAGTGTTCCAGAAACCTGACCAAGATTTTACATTTTCTACTGAAACATTACCAGATGACATATTCAATATTAAATCCAATAGATGAACGCCTGGATCAATTAGACAACCGCCGCCACATTTAATAGGATCAAGTTTCCAAGATTTTTCCATTCCAGGAGCATTACCATGCGCTAACGTCATATTAACTGAAATTAATTTACCAAACTTATTTTCAGAACAATCTTTTAGAAGCGCTTCAACTCCTGCAAAAAATCTATAATTAAATCCGACATGTAGCTTTAAGTTATCTGGTTTACAACTTATAATTTCATTACACTCTTCTAAAGATTTTCCAAGAGGTTTTTCCACTAAAATATTTGTACCATTTTGAAAAGCTAATTTAATTAATGGTTTAATCATATCATGCGGAGTACAAATAAAAACCCAATCTGGTTTTAATAACCACATTTCATCAATAAAAGATACGGTTGGAATATTATATTTTTGTTTAATTTTTTCTAAAACATCTTTATTTGAATCAAAAACACAAAGTAATTTTATATTGTTATCAATATTTTTTGTAATATATTCAATAGCTTGTAATCTCTCTTGCCCAATTAATCCGCCCCCAATAATTCCAATTTTCATATTATGCCTTAATTTTTGGTATTATATAATCAATAAGATAATTTTCTAATTTGGATCCTTTATAATAACGACCATCAATCCATATTAAACGAATATTATTATCTTTACATATTTGTTCTAATTGTATATCTCTTTTCTTTTGTTTTTCTAAATTTAAAATAGCTTGTTCTCGTGAAATATTTCCAAAACAAACAGGCATATAATGTTGTCGTCCATTATATTCAACAATAGTATTAATATGTGAGAAATAAAAATCAGCAAAATATTTTGGAAACAATTTATTAATATATCTTATATTTTTATGATATTCAAACTGAATATTATTTTTAATTAAAATATTATATATTAAAGATTCATTGTTGGGAGCGACACACTTGGGACAATCATAACCCAAATTAATTATACTAGAGGGCGTAGAGTCCCATATATACCCACAATTATCAATTAAGCATTTGAAGGTTATTTTTGTAAGCGAACCTATACAATCACCTAACCTTTTTATATTTCTATTTATTAATTGCTCATCTACGTATTCATTTGTTAATTTAACATAATGAGAACAACGATGGCAGCCATGCTCTCTATTAATAATATTATAAGGAGAGGATTCCCATTCATAATCACAGTTTTCATTCAAACATTTAAATTTGATTTTAGTATCTATATTTATATAATTTCCAATTCTTTTAATATTTCTTTTAATTAATTTTTCATCAATATACTCATTTGATAATCTAATATGTCCAGCACATTTAGGACATCCTGTGTTTTGATTAGTAACATTATTAGGCGCCGCTTCCCATACATGTCCATCCAATAAACATTTAAATTGTATTTTTTTAGATAAAGAAATATAATTCCCAATTCTAATTATATTTCTATCATTAAGTCTTAAATCAATTATTTCATTTGTTAATGGGACGTTTCCAGAGCATTGCGGGCAATCATTGCCACTAAAGATATTGCCTACTAAACTATCCCACTCATAATCACAAGCTTTACATTTAAAAGTAATTTTACTATCACTATTTATAAAGTTTCCAGTTCTTATTATAGACCTATTAATTATTCTTTTATCAATTTCTTCATTAGATAATCTTACACACTTAGAACATTTAGGACAATTATTATTGCAATTTAATATATTATTAGGGGTAGCGTCCCATATATAATCATCAATTAAACATTTAAATTTAATCTTAACGTGACTATTAACAAAATCTCCTAATCTTAATATATTTCTTCCTAATAATCGAGAATCTATTATTTCATTTGTTAATTTATTCAACTAATTGTCCTATTCAACTCTTCGTAATTTATATATATTAGAATTATTTTTTATTGCCTCATCAATAATATTTATATCATCTCTTACGTGTAAAAACATCCCATTTAATAATTTTGATGAAAATTGATCTGTTAAAAACTTATAACAAAAATCTGTTGGTTCTTCTATTTTTGTATACGTTTTTACATAGCCGCCATATGATTCAACTGTTTTAAGCATATTTGTTTTACAAGCCCCTGGTGAGAGGGCAATTATTGATAAATCTTTATTTATTGCACTTAATTCAATAGATAGGTTTTCGACCTCTCTAATTACTGCGCATTTAGTAAGCGCATATCCACTGAATTTTTCATTGGCATATGCGCCCCCTCCACCACTAAAAAAAACAATTCTTGTTTGAATTCCAGATTCAATAATCTTTTGACAGCCTTTAATAACAGCTAAATTTCCAAGAACATTGCACTTATATGTATCATCCCAACTTTCTAATGGAGATGAAAATAAACCTCCAGGCTCGCCTAATTGTGCGGCACAAAGAACAATGCCAAGACTCTTAATTGTTTCTATTTCATTTATAGATTTAATCACATCTTTTAAAATACAATATGTTTTATTATAATCTGTTAAATCTAATTGTAAAGAAAGCGTTTTACAAGAATCAAACTTAACGTTATCTATTTTATTTGAAGAAGAAATAACAATCATATTTTTACAGATAGTAGAACATTTATTAGCAATGCTATTTCCTATTCCTCTGCTTGCTCCAGTAATAATTAATAAATCTAACATATTAATCTTTCTTAAATACCATTGTTGTTTTTTTAAACCATATATACGGATCATTATCCGGAATAGTTGCTCTAACCAACGCGGTTTCTTCCGGCATATATATCATTCCTTTAGCCATTAATTTAGAAATAGCCATCTCATTAGAGGCGCAATTGACATGTCCGCATCCTGGTTGTCCTAATTCAGCCCAAGACATAACCATTTTCCCTTTACACGCATTAACTACGTTAGAAAGCATAATGTCTTCAAATTGCGCCGGAACATGTTCTGCAACTTCTAAAAATATACAATTTCCTTTTTCAGGCAATACAAAAGGAACTGTTAAATCCTGTTGCATAATATTTTCAAAATCTTTGAATAACGGAACTTTGCCCTCAAATCCGGTTAATTTTGTAAAACCTGCCGAACTTATTTTTTGTAAATATTGTCCATTGCCACACCCAAAATCATATAATTGTTTATCTTTTTCATTTCCAAAAAAATTTATAATCCAATCACATAATGGTTCACAACGAACATGATATAATTTTTGTTGTTCATCTGTCCAATAACCAGTAGCTGCTATTCTCATTTTATCTCCAATTTATAAATATAACTTTTTTGTATTTTCAATAAATCTAAATGCACTATTATCTACTTCTGTACAAATTCTATCACACTCATAAATATTATTTATTGATCTTGGCGGACCACCATCTGCCGTACCTATTAATGTTTTATTTACTCTTTTTTCGAACTCTTCAAATGATTTTACAAGATAATGATTTAATTGTATTTTTTTAATACTTGGAAGAATGTGCACATTATCTACCCTTATAAAATTTTCAGATACGGAATAATTATTTTTAAACAAAAACGAATGAGAATTGCCAGATGATTTTAAAACCAAGTCTGATTTAACAATAGTTTTAGTATGTGTATCTGGTTTTGATAATGTAAAAGTCTCTGTAACTAATCCTTGTTGTTTTGTTAAAAAACCACTAGAACCAAATTGAACCCAATTTACACATAATCCGCCATATTTTTCATAATCTATTAATATTTCTAGCACGTTATTACATTGTTTTGGAATTAAAAATTCATCACAATCAAAAAAAGCTGTCCATTTCGAATTATTAATATGATTATTTATATGATAATTATAACATTCTATTTGTCTTTTTTTTCCAGGAAAATCAATAACGGTAACATAACCATTATCAATATATTTTTTAAGAGTTTTTTTTACTGGCTCAACACTTAAATTATCATAAATATAAAAATGTTCAACTCCAACACATCTATTAAAATTAACCCATTCTTCTAAATAATCGGTTTCATCTTTACAATATGCGCAAATACTTAATTCATACTTCATCAACCCTCCAATATTTTGGTAGATGATCTTTTTATATCTTCAAAATCTTTAATAATTTTATAATCAGGATTTAATACATAATCTCCCATTTTATTTCTTTTATTTTCCTCACTCAATCTGCCAGCTGTCAATCTATATCTTGATATCATATAATTATGATTTATACACTTATAATGATACATCTTATATAAAGTATCATTATATTTTATAATGCCAGATGGATTAGCAGAATGACATCCACATGAATAATTAATTTCTTTAATCATCTTTTTATTAAAGATATATAATTTATCATATTGAGTGGCTCTAGCTCCCCATTTCATAGATTTAAGATCAAAATTATCTTCCATATTAACCATTTGATATCCTTCTGGTTTTATTATGGTAGTATTTTTTATTGATTCATTTATTAAATCCGCCTCATTAATATCTACTAATTCATCAGGATCACATACGCATACCCAATCAGTTGTTGCAACTTTCCAAAAGTTATTTTTTAATTCTCGTATTTTAAAATCATTAACTTGATTATTAGTATTAAAATCTACAACTTCACATGAGTTATCTAGTGCAATTTGTTTTGTATTATCTGTACTTTGATTATCAAAAACTATTATTCTACAATTAGGAAATCTTATTCTATAATGACTTATCATAAATTGCATCATAACACTTTCATTATAAGCCATTGTACAGATCGTGATCATAATATAATCCTTATTGCATTTTTTCTTAAATCAATAAACATTTGTCTAATTTGGTCATCATTTATATGCCATTGAGTTCCCCACCCCATCCTTTTATTTATATCACTCAATCTATCGAATGTATATTTATTTCTAATAATATGATAGTCAGTATTAATATATTTATAATGATAAAGTTTATATTTTTCATCACTATATTTTATAATTCCTTGTGGACTACAATAGTGAGCACCGTGGCAATAATTAATTTCATTAATTAATTTTTTATTAAATAAAAGACACTTATCATAAGCACCATCTCTGGCACCATGTTTTATTTCTGAAAAATTAAAATCTTCATTAAGATTAACTAGAGTGTATGCTTCAGATTGAATTATTGATGTTCCTTTGTCTTCTTCTAACTGTAAGAAATCTTTATTAATATCTAATAATTCATCAACATCACATACCAATACCCAATCAGTATCCGCTGTTTTCCAACAATTATTTTTTAAATTGCGAATTTTATCGTCATCAATTTGATTATTTGTTGGAAACAATCTAACTTCACAATTATTACTTATTGCAATATTCGCAGTATTATCTGTGCTTTCATTATCATACACAACAATATTACACATTGGAAATCTTATTCTATAATGATCGATCATATATTGAAGAAATATATTTTCATTAAAAGCAAGCGTATAAACAGTCAAGTTTTTCATATCATTCTACCTAATTTTTATTGCATTTAATCTAATATTATTTATTTTTTTATTTAATTCCTCTAAATTAAGAGAACAATGTATTCCCCATCCCATTTTTTTATTTATTTCTGCCAACCTATCATTTGTTGCTTGATATCTATTATAGATAAAATCTGTATTTATAAAATGATAATGATACATATTATATTGTTTTGAATTAAATTTTATATCTCCTGCGGGGCTTGCCACATGACTACCATGATTAAAATTAATTTCTTTAATATGTTTTTTATTAAAGATAAACATCTTATCATGCGGCAAACTTCTCATACCATATTTTATATTATTTAATTCACAATCACAGGGATCTTCACTCATATTGACCATATTATAACCAGTTGCTCTAATAATCGTTGTTCCAACTGATTCTTCATATTTTAAATCATCTTCATTAACATCAAACAATTCATCAGGGTCACACACTAATACCCAATCAGTTTTTGCTGTTTTCCAACAATTATTTTTTAAATTCCTAAGCAGCTCATCATTATGTGTGTTATCGGTATTATATGGGATAATTTCGCAATTATTTCTCAAAGCGATATTAACCGTTTCATCTGTGCTAAAATTATCATAGACTACAAAATGACATGTTGGAAATCTCGACTTATAATGATCGAGCATAAATTGAAGTCTAACCTCTTCATTATACGAAACAAAATGTATAGTAATCATATTACACCAAACAACGATATTTCTTTTGTTTTGAACACGACTTTAACTTAAATATAATTTTTTAGTTTTTTCAATAAATTTAAAAGCACTAATGTCTATATCAATGCACTCACCATCACACTGATTGATTCCATCTATTGATCTTTTAGGAAAACCATCTGCTGTTCCTCTTTGAACTTTCTTATCCCACTCTTCTAAAGATTTAGTAAAATAATGATTTAATTGAATTTTATTTATGCTTGGTTCACTAAAAGCCCAATCCACTTTATTAAAAGTTTCTGATACTGCATAATATCCTTTTTCATATCTAAAACAATGAGATGGTCCAGCAGAACGTGTTACAAATTCAGGTTGAACGATTGTTTTAATATGTTGGTTTACTTTAGATAAAGTATATAATTCAGTAACTAATCCTAATGGTTTAGTTAAAAATCCATTTGATCCAAACATAACCCAATTTACACACAAGCCACCATAACTTTCATATTCTTTTAATACTTCTTGTATAGTATCAACTTGTTTGGGAATTAAAAACTCATCGCAATCTAAAAATGCAACCCATTTAGAATCAGATTTATAATTATTTAAAAAATCATGATAACTGGGTATTTGTTTTTTATCTCCAGGAAAATCAATTACCGTCACATATCCTGCATCAATATATTTTTCTAAAGTTATCTTTACAGGAACAACACTTTCATTATCATAAATATAAAAATGTTCAACGCCAACACATCTATTAAAGTTAATCCACTCTTCTAAATAATCTGTTTCATCTTTACAAATAGCGCAAATACTTAATTCATATTTCATAAAATCACACCAGACAACGATATATTTCTCTTGTTTTAGTTTGTTTTGTAAAACCCAAAGATGATACAGAAGAAAAATTATTTTGTAAATATTTTATAAAATTATCTTTAGTATAATCTTGCACGACAAAATCTTTATTAAAAT
>Ga0315287_10004790_pt1 | contig 13248 bp, 11 predicted proteins | sample YL17G11_0_MG_FD_205037 | JGI IMG/M metagenome (GOLD analysis project Ga0315287, IMG submission 205037) | Sediment microbial communities from Yellowstone Lake, YNP, Wyoming, USA - YL17G11_0 | ecosystem: Environmental > Aquatic > Freshwater > Lake > Sediment | place: USA: Wyoming | collected... | reverse complement strand
TGTATTTCAACCACAGCATCCACCTCAACAAAGGCGTCGGGTGCACGACGTGCCACGGCCGGGTGGATCAGATGCCGCTGATGTGGACGGTCACCACGCTCCAGATGGAGTGGTGTCTCGACTGTCACCGGAACCCGGAGAAGTACGTGCGTCCGCGCGGCGCCCTCTTCCGGGCCGACTATCAGCCGCCAGCCGACCAGTTGGCGCTTGGCCGGAAGCTCGTGCAGGACTACCAGATCCAGAAACTCACCAGTTGTTCCACCTGTCATCGGTAGGACGACTTACACCAGACGCATGAGCGAACACCACCATCTCGACGACTCGCCGCGGCCGACCGCTTCGACGCCTGGCGGCCGCCAGCAGTACTGGCGCAGCCTCGAGGAACTGGCCGGCACCGAGGAGTTCCAACGCTGGCTGCACCGTGAATTTCCGGAGCAGGCGTCCGAATTCACCGACCCGGTTGGCCGGCGGCAGTTCCTCCGGCTGATGGGCGCGTCGCTGGCACTGGCGGGCGTGACCGGATGCACGAGGCAACCGGCCGAGGCCATCGTCCCCTACGTCCGCCCGCCAGAGAACCTCGTGCCTGGCAGGCCGTTGTTCTTTGCGACCGCCGTCACGCTTGGCGGAGTCGCGACCGGGGTGCTGGTCGAGAGTCACGAGGGACGGCCGACCAAGATTGAAGGCAATCCCGAACACCCGGCCTCTTTGGGCGCCACGGACCTGTTCGCCCAAGGATCGATTCTCTCGCTTTACGATCCAGACCGGTCCCAGACCTTGTCGTATCGCGGTGACATCCGCACGTGGAGCGCGTTTCTCGGTGCGGTCCGGGGCGCCCTGGAATCGGTGCGCGCGGCCCGGGGCGAGGGTCTGCGCATCCTGACCGAGACGTGCACGTCCCCGACGCTCGCGCGCCAGTTGCGGGCGCTTCTGACGGAGTTCCCGGCATCCAGGTGGCACCAGTACGAGCCGGTTGGCCGGGACGAGGTCCGCGCGGGCGCCAGGCTCGCCTTCGGGTCTGTGGTCGACACCCGTTACCTCGTGGACAACGCCCGGGTGATCGTCTCACTCGATGCCGACCTCCTTGGCGTGATGCCGGGGTCGGTGCGCTACACGCGCGACTTCTCAGCGGCACGCAGGGTGCGGGACGCGCACGGTGACATGAGCCGTCTATATGCGGTGGAAAGCGCGCCCACCAACACCGGGGCGAAGGCGGACCACCGCCTGGCGCTCAAGCCGAGCGCCATCATCGCGGCAGCCCGCACGCTGGCGGCGGCCGTCGGCGTGACCGGCGTGGCGCCGTCGCCGCTACCGGCGCAATCGCGGCGCTTCGTCGAGGCGGCAGCCCGCGATCTCGCGGCCAACAGAGGTGCGTCGCTCGTGGTGGCCGGCGACGAGCAACCCGCAGCGGTGCACGTCCTCGCGCATGCGATCAACGAGGCGCTTGGCAATGTCGGCCAGACGGTTCTGTATTCCGATTCGATCGAAGCCAATCCGATCGATCAGGTGACCTCGCTTCGCGAACTGGTCGCCGACATGCAAAAGGGCAGCGTCAGCGGCCTGCTTATCCTCGGCGGCAATCCCGTTTACAACGCCCCGGCCGATCTGAAGTTTGGCGAGGCGCTGCTGCGCGTGGCGTTCTCGGCTCACTTGAGCCTCTACGAGGACGAAACCTCCGCCGCGTGCCAATGGCACATCCCCGAAGCGCACGCGCTCGAAGCGTGGAGCGACGCCCGTGCGTGGGACGGAACGGCGACGATCCTGCAGCCGCTCATCTCGCCACTGTACGGCGGCAAGTCCGCGCACGACGTCGTCGCGGGATTGTCGGCGTCGCCGGGCCGCGGCGGCTACGATCAGGTTCGCGACACGTGGAAGGGGTTCGCCGACGGAGTCGGGGTTGCTGATTTCGAGACGTTCTGGCGCAGGTCCGTGCACGACGGCACCGTGGCCGGTACAGCGCTTGCGCCCAAGCCGGTCATGCTGGGAGATGTCGCGAAGGTGATTGGTTCGCCACGCTCGGTCGGCGCCGATCTGGAGCTCGTCTTCCGGCCCGACCCGACCGTGTACGACGGCCGCTTTGCGAATTTGGGCTGGCTGCAGGAGTTGCCCAAGCCGTTCAGCAAGATCACATGGGACAACACGATCCAGCTGAGTCCGGCCACGGCCGCCAGTCTCGGCGTCGCCAGCCAGGATGTGGTGGACGTGACGGCGAACGGGCGGACGGTCGGCGGGCCGGCCTGGATCGTTCCTGGCCAGGCCGATGGCGTGGTGACTGTGCACCTGGGGTACGGCCGCACGCGCGCCGGCCGCGTGGGCAGCGGAATCGGCTTCAACGCCTACATGCTTCGAACAAGCGATGCGGCCTGGACGTCGAGAGGCGTCACGATTGCCAGGACCGGTGTGCGCTACGCGGTGGCCAGCACGCAGCTGCACCATGACATGGCGGGCCGCCCGCTCGTCCGGTCGGCGTCGCTGGAGGAGTTCCGGAAGAACCCCGGCGGCGTGAAGGCCGAGGAACCGGAACCGCCGGGCACGCTCACGCTCTATCCCAAGCACGAGTACAAGGGCTACGCCTGGGGGTTGGCCATCGACATCAACGCGTGCACGGGCTGCAATGCCTGCGTGGTGGCCTGCCAGTCGGAGAACAACGTGCCGGTGGTGGGTAAGGAGCAGGTGGCCAAAGGCCGCGAGATGCAGTGGATTCGCGTGGACACGTATTACAAGGGCAATCCCGACACGAACCCCGAGGCGTATCACCAGCCGGTGATGTGCCAGCACTGCGAGAAGGCGCCCTGCGAGGTCGTCTGCCCGGTTGGCGCGACACTGCACAGCGACGAAGGCCTGAATGACATGGTCTACAACCGCTGTGTCGGCACGCGGTACTGCTCCAACAACTGCCCCTACAAGGTGCGGCGGTTCAACTTCCTGCTGTACCAGGATTGGGACACGCCCTCGCTCAAGATGGGGCGCAACCCGGACGTGTCGGTGCGCAGCCGGGGCGTGATGGAAAAGTGCACGTACTGCGTGCAGCGAATCACGCGCGCCAAGATCGACAGCGAAAAGGAGGACCGCAAGGTCCGCGATGGCGAGATCGTCACGGCGTGCGAACAGGTCTGCCCGGCACAGGCGATTGTCTTTGGCAACATCAACGACCCGGAGAGCCGCGTCTCGAAGTTGCGGGCCGAGCCGCTGAACTACTCGCTGCTTGGTGAGCTGAACACGCGTCCGCGCACGACGTACCTGGCGGCGCTGAAGAATACGAACTCCGCGCTCGGGGATGGAGCGGAGAAGAAACAGGGCATATAGGGGCGGGCCCCCTTGGCACGCCGTAGGCGCTGGCGCAGGAGGCTGTGCCCGCCCGAACAGGACCTCGGCTGACTGTTTGCTACTGAGGAAACACGAGCACGACACGATGTCAGATCCCATCGTCATACCGCCTCCGGGTGCCCCGAGTCACGACGCCCGCCCTGCATTTATCGCGCCGGGCCATTCGTTCGCGACGGTCACCGACAAGATCAGCTCGATCGTCCTGACGCAGCGGTTCTCGGTGGGCTGGCTGGCCGGGCTGGCCGTCTCGTCGATGCTGGCCGGGCTTCTGCTCGTGTCGATCAGCTACCTGTTCGCCAAGGGCATCGGCATCTGGGGCAACAACATCCCGGTCGGCTGGGCGTTCGACATCACGAATTTCGTCTGGTGGATTGGCATCGGGCACGCGGGCACCCTGATCTCGGCCATCCTGCTGCTCCTGCGCCAGCAGTGGCGCACCTCGATCAACCGGTTCGCCGAAGCGATGACGCTGTTTGCCGTCGCCTGCGCCGGCATGTTCCCGCTGATTCACGTCGGCCGCCCGTGGCTGGCCTACTGGCTGCTGCCCATTCCGAACACGATGACGGTCTGGCCGCAGTTCAGGAGCCCGCTGATCTGGGACGTGTTTGCGGTGTCGACCTACGCCACCGTCTCGCTGCTCTTCTTCTTTGTGGGCCTCATCCCGGATCTCGCCACGCTGCGCGACCGCACGCCGTCGAAGATCGGACGGGTGATCTACGGCATCTTCGCGCTGGGCTGGCGCGGATCGGCCATGCACTGGCACCGCTACGAAACGGCCTACCTGCTGCTGGCCGGTCTGGCGACGCCGCTGGTCGTCTCGGTGCACACGGTCGTGAGCTTCGACTTCGCGGTCTCGCTTGTCCCGGGCTGGCACACGACGGTGTTCCCCCCGTACTTCGTGGCTGGCGCCATCTACTCTGGCTTCGCGATGGTGCTGACCCTGGCGATTCCGATCCGCGCCATCTACGGGCTCGGCGACTTCATCACGAAGCGGCATCTCGACGTGATGGCCAAAGTCATGCTGTCGACGGGCCTGATCGTGGCGTACGGCTACTTGATGGAAGCGTTCATCTCCTGGTACAGCGGCAACATCTACGAGCGCTCCATGATGTGGAACCGCATGACCGGGCCTTACTGGTGGGCGTACTGGAGCCTGATCCTCACCAACGTCGCGATCCCGCAGTTGCTGTGGGCCGGGCGCGTGCGGGCCAATGTCGTGGCCCTCTGGATGCTGACGATCGTCATCAACATCGGCATGTGGCTCGAGCGGTTCGTCATCATCGTGACGAGCCTGCACCGGGATTTCCTGCCCTCGTCGTGGGGCATGTACACGCCGTCGTTCTGGGATTGGTCCACCTACATCGGGACGATTGGGTTGTTTCTGACGCTGCTGTTCCTGTTTATCCGCTTCCTGCCGATGATCTCGATTTTCGAGATGCGCACGATGGTGCCGGGAGCGCGGGTGGGGAGGGATGGGGAGTAGGGGTTGGGGACTGGGGATTGGGGTTAGAGATTGGAGATTAATGATCGCGAGCTCGGGAGCCGGCCGGAGAGCGGCTTCCGAAGCGGCCCCTCGAACCAAGCCGACAGCGTCAGTCTGCAAAACGTGCCGCGAGGGCCAAGACGGGCTGCGCGAATAGCGCGACCGTAAGGTCGGAGACGAGCCCCGGCAAGGCGCGTTTTGCCCGCTTGCGTGAGCGGGGACGCAAAGGAACCGCTGTCCGACTGGCATGGGAGATTCGGAACAGGGATGCGACGATGGCTGAACAACCGCTACACGGCCTGATGGCCGAATTCGAGAGCCCCACGGCGCTGGTCGCCGCCGCCAACAAGGCGCGCGAAGCCGGCTACCGGAAGATGGATGCCTACTCCCCGATCCCGATCGAGGAACTGCACGACGCGCTCGGACTCCCGACGACCAAACTACCGATGCTGGTCGCGGGTGGCGCACTCATCGGCACGCTGACGGGATTCGGCCTCCAGGTGTGGACATCGACGGTAGCCTACCCCGTCAACATCGGCGGACGGCCTTTGCTGAGCTGGCCGTCGTTCATCCCGGCGACGTTCGAAACGGCCATCCTGTTTGCGGCGTTCGCGGCGGTATTCGGGATGCTGGCGCTCAATGGTCTGCCGATGCCGTATCACCCGGTGTTCAACGCCGCGCGGTTCGTCATGGCCAGCCGCGATCGGTTCTTTCTCTGCATCGAGGCGCGGGATCCGAAGTTCGATCCCATGGCGACGCGCCGGTTCCTCCAGGGGCTGGCTCCGCGTGAGGTAACCGACGTTGAGAATTAGCAGACGCCCCGCGGAACGGGGTCGCGAATGGGGTCTGACCCCATTCAGGCTGGCGCGATGGGGTCTGACCCCATTTCTGGCGGCGGGCCTGCTGATGGCAGGCTGCCGGCAGGACATGCACGACCAGCCGAAGTTCAAGACGTACGCGAAGAACGATTTCTTCGCCGACCAGCGCTCAGCCCGGCCCATGGTCGACGGCGCAATCGCGCGTGGCCAGTTGCGAGACGACGACCTGCTCGAGACGGGTAAGATGGCGGGCAAGCCGTCGGATGTGTTTCCGTTCCCGATCACGGCCTCCGTGCTGGAGCGCGGCCACGATCGCTACGACATCTACTGTTCGCCGTGCCACGGACGGACAGGGCTGGGCGACGGCATGATTGTGCGCCGAGGCTATCGCCGGCCGCCCTCGTTTCACCAGGATCGTCTCAGGCAGGCGGCACCCGGATACCTGTTTGACGTCACGTCGCGCGGGTTTGGATTGATGCCAGACTACGCGACACAAGTGCCGGCGCCAGATCGGTGGGCGATTATCGCCTATCTGAGAGTGTTGCAGCGGAGCCAGCGGGCCACGCTGGCCGACGTGCCGGAGCGCGATCGGCAGCCACTCGAGGCCGCGGGCAAGCGTGAACAGTAACGACATGCACGACGCGATGTACACACCGCCGGTCAGCCTCGACGCGCTGCGCCGGCAATCGCTCATCATCGGGATCGTCGGCCTGGCTGCGTCCGGGGCCGGTGCGTTCGTCAACCCGAATCAGTTTCTGCACTCGTACCTCCTGGCATTCCTGCTGTGGCTCGGCGCCGCGCTCGGCGGCCTGGCGTTGACGATGCTCCAGCACATGAGCGGCGGCGGCTGGGGCGTAGTCCTCCGGCGAATCCTCGAGGCCGCAGCCAGGACGCTGCCCTGGATGGCGCTGTTCTTCGTGCCGATCGCGCTCGGCGCCACCCGCCTCTATCCGTGGACCGACGCGGCCCGCGTCGCAGCCGATCACGTGCTGACCGAAAAGGCCCCATACCTGAATCTGCCGTTCTTCTACGCGCGCGCCGTGCTGTATTTCGCCGTGTGGTGCGGCCTCGCTCGGTTCCTGACGAAGTGGTCGGCCGAACAGGACGTCACCGGCGCCCCGGATCTGCCGCGGCGGATGCGCGCGATGAGCGCCGTCGGCCTGGTCGTCTACGCGTTGACGATGACGTTTGCGGCGATTGACTGGGGCATGTCGCTCGAACCCCACTGGTTCTCGACGATGTACGGGTTTCTGTTCATCGGCGGTCAGGCGCTGATGGGACTCTCGGTCGCCATTGTCATGGCGCGTCGGCTGTCGATCGAGCCACCGATGTCGGGCGTCTTCAACGCGGGGCACTTCCACGATTTCGGCAAACTGCTGTTCGCGTTCACGATGGTATGGGCGTACCTGTCGTTCTCGCAGTTCCTGATCATCTGGTCGGCAAACCTGCCGGAGGAAATCCCGTGGTACATCCACCGGATGCACGGCGGCTGGGAGGCGATCGGGATCGGACTGATGCTCCTCCACTTCGCTGTCCCGTTCGTGGTGCTCGTGAACCGGAAGAGCAAGCGGAACTCCGCCATCCTGGCCGGCATGGCACTGTGGATGATTGGGATGCGGGCGCTCGATCTGTTCTATATCATCGGGCCGGAGGCCTATCCGGATGGACTACGCATCCACTGGCTCGACCTCGCGACGGTGGTTGGTGTCGGCGGGGTCTGGGTGGCGCTGTTCGCGGCCAATCTGAAGAGCCGCCCATTGCTGCCGCTCAGGGAGCCGGAATTGGCAGGCGCGCTGCGGGGCCCGGAGGGGCATTAGAGGGATTGGGGACTTGGGGCTGGGGGCTAGCGGGGTTGAGGATCGGAACGGACGGACATGGCGGCACACACACACAAACGAGACGACGAAGGACACTCCGACAGCACCGCGTACGAAACACGGGACATCAAGATCCGCCCGCTGCTGGTGTTCGCCGCCGGCATCACCGTGTTGATCGTCTTCTCGTTTCTTGTCGTCCTCTGGGTGTTCCGGCTGTTCAGCGCCCAGCAGGCCACACGGGACGCGCAATCGGCCACCTCGTCTCTCGCGCGCCCGGCCGCGGCCGCCCCGTCTGACGAGCAGATGCGGTGGTCTGAACCCCGTCTCCAGAGCCGCCCGGCCGACGATCTCCACGCGCTGCGCGCGGAGGAAGACGCGTTGCTCACGTCCTACGGCTGGGTCGACCGCGCGAGCGGCGTCGTCCGCGTGCCGATTGACGTGGCCATGCAGTTGGTGTTGAAAGAGGGGCTGCCCGCCCGTCAGCCTGCGATCTCGTCGCCGGCGACGGGCACGCCTGTTCCAATCATTGCGCCGAAGGGCGCGAAATCGATCAGGAAGTCACCATGAAGTCCCTGATTGCCGCTCTCGCGCTCGTCCTGACGCTCAGCCCGACGCTGGCCGACGCCCAGCCACCCCGCTTCACCGGCGGAGGTCTGCCCCGCGGGGAAGGAATGACCGGTCCCGGCACGCCGTCAGAGATGGTGCCGGACATTCTCGCAAAGGTCGGTGTCGATCAGAAGCTGAACGCCCAGATACCGCTTGATCTCGCCTTCCGGGACGAGGCCGGCCGCTCCATCAGGCTGGGCGACTACTTTGGCAAGAAGCCGGTCGTCCTCACGCTGGTCTACTTCGAGTGCCCGATGCTCTGCACACAGGTGCTCAACGGCGCTGTCGCCGCCATGAAGACGCTCACCTTCACCATCGGCGACGAATATGACGTGGTCACGGTCAGCTTCAATCCGAAAGAAACACCGGCGCTCGCCCAGTCGAAAAAGACGACGTACCTCGCGAAGTACGGGCGGCCGCCGGCCAGCACCGGCTGGCATTTTCTGACCGGCGACGAGCCGTCCATCGCGGCGCTCGCCGGCGCCGTTGGCTTCCGCTACACGTTCGATCCCACGACGCAGCAGTACGTTCACGCTAGCGCGATCATGGTGCTGACCCCGCAAGGCCGCGTCTCGAAGTACTTCTACGGCATCGACTATCCGCCCAAGGATCTCCGCCTGGGCCTGATCGAGGCGTCCAACGGCAGGATCGGCACCGCGGTCGACCAGTTGCTGCTCTACTGCTACCACTACGATCCGCACACCGGGAAGTACAGCATGATGGTGCTGAACGTGCTCCGGCTGGCCGGGCTCGCGACGGTCGCGCTCATTGGCGGCTTCATTGCGGTGATGTGGCGCCGGGATCGACGGACAACGAAGCGCGCGGCGGCCGCCGCGCCGCCGGTGACGCGGTAATCGGGTATGCCTCAGACGCAGCTACTCCCGGAACAGGCCTCCACGATGGCGCCCCGTGTGGATGCTTTGTACTACTTTCTGATCGCCGTCACGGCGTTCTTCACGCTGCTGGTTGCGGGTCTCGTCATCTATTTCGCGTTCAAGTACCGCCGCAAATTGAAGGATGACGCCGGCGCGCCTATCCACGGCTCGATGTGGCTGGAAGCGGCGTGGACGATCATCCCGCTTATCATTGTGCTGGTCATCTTCGGCTGGAGTTCGAGCATCTTCTTCTCGATGGCGCGGCCGCCGGCGCACACCCTCGACGTCTATGTGGTCGGCAAGCAGTGGATGTGGAAGTTCCAGCATCCCGATGGCCGCATGGAAGTGAACGAACTGCACGTGCCCGTGGGCGTGGACGTCAAGCTGACGATGACATCGCAGGACGTGATCCACGACGTGTACGTCCCCAACTTCAGGCTCAAGGCCGACGTCCTGCCGGGCAAGTACACTCACATGTGGTTCAAGGCCACCAAGCCCGGCAAGTACCACCTCTTCTGCGCGGAGTACTGCGGCACGAACCACTCTGGCATGGTCGGGTGGATCATCGTCCAGGAGCGGGCCGAGTACGAGCAGTGGCTCGCCGGGAGCCTCGGTCAGGGCACGACGATGGCACAGGCCGGTGAGAAGCTGTTCAAGGACCTGGCGTGCTCGTCGTGTCACCAGACCGACACGATCGGCCGGGGGCCGACGTTGGTCGGCTTGTACAGCAACAAGGTGAACCTCGACAGTGGATCCACGGTGGTGGCTGACGACGCGTACCTGCGCGAGTCGATTACCAATCCGCGGGCGAAAGTCGTCGCGGGTTTCCAGCCGGTGATGCCGTCGTTCCAGGGCCTCGTCAGCGAAGAAGCCCTGCTGCAATTGCTGGAGTACATCAAGTCGCTGAAGGCCACGCCCTCGAACGCGACCGGGGTTGTTTCCCCACCCGCGCCAGCGAGCCCGGCGAAGAAGTAGGTTTATGGATACCCCTGTCACGCCGCATTCGAACTACCTGACCGACGGCTACACCTTGAAGTCGTGGCTCCTGACGCGCGATCACAAGCGGATCGGTCTCTTGTACCTGTTCAGCGTCACGTCCTTCTTCGTGCTCGGCGCGTTTTTCGCGGCCGTCATCCGCGCGGAGCTGCTGACGCCGGCTGGCGACCTGGTCGCGTCGGACACCTACAACCGGCTCTTCACGATGCACGGCGTCGTGATGGTGTTCTTCTTCCTGATCCCGGCCATTCCGTCGGTGCTGGGCAACTTCCTGGTGCCCATCATGATTGGGGCCAAGGACCTGGCGTTCCCTCGCCTCAACCTGCTGAGCTGGTACCTGTATACGTTCGGCGGACTCTTCACGCTGTGGGCCCTGGTCAACGGCGGCGTGGACACGGGTTGGACCTTCTACACGCCCTACAGCAGCTCGTTTTCAAACTCGAATGTCGCGCTGGTGATCGTCGGTATCTTCATCAACGGCTTTTCGTCGATCCTGACGGGCCTCAACTTCATCGTCACGATCCACAAGATGCGCGCGCCGGGCATGACGTGGTTCCGGATGCCGCTCTTCGTCTGGGCGCACTACGCGACCGGGCTCATCATGGTCCTGGGCACGCCGGTCATCGCGATCACGCTCGTGATGGTCGCGGCCGAGCGGCTGCTGCACCTCGGCATCTTCGATCCGAAACTGGGCGGCGACCCGGTGCTCTTCCAGCACCTGTTCTGGTTCTATTCGCACCCGGCCGTCTACATCATGATCCTGCCGGCGATGGGCGTCATGAGCGAACTGGTCGCCGCCTTTTCGCGCAAGGCGATTTTCGGCTATCAGTTCGTGGCCTTCTCGAGCCTCGCGATTGCGGCGCTCGGCTTCCTCGTGTGGGGCCATCACATGTTCGTCAGCAGCGAGTCGGTGTATTCGGCGATGGCGTTCTCGCTGCTGAGCTTCCTGGTCGCGATCCCGTCGGCGGTCAAGGTCTTCAACTGGTCGGCGACGATGTACAAGGGCTCGATCTCGTTTGAAGCGCCGATGTTGTACGTGTTCGGGTTCATCGGCCTGTTCATGATCGGCGGGATGACAGGCCTGTTTCTCGCGGCGATCGCGGTTGACGTGCACGTCACCGACACCTACTTCGTCGTGGCGCACTTCCACTACATCATGGTGGGCGCGAGCATCATGATGTTCATGGGCGGTGTGCACTTCTGGTGGCCCAAGATCTTCGGCAAGCTCTACCACGAGTTCTGGGCCAAGGTGGCCGCGGTGACGATCTTCCTCGGCTTCAACCTGACGTTCTTCCCGCAGTTCATCGTTGGCTACCTCGGCATGCCGCGCCGCTACCACGCCTATCCGCCGGAGTTCCAGTTGTGGAATATTCTATCGACGGCGGGCGCCACGGTGCTGGCGGTGGGCTACGCGATGCCGGCGTTCTACCTGCTGCATTCACTGCTCAAGGGCAAGCCGGCGCCGTCGAACCCCTGGGGCGCGAAGGGGCTCGAATGGGAGACCGCGTCGCCGCCGCCGACCCACAATTTCGAGACGCCGCCGGTGGTCACCGAACCGCCGTACAACTACGCGAAGTGAGGAGCTGATGTCGGGCACGCACTCGGACGAACCCCCGGTCCTGCAGCACCACTTCGACAATCTCGGACAGCAGTTCGAGGCGTCGTCGCTCGGGATGTGGCTGTTCCTCGTGACCGAGATCCTCTTCTTCGGCGGGCTCTTCACGGCCTACATGGTCTACCGGATGGCGTATCCGGAGGCGTTTGCCGAAGCCAGCCACCACTTGAACATCGTGCTCGGGGGCACCAACACGGCCGTGCTGATCGGCAGTTCGCTCACGATGGCGATGGCGGTCTACGCGGCGCAACAGGGCGACCGCAACAGGCAGGTGCTGTTTCTGGTACTGACGATGGTGCTCGGCCTGGTGTTTCTTGGCGTCAAGTCGGTGGAATACAGCCACAAGTTTGCCGAGGGTCTGGTCCCGGGGCCGAACTTCCGCTTCGAGGGCGATGCCATTCACGCACAGTTGTTCTTCTCGCTGTATTTCGTGATGACCGGCCTGCACGCGCTGCACATGATCATCGGGATCGGCATCATGGCGGTGCTGACGGCGTTCGCGTGGCGAGGGCGGTATACCAGGCGCTACCACACGCCGGTCGAGGTCAGCGGCCTCTACTGGCACTTTGTGGACATCGTCTGGATCTTCCTGTTCCCGCTGCTCTACCTGATCGATCGGCACGGGGCGGTTCGATAAGGCCCCGGGGGACTGTCTTGAACGCCATGGTGAACGATGTGACCGACGCGGATGTGGAATACGGCGGGGCCGAACCGTCCAGGCATCTGGTTTCCCTGCGGGTCTATTTCCTGGTGTTTGCCGCGCTTATGTCGTTGACGGGGCTGACGATCTCCGCGGCGATGCAGGATCTGGGGCCGCTCAACACCGTGGTGGCCCTGGTGATCGCGTGCACCAAGGCTGTGCTGGTCGTGCTGTATTTCATGCACGTGCGGTACAGCACCAGGCTGACGTGGGCCGTGGTCGCTGGCGGCTTCTTGTGGCTGATCCTCCTGCTGCTCATGACGCTGAGCGACTACCTCACACGCGGCCCGGGCTGGCTGCATTTCGGGTAGTTCAGGCGGCGAGGCGATTCGCTCCGCGTCCCCGCTCACGCAAGCCGGCAAAACGATGCCTTGCCGGGGCTCGTCGCCGACCTTACGATCACGCTATTCGCGCTGACGGTCCTGGCCCTGACGGCATGTTTTGCAGACTGGCGCTGTCGGCTTGGTTCGAGGGGCCGCTCCGCGAATCGCCTCGCCGCCCTATGTCTGTCTCTGGATGGTTTTCGCTGGCGTGAGGTTACGTCCTGCGTGGTATAAGAGAGAGACGCGCCTCTGAGGAAAAGGGGTCGGACCTGTCTTCGTTGCCGATCCCGTGAAAGCAGGTCCGACCCTTTTTCCTCGCGTCTTCAGTCCGATCAACTCCCTGAAACGACCGACGTCGAGTGGAGCGGTGCCATGGCCGACAGCCTGCTCTTTCTCACCGAACTGATGGGCATGAAGGTCTACGACCTGAAGGGCCGGAAGATCGGCCGCCTTCGGGACGCGTGCCTCGTGCCGAGCGTCGATCCCGTCCTGGTCGACCGGTACCTGGTTGGCGGGGAATTGACGTGGTGGACGGTCCGCCATGACCAGGTTGACCGGATTTCGATCGACGGCATCTACCTCCGCGACGAGCAGCTCATCCCGTACCACGAGGATGAGTACATGTTGCGGATGGTGCGCGACCTGCTTGATCAACAGATCATCGACATCCACGGCCGCAAGGTGGTTCGCG
>Ga0315287_10004789_pt1 | contig 13250 bp, 14 predicted proteins | sample YL17G11_0_MG_FD_205037 | JGI IMG/M metagenome (GOLD analysis project Ga0315287, IMG submission 205037) | Sediment microbial communities from Yellowstone Lake, YNP, Wyoming, USA - YL17G11_0 | ecosystem: Environmental > Aquatic > Freshwater > Lake > Sediment | place: USA: Wyoming | collected... | reverse complement strand
ACATGATCGGCAACGGCGTCAACCTTGTCGCCGTGTCCTATCTGGAAGGCGTTGTCGGGCACAGCGCGCTGTTTCCGGTAAATGATCAGGTCTGTGAACTGCTGGTGGTGGTGGCGCCGAGCTTCCAGAATTGCGGCATCGGCACCCAGCTCACGCGGCGCACCGTGCAGTTGGCGTATGAGATTGGCTTCGAGAAGATATCGCTCGACGTGGAGACCAGGAATTCGCGAGCGCGGCACGTCTACAAGAAATGCGGTTTTGAGTGTCTTCCCCGCAAGGACGCGCGTGAACTCAGGATGGTTGTAGACCTGGCTCGCTACCACGACGCGGTGGATGTCAACGTCGCGAAGATCATGAACCCGAACGTGATCGTGATACGTGCGGACCAGCCTTGCAGAGCCGCCGTGGAGATTTTTCTTCACAAGCGAGTCGGGTCGCTCCCGGTGGTCGATAACGATGGCCGCCTCATCGGCATTCTTTCCGAAAGCGATCTTATGCTCCCCACGAATGTCGACAGGGACGTGGGCGACATTCTCACCCGGGATGTGCTGACCGTACAAGAAGGATGCACCGTTGCCAAGGTGATCCGCATGTTCCAGTCCAAGAGGATACGCTGCATTCCTGTTGTCGATGGCGCCAAGAAATTGGTCGGCGTCATTGGCAGGAAGGACGTGCTCGCGTATTACGCGAAACATTGGTAGGCGAATATCATCCCAAGCGAACGCGTCACACAAGGGTGAGAAGATGTCGCGACAACGCGCGAACATCGCTTCTGGGCAGCACCGGAAAATGCGGGTCCAGGGGATCGTCGGTTACGACGCACCGAATGTCTCGCCGCGCGGATGCCAGGCACTCCCCGCCCGCAGATTTGCGCCACACCTCCACTTTGGCTCCACGACCGTCGAGGTCTCCTTCGACCAGCACGATTCCGCAATGGGCGAACAAGGGGGCCAGCAAGGCATAGGGGTCCGCTTCGGCACGGCGCGGAAGATAGAGGCCGATCAACTGCTCGGTGACGATCGCCGCCGGACTTGCCCCCGCCTGACGATGCCGATAGGAGTCCTTGCCGGGCGCGTCGAGTTCATGGGCGTGGCTGCTGTGTTTGATCGTTCCGACGGCAATGCCTTGCCGCGTCAGCTCTCGAACCAATTCGACGATCAGCGTCGTTTTGCCGTGGTTTTTTCGTCCGACGATATGAATCAGTTTCATGCCTATGGTCCCGCGGCTTGCCGCCGACTCACGCCCCCCAAGGCAGCCCGTCGAACCAGGTGAAAAAGCACGTCGAGCCGGCCTCGAGCGTTTGCTCACCGGGGGGCAACTCAATATAGCAGTTGGCCCGGCAACCGCGGAAGATATCGGATGAACTGACTCCCGGCAGCACCTCGACGCGCCAGGATGCCGGCGCACCGGTCGCATATTCCGCGCGGCCGGGGATGAAGTGCGTGCGGCCGCCTTTAGGCCGCATGGCTTGCGCCAGTTCGCCCCGGGATCGCGGCATCATGGCTGCCCGTCCGCTCGCCTTCCGGATCGCGGCGGCAACGTAACGATGAAATCCCAGGTGGCAGGCGAGCGGATTGCCCGGCAGACCGAAGATCAGTTGCCGATTCTTGCGGGCCAACAAGAGCGGTTTGCCCGGCTTCTGCTTGACGCCGTGAAAGATCGGTTCGGCGCCATACTGGATGAGGGCCTCGGGAACCATGTCGTAAGTGCCTACCGAGACGCCGCCCGTCAGCAAGACGATATCCAGCCGGGCCATGCTTTCCAGCGCCTGGAGGATAAGTTCGGGGCAATCGGCCGCGTGCAGTTGCCGCGGGTCTTGGATGCCTTGGAGTTGGGCCATGGCACGCAGCATGGGGCCGTTGGAATTGCGGATCTGGCCCTGCCGCGGCGGCCGCCCTTCCGCCGCCAGTTCGCCACCCGTGGTGATGATGCCGAGGGTCGGGCGGGGAACGACTTGGACTGCCGCGATCCCAAAGGACGCCATCGCGGCAATCGCCAGGGGCGTGACCGTCGCGCCGGGATCGAGGATCCGTTGGCCTGCACGGCAGTCGCTGCCCGGCGGCGCGATGTTCTGCTCCGGTTCGATCGAGACGGGCAGAGTCGCCTGATTCCCGCGACGGCGGACACGTTCCTTTTGCACCACGGCTTCCGTGCCGGCGGGACAAGGGGCGCCGGTCATGATTTCGACGCACTGGCCGATGGCGAGTTCGCCGTCCCAGACCGAGCCTGCCGGAATCTCGCCGACCACCGGCAGCGTTCGGCCGGCGTCGGCAACGCGCACCGCATAACCATCCATCATTGCGCGGCGGAAGGGCGGGCAATCGGCGGCGGCGACAATTGCTTCCGCCAGCGTCAGCCCGCAGGCGTCCCGCAAAGCGATGGTCCGCGGCGGCAGCAGGTTGGCGGACTGAACGACCCGATTCAGGGCTTCTTCCGGGTTGAGCATCGTTTCTTTATCCATGGACGTCCCAGCCGTGAAGCATGAAAACCAGGTGTTCCATCGTGGCGAGGATTTCGCCAAGATATTCATCGACGGCGCGAACGCTGCCAGGCAATGTGTAGATCTGCGTTTTTCCCGTCACGCCCGCAATCGCCCGGCTAAGGCGCGCCCGCGGGTTATCGGCCCCGAACTTCGCGCGGATGTGTTCCACGATGCCTGGGATCAGCTTCTCGCATAGCGGCGCGACGGTGTCGGGCGTGATGTCGCGCGGCCCCACGCCCGTGCCTCCGGTGGTGAAGATCACATCGACGCCCCGCTGGATGCCCTCCAGAACCTGCCGGCGGAGTTGTTGGGGGTCGTCGGGGAGGACGCAATGGCTGATGGCCGGATGCCAGCGGCGGGTGGCGAAGAACGCTTCGAGCAGTTCCTTCACTCGCGGGCCGGAGCGATCGGCGTACTCGCCCGCCGCCGCGCGATCGCTCAGCGTAATCGTCATGCAGGTGAAGGGTCGCGGACGATGCTGGCCGCCATCGCCGCGGCGGACGACTCCGCCGCGGACGACGCGCGCAAAGAGGCCCTCGGCCGGCATGACGCACTGGCCGACTTGTTGTAAGATCGCACAGCCCGCCCCGTGGCACGTCTTGCCGATTTGCGTGATCTCCAATTCCACGTCGCCGGCGACCAATCGGTCCAAGGGCGCGATGGCCTGTGCCGCGGCTCCGGAAAACGTGATGTTCTCGCCGAACTCACCCGGTCCAATGGGCCGGCCAAGACGCGCGGCGAAGCGGTCGATGCTCTCCTGGGCCAGAAGGCTCACTTGCCGGTGCCAACAGCCGGCGTGGGCGTCGCCGACGACCCCCAGCGGATCGACGGCGATCTCTTCCCGGGGCAACTTCACCGTGCCCTTCTGCTCGGAAACGTTTACGGAAAGGATTTCAAGCTTCGTCATCCGACTTGACCTTTTCGAGGAGCACGATCGGACCGATGCGCATTTGCTTGTCCACCGCTTTGCACATATCGTAGACCGCCAACAGCGCCACGCTCACGGCGGTCAGGGCCTCCATCTCCACACCAGTAGGTCCCGTGCAGGAGACTTCGCTCGTGGCGGTTACGCCGCATTCACTCAATTCCAGGGCTACGGCAATGTGATCCAGACTCAGCGGATGGCACAGCGGGATCAACTCACCGGTTCGTTTGGCCGCCTGGATGCCCGCGATCTGGGCGACCGTCAGCACATTGCCCTTGGCGATGCGGTCGCCGCGGATCAAATCGAGCGTGTGGGGGGCCAGTTCGATCATGCCGGCGGCGCGGGCCAGGCGGCGCTGCGGCTTCTTGCCACCCACATCGACCATGCGCGCTCGGCCTTCGGCGTCCAAGTGCGAAAACGTATCCATGTCAACCTCCGATCGCGTGCATGGAAAGATCCGTGCAGGCGGAGCCGGCCCGCGGTTTAAGGTGAACGGCCCGGGTCAGGGCTTCGGCAGCCCCCAACTCGCGCACACTGAAGCTCACATTCGAGAACAGGCAGGGGCGGATGTGGCCGTCGCTGGAAAGCCGCAACCGGTTGCAGCGCGGGCAGTCGCCCCCCATGCCGCCTTCGACGACGCTGAAGATTCCGCTTTCCAGGCTCATGCGCCGGATGAAACGCACCTCCAAGCCGGCTGCCGCGGCAAAGCGTGCCACGTCGCGGGCATCCGGCTCGGACGAGTCCAAGTCGACCACGCAATTCAGCCGAACGGGAGTGAGACCGGCCTGCAAGGCCGCATCGATGCCCGCCAGGGCGTGCCGCACGTCGCCGCCGCGCGTGATGGCCGCGTAGCGCGAGGGCTCGAGGGCATCGAGGCTGACGTTCACGCGGTGCAGTCCGGCAACTGCCAGCGGTCGGGCGTAGCGCGCCAACAGAATGCCGTTGGTGGTCATGGCGAAGTCGCGAATGGCCTCGATTTCCGCGAGCATGGCGACAAGGCGGTCGAGATTCCGCCGTACGAGCGGTTCGCCCCCGGTCAGTCGGATTTTGGTGACGCCCATGCCCGCCGCAACCCGGACGACCTCGGCGATCTCTTCGTAGGTAAGAATGTTCCGACGCCAAGTGAGCGGCACGCCGTCCAACGGCATGCAATAGGCGCATCGCAAGTTGCAGCGGTCCGTCACGGAGATTCTCAGGTAGTCGATCCGCCTTCCGTAGGAATCAAACATAGTCGGCCCTTGCCGTTTCGGTGCTTATCCGGCCGCGTGTCGCCACCGGCGGAGATCTTCGGACGTATTGATGTTCAACAGGCTTAGGGAATTGTCGATGTAAACAGCCACGGCGCCAAGGCGGCGCCAAAGAACGCTCACGCCGTAATGTCCCGCTTCGACGGCCGCCGAAACGGCCGGAAGCACGCTTACCGGAACCACCGCACACAACGGGTGCTCGTTCTCCGCCGTCTCGACCAGCGTGACGCGATCGGGCGTGGACTGGTGGGCCTGCACCATAGCGATCATCTCGGACGCGGAAAGGTTGGGCAAGTCGCAGGGCAAGAAGAGAACCGAGTCGCAGCGGCCGGCAAGATGATCGAGGACCGCTTCGATGCCGCCTAAGGGGCCGACGTCCGGGTGCAAGTCGGCGACCACGGTTTTCCCAAAACGCGCGTAGGGCCGTGGGTCGTTGGCCGCCAAAACGACCTCCTCGATTCCGGCAACGGCCAACTCGCCGATCAACCGCTGGATCAACGGGACATCGGCAAGGCCGGGCAACAGCCCTTTGGCGATTCCGCCTAGTCGAGACGCCTTTCCTCCGGCAAGGATGGCCGCGGCAATTCTCATAAGGTTTTCTCCTTGCCGCCTTTCCAGCCGACGACGCAATTCAGCACGAGGGCCAGAAGCCACCCCGCAAGGAAACCGATCCCCATGCCGGTCGTCAGGCAGGCGACGGCCGTGAGCCCCATCACGGCAATGGATCGCAACGAGGTTTGATCCCGGCAAACCATCGCCAGTTCCACGCCGCTGCAAGCCAACAGCACCCCAAGGACCGAATGCGGATAATGCTGGAGCCACAACCAGAGTGAGCCACCGAAAAGCAAAGCCAGGAGGATCTTCGCGCCGCCGAGCATGACAATGCTTCCGCCGGTGCGCGCGCCGAATCGATATTGCCCGGCCAACCCACCCGCCCCGTGACACATCGGCATGCCGCCGAAGGGACAGCAAATCAGGTTCATCAGCGCCACCGAGACGGCGACTCGCTTGGGCTGCACGGGTACGCGCGGGAACAGATCCCCGGAAAGCGCGCAAACGGCGACGACTGAGTTCAGCAGGGTCAGGGGAATCTGCGGAAGGGCGCCTTGCCACAGTCCCACCTTCCAGTCGTTCAGCGTGCCCAGGGCCGGCAGGCGCCATTGAAAACCAAAACGAAGTTCCCACACGAGAATCGGGTGCGCGGCAAGCAATGCGATCAGCCCGAGGGCAAAAATGGCCAGCGCCGCGGGCAACCGCGTCGACCTGCGCAGACCGACGGCAATCGCTGCACACAGCAGACCAATGACGACACTATCCCATCCCCACAACCCCTGAGTCCCGGCCACCAGACCCAAGCCCTCGATCAGAAGTTTCAGGCCCAGGGCGAGTTGCAGGCCGCGAACCACGACAGCCGGCACGCATCGATTCAGCCAATTGATCGAACCGGCCAGCGCCAGCAGCAGAACGACCGCGCCGGAAAGAATCCCCGCCTCAAGAACCTGGACCTCGCTCAGGCCTTCGGAAATCGCCACCGAGGCGATGGCTTTCATGGGCTGTACGGGCATGGGGATGCGGAAGAGCAGTCCCGTGACGACATTCATCGCACCGGCCAGCAACAGTGCGGGCCCCAGTTGCAGGCCGCAACGGTTCACCATGCCGGCCAACAAAGGAATAAACACCCCCAAGTCGCCCAAGCCGCCCGCCGCCTCGGCCAGGTCGAATCGCATTGCGGGACTGCGATCGGCGTCCTCGACGCGGGTCGCGGCGGTCACGGCCGGATGCAGTTCGGTCGTAACGATGAGATGGCCCATGGTTGATGTTTTCTACCAGCCCTCTTGACGAATTCAAGGATTTGGCGATAAATAGGATAACACTTATCCACATTATACTGGAAAGCCATGCTGACGAAAACCACCGTGTCGTATTGAACCGCAGCCCAGACATGATCTCGCTCTTGAATATCACGGAAGCCTGCCAGGGCGAGATTCTTGCGAACCTCTGCTCCGAGACGGACGATTTGGCCAAGGCGTGTGCGTTTCACCAGGCGGGCGCCGAATTGCATCAGACGGTCGTAGGCGCCATGTCGCGCTGGACTTTGGCCGATTTCCTTCACAATCCAAGTCCCTCGCCGCACTGCGCCCGGCAGATTCATTGTTGGATGCGGCCGACTGCCGGCAGCGAAAAGAGAGACAGCCCCCGTTTGGGCAAAGCCGGGCGGCGACCGAAGATTGGTCGTAAGCCGCTGGGGCAATTGGGGACTGTCCCCGTCCTCCCACCCACAAAGAAACCAGCGAAGAAAGCAGCCGCCAGGTCGGGGAAGTTGGAGCCGTCCCGGCGGTAAAGTGCCATGAACTCGTGTCCGTCCTTGCGAGTTGACGTGCCCGGCGAGGTTTATCATCGCAACCTGATTTCGAGTCAATGAATTGGCTTCGGTCAACACGCAGTTGCCCTTCATTTGCCCCCTATTCAGTTTATCGAAAGAGCATTTGCCCACAAGCGTGATGTAGCAAAATGTAGTTAATTCCCCCTGATCGCCCTCAATATGCCTCAATCGTCAGCAATCTGTCAACAACGTACAGCAGACACAATTATGGCCGATTCTACCCGGTTTTCGTATTCTTTATCTGGACCACTATTAAGTATGAGTGTAGTTCTTTTGTGCAGTAGCGAGCCTAGTAAATTACTACAGGACGCATACCCCTCTGCCGAGAAGCGAAAGACCATGGCGGCACCTATCCTCGAGCGAATTTCACGCGCCGTTGACATCCTGCATGCCGGTTTCGCCCTGCGACAGGCTCGCCCGGACCATGCACCGAACCGACTTTACGAGAGTATCCCATTTCCCGCGTTCCCCGTCAACTTTCCTGAATCTCCTCCGAAACCTGTATGTTCAAACAAGATGCAGCCCTTACTTCCTTGTTTATGGTTCTGGCAGTGTCGTGCATAGCGTCCGCTGCCCAGCCCAAGAAACCCAACATCCTCTTCGTCGTTGCCGACGACTTGGGCTACGCGGACTTGGGCTTCCAGGGCTGCAAAGACATCCCCACGCCCAATGTCGATGCGTTGGCCACTTCCGGCGTGCGGTTCACCAACGGTTACGTGTCGGGGCCATATTGCTCGCCGACACGCGCGGGCTTGATGACGGGCCGATATCAGAGCCGTTTCGGACACGAGTTCAATCCCGGAGACAACAGCGGCCTGCCGACAAGCGAGACCACCATTGCCGACCGCCTGAGGGCTGCGGGCTACGTCACCGGGCTGGTCGGCAAGTGGCACCTCGGCTCGTTGCCGCAATTCCATCCGCAGAAGCGCGGTTTCGACGAGTTCTTCGGGTTCCTTGGCGGCGCGCATGATTACTTCCGCTCCGCCGGTATCTTGCGCGGCGCCGAACCGGTGAAGGACCTCGATTATACAACCGACGCCTTTGGCCGCGAGGCCGTGGCGTTCATCGACCGGCACAAGGCCGAGCCGTGGTTCCTCTATCTGGCCTTCAATGCCGTGCATACGCCGATGCAGGCCACCGACGATCGACTGGCCAAGTTCCCCGCCATCGACGACAAGCAACGCCGCACCTACGACGCGATGACGCTCGCCTTGGACGAAGCTATTGGCGCCGTCCGCAGAAAGCTGACCGACGCCGGGCTGGAGCGCGACACGTTGGTGGTTTTCATCAGCGACAATGGCGGGCCCACAATGCCCGGCACAACCATCAACGGCTCTCGCAATACTCCGCTTCGCGGCTCCAAGCGGACCACGCTGGAGGGCGGCATCCGCGTCCCGTTTGTGGTCTCGTGGCCGGGTCGCCTGAAGCCCGGCGTCTATGACCAGCCGGTGATCCAACTCGACGCCCACGCCACGGCGCTGGCCGCTGCGGGGCCCGTTGCAGGGGTGGACGTCAAGGAAGGTTGGAGGCTGGACGGCGTGGATCTCCTGCCGTTCTTGAAGGGTGAGAAGACCGGGGCGCCGCATGACGCGCTCTACTGGCGATTGGGCGCGCAGATGGCCATCCGCGTGGGCGACTACAAGCTCGTCCGCTACGACAGCAACGCCGACACGCGGACCGGCGGCCGGAACCAGCCCGTCACCGACGCCAAACTCTACCGCCTCTCGGACGACATTGGCGAGACCAAGGACCTGGCTGCCGCGATGCCCCGCAAGGTGAAGGAACTCCAGTCGAAATGGGATGCGTGGAACGCCACGTTGGCAAGACCGCTGTGGGGCGGCGGCAAGCCGGGCCAACGCGTGTCCGATCCCGACACCCTCAAGGCCCTCGGCCTGAAAGCATCATCGGCGGTTCCGCAAGGCAAGAATCAAGGGACCACAACGTGGGGGAAACTGGAGAAGACAGATTGCGGTACGGGGTCGTCTGCGGCATTGCCGCCTACGGCCTGTGGGGATTGATCCCGCTGTACTTCAAGGCCGTGGCCCAAGTGGCGCCCGTGGAGGTTCTGGCCCATCGCGCGCTCTGGTCCTTCGTCATGCTGGCCGTGCTGGTCCGCCTGCTGGGTCGATGGGGCGAGCTGTGGCGGGAGCTGCGCAGCGGCAAGCTCATGATCATGCTCGGGCTGAGCACGTTGCTGATCGCCGCCAACTGGTTGATCTTCATCTACGCCATCCAGACCCGCCAGTTGGTTCAAGCCAGTCTGGGCTACTTCATCAACCCCCTGGTCAGCGTGCTGTTGGGCGTGGTGTTCCTCCGCGAGCGGCTGCGGCCGCGTCAGACCCTGAGCATCGCCCTGGCCGTTGTGGGCGTCTTGATCCTCACCGGGTTCGTGGGTCAGTTTCCCTGGATCGCCGTGGCGCTGGCCCTGACCTTCGGCTTCTACGGGCTGATGCGAAAGATCATGCCGGTGGACGGGCTGATGAGCCTCACCGTGGAGACCTTGGTCATGACGCCCGTCGCCCTGGCATATCTCGGCTACCTGGGCACGGCGGCGCACGCCGCCGGGAACCGCTCTGCGCCGATGCTCCTCTTGATGCTTAGCGGACCCGTGACGACCGTGCCGCTGTTGTTCTTCGGCGCGGCGGCCAGGCGGCTGCGGCTTTCGACGATGGGCATTCTCCAATACCTCGCCCCGACCCTGCAATTCCTGCTCGCGGTCGCGGCGTTTGGCGAGCCCTTTTCGTCGGCCCAGATGATGAGCTTCGGGTGTATTTGGACGGCAGTCCTGATCTACACCCTCGACGCTCTCCGCGCAACACAGCGCGGCGCTATCGAGGTCTTGGAGCCCGATTGAAAACTCCTGATCCTTCAGATGTGGTACATCTGCTCGTCCTGCGTTTTGGCGCGTTCGAGCAGATCGGCCAGCGTGATGTCGCTGAGCATCTTGCGCTCGACGGCCGTGACCTCGTTCCACGCCTGGGCGAGGACCTTCACGGCAGGCGAGTCGGGCGAGGCGCTGCCGGTTTGGCCGTTCTCGTCCCGGGAGCCGTCGATCACATCCATGATGTGCCCCAGCGAAACTTCCCCGGGCGGCTTGATAAGTTGATAACCTCCGGCCGCTCCCCGCATGCTACTGACCAGGCCCGCCCCCTTCAACTGTAGCAGGATTTGCACCAGGAACCGGGGCGGCACGTCGTGCCGCTCGGCGATCCGCCGGATGCGAACCGGCTCGCCCGACCCATAGTGCAAGGCCAACTCCAGCATCGCGATGCAGGCGTATTCAGTCTTGGCGGAGATTTTCATGCACACTTCCTTCCGAACTCGCTGGAATTGTACAATAGTTGCTCAACAATGTCTATAACGCACCGATTGCGGGGGAGCAAAATCATCTTTTCGGGGGGATCTACTTGACCACAGTGGTCCCAGCGGACACGATATCGGACTGGTGGAACATTCCGTGCCAATTGGGCACTTCAGCGTTGGAAAGGCGGTGGTTTCAGATGACTCAGAAGGCGTATCTGGCGGTCGATATGGGGGCTTCCAGCGGCCGGCACGTGTTGGGACTGTTCGACGGTCAGCAACTGCGGCTGGAAGAGGTCTATCGCTTCGAGAACGGACCGGTCGAGGTCGCCGGCCGGCTCTACTGGGATCTGCTGGGACAGTGGTCCCACGTGCGGCAGGGCCTGCGGGCCGCCGGCGCCAAGGCGGGCGCGGGCATCGTCAGCGTCGGCGTCGATACCTGGGGCGTCGACTTCGGTCTGCTGGGACGCAACGACGAACTGCTCGGCAATCCCTGCCATTATCGCGACGGCCGCACCAACGGCATGATGGAGAAGGCCTTCGGCATCGTCGGCCGCGAGGAAATCTTCCGCCACACCGGGTTGCAGTTCATGCAATTGAACACCCTCTACCAGTTGTTGGCCATGAAGCTTTCCGCCTCGCCGCTTTTGGACATGGCCGAGACGCTGCTGATGGTGCCCGACCTGTTCCATTGGCTGCTGACCGGCGTGAAGTGCAACGAGATGACCGAGGCCAGCACGAGCCAGTTTTACAACCCGGTCAAGGGCGATTGGGCCACCGAACTGCTGCAGAAGTTTTCGCTGCCGACGAACATCCTGGCGAAGATCACGCAACCGGGAACGACGCTCGGGCCGTTGCGACCGAACTTGGCCGCGGAGAGCGGGCTGTCGGACGCCAAAGTGGTTCTGCCCGGTTCGCACGACACGGCCAGCGCCGTAATGGCCGTGCCGGCGCACAGCCGCCCCGGCGTGCGGCCCGACTGGTGCTACGTCAGCCTCGGCACCTGGGCCCTGATGGGCATCGAGTCGCCGCAGCCGGTCGTCAACGACGCCGTGCTGAAGTTGAACTTCACCAACGAGGGGGGCGTGGGCGGCACCATCCGCCTGCTGAAGAACATCACCGGCCTATGGCTCGTTCAGGAATGTCGCCGCACGTGGAATCTGGCCGGCGCGAACCTCGATTGGGAGGCGCTGAACCAGCTTAGCATCGCCGCGGCGCCATTGCGTTCGTTCATCAATCCCGACGCCGCCGATTTCATGGCCCCCGGCGACATGCCCGAGGCCATCCGGGCCTTCTGCCGCAAGACGGGCCAGCCCTTGCCCGAGGAAAAGGGCGCGGTGCTGCGGTGCGCCTTGGAGAGTCTGGCGCTGAAGTTCCGCCAGGTGTTGCAGATGTGCGAGGAGCTTAACGGCGGGCGGATCGAGACGGTTCACCTGGTCGGCGGCGGCACGAAGAATCGGCTGCTCTGCCAATTCGCGGCCGACGCCTGCGGTCGCCGCGTGGTGGCCGGGCCGGTCGAGGCCACCGCCACCGGCAACCTGATGATCCAGGCCGTGGCCGACGGCGTCGTGGGCTCGATCGCCGAGGCCCGCGAAGTGATCCGCCGCAGCTTCCCCGTCGAGGAGTACGAGCCGAAGAACACGGCGGCGTGGGACGAGGCGTATGGGCGGTTTCTAAAGATTGTGGCGTGAAATGAATATTTGATCTTGCGATGGTGGAAACGGTGCGGCACGCTTTCTCGCAGAATCTTCCGTGCCCCATTCAACAGCCGCGTCGCCACCCGCCACGTGTCCCACGGGAGCGACGAGTCGGTCGGGTAATGGATGTTCAACTCCACCACCGTCTTCTTTCGCATCCGCAGGAAGTCTTGCAAAAAGCCGTCGCCGCCGATGCGAATCACCGCCTCGCGGAACGGCAGACCTTCCGCATCCTGCACGATCAATGCCCGCAGGATGTTCTCCGAGGTGAAGTCGCCTTTCCGCCCCTTGCGGCCGCCCTGCGAGAGGTGCTTGATGTCTTGGTGGACCGCATCTAGAATCTCCGAATTCTTGTCGAGCACTTGACTGATCGTCCGGAACCTGGCACGATAGTCACGTACGACCTTGGGCAATCCGTCATCGTTCGAGGCAAAGCACAGCATCGCTTCCTTCTTTTGTCGCATCCTTGTTCTCCTTGGCGTTTGGGTAAACGATGTTGCCATCAGGATAAGGATGCGTCTTTTTTATGCAAGCTCAGTCGTGCGGCGGTCGTCCTAAAACTTTCCGCAACAGAAACTACGTCCGATACGGCCGTTGACCGATCACTCAACCGTTACCTTGGCGTCTTCGATGATCACGTCGTACTTGTAGCCGTAGCCGAAATCCTTGTCGAGGATCACTTTGCCCTTGACCAGCACGGTGTCGCCGACCTTGGCGGGAACGTCGGTGGTGATGGTCAGATCGTTGGTGTGGGCGTTGGCGTCGCCGCTGCCGTCGTGGACGTGCAGCCAATTCTTGCCCATAATCTGCGGGTTGAATTTGACCACCTTGCCGCGCAGGACGATTTCCTTGCCGGAGAGGTTGGCTTTGCCGGCGAACAACTCTTCGACGGTCACGCCGCCTTCAGCCTTTTTCACCCTGCTGACGTCGATTTGAGCCGGAGGCGCGGGGGCGGCGTTGCCCCGGACGTCCGTCGCCGCCGGCGTTCTCACTTCGCGGGCCGGTGGTGGGGCCGGTTCTTCCCGGCTACAGGCGGCGACAAGCGGAATGGTCAGGGAAAAGGCGCGCAAGAGAAACGTCGTTGATAGGTCCTGTGCGTGACAATTTCCACTGGCGCGATCTGCGGGGTTTGGGTAAACTGCTTGCATGGAGCGTTTCAATCAGGAATCCAAGCAAGGAGCACGGCATGAACCCGACAGCGCAAGTCGCGCCAGAA
>Ga0315287_10004788_pt1 | contig 13250 bp, 11 predicted proteins | sample YL17G11_0_MG_FD_205037 | JGI IMG/M metagenome (GOLD analysis project Ga0315287, IMG submission 205037) | Sediment microbial communities from Yellowstone Lake, YNP, Wyoming, USA - YL17G11_0 | ecosystem: Environmental > Aquatic > Freshwater > Lake > Sediment | place: USA: Wyoming | collected... | reverse complement strand
ACTTAACCCCACTTTTTAGCGAAAGTCCTATTTCACCACGTGTCCACTCTCAACCCCAAAATCCCTATTCTTCGCTCAAAAATCGAGCTTTGATCGCAGTCGAAGGGCAAATTTCCTGCCCCAACCCCATTTTTTTCGCAAAAACCACTGTCTCTCACGCATGCCCATCCACTTTAACTCACCCCCGCCGAGTCGTTTCTTCGCCCCAAAGCGCTATTATCAGCCCCCGCGTTTTCTCAGCCGCCAAGCCCACAGCGTTTGTCTGTGCCGACTTATTTCCTATAATTAACTTGGATAGATTCCATAGAAGCATTGTCCGACATCCGCCGTTAATGCGAGAATGACCTTCGACCGACTGGACGGCACGGAGGTCAATACGGCCTTCGATAGACACCGCCTGCTGAATTACGATCCGCCGTCCTGTTCAATAGTATATTGACATAAGCAGACACTCGGTCATATATCTTAATCAGCGCGGGTACAACCATGAATCGGGAGGAACTAATCATTATGCTCTCCGTCCTTGCGGTGGGGACCGCCGTCATCATCCTCCTGGTGATCAGCGGATCCTGACTCCCATACTTGCAGGGACGGACCTTTTACTACAAAGCTGCCACCGGCATCAATCAGTCCCCCGAAACATCCTTGCAAAACAGCACGCCACTGTAATAATAGGCCCGATTCAGTAGGTAGTCTTATGCGCTGAACAGTCCAAAAAGCCAACGCAGATATATGGACGTTAGGGAAGATACATTCACGGTCAGGACCTACCAGTGCCAGCCCGATGGGAGCATCAAGGTGGCCTCGCTGATGCAGTATTTGCAGGAGACCGCCGCCGTCCACGCCGAACAGCTCGGCTTCGGCATGCACAGACTGAACGAAATAGACAGCTACTGGGTGCTGTCAAACCTCAGAATAGAATTCGCCCAATTCCCAAAATGGAACGACCGTATAACCATTACGACCTGGCCGAGCGGCCATACCCGGTCAACGGCCACAAGAGAGTTCACCGGCAAAGATCAGAATGACTGCGAGCTGTTCAAAGCCGCCAGCGAATGGATGGTCTTGAACAGACGCAGCAGCCGACCCAGGAATCTGTCCAAGCTCCATTTGAACTTGCCTGATGATGGGCCGAAAGTAATATCGACAATTCTCAAGAGACTGGAACCGCAAAATAGCTACAGTCAGACCGAACGGATCCGCGTGCCCTATAGCTCGATTGACCTGAACGGCCACGTCAACAACACCGAATATGTCCGATGGAGCATCGACGCATTAAGAAGAGCGCTCGATTTCAAGGGGGAAATCCGCAGCGTGCAAGCCACCTACTTCTGCGAAGCCTTCGAAGGGGATGAGCTGGAGCTGCTGCTTTCCTGCGACCCGCACGGGTGCTTCTACGTCCTCGGAAGAAAACCGGATAGCCAGGCCAATGTCTATGCAGTGGAAATATCCTGCTAAGTGCGGCATGGTTCAAATAAGTCAAGTTACGGGTAACATTAGTTGTGGTTTCATAGCGTGTGGCATCCTCCCCCAGGGGGGGATGGTTGCACCGTTTTGCGAGTTTTGCCATCCCCAAGCCTTCGGCAGGCTCAGGCGGGGCGCTGCGCTTGAGGCTGCCACCCAGAATTGAACCATGCCGGGATTTTGAGAGAAAAGACGCAAAGAATTCGCTATTGCCTGTTTGCCACTCTGCTGGTACTCTATCAACGGTTCGATATAGGAGCTGAATCGTGGAATTGTCGTTCTCAACGAAGTTACGAATAGCCGCGGCGGCGGCTGTAGGAGTGATACTGATCGGCATCCTGGCATGGCCTTTGGCCAAGCCGGACGAGCCATTCGGCGCTGTGCGCCCCGGCAACTTAAACCTGGCGGGGACAGCGATTCTCCTGGGCCTGGCGTTCGCGTCCGGACTGGTCGGCTATTTCGTATCCTGGCCGTATGGCCGCGAAATCGGCATCCTGGCGGTCCCGTCGGGACTGGCTATCTGGGCAGTCCGCACCGGCAATATGGCCTCACAGGTCCAGTTGAATCCCACCATCGAGCAGCGAGAAGCGTTGCTGGCAGGCCTCAAATGGGAGCCCCTCTTTTGGCTGGCGATTGTCGCCGTGGGATTCGTCGGCGTGCTTTGCGGTCAAATGATCCGCTCGACGCCCACGCTGGCCCATGTGGAGGAAAAACCTAAGTCCAAGTCAAATACGCGATTGAATGCCGCCATCGCTGTCGTCGCTTCGATGTTGATAGCTCACTTCACGCTCGGCAGGCTCGCCCAGGACATCGAGATGGCCGACGGTGCGTTAGGTTCGGTCCTGTCCCAGCCGGCCATTGCCCAGATCGTCTTTGGAGTTGTAGTTGCGTTCGGGCTGGCAGCCTTCCTCGTGAAGAACCTCCTCGACGCCGGCTACGTCTGGCCGATAATCGCCACCGCCTTAGTAACTCCCTTTGCCATAACAGCTTACGTCAAGCCCAATGTCCTGGACCGTCTTGCCGAATCCTGGCCGCCAGTGTTCTTCTCCAACGCCACCGCGGCGATATTGCCCGTGCAAATCGTCGCTTTCGGCACAATTGGAGCGATTGCCGGGTACTGGATGGGCATCCGGTACGATTTCTGGCGAAAACACGAGATATGATCGCCCACACCAGCCGCTTGCCAAGTTGAGAACATCTTTTTTCAAAGGCTTCCCCTCTCCGTAAACCCCTGTAGTCCAACTGCTTACGACTTTCGCGTCTCATAATCAGGCTGTCTGCCCCAAACAAGAACAAAAATGCTTGTTTTTGGCCTGGGAATTAGCCGAAAATATAGTTGGTTAAAGTTTTGTCGGTTTCGAGCCGTTTTAGCAATGGAAGGCTATTTAGGGCCGACGGACACAGGCTTCTGACGAGCGCCTCGGACGAACAGAGCGCCGGAGTCACTCGTACACAATATGGTAAAGCCAGCCGACAAAAGGAGTTAACAATGTTGGTGCTAAGCAGACAACGAGATGAATCAATCATGATTGGCGATAACGTCGAGATTACGATCGTTGACGTGCGGGGGGACAAGGTTCGTCTGGGCATAACGGCCCCAAAGGAGATTCCGGTCCATCGCAGGGAGATATACGACGCTATTCAGCGTGAAAAGGCCGCAGCAAAAGACTCTCTAGAGCACCCGGAGAGCGTGAACCGGGACGAGCCGGAGAAAGTCGCCTCAAAAAAGCCCCAGAAGGAACCCCAGGCGCATCAGTAAACAGGCAGAACCTCGCGGTATTCTCCCCAGAACACTCGCTTTCGCCCCATTTAAGCACCCGCTTGAGCCAGGGCTTTTTTTATGCGCCTTCCTTGCACACCAAACAGCGATACACAAAAACTTCCATTTACCTCTTGCTTTGGCCGCCGTGATTCTGTTTAATTGCAGGTTTGATGCCGGGAAAAGTAGTAATGGTGAGCCTGGCTTATTTTACTGAGGTGAACTGAGATGGCAGATTTGAAAGCATTAGCTGAGGCGGTAATCAAAGGCGACCAAAGCACCGCGGTACAAATCACCAGGGCGGCCCTGAGCGAGGGCACGGCCGCGAAAAGGGTGCTCGATGAGGGGCTGATTGCCGGTATGGACGTTGTCGGCGCCCGCTTCAAGAAGAACGAAGTCTATATACCTGAGGTGCTTATATCCGCGCGGGCGATGAAAATGGCTATGGAGATACTCGAGCCGGAGCTTGTCAAGGCCGGGGTGAAGCCGGTCGGCAGGTTGCTGATAGGGACCGTCCAGGGCGACCTGCACGATATCGGCAAGAACTTGGTTGCAATGATGCTGAAAGGGGCGGGGTTCGAGGTTATTGACCTCGGCGTTGACGTCGGGCCGCAGAAGTTTGTCGAGCAGGCCAAAGCTGCGGGCGCCCAGCTCATCGGGATGAGCGCGCTACTGACCACGACCATGCCGGGCATGGAGAAAACCATAAACGCCCTAAAGGAAGCTCGCGTTTCAGCCAAGATTATGATAGGGGGCGCACCCGTAACTCAGGGCTATGCGGACAGAATCGGCGCCCACGGCTACGCGCCTGATGCAGCTTCAGCCGTGGATATAGCCAAGAGTCTCGTTGCCTGAAACAACATCTATAAGGGCAAATGCGCCAGCCGGCTTGGCTTCGCTGTGGAAAATCGGGCATGGTTCGAGTACGTCAGATTCCGAGTTACATTATCTGTGGCTACATACGGTGTGGCATCCTCATCCCCTGGGGATGGGGATGGTTGCACCGCTCTTGGAGCTTTGCCATCCCCAAGCTGCGCTTGAGGCTGCCACCCGGAATTGAACCATGTGGAAAACCCGCCGGCCGCTGTTGATACTGAGATAACCTGCAAACAGCCGTCACACACGGCTGTTTTTTTGCGCTGAATCTGCTAAAATGCACACCTGATCATAGCACGAAAATGTAAAATACTAATCAGCAAACGCGATATTCGAGCTCGTACGTTGCGGTCGTTCGGTGACTATGCAGAAGATCAAGAACAAAGACATAGCTCAGTTGCTGCTGCAGCTTCGATTCACACCGCACCAGAAACGCCGCAGGCAGCTTGACGCCGCCGAAAAGCTCTTTGCAATCATCGACGGAGAAAGAGAATATCCGTTTGAGTTCGTATTCTTTCGTATCACGGGATTTCACCACAAAGGCCCGGCCGCCCAGGAGCTCATTAAAGGCGATCAACTGTTAGACGACCTGCGGAACTTCATCGCCGGGCTGAGCGGCCAGGTTGCCCCTCCCGTGGCCGCGCAACCCGAGAAGGTCTATTCCATCCAGGAGCTTGCCAGTGAGCTGGGCATCTCGACAAGGACTCTGCGGCGCTGGCGAAAACGCGGCCTGATTGCCCTAAAATTCATCTACCAGGACGGCGTCAAACGTTTCGGCTTCTTGAAATCCACAGTGGACAATTTCCTAAAAGCAAATCCGGACCTCGGCGCCCACGCAAAAACCTCTTCCCGGCTGACACCAAAAGAGAAGCGCCGGATCATAAAGCGGGCCGCCACGCTCGCAGCGAAGCCAAACCTCTCCCGACACAGCGTCATAAGCAGAATAGCCGCAGAGATCGGCAGGTCGCACGAAATGGTCAGATACACGCTGGCAAACTATGAAAAGGCAAACCCCGGCAAGCCGTTATTCAAACGACCGGCGGGCGTAACGAGCACCGGCCAGGCCGTCGAAATTTACAGGCTCTTCAAACAAAACAGCAGCGTAAAAGACTTGATGAAGCGCTTCTGCCGCAGCAGAAGCTCCATATACCGCATAATCAAATCCAGGAGGGCGAAAGAGCTTCTGGCCCGAAAAGTCGAATTCATCCCAAGCGACGAGTTCCTCTCGCCCGACGCCAGAGACAGGATTAAGGGAACACCGCTGAGCAGCATAGCGCCTGCCGTCGGCGAGGCCATAGACCCGTTCGGACTGGCCGGCGGCTCCCTCGCGGACTACCTGCGGACACTGAAGAAGGCTCCCGTCGTCAACAGGGAATGTGAGCTTGAGCTTTTCCGCAGGTACAACTACCTCAAATACATAGCCTGCATCACCACGGCCGGTATGAAACCGACACGCGCCTCGAGCAGCCAATTGGAAGAAATTGAAGGCTACCTTGCCGAGGCCGAGGATATACAGAGAACCATAATCGATGCAAACCTCCGGCTCGTCGTAGGCATCGCACGCAAGCATGCCCGGAGCGGCGCGAATCTGCCCGATCTGATCAGCGAAGGCAATGTGGCGCTGATGCGCGCCATCGAGAAATTCGACTACTCAAGGGGTTTTCGCTTCGCAACATTCGCATCCTGGACCATAGCCAAGGATTTCGCCCGCAGGACGCCGGGGCGGACCGCCCGCCGGGACAAGGAAACCGCCGTTTCACTGGCAAGAATGCGGCAGGATGTCAGAGAAGAAGAGGCCGCAGACCTCGACGCCATCGAACGCGCCCACCAAAGCCTTGCCCAGGTCATCACAGACCAGCTCGACCAGCGGGAGCAGTACGTAATCCTCAACCGCTTCGGACCTATCGGACAGCCCATAAAGAAGAAGACAAAGACCCTCGGGCAAATCGGCGAAGAGCTCGGCCTGAGCAAAGAAAGGGTCCGACAAATCGAGCTGCTCGCCCTGCAGAAGCTAAGACAATCCCTCAGCCCGAAGGAATTCGAACTGCTCACCCGCTGAGAAAATGGGCATGGTTCAAATAAGTCAAATTCCGGGTAACATTATTTGTGGTTTCATAGGGTGTGGCATCCTCATCCCCTGGGGATGGGGATGGTTGCACCGCTTTGCGAGTTTTGCCATCCCCAAGCTGCGCTTGAGGCTGCCACCCAGGATTGAACCATGCCAGAAAAGGCCTCAACAGTCCGACTGCAAGGCCCACCCCCACAAATCCGGACTTGCCCCTTCCCACAATCTGCGCCTCGAAGAAACCCCGCCTTTTTGGAGATTATGAGGCTGGGCCGAGCTTGTGCCCGGGGCCGACCGTGTACAGCCGCTTTTTCGATTCGGTGTTGACGTGCGATGCAACCACTTCGCCGACAAAGATAATGTGGTCGCCGGCCGGCATACGCTGCTCCAGCGTGCACTCGAAATTCGCCACGGCATCGGCCAACAGCACCGAATTAATCTCGCCGGCCGGCTTCGTCTCGCATTTGAACTCGGCCAATTTATCAACCTCCCGCCCGGACCTTGACCCGAAAAACAGCGCTGCTTCACCCATCGCAGAGGATGGAAACGCGACCGTAAAGCACTCCGAGTGCGTGATCGCCTCAACGGAATAATGCGTCTTGGCCACCGCTATCGCCATCATCGGCGGGTCGCCCGAAGCAATCATCGTCCAGCCCAGCGTGACAGGATTAGCCTTGCCGTTTCTGTCTTTTGCGATCGCTATGACCACCTGTTCGGGATACTTGGTCTTTATCGCATCGTCGTATTTAACTCGTTTTTGCATTGCTCTTCTCCATAAATGATCCTATATTGGGCTCAGCAAGATTTCTGACGAAATGATAACCCGATCATTTCTTTTGGCAAGGAGAAAGATGTGGACACAATAGGTTTTTTGGGCAGCGGGAATATGGCCGAAGCCATGATAAACGGCGTGCTCAAAGCCAACGTTTACCGACCGGGCAAGGTCTTTGTCAGTGACATTCGCCCCGAGAGGCTCGAATACCTGCGCGAGCACTACGGTGTAAGAACGGCTGAGAACAACGCAGACCTGGCCTCGAACGCCGACATCCTGGTTCTGAGCGTCAAACCGCAGAATATGGCCGATGCAATGCAGAGCATCAAAGACAGCATCAAGCCGGACGCCCTTGTCATTTCCATCGCGGCGGGTATCCGAACAGCCGACATCGCCGCGGTTCTCGGCGACCTGGCAATTGTCCGGGTCATGCCCAATATGCCGGCCTGGGTCGATGAAGGCGCCAGCGTGCTGTTCGCCAACGAGAAGGCCAAAACGAGAGTCGAGATTGCACGTCTGATTTTCCTCTCAGTAGGTAAGGCCGACGTAATTAAGGATGAGGGGTTAATCGATGCCGTCACAGCGGTCAGCGGCAGCGGACCTGCCTATTTCTTCCTTTTGTTGGACCGGATGATAGATGCCGCGGTCGAGCTCGGACTGCCCGAAAACATCGCCAAGAGCTTAGTCCTCCAGACCGGAAAAGGCGCAACCCTGCTCGCTGAGAAAGCTGCCGAGGAGGGCGAGAGCCCGGCCGACCTCCTCCGACGCGTCGCCACGCCCAACGGAACTACAGAAGCAGCGTTTAAGGTCTTTACCAAAGGCAACTTCGGCCCAATGGTGAACGCCGCCATAAAAAAGGCCTGCCAGAGAAGCAAGGAACTCTCCCATGGACAATAGCCGAGCGATATGATCGAGTCGAAGCAATTGTCATACTACAGGGATTGGATAAATGAGCACGACTCAAATCAAACGCAAAACTAAACTCGAGCTGCCGGCTTTCACCAATGAGCCAATCTTCCCGGGCTGCAACGATCCACAGGTAAGAGAGGCTTTCCCCCAGGCAATCGCTCAGGTCAGGGAGCGGTTGGGCAAGACCTATCCGCTCTTTAGCAACGGCAGGAATGTTGTCACTGATGACGCCATCGATTCGATAAATCCCGCCGATCCGGAGGAGGTCATCGGCCGAATCTGCCAGGCCGGCGCCAAAGACATCGACGAGGCGCTCGTAGCCGCACGGGACGCCTTCCAGACCTGGCGCGACACCCCGCCGACCAAACGGGCCGAATACCTGGTCATGGCCGCCCAAATCGCTCGCGAACGAATCTACCACTATTCCGCCTGGCAGGTCCTCGAAGAGGGCAAACAGTGGGCGCAGGCCTACAACGATGTGGCAGAGGGCATCGATTTCCTCGAGTACTACGCCCGCGAAATGATCCGCCTCGGCGAACCGCAGGATATGGGCAGCTACGGCGGAGACATCAATCAGTACTTCTATCAGCCTAAAGGCGTCGCAGCAGTCATCGCCCCGTGGAATTTTCCCTTTGCCATTAGTTGCGGCATGTGTTCAGCCGCCATAGTCGCGGGTAATTGTGTTGTCTTCAAGCCCTCCAATCAGTCCGCGGTGGTGGGCCATCATCTGGTGGATCTCTTTCGCGAAGTGGGTCTTCCCAACGGCGTCTTCAACTATACCCCCGGACAAGGTTCGGTCATTGGCGATCACCTTGTTGACAGTCCAGAGGTCAGCCTCGTCGCATTCACGGGATCCATGGAAGTCGGCCTTAGAATCATAGAAAGGGCCGCCCGCACGCCGCCGGACCAGCCCTACGTCAAAAAAGTCGTCTGCGAAATGGGAGGCAAAAACGCAATCATAATTGACGACGACATTGATATGGACAAGGCCGTCACCAGCGTCCTCTACTCAGCCTTCGGCTATCAGGGCCAGAAGTGCTCAGCCTGCTCCAGACTTATCGTCCTCGACGCAATATACGATACATTTGTTCCACGGTTGGTCCAAGCCGCTCGCAAACTCACAATAGGCCCTGCCGAAGACCCAGAAAACTACATGGGACCCGTAATCGACCGCCCCGCACAGAAGAAAATCCTCAAGTACGTCAAGCTTGCCAGGAAGAAAGGTGAGCTTCTATACTCCAGCGAAGTGCCGGATAAGGGCTTCTATGTCCCCATGACTATAGTCGGGAGTATCACGCCCGATGACCGCCTGGCCCAGGAGGAAATCTTCGGGCCGGTATTGGCCATAATGCGGGCACGCGATTTCGACCAAGCCCTCAAATGGGCCAACTCAACCAGATTCGCCTTGACCGGCGGCGTTTTCAGCCGCAACAGGCAACATCTCGAGAGAGCCAGAAAAGAGTTCCGCGTGGGCAATCTCTACTTCAACCGCAGTTGCGTCGGAGCGATGGTCAAAATCCAACCCTTCGGCGGCTTCAAAATGTCCGGCGTCGGCACCAAAGCCGGCGGCCCCGACTACCTGCTGCACTTTATGGACCCACGCTCGCTTACCGAACAGCCCTGAGTGCACCGGCTCAAAGCAGTATAGACCGCCTTGCAACCACAATACTTACGGGAACTTGCGTCCCAACGGTATGACGCTGCCAAGCTTGCCTATTCGATGATGACGATTGCCTCCACTGGGCACTCGTCCGCCGCCTGCTCGACCGCATCATCATACTCCGCAGGCACTTCATCAACGATGACCTGGGCCATCTCGTCGCCCAGCTCAAAAACCTCAGGGCACGTATCACAACATAGACCGCAGGCCGTGCATGTATCTTCGATTCTTACCTTCATGTCGAATCTCCTTCTGATCGACCGTCAACAACCGATTCCCCATTGTTTTGCCGGCTCATCGCATAGTCAATAGGATATTGTTTCGCCCCTGTCAAGCTCCCCGGCGTAAATTTATTTGAGGATTTTTTTTGCTCCGCCGCCCGCAAAATTCGTCAATCCCAAATCTTTTTCTGGAAAATCCCGCCCCCCCCTGCTATACTGTCGGCTGGTCGTGATGTGGTGGCCAATAGCCGTCGGCAAGCGGCAAGTAGTAAATGGTAAATCATCATGGCCGGGTCCCATGCAGACCGAGCCCGTGAACCTGGTCAGGCGGGGAACCGAGCAGCCATAAGCGTGTGCTTGGTGGTGCCGTGGTAAACCCGGCCATCTTTTTTATTTACTATTTACAATTGTCTATTTGATATTTGGAGCAGCGTGTAGATGGATCGCGAGGAGCTCAAGCGACGCACGAAAGAGTTTGCTCACCGTTGCGTCAAATTGGCCCTGGCCTTGCCGAAGGGACCCCTTGGCGACCACGTCAGAAAACAACTAATAAAGTGCGGGACATCCGTTGGCGCAAACTACCGCGCGGCGTGCGTCGCACAATCAAGGCCGGATTTTGTTGCCAAGCTGAGTATTGTCATTGAAGAAGTCGATGAATCATGCTTCTGGCTGGAATTCATTATTGACGAAAGCCTTTTGAAAGAAAGCCGTGTAACTCCTCTATTGATAGAGGGCCGGGAACTCAGGTCGATCTTCATAAAGTCGCGCAAAACAACCAGAGCCCGGACGAACGACAAATAGTAAATCGTAAATAGTAAATATCAAATTCATCATGAGTTATACCGTATTAGCCAGAAAATATCGCTCGCAGACGTTTGACCAAGTCATCGGTCAGGACCCCATTGCGCGGACGTTGAAGAACGCCATAAAGACCGGCCGGGTCGCACACGCCTACCTGTTCACCGGCACCCGAGGCGTCGGCAAGACCACTATGGCGCGCATCCTCGCAAAATCGCTGAACTGCTTGGCCGTTGATGCGCCCACCACCGAACCCTGCTGCAAGTGCGATAGCTGCATTGCCATAAACCTCGGCGAAGACATCGACGTCATCGAAATCGACGGCGCCTCAAACCGCGGAATCGACAACATACGCGAGCTTCGCCAAAACGCCATTTATCGCCCCGCACGCGCAAGGCACAAGATTTACATCATCGACGAAGTCCACATGCTGACCACTGAGTCGTTCAACGCCCTGCTCAAAACCCTCGAAGAGCCGCCCAGCCACGTCAAGTTCATCTTCGCCACCACCGAGCCGCACAAGGTAATCGCCACGATCCAGTCGCGCTGCCAGCGATTCGATTTCGGCAATATCACCCCGCCCATAATCGCAAGGCAGCTCGAATCCATACTCAAGGCCGAGGGGATTAAATACGAAGACGATTTGGTCCTGCCTCTGGCGAAAATGGCCAACGGCTCGATGAGAGACGCCCTTAGCCTTTTGGACCGCCTGCTTAGCGCCGGCGCCGAGCCGCTCAGCGGCTCGCTGTTAGAAGAGTGCCTCGGCTGCGCCGACAGTGAAAAGGTGTGGAACCTCATCGACAAAATCGCCGACAGCGACGCCGCCGGGACACTCGCCGCCGTCAACGACCTCATCGGCGCCGGCACGAGCGAAGTCCAGATCGGCGATTCGCTCATCGACCATACGCGCGATCTGATGGTCATAAAATCGGCGGGCGCAGACAGCGAGCTTGTGATTCTCACCGCCCCACAGCGAAAACGGGCCGGCGAGCTCGCCGAGAAGTTCGACATCGCCGCCCTTGTCTATAACATCGCCACGCTCGAAAAGCTCCGCTGGTCCATCAAGAATAGCGACACCGCCAGGGCGCTGCTGGAGGCATCGCTGCTGCGATTCGCCCTGAGCGAGCACTTTATGAACGTCGATAAGCTCCTGGCGCAATTGCAGGGCGGTTCCGCAAATAGCGTCAAAAAAAAACAGCCGACAAGCCTAAAAAGCGACCTTAGCGGCAAACCGTCGTTTTCAAGCCGCCAGCCCCAAGCCGCGAGCCAGAAAACACGCGATACGCAGACTCGCCCTGAGCTTGGCCGGGAGGATGCAATACAAGATACCAATAGCGCTCCGCCGGATACGGGCGACGTAATAGACGATACGCCGCCGGCGTCTTTTGCGGGGGAATCCGAGATACAAGATAATCATCCGGAAGCTCTTGGCCGGATGCTTCACGACGCCAACAATATCCAGGCAATAACCGACAATTGGCAGGGCATCCTGGAGCTTATCGCCGACAGGCTCGGCGGGGGAACCGCAGGCCTGCTCAGCGCCGCAGCGCCCAGCCGATTCGAGAACGGCGTATTGACTCTCGAATTCCCCGCCTCTGCAAAGGTGCAAAAGGAAATGTGCCAGCGCAACGGCCGAATCGAGCAAATCCAAGCCCTGCTGAGCGAGCAGCTTTCAACGCCGATAACGCTGAGTTTGGAATTGGCGGAGACTCCCACCAAAACAAAGGCCGAGGCCAAACAAAAGAGAACCTTCGGCCAGAAAAGAAACGAGCTGATTAACGACCCCGCCGTCAAAACCGTCCTCCTCGGCCTCGACGCAACTATAACAGGTATCGAAGAAGACTGAACATTGGCGCAACGAGGAGAATTCCTTCTGCGGGCGCAATTTTTTTTGAAAAAAGTCTTGGCAATTGTCTTTAGTTGTGCTATAATATAAATAGTTGGTGTAATACCGCGACCTGCAGGCGTGTAGCCTCAAGATGCACACCAGACAAAAAACAACGAGACGCGGCTCAAATTACTGAAAGGAAATACTATGAACACTTCACAAAAACTCCCCCACGAGTACCGTATTCCTATGGTACAAGACTACGTCCGTAGCATTAAGCTGCCTCACTGTCCCGACCTCACGGTGATCCACGCGTTCGTCAAGATCCGAGATCTGGCAAATGGAATGATCCCCGACAAGATCAATCCTAGGAGTCACGAAGAGATCAAAATGAAAGGGCGGATTCCACAGGCCATAGCTGAATCGCTTAACGACGACCCCTGCCTCTTCCACCTTCTGAACAGGGGCTGTTTGATCCTTGCCAAGAGAGCTTGGTACAACAACCAAACAAGGATGCTGCATTTCGTTCTTGAGTCAGAAGATGAACACGGAATGGTCGATGGTGCGACAACCGACAGGGTACTTGCACGCATGAAAAGCGAGGCCGCAATTGCAGACTTCTCCGACCTCCGCAACGAAGAGTTACCAGAGATGTTCAGGGACTCGTACATCTACCTTGAGATAATAGCAGGCGAGATGGACGCCGGGCTGCGACTGAAACTCGCACAGGCGCGGAACACAAGCGCACAGGTTAAAGAGTTCAGTTTGGTGGACTTGGGCCACGGATTCGACTGGCTAAAGGACGTACTGGAGAAATCGGACCTTCGGGGAAGAGTCCGGTATAGAGAGAACGAGCCAAAATCTGTCGACATCAGGACCGTCCGGGGTCTTTTGACTC
>Ga0315287_10004787_pt1 | contig 13252 bp, 10 predicted proteins | sample YL17G11_0_MG_FD_205037 | JGI IMG/M metagenome (GOLD analysis project Ga0315287, IMG submission 205037) | Sediment microbial communities from Yellowstone Lake, YNP, Wyoming, USA - YL17G11_0 | ecosystem: Environmental > Aquatic > Freshwater > Lake > Sediment | place: USA: Wyoming | collected... | reverse complement strand
CTCGAGACCGTTGCGATTTCCCGCGCCTCGGCTGATCAGCGTCGCGGTCGCGCCGGGCGCACCGCTCCGGGCGTGTGCTATCGGCTGTGGTCCGAGTCCGCGCACGCCGCGCTGTCGGCGCAGGCTGCTCCGGAAATCCTCGAGGCCGATCTCGCGCCCCTCGCGCTCGAGCTCGCATGCTGGGGTGCGAGCGATCCGCACACCCTGGCCTGGCTCGACCCGCCACCGCTCGCGACGCTGGCGCAGGCAAGAGAATTGCTGCATCGACTCGAGGCGATCGATGAACGCGGCCAGGCAACACGCATTGGACGTCGCATGGCCAGTCTCGGCACGCACCCGCGGCTCGCGCACATGATCGAACGCGGCGCGGCGCTGGGCCTTGCCGATCTCGCCTGCGACATCGCTGCGCTTGTCAGCGAGCGCGATCCGCTGCGGGCGCAAGGTATGCAGCGCGATCCCGACCTGCGTCATCGAGTGGATGTCCTGCGCGGGGCTCCGGCACCCGCGGGTTTCGCAGTCGATGGCCGGGCGTTGCAACAGGTGCGACGTGCCAGTGAACTGTTTGCCCGCCGCATCAGCCGCGACGGTTCGGCGCGCACCGAGGGTCAGCTGCAACTCGCGCGCGACCAGGCCGTCGGGTTGCTGCTGGCATTCGCCTACCCCGACCGCATCGGCATGGCGCGGGGCGGCGAGGGCGGACGCTACCTGTTGAGCCAGGGCCGCGGGGCGGCACTGTCGGGGCCTTCGGCGCTGGCACGCAGTGAATTCATCGTCGCTGCCGAGATCGATGCCGGCGAACGCGAAGCGAAGCTGTATCTCGCGGCGCCGCTCGAGCGCGGGCTGCTCGAGAAGCATTTCGGCTCGCTGGTCACGGACCTGGACGAAGTTGCCTGGGATTCCCGGACCGGCGCCGTCATCGCCCGTCGGGTGAAGCGCCTGGGTGCGCTGGTGCTTGAAGAACGCCCGCTGCGCGGTGGAGTGAAAGCGGACACGCGCGCAGCGATGCTCGCGGGCATTCGTGAACTCGGGCTCGACTGTTTGCCGTGGACGAAGGACCTGTGGCAGTGGCGGGCGCGGGTCACACTGGTACGCAACAGCGCGACGACACCGGAACAGGCCGCCGAATGGCCCGACGTGTCGGATGCCGCGTTGCTGGCGACGCTCGAAGACTGGCTCGCGCCGTGGCTCGATGGCGTCACTCGCCGCGAGCACCTATCCCGGGTTGATCTGCGCGGCGCGCTGCACGGCCTGCTCGACTGGAATGCGCAACGCCGGCTCGACGAATGGGCACCCACGCACCTGACCGTGCCCAGCGGTTCACGGATTGCCGTGGACTACTCCGGCGCGGTGCCCGCATTGGCCGTCCGGTTGCAGGAAGTGTTCGGCTGGATGGAGTCACCACGGCTCGCGGGTGGTCGCGTGCCGGTTACGCTCGAATTGCTGTCGCCAGCGCGACGTCCGGTGCAGGTCACCCGCGACCTCGCGAGCTTCTGGGCCCGGGGCTACGTCGAAGTGAAGAAGGAATTGAAGGGTCGCTATCCCAGGCACTACTGGCCGGACGATCCGTACGCGGCGACACCCACCCGCAAGGTCCGGCCTCCCGGTGAGTGAGCACGCTCGATGAGCCAGGATTGCCAACGACACCGCTCGCTGCCGCTAGCTCTTGCAGTGCTGACGCTGCTGGCGAGCGGCTGTACGCCGTTCCATCCGGGTGTACCGTCCGCACCTGCGGCCAGCGAGCAATCGTCGGCATCGCAGCAGGGTGTGGGCGCGGTCATCGCGCAGCAGGCGCTTGCCCAGGTGGGCGCGCCGTATCGTTACGGTGGGGCTGATCCCGATCGTGGCTTCGACTGCAGCGGCCTGGTCAGTTACGCGCACTCACGCGAGGGCATCAGCGTGCCGCGCACGGCCGCGGCGCAGTTCGCCGCTGCGCGCAAGGTGAATCCTGATGCGCTGCGTGCGGGTGATCTCGTCTTCTTCCGTCTGGTTCCCGGCAGCCGCGAAGTGACGCACGTCGGCATCTACACGGGCCAACGACGCTTCGTGCACGCGCCGCAGACCGGCAGGAACGTGGGTGAGGCGAGCCTCGATGAACCGTACTATCGCGAGCGCTTCGCGGGCGCTGGACGGTTGTTTCCGGACGGGCCCGGCGCAGGCCCGCGCCTGCAGTCCTCGTCTCGTTGAAGGCGTCGCTGCCTCAGGCGTAGTGTGCGCGGCACTCGGCCTCGCGACCGCGCACGACGCGCCTGCCGGCGAGCGGTCCGTGCGTCTCGGTGACGACGGTGTGCTGGCCCTCGGAGTTCTCCGAGTCGTAGTGGAAGATTCGCACCCAGTCCCGGGTGCGCTTCAATTGATGCGCCTGGGCCGTGTTGGAAAAGAGCGCGGTGAACTGCCACCCATCGCGCTCCGCGTGCAGCACGGGCAGCCATGCTTCATTCGAAGGATTGAAACGAATCGGTGCGATGGTCGGCAGCGTACCGGCAGTCGCCTGCTCGCGGTACTGGCGGTCGATCGCCAGTACTGCCCCGACCGAAGGCACGGGACCCAGGGCGGCTGGCGGCGCGGCGCCGACGTCGCGGCCGCGAACGAGCATTGCGTGCAGGTTGGCGCGGATCGCTGCGGCGCGGCGTGGGCCGACACCCGGCACGTTCTCGAGCCTGCCGTCATGCGCGGCCAGTTCGAGTCCTTCGAGCGTGTCGAGGTGCAGTTCTTCGTGGATGCGTTCGGCAAGGCGGTGTCCCAGACCCGGCACCACCGTGAACAACGCGACGGGATCCGCGGTGCCGCGCAGCCGCTCAAGCTGCGACCAGTGTCCGGTGCGGACCATTTCGATGATCGCCGTCGCAATGCCTCGCCCGACGTGCGGCAGGCGATCGAGGCCTGCCACCCCTTCGCGATCGACGAGCCCCACGATTTCATCGGCAGGCAAGCGGCCGATGGTGTCGGCGGCTTTGCGGTAGGCGGCAACTCGATAGGGATTGGCTCCCTGCGCGTGCAACAGGTCCGCGGCTTCACGCAGGCGGTCGGCAAAATCGAGCGCATGCGAATCGGATACCGGCGAGGCCGCGGTCATCACCGCGGCTTCAGCCCCTGCTGCCGTGAATCGTTCCATCTCCCGTTCGTCGCGCCCACGCGGGCGACCTGGTAAACGAACTGAATGCTCGCGCCTATTGCGAGCCGCGACCATTCGGGTTTTACGAGAGGCGCGACAAACCGACTATGATTCGCTGGAACGATTCCGGGAACGCAGGGGGGCAGATGGTGCGTGCAGTGCTGCGCTGGCTGGGCCGAACCGTGGGCTCGTTGCTGACGGCGTTGCTGCTCGTCGGCCTAGGGTTTTACCTGCATTTCCTGTGGGCTGGGCCTGAGCTGAAGCCCTGGCACCGCGCGCGCCTCACCGCCGAGTTCACCGCCGCCGACTACACCACGGGGCGCGTCACGACGCTCGCGCAATACCGTGCGCGCGAGCGGCTGCTTCTGGACCAAGTCCGGACTGACATTACCGAGCGCCTCGAAGACGCCGACCGGTCGCCGTACAACCGGTTCAATCCCGGCAGTCTCAGCGACCCGGACGTCTGGACCTTCAACTGGAATCGCACGTTCGTCCTGCAACCCGCAGGCGATGCGGTCGGCGGTGTGCTGTTGCTGCACGGCTTGACGGACTCACCGTACAGCCTGCGCAGTTTCGGCCGTGCGCTGGCGGCGCGCGGGTATCGGGTCGTTGGCCTGCGTTTGCCGGGGCACGGTACCGCGCCGTCGGGGTTGGTGACGTTCGAGGCGGCAGACCTCGAAGCGGCGACGCAGCTGGCGATGCGCGACCTGCGTGCGTCCCTGGGCGCAACGTTGCCGATCCACATGATCGGGTATTCCAACGGCGCCGCGCTGGCCGTCAGCTACGCGCTCGACGCGAGGACGGACCTCACCTTGCCGCGCCCCGCGGGGCTGGTGCTGATCTCGCCCGCGATCGGCATCACCAAGCTCGCCGCCATTGGCCGCATTCGCACCGGCCTGTCCGACCTGCAGGGCTTCGGACGCGCCGCGTGGCAGCAGGTCGAACTGGAAGTCGACCCGTACAAGTACCAGTCGTTCAGCTTCAACGCGGCCGGCGTAACGCAGCAATTCACCAGCCGCCTCACTCGTCGCCTCGCGGCGAGCTCACGCGAGGGCCCGTTGCGCGACATGCCGCCGATCCTCGCGTTCGTTTCCACCGTCGATTCCACGGTGCAGGCGTCGGCCGTCACCGATTCGCTGCTCGGCCGGCTCGCGCCCGACGGTCACGAACTCGTGCTCTTCGACGTCAACCGATTGTCGGTCGTGCAGCCGATGCTGATCGCCGATCCCGCGCCTCTAACGCGACGGTTGCTGGCACAGACGCAGCGCCCGTATGCGCTGACACTGATTACCAACGCAACATCGCACACGCTGCAGGTGACGGAGCGGCGGTCGCCCGCGTTCGGGGCGCCCACGACGGAAAGACCGCTGAGCCTCGCCTGGCCGCGCAACGTCTTTTCGTTGTCGCACGTGGCGTTGCCGTTTCCGCCCGACGATCCGCTCTATGGCTTCGCCGCGCCGGCATCGAACCGGCACATACAACTGGGCAGGCTCGAGATCCGCGGCGAGAACGGCGTGCTGAACGTCCCGAACTGGATGCTGACCCGCCAGCGCAGCAACCCGTTTCATTCTTACGTCGTCGAACGGATCGAGTCGTTCCTGGCGGCCGCGCCTCAAAACCAATGATCACAGGGGATCCGACCATGGCCGAAACGCCCGCCGCTGTCAGCCCATCGCCGCCGCCGCTCAAGCCGCCGCGTCGCAGCTTCAGGTCGTTCTTCTGGGGCAGCCTGATCGGCGCGCTGATCCTGATCGGGCTCTATACGATGTTCATGCTGTGGTGGAGCTATTCCGAAGGCGAACGCGCCGGAGTGTTGCAGAAATTCTCGAAGCGCGGCTGGATCTGCAAGACGTACGAAGGCGAGGTCGCGCAATACGTCGTGGGTGGCGTCGCGCCGCAGATCTGGAATTTCAGCGTGCGTGACCCCGCTTTGGCCGAGCAGCTGTACAAGGCCGTTGGCCAGCAGGTGCGGATCCACTACCAGGAGCACCGTGGCTTGCCGACCAACTGCTTCGGCGACACCGACTACTTCGCCGATCGCTTCGAGATCATCAACGCACCTGAACCAGTCAAGCCGTCCTCGGGGCTCGGCGTCGAACCCGCGGCTGCACCCGCACCTGCTGCGCCACCGTCCACGCAGCCCTGATGGTCAGCGAACTTCGTCCACCTTGACCCATGCCGAGTACTGCGTCAGATCGGCACGTGTTCCCCAGGTGACGAGCCCGCTGTTGGAGCCGCCGGAGCTGTCGGTGGAGCCGCCGATCTGCAGCCATTCGCCGAGTCTTCCGGTCACCGTCGTATTGACGCTGCCGGTTGCTACGGGCGCGTTACGGCCTGCACCTGTCAACCGCTGCTGACGCGACGAAATTTCGAGCGTCACGCGGTCACCGTTGACGCGCGGTGTAGCGTAAAAGCCGGTCTGCACGTCGCGGAATCCGGTCGACTGCGTAACGACCGGCGGGTAATGCGCCCCGCCCAAGACCGTCGTGGACGTAAACGGGCGCGATTGTCCGAGTGACACGTAGGTCTCATAGCCTTCGAGTGCCTGCACGCTCGAGACGTTGCGTATGTCGTCGCTCGCCGTGCCACTGCGGACGACGACCTGTCCGCCGGCGCTGGTCGCGGGCGGGCGATTGACGCCGACCTGCACGTCACCCGACCCGATCGTGCCGGAGCCGCGCACCGAGGTGCCGCTGCGCTGCGCACTCGTGGCCTGGCCGACCGTGATCAGCAGTTGACGTGGTGCACGGTCGAGACTCGCGACGGCTTCCTGCAGCTGCCTGAGCGTCGCCGCATCGGCGCGTACGAACAGCACAGCGCCGGTGCCGGTGATGGCCGAACCCTGCGGCACGAGCGGTTGCAGGATCGGCAGCAGGTCTTCCGCCGTGCGGTGGTGCAGTGAAATCGTTTCGAGCGACTCTGCCTGCACGACCGGAGCGACGGCCAGCACGACGCTCAGGAAGCCGGCACACAGTGCCGGCAAGACGAAGACAGGTCGCGCAGCGTGTGTCATGCGAGTGCTCGCTCAATGGTCGTGACGAGCAGGTCCATGCCCGTGGGCTCCTGGTCGTGCCGGCAGACGAAGCGCTGGTCACGCCCAAGCTTGTAGTACCGGAACGGACCGCGATCGAGCGCAGCGACCGCCACCTCGGGCAGCCGTGCGAACAGCATGTTGATCTCAACCTTGCCGACCAGCTCGACGCCCCGAATGGCCTGCAATCGCTGGGCGAGCCGGGACGCGCTGGCATTGGACTGGCGTGCTCGCTCGAGCCAGCGGTCGTCGGCGAGGTAACGCGCCAGCTGGGCAGACAGGAAGCGTGCCTTCGACACGACCTGGCCGCCACGTTTCATCAGGAACGGCACCCGCGCAGCCACGGCGGGATCGAACACGAGCACGGCCTCGGCGTTCATCGCGCCGTTCTTGGTCGCCCCGAACGATACCACGTCGATGCCGGCGCGCCACGTCATCTCGGCTGGACTGCACCCGAGTGCGGCGATGGCGTTGGCGAAGCGCGCGCCGTCGAGATGCACGAGCAGTCCGTGGCGATGCGCAACCTCGCTCAGGTCCCGCAGCTCCGCGATCGAATACAGCGTGCCAAAATCCGTCGGTTGCGTCAGGTTGAGCGCGAAAGGCTGCACGCGCGTCGCGTTGCCGCAGCCCGCCAGCGCGAGTGCTGCATCGAGCGCGGCCGCGTGCAGCTTGTAGCCGTCGCCGGCGAGCCCGACGAGTTTTGCGCCGGTGAACAGTTCAGGAGCGCCGCACTCATACACGTTGATGTGCGCCGTCTCGTGGCAGTAGATCGCACCGTACGGATTCGCCAATCCGGCCAGTGCGACGGCATTGGCGCCCGTGCCGGTCGCCAGCGGGAATGCCGCCAGCCCGTCGTGTTCGAACGCGTGTCGAAACCTGGCGGTCATCGCGTGCGTGAAGTCGTCGTCGCCGTACGGGGCGGCCGTTCCGCGGTTTGCGGCCACCAGGGCTTCGAGCAATTCGGGTGCGACGCCACCGACGTTGTCGCTGCGGAAATCGTAAACTTCGACGCTCATTGGACGCGTGAATGGACCTGTGACCGTGCACATCCTACTTGAGACCGGGCGGCTGCGGCTGCGGCGATTCGTTCCCGCTGACGCCGACCTGCTGGTGGCATTGGATGCGGATCCGGAGGTGATGCGCTACATCACCTACGGCCAGCCGACGCCGCGTTCGGCTTATGTCGAAACCTACCTGCCGCGCTGGTTCGCCATCTACGAGTCACAGCCGGGACTGGGGTATTTCGCTGCCGAACGCCGTGACACGGGCGAGTTCCTGGGCTGGTTCCACCTGCGCGACGACCGTATCGAGCCGGAGTACGTCGAACTGGGTTACCGATTCAGGCGCTCAGCCTGGGGCTATGGGTATGCAACCGAGGGTGCCCGCGCGTTGCTGAAGCACGGATTCAGCGGGCTCGGCCTCGCCAGGATTTCAGCCCGCACGCTGCTCGGCAATCGCGCCTCGCAGCATGTGATGGAAAAGTGCGGGCTGCGGCGCGTCGGCGAATTCACTTACGCCCAGGACGTCATCGATGGCCGCAGCGAGGAAGAGCGTGCGGCCGTGAAATACGCGATCACGCGGCCTGAGTGGGACGCGCTTTCGCGCTAAGGAATTTCTCGCAGTTCGTGCGGCCCACATCTTTCTCCGGCAGCTTGCGGCAGATCTCACCCGTGCGTGCGCGCAGGGTGTCGAGCACCTTCGCGGCTGCACCGGTCTGGCCCCATTCCAGCAGCTTGGTGTCGAGTTGCTCGAGCCGCATGCGCGTGCGCTGGTAGAACGCGTCGGGCGAGTCGTCCAGTTCGCCAAGGACCGAGAGCCCCGCACGCTCGATGCCCTGCACGTCCTCGGGCGTCATCTCCAGCATGCCCACGAGGTAGTTGTAACCCCACTGGAAGCGCGTGGCTGGCCCCTTTGCGCCCGCGTAAGCACGCGCCAGCCAGTCCACCGCTTCCTGCTTGCGGCCCGCCTTTTCGGCGAGGTCGGCCAGGTCGAGCATGAAGTAGTAGGGGGCCTTGGACTTCTCGAGTTCGGCGGTCAGCAGCGTGCTGGCGTCGGCGTCGAGGCCCGCTTCCCAGTACAGGTTGGCGGCTGCGTTGATCGCCGCCTGTCGCGGGTAACCCGCCGGCGTGGCCGCATCCACGCGCGCGACTGCCTGGCGTGCTGCGTCGAGCAGTGCCGGCGGCAGCGGTGCGTCCGGAGCGTCGAGCATGGCTAGCATCACGCGCGCGCGAACGCGCAGCAATTCCTCCGCTGCCGATAGTGGCCTGGCTTCGCCACCGAGCTGCCCAAGCGCGTCGCTCCACGCGCGAGTGAGCTGGGTGCGTTCGGGTGTGCCGTCACTCGACAGCACACCGATCACATCCTTGGGGCCGTACAGCAGGTTATCGACGTTGGCCGCCTGGACCGCCGGCGACGGCAGCATCGCCAGTAATCTGCGGCGAGCAGCGGCACGCTCGAGCCCATCGAGGGCTGGGTTGTCGGACTCCGCCGCAGCGGCAGCGGCCCCGAGGTAGTCGAAAAAGAATCGCGCGCATTCCGCCGGCAGTTCGGCGGGGCAGCGATTCGCGAGCGCGCGGAAGGTGGCCAGTCGCCGGTCGGCCGGCAGCGCATGCCCGGCGTCGGTGCTCCACGAGTAATACGCGAGCAGCTTCCAGTCGTTCGACGTGACGGCGCCGCCACTGCGCGCGGCTGCAAGGATGTCGCTGACGGGACGCGCGTCGGCGAGCGCGACGTCCAGAATCTTTGCGTAACGCGCGACGTCGACGCCGCCCGGCAGTCGCGTGATTTCCGTTCCGTCCGGCTTGAACAGTATCATCGTCGGGTAGCCGACCACGCCGAAGCGCTCGCCGTACTTCTGCGCGCTGGGCGTGTCGCCGTCGAGGTAGACGGGCACGAACAGACGTGAGCGGTCCTGGAACTCGCGCTTGCTGAAGATCGTCGTCTTGATCTGTGCACAGGGCGGGCACCACTCAGCGCCCCAGTACAGGAACACCGGCTTGCTGGCCGCCTTGGCAGCCGCAAACGCGGCGTCGACGTCGCCGTCGAACCACTCGATGCCCGGCGGCAGGTGACTCTCGCCGGCGGCTGCCTGCGCGGCAGCCGTTGCAGGAACCGACTGCGGCTCGGGTGGGGGCGGCGGCTCGTCCTTGCGTCGGTCGCAGCCGGCCAGCAGGAGTGCGGCGACAGCGGTTCCGCAGACGATTGATTGCAGCTTCATTGCAGGGATTTCGGGCATGCGCGGCGAGGTTCGGGACGCGCAGGATACGCCGTGCCCCCGGGACGCCGCAAAGCTGTCGTTGCGCCGGCCGGTGGCTGCCTCTATCGTCCTGGATACCCCAGGGAGACTGTCGCATGGCTGCTGACCAAGGCTCGTCCAGCAAGGCGATCCTTTACGCACTGCTCGCCAACTTCGGCATCGCCATCACCAAGACCGGCGCGGCGGCCTATACCAATTCGGGCAGCATGCTCGCGGAAGCGATCCACTCTTACGCAGATTGCGCGAACCAGCTGCTGCTGTTCCTCGGGCTCAAGCAGGCCGACAAGCCGGCGACGCCGGCTCATCCGCTCGGCTTCGGCAAGATCACCTATTTCTGGAGCTTCCTGGTCGCGCTGTTGCTGTTCAGCATGGGCGGCCTGTTCTCGATTTATGAAGGCTGGCACAAGCTCCATCACCCGGAGCCGCTCAACAAGGTGTGGGTCGCGCTCTCGGTGCTCGCCATTGCCATCGTGCTCGAGTCGGGCAGCCTGCTCGGCGCGCTGCGCGAGATCGCGAGGATTCGCCGCGGCCGCTCGTTCGGCGACTGGTTCAAGCACACGCGCAATGCGGAACTCGTCGTCATCCTGGGCGAGGACATCGCTGCGCTCGCGGGTCTCTTGATCGCGTTCTCGTTCCTGTCGCTCGCCTTGCTCACTGGCGACACGCGCTGGGACGCCGCAGGCTCGATCGCGATCGGTACGGTGCTGATCATCGTCGCGATCTTCATCGCGGCCCGGATCCAGACCCTGCTGATCGGCAAGTCAGCGGAGCCGCAGCTCGAGCAGAGTATCCGCGGGATCATCAACCGCGACCCGGCAATCGACGAGTTGCTGCATACGATCACGCTGCAGATGGGGCCCAAGGTCCTGCTGGCCGCGAAGGTGAAGATGCAGTCCGGCTTGTCAATCGAAGCAGCCGTGACCCACCTGAACGATCTCGAAATCGAGATCAAGCGGCTGCACCCCGAGGTCGGCTGGTGCTTCGTCGAACCCGACGTTACCGACTGATCGCCGCCAGTTCGTAAGCCAGGCGCTCATGCTGTGCTGCTTTTCGTTCATGCGTCCCGTTCCAGCACGATCTCTCCACCGCGCACGATCATGCTGCACGGATTGAAGCCGATCCAGTAACCGAGTTCGTCAGGCGTATCGATCGACCACGCTGCGAAGTCTGCCCGGAAACCCGGCGCGATCTGACCCAGCCGATCGCCCAGTCCGAGCGCGCGGGCCGCATTGCGCGTGACGCCATCGAGCACCTCGCCGCTCGTCATGCCGAACAGCCGGCGCGCCATGTTCATCGCGGTCTGCAGCGATGCGCCGGGAGCCGAGCCGGGATTCGCATCGCTCGCGACCGCCATGGGCACGCGGTGCGTGCGGAACAGGTCGAGCGGTGGCAGGCGCGGATCGGCGAGGACGTAATACGCGACGGGCAGCAGGACCGCGACGGTGCCAGCCCGCGCCAGTGCGATCGCGTCGTCTTCCGTCGCGTATTCGAGATGATCGCACGCGAGCGCACCGTGACGGGCGGCCATGCGGCTGCCGCCGATGTTGCTGATCTGCTCGGCATGCAGTCGCACCGGCCAGCCGTGCGCTTTCGCGGCGGTGAAGAGCCGGTCGCACTGCGTCGCGCTGAACGCGATGCTTTCGCAGTAGGCATCCACCATGTCGATTAGTCCGTGCTCCTGCGCGAAGCGCGGCAACCACTCGCGACAGATCAGGTCGATATAGTCGTCCTCCCGCCCCTTGAACTCAGGCGGTGCCGCGTGGGCCGCGAGCAACGAAGTCACGACGGCCACGGGTAGCCGCTGCGCCAGCGCGCGAGCCGCGAGCAGCATGCGACGCTCCGACTCGAAATCGAGGCCATACCCCGACTTGATCTCGATCGTCGTCACGCCTTCCTGCAGCAGCGCACGCAGGCGCGGTTCGCTGCGTCGCACGAGTTCATCGACACCGGCGGCGCGAGTTGCGCGCACGGTGCTCAGGATGCCGCCGCCTTCACGCGCGATGTCGGCGTAACTCGTGCCAGCGGTGCGGCGCGCAAATTCCGCGGCGCGCTGGCCGCCGAACACGATGTGCGTGTGGCAGTCGATGAGGCCTGGCGTCAGCCAGCGACCCGCGAGCTCAATCGTGCGATCGGCTGCGATGCCGGCCGGCAGATCCTGCGCTGCACCAACCCACGTGATCGTGTCCTCTTCGGTGACGATTGCGCCGTCGACGAAGACGCGGCGCGCGTCATCGCAGGTGAGGAGGGAGAGGTTGCGCCAGACGCTTCGCAAGGGGATGGGAAGGGGGGAAGGGGGGAAGGGGTTAGCCGGAGGGTACGGTGAAACCTGGAGCGATGGTGCCGTCAATCGAGGAACGGGAGGTGCAGGCTGTTCTCGCGCGCGCAGTCGACGGCGATCTCGTAACCCGCATCCGCGTGACGCATGACGCCGGTCGCGGGGTCATTCCACAGCACGCGCTCGATGCGGCGTGCCGCGGCATCCGTGCCATCGCAACAGATGACTACACCGGAATGCTGCGAGTAACCGATGCCGACGCCACCGCCGTGATGGATCGATACCCATGTTGCGCCGCTCGCCGTATTGAGCAACGCATTGAGCAGCGGCCAGTCGGACACTGCGTCGGAGCCGTCCTTCATCGCCTCGGTCTCGCGGTTCGGACTCGCGACCGAGCCGGAGTCGAGGTGATCACGCCCGATTACGATCGGTGCCTTGAGTTCGCCGCGCCGCACCATCTCGTTGAACGCCAGGCCGAGACGATGACGCTGGCCGAGTCCCACCCAGCAGATGCGCGCAGGCAGGCCCTGAAACTGGATTCGCTCGCGCGCCATGTCGAGCCAGCGGTGCAGGTGCGGATCGTCGGGGATCATCTCCTTCACCTTCGCGTCGGTGCGGTGGATGTCCTCGGGATCGCCGGATAACGCAACCCAGCGGAACGGGCCGATGCCGCGACAGAACAGCGGTCGCACGTACGCGGGCACGAAGCCCGGGAAGTCGAACGCGTTCCTGACGCCCTCGTCGAACGCGACCTGCCGGATGTTGTTGCCGTAATCGAAGGTCGGGATGCCGAGCTGCTGAAAACCGAGCATGGCCTGCACGTGCTTAGCCATCGACTTGCGCGCCGCGCTTTCTACCGCTGCCGGGTCACTGGCGCGCAGCTTGTCCCACTGCTCGACGGTCCAGCCTTCGGGCAGGTAACCGTTGAGCGGATCGTGCGCCGACGTCTGGTCCGTCACCGCGTCCGGGCGCACCCCGCGCCGCAACATCTCCGGCAGCACCTCCGCTGCGTTGCCGAGCAAACCGACGGAAATCGCGTTGCGTTCGTGGCCCGCGCGCGCGATCAGTTCGAGCGCTGCGTCGAGCGATTCGACGCCGACGTCGAGATAACGCGTCTCGAGCCGCTTCTTGATGCGGTCGCGGCGGCACTCGATCGCGAGCATCGAGGCGCCTGCCATGGTCGCCGCGAGCGGCTGCGCGCCACCCATGCCGCCGAGGCCCGCGGTCAGGATCCATTTGCCGGTCAGGTCACCGTTGTAATGTTGACGACCTAACTCAACAAAGGTTTCGAATGTCCCCTGCACGATGCCCTGGCTGCCGATGTAGATCCACGAGCCGGCCGTCATCTGGCCGTACATCATGAGTCCCTTGCGATCGAGCTCGTGAAAGTGGTCCCACGTGGCCCAGCGGCCGACGAGGTTCGAGTTCGCGATCAGGACGCGCGGCGCATCGGCGTGCGTGCGGAACACGCCCACAGGTTTGCCCGACTGCACCAGCAGCGTCTCGTCGTCGCCGAGTTCGCGCAGGCAATGGACGATGCGGTCGTAGGACTCCCAGTCGCGCGCGGCGCGGCCAATG
>Ga0315287_10004785_pt1 | contig 13254 bp, 11 predicted proteins | sample YL17G11_0_MG_FD_205037 | JGI IMG/M metagenome (GOLD analysis project Ga0315287, IMG submission 205037) | Sediment microbial communities from Yellowstone Lake, YNP, Wyoming, USA - YL17G11_0 | ecosystem: Environmental > Aquatic > Freshwater > Lake > Sediment | place: USA: Wyoming | collected... | reverse complement strand
CGTAGCGGTGGCTGGGAATATCGGTGTGGGCAAATCGACCCTGGTAAAGCTGCTTTGCAGCCGAATGAGCTGGCAGCCGTTTTACGAGCCAGAGGCTGATAATCCCTACCTGGCAGATTTCTACGGCGATATGCGCGCCTGGGCTTTTCAGTCCCAGATATTCTTCCTCACCCGCCGCCTGCGCGCTCACCGCCAGCTTCTGGATCACCCGACTTCGGTAATCCAGGATCGCACCGTGTACGAGGATGCTGAAATCTTTGCTGAGAACCTCTACCGCCAGGGGTTGATGGACGATCGTGATTATCGTTCATACAACGAACTTTACCGCGTCTTAATCGAGTTCCTGCCCCCGCCAGACCTGGTCATTTACCTGCGCGCTTCTGTAGATACGCTGGTGGATCGCATTGCCAACCGCGGCCGGAAGTATGAACGAGAGATCAGCCGCGACTATTTAGCTCAGCTTAATGACCAATACGAAGAATGGGTGGCTAGCTTCAACCTATGCCCTCTGTTGAGCGTACCAGCCGACGATCTGGATTATGTGGCTCATTCGGCTCACCTGGATCTGATCGTGCGCAAGGTGCAGGAGAAATTGACGGGTAAAGAAGAGGTTGTTTTTAGCCTGGAAGAGTTAAATGGAGAGGGATGAAGGGAGTTTCCTTTCATCCCTGAATGCGATTAGGCTTTCAGCCACTTCACGGGGGTAACTTCAACCCATTGGTTGAACTGTTCTTCTTTCAATAAATTCCACTCGTATTTTTCGAAAAATGCCGCCAGGAGAGACTCGGACAGCGGCAGCTCTGCCAGCCGGGCGGTGCCCTCACAGATGATCGGGGTCGTGCCATCCTCAAGCGCCAGGGCCACGCGCGGGTTGTGGCGGATATTGCGGTTTTTTACACTCGCGGGATCTAGCCCGAAGTAAAACTTTTGCTCATGCCATACGAACCAGACCGGGGTCAGGTGAGGACGCCCATCGGGCCGGACGCTGCTGAACCAGATGTTCTGCTGGCTTTCAAGCTTTGAAATTATTTCAGCTGAAATGGTCGTGGTCATGGCTGATCTACTCCTGAGGTCAGGTTAACGATATCCCAACACGAGATGCGGCTGGTAAAGCTCTTCTTTCCTGGAGACCTTCATTCCGCTGCGACCAAGATTATTGTATTCCAAGTTTATACTCCTCTTTTTTTTACCTGTCTTACCGCGGAGATTCGGAGAGCGCAGAGTCCGCGGAGTTTACCATATCTTTACATGACCTTGGTGTACTTATCGTTGGGGTCAGCCGGTCAAACCTTCTTCAAGCTTGAGCATTGTGTTCTCGATCAAATCCACCGCTTCACGCAGCGTGGCTGTATCGAATGCAAACTTTGCCCCAGCCGCAGCAAACAACTGCGGGATAGAAACTGTGCCGCCCAAGGCCAGGGCTTTGCGATAATCGGAGACGGCCTGAGCCTGGTCTTTCAGCGCATTGCGCCAGACCTGCACCGCGCCGAGCTGCGCCAGGCCGTATTCGACATAATAAAACGGCACCTGGTAGATGTGCAACTGGCGCTGCCAGCGGGTCATCAAGGAATCTTCCAGGCCGCTCCAATCCACCCCTGGCATGAAGCGCTGCCAAAGCTCCACCCATTGGGTCTCACAATTGGCTGGATGGCTGGCGGCGGCATGGTTCTTATAAGCCCAGTGCTGGAGGGCATCCACGACCGCCATGTAAGGCCAGAAGAGCAGGATTTGCTCCAGGTGGGAGAGGCGCGCCCGGGCGGCATCTTTTTGGGAATAGAAGCCTCCCTGGTCGGTGGTGATGTAAGGAGAGGCCAACAGCTCCATGCTCATCGAAGCCACCTCAGCGATCTCATTGGTGATCTGAATCTGTCTGTGATTAGGCAGGTGGGCCATTTCGAAGACATGGAAGGCATGCCCCCCCTCGTGAAGCAAGGTCAGCACATCGTCGTGAATGCCGACGCCGTTCATAAAGATGAAGGGCCGGCGGGCTAAGTCGTAGCTTTCGCAGTAACCGCCGGGTGCCTTGCCTTTACGGTTTTCCAGGTCCAGCAGGCCCTCCTGGCGCATGGTGGCAAAATATTCTCCAAGCTGCGGATCAACCTTGTGGAAGATGACCCCGGTCTTGTCAATCAATTCCTGGATATCCTTATAAGGCTGCAGCGGTTCCTGCCCGTAAAGATCGATATCCAGGTCCCAGGGGCGCAGAGATTTCACGCCCAGCTTCTGGCGGCGTTTTTCATACAAACGGGTGGCAGCCGGGACAACCACCTCTTCTATGGCCTGGTGGAAGCTGGCACAGTCCTGCGGGGTGTAATCGAAGCGCAGCATCTGTACCCATTTATAAGCGGTAAAATCGGGGAGGTCTGCATTGGCTGGGATCTTTCTGCGCACATCCATAAAGCGCGCCCACAGGTCGTTCAATGCGGAACGATCCTGCAAGCGGCGCCCGGCAGCCAGTTCCCAGGCGCGCTGGCGCTTAGTCCGGTCAGCTTCCAGGAAGACGGGCAAGAGCTGCATGAGGGTTACTTCCTGGCCTTCCCAGGTTACGGTCTGAGCGGCGATGATCTGGTCGTATTCCGTGCTAAGTTTAAGCTCCTCACTTAGCAGAGGCAGGTTGGCCTCTCGGAACAGGGCTGCTTCGGCGCGCATATTGCGCAGCGGGGTCTGCATACCTGATGTACTCATCGCCTTGGACTGCAAACCGCTGGCTAGCAGCTTCTCTTTGAGCTTTTGCTCGGCGGCCTGCCAGTTCGGGTGGATATCATCCAGGTAAGCCGCGTAACGCTCCTGGGCTATTGGGTCGGTGGTATCCACCGTGCTGGCGACGTAGCGGCGCTGGTAGGCTTCTGAGACCGTGCGGCTCAGATCAGACCAATCCATCAGCCAGCTCTCTATATTCGCCTGGGTGACCGGGCGCTCTACCAGCTCTTTGGCTATAGGCTCGACGTGCGTCCAGGTCAGGTTGAAGAGATCTTGGGGTGATTTTGGGAGTTCGAAAGCCATGTGTCCTCCTTACGCAAAGGTGTTGGCAAAGGGATCTTGCCGCTATAAGCCTGGTTTCCTTTTATGCCAGTCAGTCACCTGCTGGTAGGCGTGCGCGGCCCGGAAGAGGAGCTCTTCCTGGAAGTGAGGTCCCATCAACTGCATCCCGATGGGCAGCCCCTGGCTATCGAAGCCGACCGGAAAAGCCAACCCCGGCACTCCCGCCAGGTTGGCTGGCAAGGTGAAGACATCTTCCAGGTACATAGACAATGGGTCGCCGGTATGCTCGCCGATGCGGAAGGCGGTGGAGGGGGCGACAGGTGCGGCGATCACATCCACCTGCTGGAAAGCTGCTTCAAAATCGCGCTTGATGAGGGTGCGCACTTTCTGCGCCTGCCCGTAGTAGGCATCGTAATACCCGGCGGAAAGGGCATAAGTACCCAGCATGATGCGCCGCTTGACCTCTGCGCCGAACAACTCGCCGCGCGTGTTGAAGTAGATGTCCCACATAGATTTACCCGAAAGCCGCGGCCCAAAGCGCACGCCATCGTAGCGGGCAAGATTGGCCGAGGCTTCGGCAGGGGCGATCAGATAGTATACCGGCAGGGCGTATTCGGTGTGAGGGAGGGTGACCGGCTGGAGGGCTGCTCCGAGTGACTCGAGCACAGAGATTGCGAGGCGCACGGCTGTCTCTACCTCGGGTTGGATGCCGGCGATGAAATATTCGGCGGGCACCCCGATGCGAAGGCCTTTCAGGCTGGCCGATTGGCCAAGATCAATTTTGGGGAGGGGCAGGTCCATTGTTGTGGCATCACGCGGGTCGTAACCGGCCATTATAGAGAACACCGTCGCCACATCCTCGGCCGTGCGCCCGAAGGCTCCGACCGTATCTAACGATGAGCCATAAGCCACCAGGCCGTAGCGTGAGACGCGCCCGTAGGTGGGCTTGAGGCCGGTTATACCGCAGTATGAAGCGGGCTGGCGTACCGAGCCGCCCGTATCGGTACCCAGGGCAGCCGGTACCAGACTGGCTGCGACGGCCACGGCGCTGCCTCCACTCGAGCCGCCCGGTACATGCTCCAAGTTCCAGGGATTGTGGGTTACACCGTAAGCTGAATTTTCGGTCGAAGACCCCATGGCATATTCGTCGGTGTTGGTCTTACCCAGGATGACCACGCCTGCCTCCAGCAGCCGCTCGACCGTCGTAGCACTGTAGGGTGGCACGAAGTTTTCCAGGATGCGCGAGCCGCAGGTACAGCGGATACCTTCTACACACAGCACATCCTTTACGGCGATGGGCAATCCCAGGAGCGGTGGCAGCGGGGTATCTGGTGCTGTGCGCCATTGCTTCAGACGCCGGTCAGCGGCCTGCGCCTGGGCCAGGGCTTTCTCGGGCACCAGGGTCAGGAAGGCATGCAGGGCGGGTTCGAGCCGGTGGATGCGCTCCAGGCAAGCCTGGGTCAATTCCTGGCTGGAGATATCGCCCTTTCGCAAGGCATGGATGGATTGGGTGAGGGTGAGATCGGTGAGATCGGGCATGAGAGGTGCTCACTCAAGCACAGGTGGGACGCGGAACTGGTCAGCCTCGATCTCCGGCGCATTCCTCAGCAGCTCTTCCAATGTAAGCCCAGGTTTTGTCTGGTCGGGCCGCAGCACGCTGCGTGGAGGCAGGATACTGGCGGTCGGCGGTATGCCGGAGGTGTCCAGTTCTTGCAGCCGGGCGGCATAATCCAGGATGGCAGAGAGCTGCTCACGGTAGCGTTCTTTTTCCTCCGGGGTCAAGCGCAGCCGGGCCAGCTCAGCGATGTGTTCAACTTCATCTAAGGTCAGGGTCATGGAGGGGATTATACAGTAAGTGAGACAGGTTGCCAACTTTCCCTACGGGCAGGGATATTGATGTAGAATTTGGAGAAATAGGAGCGAAAAATCATGACAACTGTTCAACTTCCTCTCGCCGGGCGGGTTGCCCTGATCACCGGCTGTTCCCGGCGAGGCGGCATTGGGTTTGCCACCGCCAAGCGGATGGCTGAACTCGGCGCTAATCTGTTCTTGCATTCTTTCACCCCCTACGATGCCTCCCAACCCTGGGGGGCAGATCCGGATGGGATTCCCTCGATGGCAGAAGAGCTGCGAACGCTGGGGCGGCTGGTGGAAACCCTGGAGGCGGATTTCCTCGACCCGGAGGCGCCCATGCACGTGATGCGGGCAGCCGTCCAGTCCATGGGGCATGTAGATATCCTGGTGCTTAACCATGCCTACAGCACCAATGGCTGGCTGGAGGAACTGACCGCCGAGCACATCGATATGCACCTGTTGATCAACGTGCGTGCTTCTCTGCTGCTGACCAAGGCTTATGCGATCCAGCACGATGGGCGTCCGGGCGGGCGAGTGATCCTGCTCACCTCCGGGCAGCACCTGGGGCCGATGCCCGGAGAGCTGGCTTACATCGCCTCCAAGGGGGCGCTGCACCAACTCACCCAGAGTCTGTCAGCGCACCTGGTGCGGCGCGGGATCACGGTGAACACGGTCAACCCCGGCGCGACGGATAGCGGCTGGGCCCCGCCAGAGCTCTACCAAGAGGTTCTGAAAGCCAACCCGCAGGGACGCTGGGGCCAACCCGAAGATGCTGCCCGCCTGATCGCCTGGCTGGCGACAGATGAAGCGCAGTGGATCACCGGTCAGGTGATCAACTCGACTGGCGGAGGTGATTAATCCCGCATGCTCCTGTGTCCCGGCGTTGGCTACCTGGCTGACCGGAACATTCTTTATCCTTTCAGACTGGATATTGTTGTGGTCGGCTTAAGTGCTGCAGCAGTCTTGTTCTTTGGCAAAAAGATCACCGCTTCATCACCAGCGGGTGATACAAACTCTGCCCCCCATCCACAGCCACCACCTGCCCGGTGACGTGGGCGGCCTCGTCGGAGGCAAAATAAGACACCAGGTAGGCGTGGTCTTCTTCAACGGCCATTTTCCCCGCCGGGATCAGCTCTAGCATGGCGTCCAGATCTAAACCGCGTTCTTTGGCGGAGACGGTCAGCATGGCGGTGCGGGTCATGCCCGGGCACAGGCAGTTGACAGTGATACCGTGGGGGGCCATCTCCACCGCCAGGCAGCGCGAGAAATGGATCACAGCAGCCTTGGCGGAGCAGTAAGCGATCTGCGCTGTGCGCACGATCATCCCGGCGATTGAAGCAAAGTTCACGATGCGCCCCTGCTGGCGTGGGATCATCTTGCGTATCGCAGCCTGCGAACACAAAAAGACCCCCTTGGCGTCCACCGCAAAAGCCAGGTCCCAGGCCTCTTCGCTTAGATCGGCAGTCGGCCCAGTATTTAAGACCCCGGCATTGTTCACCAGCAGCCAAAGCGGACCCAGTTCAGCCTCGACTCTGTCGAACATGGCGGTGACTTCCTCTTTCTTGGAGACATCTCCCGGCAAAGCCAGCACAGTTAAGCCCTCGAGGCGAAATTCAGCCACCACACTGCTCACCAGCGCCGGATTGATATCATTGATGCCAACCCGCATGCCTTGGAGGGCTAAGTGGCGGGCGGTTGTTTTGCCGATTCCCCGTCCTGCACCGGTAACGACAGCTACTCGACCATTCAATTCAGCCATTTTCTCTCCTTAAAAGAAACTCAATCGTTTTCTGTGCGGCGGTATCGGGGTCTGGCAGTGGGAAAAGCTCCGCTGAGATATATCCCTGGTAACCCATGTCTCTCAACGTGGCAAAGATACCATCGTACTGGATATGCCCGCTGCCTGGGTAGCGCCGGTTCGAGTCGGCGATGTGCACGTGCCATAACCGGTCGCCGGCGGTGCGCAAGCCATCTTCGATGACAGGCTCCTCGATGTTCATATGGAACAGGTCGAGCATCAACCCCAGGTTGTCCAGGTTCACTGCCTGGATGAAGCGCAGCCCCTCCTCAGCCGAAAGGATAAAATCGCTTTCATAACGGTTGAGCGGCTCCAAAGTAATTTTGACCTGCTTCTCGAAAGCATACTCACCCAGTTTGCGCAGGCGTTCGACGGCAATCTCCCAGGCTTCAGGCATTTTTCCGATGAGATCCAGCCGTCCCCGCGTGCGCCCCAGGTTGATCATTGCCCCCAGGTAAGCTGCCAGGTCGATCACGCTGTGCAGGCGTGCTTCTGCCCGGCGGTATAGATCGTTGTCGGCAGTCACCAGGCAGAGACCATCTGCTCCGTACAATTCCCCGGTGACGATCTGGGGTACTTCCAGACCGGCAGCCTGGAGCGTGGCCTGCACGTGCGGCCAATCCAGCCCGGCGGGGTCGCGCACCATCAATTCAATCCCATCAAAACCCAGTAAAGCGGCTTTATGCGCTTTTTCCTCGAATGTGCCGCTGATCAGCGCCAGCGGTCCACGCCTTACATCTGGCCCACAAATGACCACGCCCTTTTTCATAAGCTCCTCCAGTTTCTCAAGAATATTGATGTACCCATCGAAATCACAACCTGCTCTATAGAATCTTACCAACTTGTTCCAAGGCGGTGTGGGGGCTGGTGAGGATGGGAACCTTGAAGGTGCCTTCCGGTATGACCTCGACCACCCGCGCCGTGGAGGCCTGTGCCAGCACAATGATCTCTACATTCTCGGCAAGCTGCTCGCGGGGCCCGCGACCACGGCCTTTTGCACCAGCTCATCATGTTTTACCCCATCTCCGTTTAACAGCGCTGGCAGCGCTCCTTCTACAAACACCTGGGTAATCTCTACGATCTTGCCGGCTCGTTTGGCCTCTGCCTGCAAGGCCGAGCGGGTCGGCTCAAGCGTGGTCTGGTTGGTGGCGAGGAGGCCAATGGCGATGGTGCCGATGGGTACATCGGTTACATCGTGCGTGCCGCACTGAACAGCCTGCTCGATCATGGCCTGGTCGCTCTTGAAGAGCGGTATTGTCGCCTGGACCAGGTCCAATGCCGGGGAGAGCGTCGAGCAGGTGACCAAAACGGCGCTGGCGTGGATGCGTTGGGCGGCATCGACATGCGCCTGAAGCCTGGCACCCAGCCGGTTAAATATCTCGATCAGAGGTGGAACCGTATGGATCAGCACCAGCCGGCCGTTCATGGCTTCACCCATCGATGCGGGCTACGGCATAGGGCAGGAGGGTAAGCTGTAAGGAGCCGCCTGCGATTGGATACTGAACACCTGCCGATAAGCGGAACTTTTCAGGGGCAAGGAGGGCTTCTTCTGCATTGGTCTCGTCGAGCAATCGCACCCAGGCATGCGCCCCCAAGCCCTGGATGGAAACGGGCTGCGATTCTTCCGTGAAATTGGCTAAGATGACCCTTGTCTTTTCACCCTTGCGCAGGCTAAGGCCATCGACCACCAGGGCGTTGCTGGAACGGCTGTGGATCACTTCTCCACCTGAGAACTCGCCAAAATCGGCCAGGACATGATAGAGCGGAAAGACACTGCCGGGCGTGGAATGGAAAACCTCTGGCATAGGGCAGCCGTACTCGGTTTCCATCACCCCTCGCCAGCCGGTCGTTTCATAGTAAGTGATACTCTGGACACCGCTTTCGGCCAGGTATTTCAGGCTGCCGGCGGTCCAGCCGGCGCCCAGCAGGCTCATCTGCCTGGGATCGACTTGAGGCGGCAGCTCTCCGGGCAACAGGGCTGGCGCCGGGCCTGTTGCATAGGGGTTGTGAGGTGGCTTGAGCGTCACCGGGCTGACAATGACAGGCGATGCCGATGAGTACCTCGGGGTACATCCGCGATGTACCCATCGCCGTTTGCCTGAAGAGATGTGACGAGCGGTGCGGACTGCTGCCGCTTGCGCTTCCAAAGCCTCGACGATCGAAGCGTCGTCGAAGGCATGTACCTGCGGGTTGATGGCAAAGGTCACGAAATCCAGGAGATCTAACGGCGGCGGCGTACGCTGCATGAAAATTAAGTCGGTGTTTGTACCCGCGCCGAAACGCGCTCCCGGTATCAACCCGGACAGGTGCTTGCGGGCAGCTTCGACAACCTGGTGGGTGGGGGAACCGCCTTTAAAGATCTCTTTTACCGGGTAAACCAGCCAGGTCGTGACCGGCGGCATGATCCGTTCTACGGCTTGCCTGAGACGGGCCAAGCCTTCTTTGGGATGGTCGTCCAGCACCAGAGCAACTTCCAGTGACACCCCAAGCGCTTTTGCCTGGGCTGCGGCGAGGTCGAGTAAACCTGGGAAATCAGCGCTGGAGAGCAGCAAGTCTACCCGCAGGTGATGCAGGTGGAGCGCTTTTAAACGAGCGATTTCTATTGCATTCAAAGGCTGTCCGTGGCTGGCAACTCCCAGGCCGATGTGTGGCAGCGGATAGGTTTTAGCGGATTGCAGGCTGAAAGTCACCGGCTGGGTTCTATCCGGGATTTCTAGCGCTGCGCCTTTAGCTGTAGTTGTACGTTTGTCACGAATGACCAGGGTTACCGATTGGATGATTTGCGTCCCGGTCTCGATCTGCACGGGATAAGTCAGCCGCAAGGGGGTGCAGAAGGTTTTATAGGAAGCATCTGTCCAATTGCGTTGGTCTTCCATTTCGAAAATATCGCCCATGAAGCTCACCTCTGCCCACACCCCTGGTGACACTTGATGAGCGAACGAACGCAGCTCGGCGAAGGGTTGAACAGGCTGGTCGGCGCTGATAATTTCGGGAAAAGAGCCGCTTTCGATCTGCCCGTCCACATGTTCCACCCGCGCCGCGGCTCCCGCACAGGCTGCCGGGTGCAAGACGCAGAAGCCAATCCGGTTGCGCATAAAGCTGGAACGCGCCAGCCCCTGCATGCTGAAAGTGATTTTGCCCTGGGCGTCGCCGCTGATCTCTCCTTTCCAGGTGAAGTCGATCTCGGCGCGCTTGTTTTCGACCTCATAGGTGATGTGGAAGGAGTCTGCCTGGATATCCATGTGGATATTGGAAAAGCTGGACAGGATCGTGCTCCAGTTGCGATCGCGGATGGCGACGTAGATGCGCCGCAGGATCTCCCGGTCACCCAATTTGATGTAACGTAGGTCACCTTGTTCATAACTGAGGGTCAATGGCCCGGCGCGGAGTGGGATGCGCTCGGGCAGCGGCTCTTCTTTTCCGTAGTAAAGAACGTTCTTAGAGTTCATTCTTCTGCGCAAGCTTTTCCTTCTGCGCAAGCCTTTCCTTCTGCGCAAGCCTTTCCTTCTGCGCAAGCCTTTCCTTCTGCTCCACCGCTTTCTGGGCGGCTTTCACAATATCCTCCACCGCCATCCCATAAAGATCCAGGAGGGTGGCATAAGGCCCGGTCTCTGCGAAGCGGTCAGCCAATCCAACGCGTTTGAGAGGAACAGGGCAGCGATCGCAGACCACCTCCGCCACAGCACCGCCTAACCCACCCAGGATACTGTGCTCTTCGGCAGTCACCAAGGCACCTGTCTCCTGGGCAGCCTGGAGAATTGCCTGTTCATCCAGCGGTTTGATGGTGTGAATTTCGGTCACGCCGGCCTGGATGCCCTGCTCAGCCAGCTTTTGAGCCGCCTCCAGCGAACGACTGACCATCAGTCCGCAGCATAAAATGGTGACATCTTTTCCGCTTCGCAGCCGGACAGCCTTACCGATCACGGGCTGGTAAGTATCGTCGAACAAAACCGGCACCTCGTTGCGGTTGATCCGGAAATAAACCGGTCCTTTCCACTCCGCCACCTGTGGAAGAAGCTTCGCTACTGCCACCGTATCGCCCGGAACGACAACGGTCATATTCGGTAAAGAACGCAGGATGGCAATATCGGTGATGGCGTGGTGTGTTGGCCCATCGAAGGAATCGGATATGCCCGCATAAGTTGCCATCAGCTTGACATTCGCCTCACCGTAGCACAGGTGGGTGCGGATCATTTCCAGGGCACGCGTGGCAAAAAGGAAAGCAAAGGTGTTGGCAAAGGGGATCTTGCCGCTGTAAGCCAGCCCGGCTGCCACATCGACCAGCGACTGCTCGGCGATGCCAACATTGAAGAAGCGATCGGGGAAAGCCTCCTGGAACATGAAGCTGAAGTCGGAATTCGAGACATCTGCGCTGAGCACGACCACATCGGGGTTCGCCTGTCCCAGCTTGACCAGCGCCTCGCCATAGGCTTTACGCATCAAGACTAGTTCTGCCATTTCTTTAATCCCTCCTCCAACTCAGCCAGAGCTTTTTCGTACTGCTCCTGGTTGGGGATCATGCCATGCCAGCGGTGGTCATATTCCATGAAGCTGACCCCCTTGCCTTTGGTCGTGCGGGCGATGATCATGCTCGGACGGGCATGCACTTCATCGGCTCGATCGAGGGCATTCAAGATTTCGCCTACGTTGTGGCCGTGGATCTCCTGGACATGCCAGCCAAAGGCTTCCCATTTATCAGCAATCGGTTCGGTGGGCAGAACGTCGGCGGTCGCTCCAGTTTGCTGGATGCCGTTGTAATCCAGGATGGCGGTCAGGTTGCCCAGCCGGTACTTGGCGGCTGCCAGGGCGCCCTCCCAGATCACCCCGGCATTGATCTCGCCATCGCCCAGAACGATGTAGACGCGCCCGGCTGAAGCCCTGGCAGAGGGTGCGCTGCCTGAAGAAGGCTTGATCCCTTTCATTTTTTGGGCCAGCGCCATACCTACACCGACCGCAATGCCATGTCCCAGCGGCCCGGCACACATCTCGACCCCGGGGGTCTTGATCCGGTCGGGGTGGCCTTGCAGGCGGCTGTTGAACTGCCGGAACGTCAACAGCTCTTCAACCGGGAAGAAACCCCGGTAGGCCAGCGCTGTATAGAGCATGGCACAGGCATGACCCTTGGAGAATAACAACCGGTCCCGGTCGGGCCAATCTGGGTTGGCCGGGTCGACCTGCAGGTGGTGGAAATATAGGGCGGCCAAAATCTCGGCGGCTGAGAACGCCCCGCCCAGGTGCCCGCTTTGGGCATGGTAGATCATCTTCAACACCTGAATGCGGAATGCCTGGGCTTTGACTGTGATCTCTCGAACAAGCTGGTCAGAATGGTAATACATACCGGCTCCCTGGGTCATACATTCTTGATCAATTCCAACTTTCCCGTCCTGGCTGCCTGCAGTACAGGCCCCATGTATTCATCGACCATTTCAGCGGTCAGGCGGACGGGCATGTTCTCCAGCTTCATCTTGAGCTGGGGGTTCTTGGCGGCGGCCAGGGCGCGGGTGAGGTGCTCACCGGTAAAGCCGGGCACCTCGGCCAGCGTAGAGGGGAAACCGACCTTTTTCTCGAATGCGATCATGGCTTCAGCCACCGCCAGGCCCAACTCACGCCCCGACAGCTCCCCGATCCTGGCTTGCATGTAGCCTGCTTCTCGATAGATCTTGCCAACTACCTTGAGTGGAGCCTGGATGGCGGGGGCGAAGAACACGGTGTAATAGGGGTTCAGCATGCCACAAGCCCGACCATGGCTGAGGATATCCACCAGCGAGAAGCTGGTCAGGTGGGCGCCATTGGTGCCACCGAGCATGATGGCGTAACCGCCCAGGTCGGTTGCCAGGCCCAGCGCTTCGCGCCCCTGTGGATCCCGGGGGTTGGCCAACACGGCAGGCAAGAATTTCACCACCAGGCGGATGCACTCGGCTGCTACGGCTTCGATGCTGGCGTAGTCGGGTTTCCCGGAGGCTGAGTAGAGTACTTCCAGGGCGTGTGAGATCCCATCCAGGGCCCCATCGGCGGTCAGGGAGGCCGGCGCCTCGAGGGTGACCCGGTAGTCGAACACAGGCCGGGGAGGAACGATGGCACCATCCACGACCAGCTTCTTTTGACCGGTGGTGAGATCGGTGATGTTGGAGTACTTGGTCAGGTGGGCGGCAGAGCTGGCGGCGGTCTGGATGGCGACATGCGGGGTGAGCGCCTTACCGCTGGCAGCCAGGGCCTGCGAGACCAGCCCGGTGCCGAAGTACTCATCGATCCCCCCACCCAGGGTGCGCAGCACCTCGGCAGCTTTGGTGGCATCGATGGTGCTGCCTCCACCAAAGCTGATGATCACCTCCGGGTTCAACATCTTTAACGCTTGTGTGATGCGAGAGAGATCGTGACGCGGCGCGTTGGGCGCCGCACCGTCCACCTCGCCGAGAATCTGGACGCCTGCTCCAGCCAGTGATTCTCGGATCGTTTGTAAGAATGGTTCCGAGCCTGGAAAAGCATCCCGGACTAGGGCTGCTTTGCGGCCCAGGCTGGCAGCCACAATTCCCACCTGCGGCAGCACATCGATGCCATTCAGGTAGGAATCTCCCTTGAACTGCTTGAGTAAATTATAGGCTGGCTTAAAATCCGTTATA
>Ga0315287_10004783_pt1 | contig 13254 bp, 11 predicted proteins | sample YL17G11_0_MG_FD_205037 | JGI IMG/M metagenome (GOLD analysis project Ga0315287, IMG submission 205037) | Sediment microbial communities from Yellowstone Lake, YNP, Wyoming, USA - YL17G11_0 | ecosystem: Environmental > Aquatic > Freshwater > Lake > Sediment | place: USA: Wyoming | collected... | reverse complement strand
ACGCCTGGATACGGGGAAGCCACAGCTTGACGATTGCCAGCACGACGTCGTAGGCCTCGGTGCCGATGACATCGACTACGGCAGCTGCATCGCCTTGGTCTCGAGGAACTCGTCGAGGCCGAACTTGCCGAGCTCGCGGCCGTTGCCCGACTGGCCGTAGCCGCCGAACGGCGCCTGGATGTTGTAGGCGCCCTCGTTGATGTTGACCTGGCCGGTGCGCATCTTGCGGGCGAACGCCTTGGCCCGCTCGACGTCGGCCGACTGCACGCCACCCGACAACCCGTACACGGTGCTGTTGGCGATGCGCAGCGCCTCGTCCTCATCGTCGTAGGGCATGATCACGAGCACCGGACCGAAGATCTCCTCCTGGGCGATGGTCATGTCGGCCGTGACATCGGCGAAGATCGTGGGCCTCACGAAGTAGCCGGTGTCGAGCCCCTCGGGGGCATCGACGCCACCGGTGACGAGGGTGGCGCCCTCGTCGATGCCCTTCTGGATGTAACCCCGCACCCGGTCACGCTGGACGGCCGAGACGAGCGGACCGAGCTGGGCGTCGCTGCTGCCCGGGCCGAGCGTGATCGACTCGGCCGTCTGCCTGGCTATGGCCACGACCTCGTCCTGGCGGTCGCGGGGAACCAGCATGCGGGTGAGCGCCGAGCAGGTCTGCCCCGAGTTGAGGTAGCAGCCGAACGTGACACTCGGCGGCACGGCGGCGGCGAAGTCGGCGTCGTCGAGGAACACGTTGGCTGACTTGCCCCCCAGCTCGAGATGCACCCGCTTGACGGTCTCGGAACCGAGCTGCGTGACCCGCTTGCCGGCCCGGGTCGAGCCGGTGAACGACACCATGTCGACGTCGGGGTGCGACGCGATGGCCTCGCCGACGACCGGACCGGTGCCGGTCACCAGGTTGAACACGCCGGCGGGCAGGCCGGCCGAATCGATGATCTCGGCCAGGATGAACGCGTCGAGCGGCGTGACCTCGCTCGGCTTCAACACGATGGTGCAGCCCGCGGCGAGCGCCGGCGCGACCTTGGCGATGATCTGGTGCAACGGATAGTTCCATGGCGTGATGGCGCCCACCACACCGATCGGCTCACGCACGACCAGCGAATTGCCGACCTGCTCCTCGAAGGAGAAGTCCTCGAGGATCTGCACGTAGCCGGCCATGTTGCCGGCGGGGAGGCCGGCCTGGATCATGGTGGCCCACATGAGCGGCATGCCCAGCTCGGACGAGATGACCTCGGCGATCTCCTGACTCCTGGCCGCCAGGCCCTCGGCGATGGCCTGCACGTACTTGCCCCGCTCGTCCTTCGAGGTGAATCCCCAGGTCTGGAAGGCGGCCTTGGCCGCGGCGACGGCTCGGTCGACATCGGCGGGGGTGCCGGCGGGCACGGCGGCGATGACCTGCTCGGTCGACGGGTTGACCACCTCGATGGTGTCGGAGCCCGATGACGGCACCCATGCGCCGTCGATGTAGAGCTGGTCGTAGTCGGTCACGGAGATCCCCCTGGGATGGAACGGTCGAAAAGTCCGGCCGGAGTGTGGCGGTCCGGTCACGCTACTCCGACCACCCCCAACCGCGGTCGTCGACGGCTCGCCCTCAGTCGGCCGCGGCCGCGGCGACCGGCGCCCGAAGATCCTCAGGCACATGTCGAGCCGTCGCCAACACGATGATCGCCAGCATCAACGCGCCCATCGTGGTGCGGCCGGCGCTGCGCTCCGGAGCGATGGCACTCGCCGACAAGACGACGAACAGCACGAGGTTCAGCAGGATCGCCCAGCCGAACGGATGACGCAGTCCCCCCTTCACCAGCGCCGCGACCGACACGACCACGGCGGCCACGAACGACACCAGGCCGAGCATCTCGTAGCCGTGGCTCCAGAACCGCGCCGCGTCGACCCAACCCGAGAACGGGGTCACGATCTCACTCACCTGGTTCCCCACGTCGGGGAGAAGCACCCGCAGCCAGAGCCACCACGATCCGGCGACGAACGCGGGCACCGCCACGGCGATCAGCGCATCGCGGTCGCGGCGCCAGAGGGCGAACCCGACCAGGAACACCAGGCTCGTCTCCTTGGTGAGCACGGCCGCCACGCCGAGCAGCACCGCCCAGCCCAGCTTCCGCCGCAACAGGAACCACAACGCCCAGAACGCCAGGGCCACGGCGAGCGGATCGGGGGTCGAGATCCGCAGCGAGATGAAGCTGCCGGTCATCAGGCCGAACGCGACCGCCGGCCACGGCGGACCACGCAGCTGCATCGACAGTGCTCCGCTGACCACCGAACCGGCGAACACGCCGAGGACCCCGACGGCGAACATGGCCCACACCAATCCCTCGCCGCCACCGGACGGGTGCAGCGCCCAGGCCAGCCAAGGGAAGAGCACCCGTTGCAGGCGGTACCGCGGCCGGTCGAGCCCGGCCGCCGCCGAGGTCGGGTGCATCGGCTGGCGGGCGATGACGTAGAACTCGCGACCGTCGTGTCGGCCCGCTTCGGCCTGGGGGTAGCCCGGGATGTCCCGGGCGATGATCGGGGCGGACGGGTCGGCGGGACCGGCGACGACCAGGCCGCCGAGCGTGTCGAACGTCGACGCCAGGTTGACCAGCGTGAGCACGACGGCGAACGCCGTGCCGGCCAGCGCCCAGATCAGAACCGAGCGCCAGCGGATCGGGGGCATGGCTGGCGATGGTATCGCCGGGCCCCGTCGCGATCTCGGACCGGCCCCTCCCGCGGGCGAACAGCAGCCGGCCCGCCTGACGGCGGACCAGCCGGTGGATCAGAGGCGATCGACGATGGCCGACGCGAACTCGGAGCACTTGACCTCGGTGGCGCCGTCCATCTGGCGGGCGAAGTCGTAGGTGACGATCTTGTCGGCGATGGTGGCCTCGAGGGCGGCGACGATGTCGGTGGCCGCGTCGGTCCAGCCGAGGTGCTCGAACATCATGACGCCCGACAACAGCACCGAGCCGGGGTTGACCTTGTCCTGGCCGGCGTACTTGGGGGCGGTGCCGTGGGTGGCCTCGAAGATGCCGTGGCCGGTGACGTAGTTGATGTTGCCGCCGGGAGCGATGCCGATGCCGCCGACCTGGGCGGCGAGGGCGTCGGACAGGTAGTCACCGTTGAGGTTGAGCGTGGCGATCACGTCGAACTCGGCCGGGCGGGTGAGCACCTGCTGCAGGGTGATGTCGGCGATGGCGTCCTTCACCAGGATCTTGTCGCCGGGCTGCCCGTCGCAGTCGTCCCATCCGACGGCGACGTCGGCGAACTCGTCGCGGGTGACCTCGTAGCCCCAGTTGCGGAAGGCGCCCTCGGTGAACTTCATGATGTTGCCCTTGTGCACGAGCGTGACGCTGGGGCGGCCCTGCTTGACGGCGTACTCGATGGCGGCGCGGATGAGGCGCTTGGAGCCGAACTCGCTGACCGGCTTGACGCCGATGCCGGAGCCCTCGCGGATGTCCCAGCCGAAGTTGTCGTGGAGCATGCCGATGAGCTTGATCGCCTCGGGCGTGCCCGACTCGAGCTCGAAGCCGGCATAGATGTCCTCGGTGTTCTCCCGGAAGATCACCATGTCGACCAGCTCGGGGTGCTTCACCGGCGACGGCACGCCCTGGAACCAGCGCACCGGGCGCAGGCACACGTACAGGTCGAGGATCTGGCGCAGCGCCACGTTCAGGCTGCGGAACCCGCCGCCGATCGGCGTGGTGAGGGGGCCCTTGATGCCGATGAGGTGGTCACGGAAGATGTCGATCGTGTCCTGCGGCAGCCAGTCGCCGGTCTCGTTGAAGGCCTTCTCGCCGGCGAGGACCTCTTTCCATTCGATGGTGCGGCCGTACCTGGCGGCGGCGGCGTCCATGACGAGCTTGGCCGCCGGCCAGATGTCGACTCCGGTGCCGTCGCCTTCGATGAAGGGGATGATGGGCGTGTCGGTGACGTTGAGCGAGCCATCGGCGTTCTGGGTGATCTTGTCGGACATGTCGGAATCCTAGTGATCAGACAAGTTCCAGACAAGTGTGGATGGCCTTTCGGGGCTCTTCGGAATTCAGTGGGGTGTGATCGTCTTGAGGAGTTCCCAGTTGGGTCGGCCGGCGTAGAGGAGTGAGCGGATCCGGTAGTGGGTCGAGGTCGTCACCGGCTGGGTCGTCGCGATCCAGCAGCAGTACTTCCCGTGAACCAGTCGATCAGGTCCCGAGGCCGAGGTTGGCGTAGATCTCCCGGGTCGCCGTCGACCGGTTGAGCGTGTAGAAGTGCAGGCCGGGGGCACCGGCGGCGAGTAGCTCGGCGCACAGCTCGGTGGCAACCGCCACGCCGAGCCCACGCACGGCGAACGGGTCGTCGGCCACCGCGGCGAATCGCTCGGCCAATGCGGGCGGGAACTCGGCTCCCGCCATCTGGGCGAATCGCTGCACCTGACCGGCGTTCGTCACCGGCATGATGCCGGGTAGCACCGACTTCGAGCAGCCCAGCGCATCGAGCTCATCGATCATGCGCAGGTAGGGCTCGGCCTCGAAGAAGAACTGGGTGATGGCGAAGTCGGCCAGCTCGAGCTTGGCGGCCAAGTGGCGACGGTCGGCCTGGCGATCGCCGCCCGATCGGGGATGCAGCTCGGGGTGGGCGGCGACACCGATAGAGAAGTCACCGGCGTCACGAATGAGCTCCACCAGTTCGTGGGCGTACTGCAGATCGCCGGCATCGACGGCAGGATCGACCGGAGGGTCACCGGCCAACGCCAGCAGGTTCTCGATGCCGGCATCGCGGTACTCGGCCACGAGGGAGACCAGCTGCTCGCGGGTGTGGGCGATGCAGGTGAGATGCGCCATGGCGGTGATGCCCGCGTCGCGCTGGATGTGAATGACGATGTCGCGAGTGCGGTCGCGGGTCGATCCGCCGGCGCCGTAGGTGACCGACACGAACGACGGATCGAGGGGCACGAGCTCGCCGATGGCGTTCTCGAGCGCCCGCTCGGCCTCGTCGGTCTTGGGTGGGAAGAACTCGAAGGAGTACGTGCGTCCCGCCGCGAGCAGGTCGCTGATCTTCGTCATAGGGGGATCAGGCTAATGGGGTTCGACCATCCAGGCGGCGAACCGCTCGGCGGCGTCAACCGTGTTGCGGTAGAGCAGCGCCCGGGTCATGGGCCCCACCCCACCGAGCCGCGGCGACATCCACGACGCCACCTCGGCCACCTCGTCGACGACATCGGGCCGCACCGTGCGCCCCTCGTACTTCACGCCGGCACCGACCACGACCGCCCCGGGCCTGACCATGTCGGGAGTGATGAGCCCGGGCGTGCCGGCCGCCGAGACCAGGATGTCGGCCTGGCGGGTGTAAGCGCCGAGGTCGGCCACCCCGGTGTGCACGACGGTGACCGCCGCGTTGGCGTGTGGCTGCTTCAGGGCGAGCAGGTTGGCCAGGGGCCGGCCGATCGTGAGCCCGCGTCCGACGATGACGACGTGACGACCGGCGATGGGGATCTCGTAGTGCACCAGCAGCGCCTGGATGCCGGCCGGCGTGCAGGCCACCGGCGCCTCGATGCCCATGACGAGCCGGCCGAGGTTGACGGGATGCAGCCCGTCGGCATCCTTGGCCGGGTCGAGGCGCAGCAGGGCCGTCTCGTAGTCGATGCCGGCCGGGAACGGGTACTGGATGATCACGGCGTCGACGCCCGGATCGGCGTTGTACTCGTCGACCACGGTCAGTACGTCGGCCAGGGTGGCGGTGGCCGGCAGGTGCTCGCCCCGCGAGGCGATGCCCAGCTCGGCGCAGTCACGGTGCTTCATCGCCACGTAGTTGGCACTCGGGCCGTCGTCGCCGACGAGGATCGTGCCGAGCCCCGGCGTGATGCCCCGGTCGGCGAGCGCCTGCACCCGGGTGACGAGGTCGGCCTTGATGATGGCGGCGACGAGCTCGCCGTCGAGCGTCTGGGCGGTCATGGCCCCGAACTTAGCCCCGATCGCGGGGCACTCCGGTTGCCATCTGGGCCGCCCTCGGCCACCCTGGCGCCATGCCCGACCGCCCACCGTCGACCCCCGACGCCGGTCCGGATGGGGCCGCCCCCGGCGAGTTCGAGCCGCTCCAGATCGGACCGATCCAGGTCTGGCCGCCGGTGGTACTGGCCCCGATGGCCGGGGTCACCAACGCGCCGTTCCGTCGGCTCTGCCGCCGCTACGGCGCCGGGCTCTACGTCAGCGAGATGGTCAACGCCCGGGGGCTGGTCGAAGGTGGCGAGAAGAGCTGGCAACTCGCCGCCTTCGATCCCGACGAGTCTCCCCGCAGCATCCAGTTGTACGGAACCGACCCGGTGACCATGGGCGAGGCCGTGCGCCGACTGATCGACGAGGGTCACGTCGACCACATCGACCTCAACTTCGGGTGCCCCGTCCGCAAGGTGACCCGTCACGGCGGCGGTTCGGCGGTGCCGCTCAAATCGCGTCTCCTGGCGGCCGTCGTGGGCGCGACGGTCGATGCCGCCGGACCAGTGCCGGTGACGATGAAGGTACGCATGGGCATCGACGACGACCTGCTCACCTACCTCGACGCCGGGCGGATCGCCCAGGACACCGGCGCCGCCGCCATCGCCCTGCATGCCCGCACCGCGTCGCAGCTCTACTCGGGTCGGGCCGACTGGGCGGCCATCGCCCGACTCAAGGCGGTGTGCGACATCCCGGTGCTCGGCAACGGCGACGTCTGGACCGCCACCGACGCCGTCCGGATGCTCCGCGAGACGGGAGCCGACGGCGTGGTCGTCGGCCGCGGGTGCCTCGGGCGGCCGTGGCTGTTCGGCGACCTGGTCGAGGTCTTCGAGGGCCGTCGGGCCCGACCGGCGCCCGAGTTGGGCGAGGTGCTGTCGATCATGGTCGAGCACGGGCGCCTGCTCGTCGAGCTTCGGGGCGAGGCCGCCGGGCTGCGAGACCTGCGCAAGCACACCGGCTGGTATCTCACCGGCTACCCGGTCGGAGCCGAGGCCCGGCGGCGCCTGGCGGCGGTCGAATCACAGGCCGAGCTCGAGGCCGTCGTGGCCTCACTCGACCCCACGATGGTCGCGTCCATCGAGTCGGTCGGCGCGCCTCGGGGCACACAGTCCGGTCCCCAGCAGGTCACGCTGCCCGAGGGATGGCTCGACCATCGCGACGACATGGTCCCGCCCCCGGCGAAGGCCGACGCGTCGGTGTCGGGTGGCTGAGTCGGCCGCCCCGTCCGGTCCCGATCGACGGATCGACCCGCCGGGCACGCCCGGCGGATCCACGGCCGCCGCCGACGGCGGTGCTGACCGGGTACGCCTCGTGCTGGCATCGGGGTCGCCGCGCCGCCGCGAGCTACTCGCCGGGTTGGGCGTGACGTTCTCGGTTCGGGTACCCGACGTCGACGAGGCGCCGCTCCCCAACGAGGACCCGCTGGTCTACGTCGAGCGGCTCGCCCGGGCCAAGGCGGCGGCGGCCGGGGCGGGCGCGGGCGCCGGTGGCCCCCCGTCGGTCGAGGTCGTGTTGGCCGCCGACACCACGGTCGCCCTGGCCGGAGTGATCCTGGGTAAGCCGCGTGATGCCGGCGAGGCGTCGGTCATGCTGCGGGCCCTGTCGGGTCGCACCCATCAGGTGCACACCGGTGTTGCGGTGCTGAGCGACCGGGGCCTCATCAGCTCGGTGACCACCACCGAGGTGACGTTCCGCATGCTCACCAGCGACGAGATCGCGGCCTACGTCGCCACCGGCGATCCCCTCGACAAGGCCGGCGCCTACGGAATCCAGGGCGACGCCGGCCGCTTCGTCGGCGCCCTCACCGGGAGCCTGAGCAACGTGGTGGGCCTGCCCATGGCGCAGACGGCGGCGCTGCTGTCGGCCGCCGGCCTCGACACCGTCACCTGGGGCCCGCCCCGCCTCGACCTGACCTTCTGACGCGTCAGTGGCGGAAGTGGCGCTCGCCGGTCAGGACCATGGCCAGTCCGGCGGCGTCGGCGGCGGCGATGACCTCTTCGTCACGGATCGACCCCCCCGGCTGGATCACCGTCACCGCACCGGCGGCAATGGCCCCGTCGAGCCCGTCGGCGAACGGGAAGAACGCATCGCTCGCATAGGCGCCACCGGCGGCCCGGCCCGCCGCCTTCTCCCCGGCGAGGGTGCCGGCATCGCGGCGGTTCTGCTGTCCGCAGCCGATGCCGACGGCCCGACCGCCCTCGACCAGCACGATGGCGTTCGACGTCACTTTGGCGACCACCCGCCAGGCCAGTTCGAGGTCGGCCCATTGCGCTTCGGTGGGCTTCGCCTCGGTGACCACCTGCCACTGCGACCGGTCGACGGTCACCGCATCGGGGGTCTGCACGAGATAGCCGCCGTCGATGCCCCGCAGGCTCAACCCGAGCGGGCCCGGTGGGGATGCCTCGAGCACGCGCAGGTTGCGCTTCTCGAGCAGGCGGATCAGCGCGTCGGCGTCGAACGACGGGGCGATGAGCACCTCGGTGAAGACCGGCCCGAGCGCCTCGGCCATGGCCGCCGTCACGGGGCGGTTGACGGCCACGATGCCGCCGAACGCCGAGACCGGATCGCACTCGTGGGCCCGCGTGTAGGCCGTGGTGATGTCGTCGGCCACGGCGACCCCACACGGGTTGGCGTGCTTGATGACCACCGCAGCGGGGGCCTCGCCCAGCGAGTGCACCAGACGCCAGGCGGCGTCGGCGTCGAACACGTTGAGGTACGACATCTCCTTGCCGCCGTGCTGCACCGCTGATTGCCACCAGCCGGCCTGACCGGCGACGGCGTACCGGGCACCGACCTGGTGGGGGTTCTCGCCGTAGCGCAGCACCTGGCGACGTTCGAGGACGAGCTCGATGGTGGCGGGAAGCTCGTCCGGCGAGGACGACGGCGACGGCCCGGCGGCGGCGTCCGGCTCGGTCGCGTCGGCATCGACCTGGTCGATCCACGCCAGGATCTCGGCGTCGTAGGCCGCGGTCGTGGCGAACGCGGTGCGGGCCAGCCGGCGACGCAGTCCGTCGCTCAGCTTGCCGTTCTCCCGTAGTTCGGCGAGGACCGCGTCGTAGTCGCTCGGGTCGACGATCACCCCGACGAACGCGTGGTTCTTGGCCGCCGCCCGCACCATCGCCGGACCCCCTATGTCGATCATCTCGATCGAGGGCTTGTCCGAGAACGGGTAGAGGTTGGCGACCACGAGATCGATGCCGGTGATGTCGTAGCGATCCATGTCGACGACATGCTCGGGATCGTCACGGTCGAAGAGCAGGCCGCCATGGATCTTCGGGTGGAGGGTGACCACCCGGTGACCCAGGATGGCCGGCACCCCGGTGATCTCAGCCACATCGGTGACGGGGATGCCCGCCTCGGCGATGGCCGCCGCGGTTCCTCCGCTCGAGATGAGGTCGACGCCGAGCTCGTGCAGGGCGGCGGCGAACTCGACGATTCCGGTCTTGTCGTAGACGGAGAGCAGGGCTCTCATTGCACGCTCCCGCGTTCGAGGATCTGGCGAATGGTCTGGATATAGAGGCGGCGCTCGACGATCTTGATGCGCTCGTGCAACGACTCGACGGTGTCGTCGGGCTGCACCGTCACGGCCTCCTGGGCGAGGATCGGGCCGGCATCGACCTGTTCGGTGGCGATGTGCACGGTGCAACCCGTGACCTTCGCCCCGTAGGCGAGCGCGTCTTCGACCCCGTGCCAGCCGGGGAACGACGGCAGCAGCGCCGGATGCGTGTTGATGATGTGACCGGCGAAGCGGTCGAAGATCGGCTTGGCCAGGATCGTGCCGAACCCGGCCATCACCACGAGCTCGACCCCATGCCGGTCGAGCGCGTCGATGATCTGGCCGGTGTAGGCGTCCCGGTCGAAGTCGGCGTCGTAGCGGGTGCGCTCGACCAGCTCGCAAGGGCGACCGTGGCGATCGGCGACGGCCTGCGCCCCGCACGGCCGGTCGACGACCACGACCTCGACGGGGATGCCGTCGGACAGGATGGCGTCGAGGATCGTCCCACTTCCCGAGGCGAGGACCGCTATGCGCATCGCGGGCACGCTACCAGTGCCCCCGCGGCCGTCGATCGGGGCGACGGGCTCAGCGGGACCGCAGCAGCGTGCCGGCCAGCGCGCCGGTGTGCTCACCGTGAACCATGAACACCTGCCCGTTCACGACGGTGGCCACATACCCCTCGCCCCGCTGGACGAAACGGCCGGCGCCACCCGGGAAGTCGTGTTCGTAGGTGGGCAGCGGCAGGCCCAGATGCTCGTAGTCGATCACGTTCACATCGGCACGGGCGCCGGGCCGGAGCACGCCGCGGTCGGCCAGCCCGATGAAGGCGGCGGTGTCGGACGTCAGTCGGCGGATGCCTTCTTCGAGGGGCACGAGCCCCCGCTCGCGGACCCAGTAGCTCAGGAAGAAGGTGGGCTGGCTGGCGTCGAGGATCTGCCCCACGTGGGCCCCGGCGTCAGCCAGGCCGAGCATCACCACCGGTTCGGTGAGCATCTCGGCGATGACGCCGAAGTCCTGATTGAGCACCGGCCAGTTGAGCACGACGGCCCCGTCGCTCTCGAGGCACAGGTCGATGTAGGTCTCGACGGCACTCAGTCCTCGTCGCTCGGCGTGGGCCGTGAGGCTGTCGGCGGGGTCGCAGTCGTAGCGGGCGCCGCGTTCGGGCAGGAGCACGAAGAACTCGCGGTACCCGTCGGACGAGCGGCCCTCGGCGGCATCGGCCACCAGTTCGGCCCGGCCGGCCGGGTCGCGCATCACGGTCAGCTTCTCGGCCATGGACCGGCCGGCGAGCCGCGCCCACGAGGGATGTCGGTCGAACGGTGTGGCATGGCCGAGCGAGAAGATCACGCCGATGCCGCGGGATGTGGTCTGGGGGCGCAGCTGGGCGCCGGATGCATTGGCCTCGTCGACGAAGGCCAAGGTCTGACGCCACAGCTCGGGGTCGGCGAAGGTGTTGGTGAGGTTGAAGGTGAACGGCCGTCCCGACACCCGCGACATGGCGGCCATCAGCGCCACCTCGCTGCGGGCCCGTTCGAGGCCCAGGCCGTCGCCGTCGAAGCGGGGCGCGGCGCCGAAGATGCCTCGACCGTGACGACCGAGCACCTCGGCCAAGGCCACCAACTCGGGCTCGGTGGCCCAGGTGCCGGGCACATTGCGGCCGTCGGGCGCGGTATGGCGACCCGTGCGCGACGTCGAGAAACCGAGGGCGCCGGCGACGATGGCCTCGTCGACCAGCCCGACCATGGCGGCGAGCTCGTCGTCGGTCGGCTGGGCGCCCTCGTCGAGCGACCGGTCCCCCATGGCGTGATAGCGCACGGCGCAATGACCGACCATCCCCCCGACGTTCACGCCCTTGGGCACGCCGTCGAGCCAGGTCAGATAGTCGCCGTAGCTCTCCCACTGCCACGAGAGGCCGTCGAGGATGCTCGACGCCGGGATGTCCTCGACCGACTCCATCATGGCGGCCAGGTACCCGTGGTCGGTCGGCCTCACCGGCGCGAACGTCACGCCGCAGTTGCCCAGCACCACCGAGGTCACCCCGTGCCAGCACGACGAGGTGGCCAGCGGGTCCCACCCGATCTGGGCGTCGAGGTGGGTGTGGATGTCGACGAAACCGGGGGTGATGAGACTGCCCTGGGCGTCGACGGTGCGGACGGCCGGACCACCCACGTCGGGGCCGACGCCGGTGATGGTGTCGCCGTCGATCGACACCGCCCCGGGAACCGCCCGCGCCCCGGTGCCGTCGACGATCAGGCCATTCGTGATGAGCAGGTCATGAGCCATGGAAGAACGCTAGTGGTGTGGCCGACGAGACGTCGTGGCGCCGGCCGCACGGGGCAGGCGGACCTACAGACTGCGGACGATCTCGACCATCAGGCTGCCGGCCTCGGTCGGGTTGCGGCCGACCTTCACGCCGGCGGCCTCGAGGGCCTCGATCTTGGCGGCCGCGGTCCCCTTGCCGCCCGACACGATGGCCCCGGCGTGGCCCATTTTCTTGCCGGCCGGCGCGGTGACGCCGGCGATGTACGCCGAGACGGGCTTGGTCATCTTGGTGGCGATGAACTCGGCCGCTTCCTCCTCGGCCGAGCCACCGATCTCGCCGATCAGCATGACGGCCAACGTGTCGGGGTCGGCCTCGAACCGCTCGAGGCAGTCGATGAACGTGGTGCCCGGCACCGGGTCGCCGCCGATGCCCACGCAGGTGGTGACGCCGATGTCCTGCAGCTTGAGCTCGTACAACGCCTGGTAGGTGAGGGTGCCCGATCGGCTCACGATGCCCACCGGCCCACCCGGCTTGGCGATCTCACCGGCGGTGATGCCGATGTTGCACCGGCCGGGGCTGATGATGCCCGGGCAGTTGGGGCCGAGCAGTTGCACGTTCGGGAAGTCGCCCTGGAGCTTGTTGTAGAACCAGGCCTCGTCCTGCGCCGGTACGCCCTCGGTGATGCACACGATGAACTCGATGCCGCCCTCGGCGGCCTCCATGATGGCGTCCTTCACGCCCGGCGCCGGGATGAAGATGCACGACGCGGTGGCACCGGTCCCGGCCACGGCGTCGGCCACCGAGGCGAACACCGGAATGCCGTCGACATCGGTTCCGGCCTTCTTCGGGTTCGTGCCGGCCACGACCTGGGTGCCGTAGTCGCGGTTGCGCAGCCCGTAGAAGCGACCCTGGCTGCCGGTGAGGCCCTGATAGACGACCTTGGTCTTCTCGTCGACGAAGATGGACACGAGGTTCCCTTACTTCCGGGCCGCGAGCTCGACGGCGGCCTTGGCGGCCTCGAGCATGGTGGGCTTCGACTGGAGCTTGTCGGACAGGTGCGGCTCGAGGATCGCGCGGCCCTCCTCGGCGTTGGTGCCGTCGAGGCGGATCACGATGGGCGCATCGATGGTGACCCGGCTGAGTGCCTCGACGATGCCGTTGGCGACCTCTTCACCCCGGGTGATGCCCCCGAAGATGTTGATGAAGATCGACTTGACCCGATCGTCGTTGTTGATGACCTCGAGGGCGGCGGACATCACGTCGGCATTGGCGCCGCCACCGATGTCGAGGAAGTTGGCGGCCTGACCGCCGGCCTGGTTGACGACGTCGAGCGTGCTCATGGCCAGCCCGGCTCCGTTGGCGATGATGCCGACCGATCCGTCGAGGCCGACGTACTGCAGGTCGTGGGCGTGGGCGGCTTCCTCACGCTCGTCGCGCACCTGGGTGAGGGCATAGTCGCCCCAGTCGTGGCGGAACTCGGCGTTGTCGTCGAGGGTGACCTTGGCGTCGAGGGCATGCACCCGACCGTC
>Ga0315287_10004782_pt1 | contig 13255 bp, 7 predicted proteins | sample YL17G11_0_MG_FD_205037 | JGI IMG/M metagenome (GOLD analysis project Ga0315287, IMG submission 205037) | Sediment microbial communities from Yellowstone Lake, YNP, Wyoming, USA - YL17G11_0 | ecosystem: Environmental > Aquatic > Freshwater > Lake > Sediment | place: USA: Wyoming | collected... | reverse complement strand
GGGGGTGGTTGTGGGGGGGGGCGGCCCGCCTGGGGTGCAGCCCGTGGGTAACACCCGGTGTCCTTCGTGGCCGTCTCTTTTGTTTTTTTTTTTTTTTTTTTTTTTTTTTTTTTTTTTTTTTTTCCGACTCTAGGCGCTGTTGTCGTCTCTCTCTCCACTCCTTTGCCTCTGTGTCCGCGTGCCCTTCCCCTCCACCACCACTTGGAGGACCTCCACGGCCACGCCCGCATCCTCCAACACCGCCAGCCAGGCCCGCTGAGTGTCGGACAGGCGGTCGTTGGGGCCCTTCACCTCAACCAGCTTGCACCTCAACCTCGCCTCCTCCTCCTCCTGGCCACCACCGCGCACGCGGCGTCCAACCTCAGGAGGAGGGCCGCCGCCATCCCGCCACAGCACCAGGTCCGGCAGGCCGCCGCTCCGGCCGTGGGCCATTTGCTCCAGGATCGCGGCCAGCCCCGGCCCGCCCATGGCGCCTGCCAGGGAGGCCAGCGTCGGCCCGTCGAAGCGGGCCCAGCCGTGGGCGGCGTCGGGGGCGAACAAGGCGGGCGCCGCGGCGCCCTGCCTCCCCTCCCCGCGCGCTGCCCACGCCCGCAAGACCGCCGCCGGCGCCCCGCCCGCCGCCACGGCCGCCAGGGCGGCCTCGATCGCTGCCGCCCGGGGCGGGTAAAAGGCCGGGCCGCCCCAGTCCAGGTGCGGCGGGCGGCCCGGCGCGGGGGGGCAGCCGACGAGGACCGCAAACAGGGCGCCCCACACCCCGCCCTCGGTGTGCTCGCCCCGGGGCCAGCCCCCGCCCGCGGGCGAGGTGTAGTGCCGCAGGGCCAGGGCTTCCACGGACACGGAGGCGGGCCCGCCACCGCCGGCCCCGGCAGCAGCAAACGCGCTCTTGGCGCCCTGCCTCGGCGGGCGGGCGGGCGGCGGGGCGGCCAGCCGGGCGACGGCCGCCGGCTCGCGCCGCGCCTCGCCCGCCCAGGCCGGCTCCCGCCACCGCACGGGCGGCCGCCCCAGGCGCAGCACCGCCCGCTGCAGGCCCAGGCGGGCGCCCCAGGCAATGCGCCCGTCCGCCAGGGCGGCCTCCCCGGCCTCCAGCGCCTCCGTCTGCCGGCCGGCGTGGGCCAGGTCGGTGACGAGGCGCCCCGCCCACCGCCCGCGCCGGCCGGGCGCGTGCGCCCCGCCCAGCAGGGCCCGCAGCAGGGTCGCCGCCTCGCCCCACCGCCCCGCCCGTTCGTGCAGGGACGCGGCGACGGTGGCGATCAAGGCGTGAAGGTGGGGCGCCGAAAAAGGGGCGGCCGGGTGCGGGAATCCTCCCGGCGGCCCGGCCTCGCCCTCGCCCTCACCGCCGCCGCCCGACCCGGACGTGGTGTGGGCGGCCAGGCTGGCCGCGGGGTGGGCGGGCGCCCGGTGGCCCGGCCCGGCCAGGGCGGCGACCGCGGGCGCGGCCGCCGCCTCCGCGCCCGCCGCGTCGCCGGCCAGCAGGGCGGCATCCAGGGCGGCCGCGGCGCGCAGGGCGGCCTCATACCCCAGCATGGCTCCTCGGTCGGGGAAGGCCGGGCTGGGCGGGCGGGCGGACGCCGCGGCGGCGGGGGAGGGGTAGGCCGCCCCCCCCCCCCCCGGTGCGGGCCGACCCCTCAACCACACGCCCGGCGAGCCGCCCCACTCGCACAGGAACAGGGCCCGCCCCGCCCGGTGCAGGGCGGCCCGAGGGGTGCGCCGCGCCCGGATGGCCGGCGGGGCCGGCGGGGGCGGGGCGGACCGGAGGGCGGCGGCCGCGGCGGCCAGTGCGTCACCACCACCAGGCGGCGCGGCCGCCCCTTCCCTCCCACTCCCGCACGCCGCCGCCAGGGCGGCCACCACCAGGCGCCTCGCCTCCGTACTCACCGCCACCGCCGCCTTCACCGCAAACACTAGGCCCTCCCGCCGGGCGGCCCGGGCGGCGGCCGGGGTGGGCAGGGACCGGGCCGCGAGGGCGACCGCCCGCAGTTCGGGGGCCGTCAGGGCCTCTGCCGCGGCCGCCACCTCCCCTGCCGGCGTGGCGCCCGCGTCCAGCCCCACCGCCAGGCCCGCCGCGATGAGGAGGCGGGCGTCCCGGGCGGTCGCCGCGCCCTCCCGCCGGCCGCCCAGGAGGCGGACCCACCCGCCCGGGGCGCCGGCCGCCACCAGGCGGAGGAAGAGGCAGACGGCAGCTGCTTCGCCGCCGGCCGCCAGGGCGCCGAGCGCCGCCAGGGCCGCCCTTTCCCCGCCCAGGAACAAGTGGGCGTCCGGGCCGGCCGCGTTGGCGGTGACCGCCGCCACCGTCTCCACCAGGCGCGCGGCGGTGGCGGCGGCGGAGGAGCCTGCAGAGGCGGCGCCGCCACCCGCGGCGGCGGCGAGGAGGGCGGCCGCGGTCGGCCGGTCGAGGGCCGGCCCGGCCACCACCACCCCCTTCCCGTCGTCGCCCACCGTCGTCGCCGTCCAGGCGCTCGCGTCGCCTGCATCTAGGATGGGTGCCAGAACGGCTGCCAGGGGGGCGGGCAGGAAGCCGAGCGGGTGGGCGGCGGCGGCGGCGGCGGCGGCAGTGGGGCCTGCACTGAAAAAGACGGCCACCGCAAACGGGTCGACCTTGTTGAGGGGTTGGCGCACCAGGGCGGCCGCACTGCCCGGCGGCGGCGGCGGGGGAGGGGGTGGCAGGGCGTCCGCCCCGCCCTCTCGCCCCCGCCTCTTGCCCAGGAGGAAGTGGCGGCCGACGAGGCGGGTGTGGAGGAGGGTGGGGCCGTCGCCGCCGCCGTCGTTCCCTGCTTCCCTCTTCACCAGTGCTTCCCTCTTCGCTAGCAGCAACGGCGGCGGCGGCGGCGGTGGTGGCCCCCTTTCGTCCTCCGCCTCCTCCTCCTCCTCCTCCTTCACGCGCGGCGCCGGCTTTGCAGACTTTGGCCCGCTCACAAAGAAGGCCGCCCCTAACACAGGCTGCCGCGCCGTCCGGGCACGCGCGGCCGCCGCCCGGGCCAGGCAGGCGTCCACGTGCGCGTCCGCACTGGCCGCGCCTCCCAGGATGGGCCTCGCACAGACGGGGCAGTCCGGGGCGGCCGCCCCTCCTCGTGCCCCCCCTGCCTCGGGCGACCCGTCCCCGGCCTCCCAGCCTGGGGGCAGGGGCGGGGAGGGCGGGTGGGCGGTGGCCGGGGCGGTGGCCGGGGCGGTGGCCGGCTTCGTTTGCTCCTCTCCAGGCACGTTGGTGAGCGTCGAGCGCGTGGGCAGGCGGGGTGGAGAGGCGTCCAATTGCAGGGCGGCCACTTCTCCTCCTCCGCCAGCGAGGACGCCCAGGGCTTTCTGCAGGGAGGCATGACCCCTGAGGGCGACGACGCCCGCTGGAAGGGCGCTCATGGCGGCAGCTGGTGTGGGGGCGGCATTGAAAAAAGTAAGGAAAAGACGAGTGCGTTGCGCCCAGTTCTTGCTCTCTCTTCTCTTCACTTTTTCCTTCTTCTGACCCTCGGCCCCCACTCACCAACACACCATGCCCGCCACCATGCTGCTGCGCGCTAGCCCCCGTGCGCCTGCGTCCTCTTCGCAGGCGCCCAACCTGAAGCCCCGCCGGGCAGGTGAGAGATGCGAGAGACACGAGCGCCCCCTCCCCCCCCCCCGCCGACACTCTCCCGATCTGCCAAGCGCCCGCACCTCCCCGGCTTTGGCCGCCCAAACCTCTCCCACACGCTTCCGACGGAATGCTGGTGTTCTAGCATAGCCAGTGGCGCCAAGCGCACGACGAAAAGGGCACCCCCCCCCCCCTCACGAATGCGAAAACCCAACCAACAACAAAAACAGGAGCGCCTTTGCTGTCCGCCCGCCCCACCCGCTCTGCGGCCGCCCGCGGCGGGCCCGTCCGGGCCGAGGCCAACCTGTTTGCCCGGGCCGTTCGCGTCTTCCGGTCGTACGCCAACGCCATTGGTGAGTGGGATGGCCGTGGGAGGGGAGGGAGAGAGAGAGAGGGCGCGATAGGAGCGCCCAATTTCTCACTTGTTTTTTCCCCCCCCTGGCCACCTCGACCCCGACCTCTCATCATCCATCCAACCACCTTCCCCTCGTCCCCCCCCCTCCCCTTCCCCCTCCCTCTCTCCCTCGACAGTCTCCGCCGCCGAGGACCCGGAGAAGATGCTGGACCAGACGGTGAACGAGATGCAGGCCGACCTGATCAAGATGCGGCAGGCGTCCGCCCAGGTGCTGGCCTCCCAGAAGCAGGTGGAGGCCAAGTGGAAGGCGGCCCAGGGCACGGCGGACGAGTGGTACAAGCGGGCCGAGCTGGCCGCCGGCAAGGGGGACGACGACCTCGCCCGGGAGGCCCTGACCCGGCGCAAGGCCTACCAGGAGAACGCGGACACGATGAAGACGCAGCTGGACGCGCAGCGCGGGGCGGTGGCCCAGCTGATCTCCAACACCAAGGTCCTCGAGACCAAGCTGGTGGAGGCCAAATCCAAAAAGGACACGCTCAAGGCGCGGGCCAAGTCCGCGGCGACGTCGAAGCAGGTGTCCGAGATGGTGCAGGGCCTGAACACGTCCAACGCGGTGACGGCCTTTGAGCGCATGGAGGAGAAGGTGCTGGCGCTGGAGGGGGAGGCGGAAGCGACGCTCGCGCTGGCCGCGAGTGATGAAGTCGAAAACAAGTTCAAGGCGCTGGAGGGCGGCGGCGGCATCGACGCCGAGCTGGCGGCGCTCAAGTCCGGGGTGCTGGGGTCGTCGCGGGGCCCGCCGCCCTCCCTGCCCGTGGGGCGCGTGCCGGACGCCATCGACTTTGAGCTGGAGGAGTTGCGGAGGAAGGCGGCCGAGTAGAGAGAAGAGGTTGATGAGATGGAGCGCCAGTGACGGATGGGATGGGATGGAGAGAGAGAGCGAGGGGGGGAGGGGCGCTTCACTCATTCTTTTGATTGTAACGGGCGTGCGCGCCTTATTTTCACGCTCTCTAGTGCAGCGCACACGCCGACGCAAACACTCATGCATTCGCCGGGCACCCATTGCGGCGGCAGCTGACGATGGGGCGCGGGCCTGGCGTCACTGCGTAAAAAAAAAAGAGCCTCTCTCTTGCACCCAATGCCTCCTCCTCCCCGCCGGGCCTCTGGGGACGCGCTCGGCGACCCGGCACACTGGTCCCTGCTGGGCGAGGGCGGTGCGCACGCGGTCTTTGTGTATGAGGGCAGCGACGGCGGCGAGGTGCTGGTGCGTTTTAGAGAGAAGAGGGGCACGCGAGTTGGCGCAGAGACCCCGCCACCCCATCATCCTCATTTTTTCCTTTCCTTGCCTCCACAACTCCGCACTCAGTCCACCTCCGTCCTCCGCGTCCGCAAGCTGCCCCTCACCCCGCCCTCCCCCACCCTGGCCACCATCGAGGCCGCCCTCGATGGTGACGCCGCCGCCGCGGCCCTAGCCGCCGCCCTGGGCCCGGACTTTGTGCCCGCGCCCACGGCCGTTGCCCTCCCGCCGGCCCTGGTGGCCGCGCTCAGCGCCCGCCTCGCGTCGTGTGGGCGGGCGTCGGCGAGCCGCACGCCGCCGCCGCCCCTGGCCCACACGGGTGCCCTGCACTTGAACGCCACCCTGCTGTGGGAGGCAGGCGGCGCGCCGTCCACGCCCTGCCTGTGCGTGGAGGTGAAACCCAAAAGCGGGTGGCCGCATGAAAAAGACTTTTCGCCCGCCACCCGTTTCCGCCTGCTCCAGGAGCATGCGGCGGCTTTGAATGATGCCACTGCAGCAGGCGCCTCCTCTCCTACGATGACCCTAGGCTACGCCGCGGCGGCCAAGTCCGCGGCCAAAGCGGCGGGCGCCCCCGGGTACTGCCCGGGCGACCTGTTTTCGGGCGCTCCGCCCCGGGTGGCCTCGTCCCTCGCCGCCTGTGCGGCCGGCGGGCGGCTGCACGTGTTTGTTGACGGGCGGCCCGTGCGGGATGCTCAGGCCGCCCTCGCATCCGCGACCTGGGCGGGCGGGGCGGGCGGCGTGCTGGCAGCGCTCACAGCCGTCCTCACCCGCGCCGCGCCCGCCGCCCTGGCGTCCCTCGCCGCGGCCCAGGCCCCGCCGCCCGCCTGCCCTTCCTCGGCCGCCGCAGCGGCCGCCCTGGACGCGGCCGTGGCGGCTGTGGAGGGAGGGGAGGGAGTGCCTGAGCATGTCTTGACCGCCTTGCGGGCCCACCTGTCGGCGGCGGCGGCCCGGGACGCGTCGGTGTTGGTGGCCCTGGCGCCTGAAAACGAAAAACGCGCCGACCCCGCCGCCGCCCTTTGTCCCCAGCGCTCGCTGTGCGCCGGAGGCACCCTGCCCGCCGACCCGGCCGGCCTCCACCCGCCCCTCCGGTTTCGGCTGGCTCTAGTGGACGTGGGCGGCAAAGCGTTGGGCAAGGTGCGGGTGCACGCGGCGGCGGACGCGGCGTTGAGGGAGGTGGTGGTTGGGAGAAAAGAATTGAAAAAGTAGAACCCCGCGACGTAACAAAGAAAACCCCACACGCGCACACACGCCTACACACGCGCGCCAGAATAAGAACTGCTGCTGCTGCTGCGGCTGCGGCTGCGGGGAAAAGACAGGGAGGAAAGAGAGCGAGCGAGAGAGAAAAGATACCTCTCCCACCCCTGCTCAACCTCAATCATCACTTTTCTCCTCCTCTCGTTAGAACACAGACACGCACTCACTCACACACACACACACACACCGACACCGCCAAGCACCCGCGCCCAATCATTAGCTCACTTTTGCAATACGGCGGGAGAGGAATGGAAGAGGCGTGGAAGAGGAGAGGCGCCCGCGCCGCGCGCAGGGAGAGAGACAACTCTCTCTCCAGGCGCACGCACGCGCGCGTTTTTCCCTCAAACTTCTCGCCCCTCTCCAACCCATGCCGTTGTTTTTGTTGTCCGCCGCCGCCTCCAGTTTTTTTTTTTTTTTTTTGTCTTTTCGATGGTGCGATGTCAAGGAGAGAGCAAACGCACCCTCTCACAGCTCGTCGTGGTCGCCCAGGTCCTCGTCAGCACCGCCCGGCCCGCCGGCCGCGCCATACGCGGCCGCCACGATCGGCGCGCACACGTCCTCCAACTCCTTCTGCTTGTCCTTGAACTCGTCCTCCTCCGCGTCGGCGTGCGACTCCAGCCACTCCAGCGTCTCCTTGATGGCGGTGGTCGCTTTGGCCTTGGCCGCCTTGTCCACCTTGTCGCCCAGCTTGTCCTCCAGGGTGGCCTTCATGTTGAAGGCGTACGCCTCCAGCCCGTGCTTGGCGTCGACGCGTGCCTTGACGCGCGCGTCCGAGTCGGCAAACTCCTCCGCCTCGCTCACCATGCGCTCGATCTCCTCCGGCGACAGGCGGCCCTTGTCGTTGGTGATGGTGATCTTCTCGCGCTTGCCCGTGCCCTTGTCCTCCGCGCCCACGTTGAGGATGCCGTTGGCGTCGATCTCGAAGGTCACCTCGATCTGGGGCACGCCCCGCTGGGCGGGCGGGATGCCCGTAAGGTCAAACTTGCCCAGGTTGTGGTTGTCCTTGGTCAGCGCGCGCTCGCCCTCGAAGACCTGGATGGACACCGTCGCCTGGTTGTCCTGGTAGGTCGTGAAGGTCTGCGACTTCTTGGTGGGGATGACGGTGTTGCGGGGGATGAGCTTGGTCATCACGCCGCCGACCGTCTCGATGCCCAGGGAGAGCGGGCAGACGTCCAGGAGCAGGATGTCCTTCACCTCATCGCCGCCCTCGCCCGACAGGATGCCGCCCTGGACGGCCGCGCCGTACGCGACGGCCTCGTCCGGGTTGACGCCCTTGTTGGGCTCCTTGCCGTCGAAGAATTCTTTGATCATGGCCTGGACTTTGGGGATGCGGGTCGACCCGCCCACCAGGACGATCTCCTTGATGTCCGTCTTCTTCATGCTCGCGTCGTCCAGGGCCTTCTTCACGGGGCCCAGCGTCTTCTTGAACAGGTCGGCGTTCAGCTCCTCGAAGCGGGCGCGGGTGAGGGGCTCCGAGAGGTCCACGCCATCCGCCAGGGCCTCCACCTCGATGCGGACCTGGTGCTGGGAGGAGAGCGCCCGCTTGGCGCGCTCCGCCTCGCGCCGCAGCTTCTGCAGCGCCCGCGGGTCCTTGGACACGTCCTTGTCGTACTTCTTCTTGATCAGCTTCATCAGGTAGTCCATGACCCGGTGGTCAAAGTCCTCGCCGCCCAGGTGGGTGTCGCCGGAGGTGGCCACCACCTCGAAGACGCCGTTGTCGATGGTGAGGACAGACACGTCAAACGTCCCGCCGCCCAGGTCGAACACGAGGATGTTGTGCTCGCCGCCCTTCTTGTCCAGGCCGTACGCGATGGCCGCCGCGGTCGGCTCGTTGATGATGCGCACCACGTTCAGGCCCGCGATCGTGCCCGCGTCCTTGGTCGCCTGGCGCTGGGCGTCGTTGAAGTAGGCGGGCACCGTCACGACCGCGTGCTTCACCGGCTTGCCCAGGTACGCCTCGGCCGTCTCCTTCATCTTGGTCAGGATCATGGCGGAGACCTCCTCCGGGCTGAACGACTTGTCCTCGCCCGCCATCTTGACGGAGATGTAGGGCTTGCCGCCCTTGTCGACGACCTTGTAGGAGACCATCTTCATGTCGCGCTGGACCTCGCGGTCCTTGAACTTGCGCCCGATCAGGCGCTTGACGTCGTAGACCGTCCGCTCCGGGTTGGTGGTCGCCTGGTTCTTGGCGGCGTCGCCGATCAGGCGCTCGCCGTCGGTGAAGGCGACGTAGGAGGGGGTGATGCGGTTGCCCTGAAGGAAGAGAGGAGAGGAGGGAGAGAGAGGAGGTGAGAGAAGGTCGAGGAGAGGGCAGCGCGGGCGCGCGTTTCAAAAGGGTCTAGAGTTAGCGGTCGTTCCCCCAATTTCTCTCACCTGGTCATTCGCCACGATCTCGACGCGCCCGTTCTTGTAGACGCCGACGCACGAGTAGGTGGTCCCCAGGTCAATGCCGATGACGGTACCCATCTTCTCGGGCTCCTTGTCGGCGGCCTTCTTGTCCGCCTTCTCGGCGGCCGAGACGGCGGAGAAGAGGAGGGAGGAAAGCGCTGTTTTTTTTTTTCAGGGGTGGGAAAAAGGAGAGCGTGAAACAACAGAAGCAAGATGAGGTGGTCGGCGCGCCTATGCGGGCCGGGCACCCCCTCCAATGCCTCCTCCAGTATTCGGGGCGGCCACATGATGGGCGAGCGGGGGGTGAAGCGGGCACGCCGCGGCCATGGCGGGGCGCTCGATCGGAGGCTTGTTCGCCCGCCAAAACAGCAAAAGCCCATCAGCTTCCCCGTCAGTGCGAGCGCGCGGTCACCCCACCGCACGCGCGCTCCCACCCTCGCAGGCACCAAGGCATGGTCCGTGTCTTGCCAGCGGGCGAGGATGGAGGAGCAGACACGGGGTGCGACCGGGCGCCAACGCGCGCCAAAAAATGAACCCGAAGGAAGCAAAAAGAAAAGCGCGCGCTTCTCTGCTCAAGGGAGACAAGCGCACTTCCCTCTCGTCATTTGTTCCTACTCACCTAGCAGCACAATGGCCGCCTTGGCGGCCCGGCCGAGCGCCATGGTCGCAAGTGTGTGGAGTGGGTGTGGTGTGCGTGGAGTGGTGTGTGGTGCCCGCGTTGAAAAAAATGCAAAAGTGGCCCCGAGGCATTGCCGCCACCCCGTAGCACTCTTCCGGAACACGCGCTCTCCTTTTCTTTTTTCCCGCGTCTCACCCTCCATCCCCTGGGCACGGCCGCCCGTGTCACGTTCCTCAAAAATGCCCCGCCTCCTACGCGCCCTCATCCTTGCGGGGCTCGCGGCCCTGCTGCTTGCCGGCGGGCTGGGTGAGTTTTCAGAGTGGAGAGAGAAGCGCGTCTTGCGCTCTGGCCAGCGCGCGGTCGGGCTTCCCGCCCCTTTTTAGCGACGCATCCGCGCGCCCGCCCGTCACTGCCTACCCTGGGGCATGATGCCAGGTCATTTGCCGCATCGACGCGTGGGTGAAGACGGCCATTCCAGGGCACTCCCAGACTGGAAGCCGCCGTTGCTGAAAACCAATCAATCTTTCCGCTCTTTTTCCTCACCCTTTCTCTCTCACCACTCCTCTACCAGCACCCGCCTCCGCTAGCGATGCCAAGGCCGCCCCATCCAAGAGGTGAGCACATGCTGGAGGTGTGAGGGCGCGTAAGGAGGTGCGGAGAGCCACCGATCGCATTTTGGCGCGCCTTCTTTTTCTCTCCCCGTCCTTTGCTCGTTCGAAAACGCTCGACGCTCGCTCGACCCGCTCTTCACCCGCTCCTACTCCATCCATCTCACCCGCTCTACTCCATCCATCTCACCCGCTCCTACTCCATATCCATCTCATCACCCGATTCAGCCACCCCGGCGGCGAGCGCTTCGAGTTCCAGGCCGAGGTTTCCCGCCTCATGGACATCATCATCAACTCCCTCTACTCGAATGTACGAGCCAGTGCGCGCGCGCGAGAGAGAGACAGAGATACAGAACGGCCGCGCCCTCATTCCCCCAAACATCCCTTAACCCATCGAACCCACCCCACCCTCTCCTCCTTTGTTCTCTCTCTCCACATATTTTCAGACCGACATCTTCCTACGCGAGCTCATCTCCAACGCCGCGGACGCCCTGGACAAGCTCCGCCTGACCGCGCTGACGGACAAGGACGCGATGGGTGGGGGTCCGCCGGAACTGGAGATCCGCCTGTCGTTCGACCCGGAGGCGCGCGTCCTTGAGATCCGGGACACGGGCGTGGGCATGGGCAAGGAGGAGCTGGTGGCCAACCTGGGCACCATCGCCAAGAGCGGGACGTCCGCTTTCCTGGACGCGCTCGGGGGCGGCGGCAAGGGCGGCGGCAAAGCCGACAAGGCGGCGCCTAAAAAAGGCGGGTCCGCGGCCACCTCCGATTCGGCGTCCCTCATCGGCCAGTTCGGGGTCGGCTTCTACTCCGCCTACCTGGTCGCGGACCGGGTGCAGGTCGTCTCCGCGCCCGCGTCGGGGGGCGGCAAGGCCCAGTTCGTGTGGGAGTCCGACGCGGACGGCGCGTTCGAGGTGTACGAGGACAAGGACGGCGAGCGGCTGGGGAGGGGCACGGCTGTCCGCCTCTTCCTGAAAGCAGACAAGCCGGAGTACGGCGACTTGGGCAAGCTGAAAGCCCTGGTCGCCAAGTACAGCGAGTTTGTGGGGCACCCCATCCTCCTGAACGCCTCCCGCACGGTGGAGGAGGAGGTGGAGGAGGCTGGCGCGAAGGAGGGCGGCGACACCAAAAAGGATGCCGCCGCCGAGTTCTCGATCGAGGATGAAGAGGAGGTGGAAGACACCGGGAGCGCGAAGCAAAAGAAACCCGCGACCGTCAAGAAGACTGTCTGGGCCTGGGAACGCCTGAACGACGTCGCCCCCGTCTGGCTGCGCCCGCCCTCCGACGTCTCGGAGGCCGACCACGCCGCCTTCTACTCCGCCCTCGCCAAGACGGGGCCCTCCGCGCCCCCGCCGCTGGCGCACGCCCACTTCAAGGCGGAGGGCGACGTTGAATTCCGGGCCATCCTGTATGTCCCGCCCACCCCGCCCCCTTCCTTTTACGAAAACTACTACTCCGCCGCGCCCTCCGTCCGCCTGTACGTGCGCCGCGTGTTCGTGGGCGACGACTTTGGCAAGGACCTCCTCCCCAAATACCTGGGCTTCCTGGCAGGCGTCGTCGACTCGGACTCCCTGCCCCTGTCGGTCTCGCGCGAAACGCTCCAGGCCGCGCCCGCCCTGCGCACGATCAAGAAAAAGGTCGTCCGGAAAGCCCTGGACGCCCTGAAAAAGCTGGCGGACGCCGAGGAGGCGACCACCGGGTCGGCCGGCAAGAAAGGCGGCCTGTTCGGCAAGAAGGCCGGCAAAAATGATGGCAAGGAAGAGGGGGGCCCGTACACCAAATTTTGGGCCGGGTTTGGGAAGGCGGTGAAGCTGGGCGTCATGGAGGACGCGCCCAACCGGGCCCGCCTGGCCAAATTGTTGCGGTTCGAGACGTCCGCCGCCGGCGTGGGCCCGCCCGGGGCGCCTAACTCGACCTCCCTCGCCGGGTACGTGGGCCGGATGAAGGACGGCCAGAAAGCCATTTTCTACCTAACGGGCGGGGACCGGGCGGCCCTGGAAAAGTCGCCCTTCGCCTCCCGCCTGGCAGCCTCCGGCGTGGAAGCCCTGTTCTTCACGGACGCCATCGACGAGTACCTGGCCCAGCACCTGACCGAGTTCGACGGCGTCAAGCTCCAGTCCGCGAGCAAGGAGGGGCTGGCACTGGGTGACGAGGACGGGGGTGACAAGGCGCAGGCAAAAGCCGTGCGGGCGGCCTTCAAGCCGCTGGCGGCCTGGTGGAAGGACACCCTGGGCGGGCCCTCCGTCGTCTCCGCCGTCCGCATCGTCCCCGCCGGCCTCGGGCACGCCCCCGCCGTCGTCACCACGTCCGCGTACGGCTGGTCCGCCCACATGGAGCGCATCATCAAAGCCCAGGCGCTGGCCGGGTCGGAGGGCGCTGCCCGGGCGGCGTACATGAAGGGCTCCAAGATCCTGGAGGTCAACCCCCGGCATGCCCTGGTGCGGGCGCTGTACGCGGCGCACGGGGCGGACCCGTCCGACCCGAAGGCGGCGTCCCTGGCGCGCCTCATCTGGGACGCCGCCCTGATGGAGTCCGGGTTTGAGGTCGAGGACACCCCCGCCTTTGCCGCCCGCCTGCACGCGGCGGCGGGCGCGGCGTACGGCGGGCTGGAGGCGGGTGCCGTGGGCGAGCTGGCGGACCCTGTCGTGCCGGAGCTGGTGGAGGAGGAGGAGGAGGTCAAGGCGCCGAAGAAGAAGGCGGCCAAAAAGGAGGAGGAGGGCGCTGGGCTGAGCCTCGACCTCGACGGCGGGGCGGACGAGGGCAAGGATGAGCTGTGAACGTCTTTTTTTTTGGGTGTGTGTGTGCGTGTGTGTGCATGTGTGTGTGTGTGCTGCTGGGGGCTGTGTGTGCTATGCGCTCTGTCCTGCGTGTTGATGTGTAAGAGATGAGCAGAACGAACAAGAACGGAGCGCGGAGAGGGGATGGTGGGGATGGGGTCAAGATTGATGATTAAGCGCGGCCGCGCGGCGCCGGCGCCTTCTTCGTTCCCTCCCACACACACACTGCTTTTCTTTCGCTTCGCTTTCCCCACTCCTCCGTCTCTTCTCATTACCATGGCCGTCACCATGTCCGCCAAGACCGTCTCCGCCCCTCGCGTTGGCGCCGCCGGTGAGTGTGTGGGTGGAACCAAGGCTGGGCGGGGAGGTCGCGCGCGGGCGAGAGGCGAAAATTGCACAGG
>Ga0315287_10004781_pt1 | contig 13256 bp, 11 predicted proteins | sample YL17G11_0_MG_FD_205037 | JGI IMG/M metagenome (GOLD analysis project Ga0315287, IMG submission 205037) | Sediment microbial communities from Yellowstone Lake, YNP, Wyoming, USA - YL17G11_0 | ecosystem: Environmental > Aquatic > Freshwater > Lake > Sediment | place: USA: Wyoming | collected... | reverse complement strand
TCGAAATCGCCACGACGGGGGTGGCAGTACAACTGCCACCCCAACACGGTATGCTTCATTTTCTCACGCCTCACTTCCGAATCGATTGCGTCGAGGAGTTGACGCCAAAACGGCTTCGCGAGTGGGGGCTTTCCGCGCTGCTGCTGGATGTGGATTGCACGTTGAAGCGCTATGGCCAGCATGAAGTCTCGCCCGAGGTGGCGGCGTGGATCGAGCAGCTTCGCGTCAACGACATCGTGATGTGCCTGGTGTCGAACGGGATGGGGGGGCGTATCCGGCGGTTTGCCGAGCGGCTCGACCTGCCGTGCGTCTCGCTGGCGATGAAGCCGCTGCCGCGGGGTATCCGCTCGGCAATGCGCCGGCTGGCCCTGCGGCCGTCACAGACGGCAATGGTGGGCGACCAGCTCTTTGCCGATGTGATGGCGGGCCGGCTGGCCGGGGTCCGCACCATCCTCGTCCGGCCGAACCATCCCGAGGAAGAGCCCTGGTTCACCCGACTCAAACGCCGCCCGGAACGGTGGTTGCTGGGAAAAATGAGGGATGGATGAGGGGTCAGGGGGTAGGGATAAAGGGTGAAGGGCGAGGGTGCATTCCGAAGCGTCTCGATACTTTAGCAAGGATATCGGGTTTGGGCACCCCTGCCGGCTCGTCCGGCAGGTGAATAAGTTTGCCAGGCTGGAGCGGAAATCTGCGTATTCCCCGGCCCCTGCCAGCTTGTCTGGCAGGTGAGGAAGTTTCCTCGGCTCGCTTGGAGGGAGCCACCCAAACTCCTTCACCTGCCGGACAAGCCGGCAGGGGTCGCAAGGAACTCTCGGCCGGTTCCTAGCCTTCAAACTCGTTCACCCGCCAGGCAAGCTGGCGGGGGTCATAACCAACCCGATATCCATGCTACAGTCTCAAGTCTCAGCTTCTCATACCTCGTCCTTAACCCCCCACGCGGTGGGTTTGGCCAATGCGGGGTATCGAATCCGCTTGACTTTTCCCACAATTTGGGGTCGAATAGAGGAAGAGGCTAACGGGCCAACGGGCACGAGGGCGCCCGGCGGTAAGGGTGAGGGGAGAAGGTGTCTTATGAATCGGCCCGTTTCTTTACGCGCGTACTGCGGCGCGGCTGGCTATACCTTGGTGGAAATGCTCGTGGCCACCGCGCTGACGCTCATGCTTATGGGCGCGGTGGTGGCCATGTTCGGCCGGGTGAGCGAGGGCATCACCGATTCCCGGTCAATGCTGGAGGCAGCCGATCGCCTGCGCCTGGCCGAAACGCGGCTGCAAATGGACCTCACCGGCGTCACCGTGAGCCTATCGAACCCGTGGTGCCGCCCAGAAAACAACCTGGGCTACTTCGAGTACATCGAAGGGCCGAAGGTCGGCCCGGTTAACGTCGCCGACGACACCGGCGCGGCCGAACCGATGACGGGCGACAGCGACGACGTTCTGATGTTCACCACGCGCAGCACCGGCCGGCCGTTCGTGGGACGGTCTGGCACGGGAACAATCCAATCCGACGTGGCCGAGGTGGCGTGGTTCGTTCGCGGCCACAAGCTCTATCGCCGCGTGCTGCTGGTCGCGCCGGGCGCGGGTGTTTCCGGCACTGACTGCGACGTCTCAGTCAACAGTCTGGGCGATACGCCGGTGGCCAACACGCTGGGCGATCTGACGAAGCGCGAATGCCGGTTTCCCATAACACGTATCGCGACGTTTCCTTTCGCCGTGCCGGGGCCTTTGCCCACGTTGTCTGAGACTAACCAAACGCGTTTCGATGACGTGATCCTCACCAACGTCATTGGTTTCGACGTGAAGTACTATGACGACACGAACACGAAGACGTACTCGGACCTCGTCGCGGCGCCCAATTCGAAGTCGGGCCTCGCGGCCGGTGTCTACAGCACCTGGCCCACCCACTATGAATATGTGGATGTGCCCGGTTTGACAAACGGCCCGCCTGGCCAGGCCGTCAATGGTTTCGACGACCTCAACACCGGCATCGTTGACAGCGCCGCGGAGTTGCGCACCGCGCCGCCGTATCCATACCCTCTGCGGGGCATTCAAGTGAAGATTCGCGTCTTCGAGCCCGACAGCCAGCAGGTCCGCGAAGTGACCGTTGTGCAGGACTTCTTGCCGTAATAGTTACCGCGACACGGCCGCCGCAATTAGGAAGATCACAGCCCCCAGCACGACCGCGGCCGCAATGATGGCGGCGTTCATCCACTGGTTGCCGATCTGCCGCTCGCGCTGCTCGATTTGTTCGGCCCTGTGGCGGCGATACTCGATGCTGTCTTCCAGCCGAAGGTGAAACTGGGCCTGGCAGATGGGGCACATCGCCTCTTCGCCGAGTATCTCGCGCGGCGTCTCCAGTTGATGGCCGTTGGGGCACGGAATGTGAACGACCGCTTGGGCCTGCGGATCGACGAGGAGCGATTCCGCCGGCGAAGTCTCCGCCGATTCAGAACCGCCGCGAGAAGTGGAGGCCCCCTCGACTTGCGGAAACTCCTCCGCCCATGCCGACGACTGCCGCCGGCAAGTGGAACTCGTCGGACTCCTGCGTGAACGCCGGGTCGAAGGGACTGGTTTCGGTCGGCGGGGTTGGCTCCTCGGGTGGCTGGTACGTCGGTGGTGGGGTGTATGCCGGAACGGAGGCGGCCTGCGGGGCCGGCGGTACCAGGCACCGCGAATCGCAATACGGGCACCGGCACACCTGGCCCGCCTGCGATTCGTCGCCTTGCAACAAATGGCCCCTTGGGCAATAGAATTGGAATGGCATAGAGACGCTCTTAGACCTCCATTTTCGCACAAGGCGGCAGTGACCGCAACCAAAGAGTTCATCCTGAACCCTTGCCCGCAGCCCCCCCCGGCGGATGGCCGGTTCGATATTATTCCACGGCGATTCTTGGGACAGCCCTTGGAGTTGCCGTTGCGGGCTTGCTAAGATAGCATGGACTGACTGGTCTGCGAGGTGTCGTTTCCATGGTGACTAATCGAGGGGACATGCGGTGACATTCACCGATTCAAGCGATCCAATCAATCCTATCGAGGCCCCGGCAAATGCGGCCGAGAACCCACCGGCGGCTTCTTCCCCGCCGATCGAAGAGGCGGCCATCTCGGGCGGCGCGGCCGATGATTCGGCGGCGATCGAACGCCGCCACATCCTGATCGGCTCGCAGCGCGATCCGGCCGCGTATCGAGCGCGGCTGAAACGCGACTGGACGCCGGTCGACGAGCAGCCGAAGAAGCCGCGGAAAAGCAAGGCATTGGACCGCGCCCCGAAGGGAAGCGAGGAGAAGACCGCAGAACCGTTTAGCCGCGCCCCGAAGGGAAGCGAGGAAAGAACCGCAGAACCGTTTAGCCGCGCCCCGCAGGGAAGCGAGGAGCAACATCCCTTCCCTCCGCCCAATCTCCGCGAGCAGCTTTCGCCGGAGCTTGAGGACGAACTCAGCCGGTCAATGAGCGACGCCTCGTTCGACCAACTGATGGGCGACGACGCCGTCCGGGCCGACGAGGCGGCCATCGAGCCCGACGCGCTGCTCAGCGGCCGCGTTATCGCCGTGCGCCGCGACGACGTGTTCGTCGAATTGGGCAGCCGCGAGCAGGGCATCGTGTCGCTTCGCCAGTTCGACGTTCCGCCGCAGCCGGGCGCGCTGGTGCAGGTGGTCGTGCAGCGGCTCAATCCGGAAGACGGCCTGTACGAACTGTCGTTGCCGAACAAGGCCGTGCAGGTGGACGATTGGTCCGACCTCGTCGAAGGGGCGCTGGTCGAAGTACGCGTGACGGGCCACAATATGGGCGGCCTGGAGTGCGAAGTGAACCATATCCGCGGCTTTATTCCCATCAGCCAGATTTCGCTCTACCGCGTGGAAGACCTCGCCCCCTTCGTCGACCAGCGGCTGACGTGCGTGATTGCCGAGGCCGATCCCGATCGCCGCAACCTGGTGCTCAGCCGCCGGGCTGTGCTGGAACGCGAGAAGGAACAAGCCCGGCAACAAATGCTCGAATCGCTTCGCCCCGGTCAGCTTCACGAAGGCGTGGTGCGGAAGCTCATGGCTTTTGGGGCCTTCGTGGATATCGGCGGCGTCGACGGGCTGGTTCACGTCAGCCAACTGGCCTGGGGCCGGGTGAAGCATCCCAGCGACGTGCTCAAGGAAGGGCAGAAGATTCAAGTGCGGGTCGAGAAGGTCGATCCGGCGACCGGCAAGATCAGCCTTGCCTATCGCGATCTGCTGCAAAGCCCGTGGACCGACGCCGTGCAAAAATATCCGTCGAACAGCGTCGTCAAGGGGACCGTGACCAAGTTGATGGAGTTCGGCGCGTTCGTCGAGTTGGAGCCGGGCGTCGAAGGGCTGGTGCATATCTCCGAGCTGTCGCCCAAGCGGGTGGCGCGGGCGTCCGACGTGGTTCACGAAGGCGACGCGGTGGAGGTGCTGGTGCTGTCGATCGATGCCGAGGCGCAGCGGATCAGCCTGTCGATGAAGGCGCTGGCCGCGGCGTTGGAGCCCGCCACCAAAAAGGAAGGCGACACGGCCGGCGAAGCCGCGACCGCCCAACCTTCCAAGAAGCGCAACAAGCCCAGCGGGCCGCTGCTGGGCGGCCTGACCCGCTCGACCGGCGACCGCTTCGGGCTGAAGTGGTGACTGCCGCGCGTCAATGAACCATCGGAGAGAACCTCGTTCCCACGCTCCGCGTGGGAACGTATGTGACGGACGCTCCGCGTCCATGCGGTGGGTGTCGCGCCCGGACAACCGGTGGTACACGCCACGACGCAGAGCGTCGTTTCCGGTGTGTTCCCACGCGGAGCGTGGGAACAAGGGTAACGGCGCGTCTTGGCGGGTACAAGCGGGTATAATTAACCGGAGCGAAACCCCATGCCGACAGCCACCGCATCGACCACCAAGCCGGCCCACGATTTGGCCCCCTACAAGTCGCTGGAAAACGACGCCCTGGCCGCGCGCATCCAGCGAGTGCGGGCGCAGATGGGCTCGCGGCTGCTGATCCTCGGCCATCACTATCAGCAGGACGCCGTGATCGCGCTGTCGGACCTTCGCGGCGACAGCCTCCAGTTGGCCCAATTGGCCTCCGCGCACGAGGATTGCCGTGCGATTGCCTTCTGCGGCGTCCACTTCATGGCCGAGACGGCCGACATTCTGGCGAACCGCCCGGAACGGCTGGCCCGGCGGGGCGGCCGGCGCGTCGCGGTCGTGCTGCCCGACATGGGCGCCGGCTGTTCGCTGGCCGACATGGCCGACATCGACCAGGTCGAAGACTGTTGGGAGCAACTGGGCGAGGCGATCGACGTGGCCGACGTGATGCCGATCACCTACGTCAACTCGGCGGCCAGTCTGAAGGCGTTTTGCGACCGGCACGGCGGGATCGTTTGCACTTCGTCCAACGCGCGGGCGGCCCTGCAATGGGCTTTTACGAGCCGCAGCCGCGTGCTGTTCTTCCCCGACCAACACCTGGGGCGGAACACGGCCCGGGCGATGGGCATTCCGCTGGAGCAGATGCCCGTGTGGGATCAACGCCAGGATCGGCTTGGCGGCAACGCGCCCGAGGCGGTTCGCAACAGCCGCGTGATCCTCTGGCGCGGCCATTGCAGCGTCCACCAGATGTTTCTGCCGCAGCATGTGGAACAGTTCCGCCGGCAGTATCCGGGCATCAAAATCCTCGTCCATCCCGAGTGCATGATGGAGGTGGTCGATCGGGCCGACGTGGTCGGCTCGACCGGCCGGATCATTCGGGCGGTGGAAGAAGCGCCGCCGGGCACCCAATGGGCCATCGGCACCGAATTGCACTTGGTCAATCGGCTGAAACACGAGCACCCCGAGCAGCAGATTCACTTCCTCTCGCCGGTCGTCTGCATGTGCGCGACGATGTACCGGATCGACCTGGCGCACCTCTGCTGGGCGCTGGAGAACCTGGCGGCGGGCACGCCGGTCAACGTGATCGAGGTCGATGCCGAGACGGCCCGCTGGGCCCTGGAAGCCTTGCAGCGGATGCTGGAAGTGAAGTGACAATGGCCGGGGGCTAAACGGAGATCGCCGCTAGGGTTTCTCCGTGGCTTCTGGGATGTCGCCCGGTATCGGCATGTTGATTTCTGGGGCCGGCTTATTATTCTTGATCGGCGTAGCGTTCGGCTTGGGTCCTTCTCCGAACGGTGGCGCGTCGTCCCCGCCTTCGCCCTCCTTCATCAGCGACACCTTCTTGCCGCTGGGCAGCACAACCTCCAAGACGACGAGTTCCCATTTGTCTGCCGCCAACCGCGCCGTCACGTGCGCCTTGGCGCGGCCCTTGGGGCCTTCAAGGTCCCAGCGGATGTCGGCCTCGCCGCGGTCATTTTGCTGCTCGACGCGGAAGCTGGGGGGCGGCCAGGCGACCGTGGTGATCGGCTGCCCGAGTTCCTTCCGCAGGCCCTCGTCCGCCTCGATCCTCTGCATGGACATCTTGTACACGTCCAGGTTGTACACCTGATTGAGGAACCATACGCCGATGCCCACGGGGCAGCCGCAGCAGAGGATGATCAGCGTTAGCAGCAGCGTGGGCACGAACCAAAGCCAGTTCCGCGACCACCAGCCACGCTGCTTCTCTTGCGGGGGGAACCCCTGGATGTCCCGATCGAGGGCCGCCAGATCGTTCTGGTTAAACTCACTCATGGCGAAGGCTCCAGTTTCAGGTATTCGGGGTCGATGTCGTGCCAGCCGAGGTCGGGCCCCTCGAATTGGACCAGCGCTCGGCCGTTGCAGTTGATCGTCACCACGCGAGCGGGCAGGTTGGCCCAACGCGCCAACTCCGGCCGCCGGGCATCGACCGTGACCCGCTGGCCGGCGTATTGCTGTTTCAAGTGTTCGATGTCGTCCAGTGACATGACCGGCAATGTACCACTTTCAGGGCGCAACGACAATCCCCAACTTCTTGACGCACTGGCAACGATATTGGGTCTTGGAACCCCTGCCGGCTTGCGGTCTGTCGATCTAGTTCGGGGGCCATTGTGCCGTTATATCGAGTTATGTATGCTCTGTTCTTCAGGTTCACGCTCACGCGAAAGATACGAGGACATACGAGAGGATGTTGGAGTACCTTTGCGGGCACAACGTGGACTTTATGTGGTTGGCGGAGGGGCGGATCATCGACCACACGACGATCTGCAAGTTCCACACACGGTTACCGCCGCGCCGCGGCGACGACGTTCTCGACGGTGAAGCCGAAGTGTTTCAGCAGCACGCCCACCGGGGCCGAGGCACCGAAGCCGCACATGCCGATGAATGTCCCGTTACAGCCGATGTACCGCTCCCAGCCCTGCTTCACTCCCAGTTCAACGGCCACCCGCCGGGTCACGCCGGGCGGCAGCACCGCTTCGCGGTACTCGGCCGGCTGGGCGTCGAAAAGCTCCCAGCACGGCAGGCTCACTACCCGGGCCTTCACCCCCTCGGCCGCGAGTTTCTCGTAGGCCGCCACGCACAGCGACACCTCGCTGCCCGTGCCGATCAGGATCACCTCCGGCTTACCGTCGGGCGCATCGGCCAGCACGTAGCCGCCGCGCTCGACGCCCGCCGCCGAAGCGTACTTGGCGCGGTCGAGCGTCGGCAGGTTCTGCCGCGTCAGCACCAGGGCGGCCGGCCGATTCTTCGACCGCATGACCACTTTGTACGCCTCGGCCACTTCGTTGGCGTCGGCGGGCCGGATCACCAGCAGGTTGGGGATCGCCCGCAGGGCCGCCAGGTGCTCGATCGGCTGGTGGGTGGGGCCGTCCTCGCCCACGCCGATCGAATCGTGGGTGAAGATATGGAACACGGGCAGGCCCATGATGGCGGCCAGCCGGATCGAGGGGCGCATGTAGTCGGTGAAGACGAAGAACGTCGCACCGTAGGCCCGCAGGCCGCAGAGGGTCATGCCGTTGCAGACGGCGCCCATGGCGTGTTCGCGGATGCCGAAGTGGAAGTTCCGCCCGGCGTATTGGCCCGCCTCGAAGTCGCCGACGTTATCGAACACCAGCCGCGAGTTGTTCGACGGGGCGAGGTCGGCTGAGCCGCCCAACAGCCAGGGAACGTGCTTGGCCACCTGGTTCAACACCTTGCCAGACGATACGCGGCTGGCCATTCCCTTGGCGTCGGCGGGGAACGGTTGGATGTCGGCGTCCCAGCCCTTGGGCAACTCGCCGCGCTCGATCATATCAAGCTGCCCGGCCAGATCGGGATATTTTTCTTGGTATTTGGCAAATCGGGCCGCCCAATCGGCCTGCAACTTTCGCCCCCGGGCGCCGATGCCCTGGCTGAAATGCGTCCGCACCTTGTCGGGCACGAGGAACTTCTCGTTCTCCGGCCAACCGTAGACTGCTTTGGCCAGGCGAATCTCCTCGTCGCCCAGCGGAGCGCCGTGTGCCTCGTGGCTGTTGGCCTTGTTCGGCGCGCCGAATCCAATCACGCTGCGGACGATAATCAGCGTCGGCCGGTCGTCGGTCTGTTGGAATATCCGCAGCGCCTCGCGCAGGGCGTCCAACTGGTTGACATCGTCCACCTCGACCACGTTCCAGCCATAACCGGAGAACCGAACGGCCACGTCCTCGCTGAACGTCAGCGAAGTGTTGCCCTCGATGGTGATGCTGTTGTCGTCGTAAATCCAGCAGAGGTTCGAGAGCTTCAGGTGGCCGGCCAGCGAGGCCGCCTCGCCGCCGACGCCCTCCATCAGGTCGCCGTCGCTGCACAGGGCGTAGACGTTGAAGTCGAACAGGTCGAAGCCCGGCCGGTTGTACTGCGCGGCCAGCCAGCGCGAGGCGATGGCCATGCCCACGCTGTTGCCGATGCCCTGTCCCAGCGGGCCGGTGGTGGTTTCCACGCCGCTGGTGTGCCCATGCTCGGGATGGCCGGGGCAGCGGCTGTCGAGCTGGCGGAACCGGCGGATGTCGTCCAAGGTCACGGCCAACTCGCCGGTAGGCCGGCCGTCCTTGCCCAACTGCTTCACGCCGGCCAAGTGCAGCACCGAGTACAGCAGCATCGAGGCGTGCCCGCAGGACAGCACGAAGCGGTCGCGGTTGGGCCAGGCCGGCTGGTCCGGGTCGTAGCGGAGGACCTCGTTGTATAGCGTGTAGGCCACGGGCGCCAGCGCCATGGGCGTGCCCGGATGCCCGCTGTTGGCCGCCTGCACGGCGTCCATCGACAGGGTGCGAATCGTGTTGATTGCCAGTTGCTCGATTGATTTTTCGGCCATGATGCCGGTCAGCCTTCCTTTCCGTGGCGGATGATCCGCCCTTCAGCCATGTAGATCACGTCTTCGGCGATGTTGGTGGCGCAGTCGGCGATCCGCTCCAGGTTGCGGGAAACGGCCAGCAACCTCAGCAGCGCCCGGACCTCGTGCGGCTGGCGTTGCATCCGCTCCTCGACGGCGACGCGAATCTGCCGCTTGATTGCGTCGACTTCGTCGTCGCGGGCGCACACCCTGGCCGCGAGCGCCGCGTCGGTATTGACCATGGCGTCCAGGCTGTCGCGGAGCATGGCCTGGGTCTTTTCCCACATGCCGGCGATGTCGAAGGGGATGTCCATGGGCGGCTCGCCGGCGAACGAGGCCGCCTTCCGCGCGATGTTCACCGCCAGGTCGCCGATCCGCTCCAGATCGTTGTTGATTTTCAGCGCGGCGATGATAAACCGCAGGTCGACGGCCACCGGCTGGTGCAGGGCCAGCGTTTTCAGACATTCCTCCTCGACCTCGACCTCGCGGTGGTCGATGTCGGCGTCGCGTTCTTCCACGGCCAGGGCGGCCTCGACGTCGCGGTCCAGCAGGGCGCGGACCGCCATCTGCACCTGGTCCTCGACGATCGCACAGAGCGACAGGAGGTTCTTTTTCAGCCGTTCGATTTCCCGCTGTAAATGGACCGACATAGTGGCTCCTCGCGCATACTGCGACCGGTCAATTACCGCCCCCCCGCCATGTTAACCGGCGGCGAAAGAATTGGCAAGGGAGTTGCCCGGCGGCTAACGGAATGGTAACATAAGGACATTCGCCTCCATCCTTCCACCGCAAGGAGCCCGCCATGAGCAGCACGTTCAGCCGTTTCACAATGGAGTATCATCCCTGCACGCGCCGCATTATGCTCGGCCGCGTGGCCGGCGCGGCCGCCCTGGGCGCCGCCTGGCCGCTGGCCGGTCTGGCCCGGGCGGCCGAACTCAAGGGGCGAATCAAGCAGTCGGTCTGCCTCTGGTGCTACGGCGGCTACCTGAACAAGGCGAAGATGAACCTCGACCAGTTCGCCGCCGCCTGCGCCAAGCTGGGCCTGAAGTCGATCGAGTTGACCAACCCCGACCAGTGGCCGACGCTCAAGAAGCACGGCCTGATCTGTGCGATGTCGAACAGCCACGGCATCGGCAAGGGGCTCAACCGCGCGGCGAACCACGACGAGTGCCTGGCCCAAATCCGCAAGGGCATCGACCAAACCTCCGAAGCCGGTTTCCCCAACGTCATCTGCTTTTCCGGCAACCGCCAGGGGATGGACGACCAGGAGGGGCTGAAGAACTGCGTGGCCGCCCTGAAAAAGATCGCCGGCTACGCCGAGCAGAAGAACGTAACCGTCTGCATGGAGCTGCTCAACTCGATCAACCACAAGGATTACATGGCCGACTCGACCAAGTGGTGCGTCGAGTTGGTCCGCCAGGTCGGCTCGCCGCGGGTCAAGGTGCTGTACGATATCTATCACGCCGGCATGATGAAAGAAGACCCGCTGGCCGACATCCAGAAGCACGCCGATTGCTGGGGCCACTACCACACCGGCGGCCTGCCGGGCCGCAACGAGATCGACGACACGCAGACGCTCGATTACGCCAAGCTGATGCGGGCGATCGTCGATAGCGGCTACCGGGGCTACGTGGGCCAGGAGTTTTGCCCCAAGCGGCCCGACGCCCTGAAGAGCCTCGAACAGGCGGTGGCGATCTGCGACGTGTGACGGCCGCATCCCAACGCACGCAAGACATCGGCTACGATGGCGGGCAGCATCCTCCGGAGTTCTTGATCTCTGCCGCCCGCGTCTGGTCTGCCTGAATCTGCGGGACTTCCGAGAAACAATCGCCCAAGCACGAAAGCAGCTTTTTGTGGAAGGCCGTTTGGGCAGACGCAAGGGAGTAGTAGCTCCAGAGCCCCGCCTTGCGAACCGTTACCAGTTCAGCTTTCCGCAGATAGGCCAAGTGGCGTGAAATCCGCGGCTGCGGCGCCTGCAGGACTTCAACGATGTCTCCCACGCAGAATTCCTTATTGCGCAGGAGAGAGAGAATTCGCAACCGGGTGCGGTCGGAGAACGCACGGAACATCAAGTCAACGCCGCCATGCACGTTGGTCTGCGGCATGTTACTCTCCGATTGAACTTGGGTTGGACAGTCAAGCTGCATCGCGGGCCTCTTCTGCAAGCCTCTCGGAGACATCGGCGAGCTTCTCCGAGACAATGGTCCCACAACTTAGCTTCAATAGTCTCTTCGCGCGTTTGGCAGCGCGGGGGTCGTGCGTCACCATTACGATGGTTCGGCCTTCCTCGTTGAACTCCTCCAAAAACCCGATGATCTGCTGGCTGGTCTCGGGGTCCAGGTTGCCGGTCGGTTCGTCGGCCAGAATCACGGCGGGATCGTTGGCGAGCATCCGGGCCAAGGCGACCCGCTGCTGCTGACCGACGCTCAACTCGCACGGTTTGTGGTGAAGCCGGTCGCACAAACCGACTCGTTCCAAGAGAGCGACAGCCCGCTGTTCCTGGGCGCCCTCGTCCATCTTGGCGAGAAACATGGGAATCTGGACGTTTTCCAACGCCGAAAGATAGGGCACCAGATTAAATGTTTGGAACACGAAGCCGACTTTCTCTCGTCGCAACCGCGCACGCTCACTTGGGTTCATATCATACACCGATTGATCCTCCAGGAGAACCCGGCCCTGGGAGGGCGAGAGCATCCCGCCCAACATCAACAGCAGGGTGCTTTTTCCACTGCCGCTGGGGCCGACCACCGAAACAAAGTCGCCTCGCGGGATTTCGACCGTGGCGTGATCGAGAGCCGTGACCGTTTGGCCGCGATGCCGATAGGTCTTGCTGACGTTTTCCATCTTCAACATGGATCAGACCTCCTGGAATGTGGCACACGGGTCAAGCCGGGCGGCACGCCGGGCGGGAAAGTAACTCGCGGCAAGTGTGAGGCCGATAGAAATGCCAATAGCTGCAATCGACAACTCCCACATCGGCCACACCCGTATGCCGGCCAACTGTGGGCCTAGCACGAAGGCGAAAATCGAACCGAGCACGTAGCCGCCGACTCCACCCGCGCCGCCGAGCAGCAGGGCTTTCAGCAGAAACACCTCCAAGACCAGCCGCGAGTCGGCCCCCAGCGCCATCAGCGTTCCGATTTCCCGCCGCCGCTCGAACACGTTCGCATACATGTAGTTGGCAATGCTCGCTCCGCCCACGAAAATGATAATCACCAGGAACATCAGCGACAGATTTGACATCATTCGATTGATCTTGATCTGCGATTGGGCGATTTGCGCGACGGTGACGACCTTGGCGTCGGGCAGCAAACGATTCAGTTTGTCCACCAATCCGGCGGAAATCTCCTGGCAGCATCCGATGATTTCGATGGCGTTGACGACCGGCCCCTTTCCGGCCAGCTCCTGAACCGTGTGCAGGTGGGCGAAAATGCGGGAATCGTCCACCGTGCCGGTTTGCGGCAGTACGGCCGTGACAGTGAACTTCTTCCCGAGTAGTTCGAGCGAATCGGCGTCCTTCAGGCCGAGTTTTGCGGCCACGTCGGCCCCCACGAGGACTTCGTTGTCTTCAAGCGTCTCGATGACTTTCTTGCGGGAAAGCGTTTTCTTGTCGTCCGATCCCATCATGCCGACCGAGGCCCCGCAACCTACGGGACGCGAGAAAACTCCCGCCCCTTGCCAACTGGCCTTCGCCTGGAACTCGTTTTTCGGCAAGATGCCCGTGAGCGTGAAAGTTTTGCCCTGTAGCTGAACGGGCAAGGACAACTTGGGCGAGACGTTGTCGAGTCCCGCGAGGTCCGACATGGCCATTTGCGTGACGTACTCCTCGGGAATCGTCTCGCCCTGCATGTCGGCGCTGTAGTAGTCCTGCAAGGTGGCCGACTTGGGAAGCACCAGGACATTGGCCCCCAACGAGTCCATCTCCTGCGCCACGGCTCCCTCGGAGTAGTGGGTGATGTTCTTGATCGAAACGATCACCGTGATTCCCAGCAGGATCGCCAGAAAACTGGTGAACAACTGGCTCTTCCGCTCGAAGATTTCACGCA
>Ga0315287_10004778_pt1 | contig 13261 bp, 14 predicted proteins | sample YL17G11_0_MG_FD_205037 | JGI IMG/M metagenome (GOLD analysis project Ga0315287, IMG submission 205037) | Sediment microbial communities from Yellowstone Lake, YNP, Wyoming, USA - YL17G11_0 | ecosystem: Environmental > Aquatic > Freshwater > Lake > Sediment | place: USA: Wyoming | collected... | reverse complement strand
AGAATCGGTCGTCCTCGCGGTGGCGCGCTCGAAAGACCGGCTCGACGCCTTGGCCGTAGAGCTCGGCGGCCCGACACGGGTTGCGACCTTCGTCGCCGACGTCGCCGACGGCCCCGCGATGGAAGCGCTGGCCAAGACGATCCACGAAACGCACGGCGTGCCCGACGTCGTGATCGCCAATGCCGGGATCGGCATGGACGCCCGCTTCGATTCGACCAGCGACGACGACCTGAGGAAGGTGTTCGAGGTCAACGTCTTCGGGGTCGTCCGGACGATCCGCCCGTTTCTCCCCGGGATGGTCGCCCGGGGGTCGGGCCGCATCCTGATCGTCTCGTCCGTCGTCGGGAAGCGGGGCATCCCGAACTACGCCGCGTACTCGGGGAGCAAGTTCGCGCTTCACGGGATGGCCGACGCGCTCCGCCCCGAGCTTTATGGGACCGGCGTCACCGTGGGTATCGTCTGCCCTTCGTCGACGACGACCGAATTCGCGGAGCGGAAACTACGCTCCGGCCCGCCTCAGAAGGATGTGCGGGTGCAGAAACACTCGGCGGAGTCGGTAGCAGCCGCTCTTGTCCGCATGGCGCGTTCGACGCGACGCGAGCTGATCCTCTCGCCCGAGGGGAAGCTGATGAACGTGGTGAACCGGCTCGCGCCGGGGATCCTGGACCGGATCCTCGCCAAGGCTCTGGTCAGGAAGGCGTGAGCCCCAAGCGGTAGAACGCCGCGATCACCAGCGAGTGGGTGATTGCCCCGTCGCGGATCAGGCGCGGCACCTCGGCGAGCGGAAACGAGACGATCTCGAACGCCTCGTCACCGTCGGGCTTGGGGTCGCCAGCGCGCACGACGTTTCTCGCGAGGAACGTGTGGCAGCGGTTCGACTGGATGGCCGGATTGGGGTGCACCCATCCCAGCTCGACCAGGTCGGAGGTTTCGTACCCCGTTTCCTCGCGCAGCTCGCGAAGTGCTGCGGCCCGCGGCTGCTCTCCCGAGTCGCACATGCCGCCGGGGATTTCGAGGGTGAGGGCGTTGGTTCCGAAGCGGAACTGGCGCACGAAGACCACCTTCCGGTCTTCCGTCAGGGGCACCACGTTGATCCAGTCGGGGGCTTCGATGACGTAGAAGGAGAGCGGGTCGCGTCCATCGGGGGGCGCAAAGCGGACGCTGTCGAGGTCGAAGACGCGGCAGTTCTGGAGCCTCTGGGCCCCGAGGCGGCGCCAGGGCTTGACGGTTCCCGGTTCGCCGGATCCGCTCACTCGGCCTTCTTGCCCTCGTCCTTGCCCGCCAGTTTCTTGGCGCGCACGTCGATCAAGCGACGGCGGCGCTGAACGCGGCGGATGGTCTTTTTGGCCTTGCGGACCTTGACCGGGTCCATCGACGCGGCCTTCTCGGTGAGCTTCTTCTTGAGGGCTGCGGTTTTCTGCTTCAATTGCTCGGCGCTCTTGTGAGGCATCGTGAAGTCCCCTTCTCTTCTTTGGAAACGGCGGCAGATGCTAGCACGCGGGCCTGTTAGACTTCCCGTCATGCCGCCATATGAACATCACGTCTTCGTCTGCGAGAACCTGCGGGACCCGGCCAACGAGCGCGGGTGTTGCGCGGCCAAGGGCGCCGAGGAGATCCGCTCCCGTCTGAGGATCCTCTCCAAGGACGCGGGCCTCAAAGGGCGCGTTCGGATCAACACCGCGGGCTGCCTCGACCAGTGCGCCCACGGGGTCGCGATCGTCGTCTACCCCGAGGCGATCTGGTACGGCGCGGTCACGGTGGCCGACGTCGATGAAATCTTCAACAGCCATGTGCTCGGGGGGAAGCCGGTCGAGCGGCTTCGCATCCCGCACATGCGCTGATCCCGGAAGAATCCTCTTGATCCTGGACGGTCGGCGTTTCTTGATCGTCGGGCACCGCGGCGCGGCGGCGCGCGCGCCGGAGAACACGGCGGCAGGACTCGCGGCGGGACTCGACGCGGGCGCGGATCAGATCGAGGTCGATGCGGGATTGACGCGCGACGGCCGTGTCGTGCTCCTCCACGACACGAGGCTCGACCGCACGACCAGCGGCCGCGGACCCCTCCGCGAGAAGGATTTCGGCCAAGTCGCTCGCCTCGACGCGGGATCGTGGTTCGCTCCACGATTCGCGGGCGAGCCGCCGATCGAGCTCGACGACGCCCTGGCGATCGTTCGACCGCGCGTTCCGCTCATCGTCGAGGTCAAGCCGACCGGGCGCGAGCGCCCGCGCGGGATCGATCCCGACGACCGCGCCACGGTCGAAGCGGTTCTGGCCGCCTTCATGCGCACCGGCGGCGTTCGCGGCGTGACGATGTCCTCCGCAGCCTGGACTTTGCTGCTCGAAGCGACCCGCAGCGTCCGCGGCCTCGACTGCGCGTTGACGGTCGGTTCGACCGAAACGAGGGACCCGATCGCCTGGGCGCAGCGCATCGGCGCGACCGCGCTCCATCCGAACCGCAGGCTGTGCACTCCCACGTTCGTCGCGCGCGCGAGGGGCCTGGGCCTCCTCGTGATCGCCTATACCGTGAACCGCGCGTCGGAGCTTCTCCCCCTCCTCGAAGCGGGAGTCGACGGCGTGTTCACCGACGACCCGGCGGCGATGCGGCGCCTGTTGTCGCGGCGGACCCCGTCAAAGGCGGCGGGCGGCACGCTGTCCCTGGGCATCGACCAGGGGAGCGGCGGGACGCGCGCGGTCCTGATCGACGCCTCCGGCGCGATCGTGGCGGCGCATGCCACGCGCCTGGCGAGCCGGCGGGACAAGCACGGCGCGATCGTGCAGGACGCCGAGGCGATCGCGGCGTCGGTGGCGCGTGCCGCGGGGCCTCTGGTTCGGGAGGCCGCAAGACGCGTCACGACGGCCGGGCTCGCCGTGCAGCGATCGTCCCTCGTGGTCTGGCGCGCCGTCGACGCACACGCCGTGACCCCGGTGATCTCGTGGCGCTCCGGGGCGCCGGAGGCGTTGCTGGCGTCGCTCGCTCCGCACGAGGCTGAGATCCATCGCTCGACGGGGCTGACCGCGCGTTATCCCTACGGCGCGATCCGCCTTGCCGCCTTGTGCGCCGAATCCCCCGAGATCGCGGGTGGGCTTCGGGAAGGGCGTCTGCTCGCGGGGCCTCTGGGGGCGTTTCTGGTCGCGCGCCTTTCGGAGGGGAGCAAACCAGCCTGCGATCCGTCGCTCGCCCAGCGCACACTCGCCTACGACGTCATTCACGGGGGCTTCACCGACGAGCTCGCGCGCCGGCACGGGCTCGAGGCCGCCTTCTGGCCCGGCGTGTCGCCCTCGGTGGGAGACCGAGGCCGCCTGCGCCTCGGGCGTTCCCACGTTCCCCTCCGCGCGCTGCTGGGTGACGTCGGCGCAGCGACTCGCGCAATTCTGGGCGACGTCGCGGAGGCCGACGATGGGGCGCTCGTTTTGGGAACCGGCGGATTCGTCGTGGTGGCCACGGGGAGAACCCCGAGATACGTCGACGGCTTGCTGACGACCCTGCTCTACGAAGACCTCGACGGCCCGATTTACGCCGTCGAGGGAACCGTGCACGGGTTGGCCGCTTCGATCGTCGAGGCCGGCCGTCGAGGCGGCTGGGACGAGCTCGCGCCGGAACGGATCGCCGCTCGCTCGGGCACGGCCGCGCGCTCGCCGCGCGTCGACGCCGCGATCGAGGGAACCGGCACCCCCGACTGGGAGCTACGCCACCGCTTCGATGTGGAGGCCGGCGACTTTTCGCCCGAGGAAATCGTCCGCGGGACGATCGACGACCTCGCTGCGCGCTTTTCACGCATCGCGGAGCTCCTTCGCGCCTCGAACATCTGCCCGGTGCGTTTCGTCGCGACCGGCGGGCTCGCCTCGTCGCCTCACCTCACCTCGAGAATCGGCGAGGGCCTGGCCGCCACGATCGTCGTCGACCCGCAACCTCACCGGACCGCGGTCGGGGCGGCGCTTCTCGCCCGCGATGGCCGCTAGCGCGATCGACCCCGCCAAGGTGCGCCGCCTGCGCGCACCGCTTCTTCGCTGGTACCGCGCTGCCAAACGCGATCTCCCGTGGCGCCGCACCACCGACCCCTACGCGATCTGGGTGTCGGAGGTGATGCTGCAGCAGACGACCGTCGCCGCCGTGATCCCCTACTGGGAACGGTTCCTCGAGCGTTTCCCGAACACCGCCTCGTTGGCGGCCGGCCGCGAGGAGGACGTGCTTGCGCTGTGGAGCGGCCTCGGCTACTACCGCCGCGCACAGGCGCTGCGGCGGGGCGCGATCGCGGTGATGGAGCACCACGGCGGCCGCGTGCCGGAGGAGGCCGACGCCCTCCTTGGACTTCCCGGAATCGGGCGCTACACCGCGGGGGCGATCGCGAGTCTCGCCTTCGGCCGGGAGACCCCCGTCGTCGACGGCAACGTCAAGCGGGTTTTCTCCCGCCTGTTCGCGATGCGCGGAAGAGAAAACGCGGCATCGGAGCGGACGCACTGGTCGATCGCGGAGACGCTCGTCCGCGGCGCGACACCCGGGGACCTCAATCAGGCCCTGATGGAGCTCGGCGCGACGGTCTGCACGCCACGTGCGCCGCGCTGCGACAACTGCCCGGTTAAAACGTGGTGCGGCGCGTTGGCGCTCGGGCGCCCCACGGCTTTCCCGGTGCGGAAGCAGTCCGGGCCGACGCACGTCGTCCCCGTCGCGATGGCGTGGATCGAGAGACGGGACCGCGTCCTTTTGGAACGGTGCCACCCAGACGGCCCGCTTCGCGGCGCGTGGGATCTTCCAGCTACCGTCGTCGCCCCCGGCGAGACGCCGGGTCGTGCGATTGCCCGAGCGTCCTCGGTGCGCCACGGACTGCGCCTGCGAGCAGGCCAGATGCTCTTGCGAGCAAGACACTCGATTCTCGCGAGTCGTCTCGTCATCGACGTCCTCGAAGCGACCGAACTGTCGGCGTGCCCGAAACGCGCAGCGCTCCGCTGGGTCGCGGTTAGCCGCTTGGGCGAGGTCGCAATCTCGGGGGCCACGAAGAAGATCGCGAGCGCCGTTGCGGCTCAGAAGCGATCCCACGATCGCCGTTCGCCCAAATCGTCCGCGTCGTCGGGATCCAAAGGACGCGCGAAGGCGTAGGACTTACCCTCCATCAAAGGGACCGCGCCGAAGGCGACGTCGAAACCGCCCCAGTAGGAAAGGAACGCGGTGGCGACGACACCGACCGGGCCGCGCTCACCGACCGAAGCCAACGCGACGAGCGCAATTGCCGCGACGATCCCGGGAGGGTAGAGCGCCACGCGGAGCGCCAGGGCGTGCGTGCGCCCCACGCCGGAGCGCGCCCAATCCCGCGCCCCGGCTCCCATCGTCATCCCCAGCGCGATCCCGGCGCATAGTGCCCACCACTCGAGCCATCGCAGGCGCTCGGATTCGAGGCCGCCGAGGTTTCGCCACGGCGCAGCGACCGCCCACAACACGCCGCACCAGACGGCAAGCCAGGCGGCACCTGCGAGGCGGCGCAGCGCGAGACGCGATCGGATGTTTCGGAAGTTCACCGGTTGCTCCCATCGAGGAGCGAGGGACCGGGATCAGCCTGTCACACGGCGCGTGAGTCTTGAAGCTCTACGTCCACCGATGCGGTTGCCTCAACGCAACTGTCAGGCCTGAAGCCGGGGAGCCGGTGAACCGCGCAGAAGCCCCTCGGCACTGAGGTCTTCGTCGGCGTCGGGCCAGTGGATGCCGTGGCCGGCCGCGCTGACGGGCCACAGTGGGACTGTGATCGTTTGGCCGTCCATCAAGTCCACGGCCAAGGCGTCGTCGCCACACCGAACGCCCTTGACCCGTTCATCAGCCTTGAGAACGAGGGTACCCATGCCATGCGTCCAGGAATGCCGCCCTATGTTGCACGACCAAAAATCGGATTTGTCGAAGTTCGCGAGAATTGAGCCCGAAGCTTGCCGCACCAATACAATGCGGTCGTGAGCGACGCGCGGACCGTGTGGATCGAAGGACCGGTGGGCAAACTCGAGGCCGCGTTGCGCGCCGCAACGTCGCCGCGGGGCGCCGTGGTCCTCGCCCATCCCCACCCGCTCTACGGCGGCACGCTCCACAATCCGGTCATCTTCCACGCGGACCGGGAACTGAACCGCGCGGGACTGACGACGCTCCGGTTCAACTTCCGAGGGGTCGAGGGAAGCGACGGCTTTCATGACGACGGCCGGGGCGAGATCGGCGACGTCGCGGCGGTGGCCGGCTGGGCCGCCACGCTCGCGCCAGCGGTGCCTTTGATTCTCGTCGGCTACTCGTTTGGTTCACGCTGCTCGATCGCCCATGCGACCGCGGATCGGACCGTCGCCGGGGTTGTCGCGATCGGGCTGCCGGTGCGGATCTGGGCGTTCGAGGATCTGCCCTCGCTCGGCCGGCCGCTCTCGGTCGTCCAGGGAACGAAGGACGAGTTCGGGTCGATCGAGGAGGTCAAAGCGGTCATCGAGCGTGCCGTTCCCGCGGGAAGGCTCTACGAGGTCGACGGGGCATCGCATCTCTTCCCGGGTCGAACCAAAGAGGCGGCGTCGCGCGTGGTCGAGGCGGTCGAAGACATTCTTCAGGACTTGGGCGGAAGCGCCTCGTAGACGACCTTCGCGCGCGCCAAGCCGTCGAGCACGTTGTCGCAGATGTTCTCGCGGCCGACGACCTCGGCGAATCCCGCCTGGTCCATCAACTTCCGCGGTTGCTCGCGAGCCCCGCAAAACAGCAGCGTTCGCCCCGAGGCTTGCAGCACCTCCGCCAGGTCCTGAAACGCCAGGAGCCCCGTGGCGTCGATCACCGTCATGTTCCTCAGGCGCACGATGACGATCGGCGGCAGCTCGTCGATTCCGTCCGTGATCTCGTCGATCTTGTCGGTGGCCCCGAACAGGAACGGGCCGTGGACTCTGAAGATCGCGACGTAGTCGGGGATCTCCTTGTGTTGGAGCGTGTGGACGTAGCCGTCCCTGACGTAATCCGTGGTCACCTTGGCGACCGTCGTGGTCGCGGTCACGCTGCGGATGAACAACAGGGCCGCGAGGATCATCCCCGCCTCGACCGCAACACTCAGGTCCGCGAACACCGTGAGCGAGAAGGTGATCGCCCAGACGGCGATCTCAGGCCTCGTCAGGCGGAGCAGCTCCGAGATCTGCTTCCACTCCCCCATCCCGTAGGCGGTCATCATCAGGATGCCCGCGAGGATCGGCATCGGGATGAAGCCCGCAAGCGGCGCCGCGAACAGCACGATCAGGAGGAGCGTCGCGGCGTGGATCATCCCCGACACCGGCGTTTTCGCCCCGGTGCGGATGTTCGTCGCGGTGCGCGCGATCGCGCCGGTCGCCGGAAGACCGCCGAACATCGGCGAGGCCACGTTGGCGATGCCTTGAGCGATCAACTCCACGTTCGGGTTGTGCCGGTCCCCGCTCATCCGGTCGGCGACGACGGCCGACATCAGCGACTCGATGGCCCCGAGCATCGTGATCGTCAAAACCGAAGAGAGCAGGCCGGGCACCAGGTCCAGCCGCAAGGCGGGGATCTGGAAATGCGGCAGCCCCGCGGGGATGCCGCCGAACCGCGTGGCGACGGTTTCGACGGACAGGTGCAGGGCCCAAGCGGCTGCCGTCCCGACGACGAGCACCAGCACGCTCCCCGAGATGCGGGGCGCGTACTTGCGCGTCAGGGCGATCGTGACGACCGCGGCCGAGGCCATGACGAGGGCGATGACGTTGACCGTGTCGAGATGGGCGCCAAGCGCCCGCATCCGGCCGACGAAATCGCCGGGAACTTGGTCCACGCGAAGTCCGAGGAAGTCCTTGATCTGGGTCGAGGCGATCAGGACGGCGATGCCGTTGGTGAAGCCGACGACCACCGGCCGCGGGATGAACTTCACCGCGGTGCCTAAGCCCGTCGCGCCCAGGACGACCAGGAGGACGCCCGCCATCATCGTGCACATGAAGAGGCCGTCGACGCCGTGCTTGGCGACGATCCCGGCGATCACGACGACGAACGCGCCGGTGGGCCCGCCGATCTGACAGCGCGAGCCGCCCAGAGCCGAGATCAGGAAGCCGGTGATGATGGCGCAGTAGATTCCCGATTGCGGGGGAAGTCCCGAGGCGATCGAAAACGCCATCGCCAGAGGAAGCGCGACGAGCCCGACGGTGATTCCCGAGAGCAGGTCGTAGCCGAACGTGGACCGGTTGTACGTCCTTAAAGCCTGGACCGATTTGGGGAGCCAGGCGGACAGATCAGCCAAGCAGCACCAGCTCCCGCTGAACGGCTCCCAACACTTCGGCTTTCCCCGCGTTCGTGACGAAAACGTCGACCTCGGTGCGCACCGCCATCGACCCCGCGAGGTAGATCCCCGGCTCGACCGAGAAGCACGTTCCGGGGACGATCAGGCGCTCGTCTTTGGTTTCGAGGTTGTCGATGTTGGCGCCGTTTCCGTGGACCGACGTGCCGATCGAGTGCCCGGTGCGGTGCAAGAAGTAGTCGCCGTAGCCGGCGTCCTTGACGATCTTGCGGCAGGCGTCGTCCACTTCGTAGCCGTGCACCGGGGTTCCCGCGTCGAGCTTTCGCGATACGAAAGCGACGGCGGCATCTCGCGCCTCGGTGACCACGCGGAAGATCTCGACGTATTTGGCCGGAGGCTTTGAGCCCGCAAAGGCGCACCAGGTGATGTCGTAGTAGATCCCGACCGGGTCGATCCGCCGGGCCCACAGGTCAAGGAGGATCGTGTCCCCCGGCTTCAAGGTGTAGGCGATCTCTTGCGTCGGCTCGAAGTGGGGATCGGCGGGATGGTCGTTGAAGCCGACGATCGGGCTTTCGCCTTCGCAGGTCAGCCCTTCTTCTTCGAAGCGCCGGACGATCTGCTCCTTGAGCTCGTACTCGGTCACGCGCGCGCTGGAAGCAAGTGCCTTCGCCATCGCGGCGAACGCTTCGTCCTTGACCTTCTGCACGCGCTCGCAAGCCCAGGCGTGGCTTTTCATCCCCTCGTCGCCGAAGGTCGCCTCGAACTGCTGCACCAGATCGGCGCTGGTGTGAACGGCCGGGCCGAACGACCGGATCAGCTCGATGGTGCCGGCGTCCACCAGCCCGATGTATGGAATATTGTTTTCGGGCGAGTACTGCATGGCGATCTTCTTGGCGCCGCCCACCATCGCCTTCAACTTCTGATGGAGCTCGGTCCACGCGAGGTAGTGTTCCTGTCGTCCCGGGAGCGCATCGAGCATCCTCGGCTCGACGCGGTGCGCGAGCTTCACCGGCTCGCCCTGGGCCGGGAGCCAGTAGAACCAGCGCCGGGAGGCCATCTGCCTCTCCTTCAGGCCGAGGATCCGGTAGGCCATGGGGTCGCGGCGGTGGTGATCGCAAAAGAGCCAACCGTCCAACCCCTGCTTGCGCAAAGCGGTCTGGATCGCGGTGAGGTCCATCACTTCGCCCCTTCGAGTTTCGAGTTGCGCCCCACGACGTCGGCCAGCGTCGTCTGATCCAGGATGGCGGCCGCGGCGTCGCGCACGCCGATGAGGACCGAATAGAAGCCGGCCTGGCGCGGATCGCTCTTCATCAGCTCCTTGAGCTCCGCGGCGCTTCCCAGCGGAGCGAGCGGGCCGTCCAAAACGCGCATCACCTGGCCGAGCATGATTTCTTTCGGCTCGCGGGCCAGCTCGTACCCGCCGTCGATCCCGCGGCGTGAGCGCACGATCCCGGCGTGCTTGAGCTCCAGGAGGATCCCTTCGAGGAACTTCCCGGGGATCGATTCCTTCCGCGCGATCTCGCGGATCTGAACGACGCCGGAGCCGTAGGTCTCGGCGAGATGGCACAACGCCCGCATCCCGTACTGCCCGCGCTTGCTCACTTTCATGCCGCCGCCTTCGTCGCTTCCGCGAAAAAGTTCTCGACGACGTCGAGAAACTCCTGAGGTGTCGTCGGCTCGCTGATCCGGGTGCGCAGCCGTCTCCCGTCGGTGAGCCCGTGGGTGTACCAGCCGGTGAACGTCCGCAGCTTGTGCATCGCGAACACCGGAGACTCCTGGGTCGTGACCATGTCGAAGTGGACCCGGATCAGCTCGTGCCGGTCGGCGACCGTCGGCTCGTAGGGGATCCGGCCGGCCAGAAGGTCCGCCGTCTGGCGGTAGATCCACGGGTTCTTCATCGACGCGCGGCCGATCATCACGCCGTCGCAACCCGTCTCCCGCAGCATGCGCACGGCGTCGTCGGCCACGACGACGTCGCCGTTCCCGACGACCGGAATGGAAAGCGCCTGCTTGAGGCGCGTAATCTCGCTCCAGTCGGCCTGCCCCTTGAACATCTGTTTCGCGGTGCGTGCGTGCATCGCGACCACGTCGACACCCTCGCCCTCGCAGATCCGGCCGAGCTCCGTGTAGTTCCTTCGATCGTCGTTGAGGCCGAGCCGGAACTTCACCGAAAGGGGGATCGTGATCGCGCGGCGTACTTGGCGCACGATGTCTTTGGCCAGGTCGAGGTCGCCCATCAAGGCGCATCCTGAGCAGCCCTGCAAGATCTTGTTCGCCGGGCAACCCATGTTGATGTCGCAAATGTCCGCGCCGATCTCTTCGACGACCCGGGCCGCTTCGGCCATATGAACCGGATCGCGGCCGTAGATCTGAATCGAGATCGGCCGTTCCTCCTCGGCGTACGTCATCAACGACCGAGCGCGCTTGTTGTTGCGGACCAACGCCTCCGACGAGATGAACTCCATCGTGACGAGGCCTACGCCCCCGATCCGGCGAAGGACCAGGCGAAACTGGCGGTCGGTGATGCCGGCCATCGGCGCCAAGACGAGCGGCGGGTCGACGCTGATTCCGCCGTACGAGAGCACGCTCACCGCCCCGTGAACCGCGGGGGACGCTTTTCGGCGAATGCCGCCAAGGCCTCCAACCGATCCGAAGTGCCGAGCACGCCCTCGTAGCACTGCCACTCGAACGCCAGGGCTTCGTCCATCGACAGGTCGAATCCGCCCTCGATCGATTGTTTCGCGAGGCGCACCGCGACGGGACCGTTTCCGGCAATCGTCGCCGCCATCTTCAGGGCCGCGTCGTCCAGACCGGCGCCGGGCACGACGGCACAGGCGACGCCGTCGCGCAGCGCGTCAGCGGCCGTGAACAGTTCGGCCGTGAAAATCCACCTCTTCGCGACCGCCATGCCAGCGATCCGAGGAAGGCGGCAGGTGCCGCCGGCGCCGGGGAGGATCGCCAGCGCGGTTTCGCGCAGGCCGATGCGCGCGTCGTCCGCGAGAATCCGAAGGTCGCAGGCCAAGGCCAGCTCGCACCCCCCGCCCGCAGCGGTGCCGCGCACCGCGGCGATCGTGGGGAATGGCAACGCAGCGGCAGCGTGGCAGACCGCGGCCAACTGCGGGACGAACGCGCGCACCTCGGCTTCGGTCATCTCGCGGCGTTCCTTGAGATCCGCTCCCGCGCAGAAGTGGCTCCCCCCGGAGCGCACGACGAGGCAGCGCGCCTCGCGGTCCTCGCGCAATTCGACGAAGGCCGTCCCCAAGGCGTCGACCAACTCTCTCCCGAGGGCGTTGACCGGAGGCTTGTCCATCGTAAGCACGCGCACGCCGTCGTCGCGCGACTCCAGACGGACAGAGGGCGAGCTCACAGCTCGCCACCCGATTTCTTGGCGCCGGCGACCCCGACGTTCTTAAGCTCGTAGTCGTCGGGCACGTCGATCAGCATCCGCAGCAACGCCATGCCGTGGGTTTTCCCTTGGGCGTCGGTCTTGAGGGAGGCGCTCCCACCACCACCCAACGAGTCGTGCAGGATGAAATTGAGCCCGCGCAGATTGGGAAGGTCGTACCGGTCGACGCGACCTTTGACGATCTCGCCGAAGTGCGCCTTGATGCGTTCGGGCGTAAGCCACGCCTTCAGGATCTCGTAGCCGCGGTCGTCGTAGGCGAGGATGCCTACATTGGACCCATCCCCTTTGTCGCCGGAACGGGCGTGGGCCATCGCGTAGAGCGGGACGCGCTTCACGGGACCTCCTCGACGACGACGTGCGGGGTGACGAGCTGCTTCGGAATCAACGCCGGCCAGTAACCCAGAACCTCCGTCGCCTTCGGCCGGCCCCCGGCGAACCCGGTGACGCCGGGGGGACCGGTCGTGACCAAGGGGGCGAGTTCTTTTCCGAAACGGTCGACCTTGCCCTTGGACCGGTCCTTGACGCCGACGCGCAAGACGATCTCGCCCGGGGTCGCGTGGCCCCTCGTCAGCGGACCGTGACAGGCGTCCACGCCGACGAACTCGGTGAGCGTCTGCTCGAACGTCACGCCGGAACGTTCGAGTCGTCCCCAGATCGCCTCGGCGCAGATCCGCGCCTTGGCTTCCGCGTCGGGACCGGACACCGTCAGCTGGCCCACCGCCTTGTAGCCTTCGAGGTAGGAAATCGAGACCTTGTAGGTGTCGGTCGCCGGGCCGCCCTTGATCCCGCTGACGCGGACGCGGTCTTTCCCTTCCGATTCGAGGCGGATCGAAGTGAAATCGGCGACGCAATCGGGCGTGAGGTAGCGGGTCGGATCGCCCATCTCGTAGACCAACTGCTCCCCCACCGTGTCGACCGAGACCAACCCGCCGGTCCCCGAGTGCTTGGTGACGACGAAGGTCCCGTCCGGGGCCACCTCGGCGATGGGGTAGCCCAGGTGATCCCAGCCTTCGACTTCCCACCATCGCGAGAAGTTCCCGCCGGTGCACTGCGCGCCACACTCCAGGATGTGACCGGCGATCGTCCCTGCGGCCAGAAGATCCCAGGCGTCGGCACCCCAACCGTACTCTGCAATCAGCGGAGCCAAAACGAGGCCCGGATCGGTGGATCGGCCGGAGACGACGATGTCGGCGCCGCGGCGAAGCGCTTCGGCTCCAGGAAAAGAAGAGATGTACACGTTGGCGGAAAGCACGCGGTCGCGCACGTCCGTGAACGGCCGGCCGTCGTCGAGGTTGACGAACGGAACCCCGGCTTTGATCAGCTCGTCGAGTCGCGGGAGGATGTCGTCGCCCGTTACGGTACCGATGCGAAGGCCCTTGGCCCCTTGTTCCCGCGCCAAGGCGATGAGCGCGTCGCGGCAGCCGTCGGGGTTCACGCCACCGGCGTTCGCGACGACGCGGATGCCGTTCTTGCGAAGCGTCGGGAGGATGTTCCTGATGAGCTCGACGAAGTCGGTCGCGTATCCCGCGCGGGGATCACGCTGCCGTGCCTTTTGCATGATCGACATCGTGACTTCGGCGAGGTAGTCGAGCGTGAGGTAGTCGAGCGGTCCTTCCTCGACCAGCCG
>Ga0315287_10004777_pt1 | contig 13262 bp, 7 predicted proteins | sample YL17G11_0_MG_FD_205037 | JGI IMG/M metagenome (GOLD analysis project Ga0315287, IMG submission 205037) | Sediment microbial communities from Yellowstone Lake, YNP, Wyoming, USA - YL17G11_0 | ecosystem: Environmental > Aquatic > Freshwater > Lake > Sediment | place: USA: Wyoming | collected... | reverse complement strand
CGAACCAGACATCCTCGAGGATGTTCACCTTCTTCGTGAACGTCTTGCCGCCGGCGGTCACGCTGATGACGTACTCGCCGACATTGGCCGCGATGCCGCCACCAAAGGTCGCATAGGGCGCGGGTGCCTGCTGCCCGCCGCGCCCGCCGCCGCCACCGCCGCCGCAAACACCACCGCCGCCGCGCCCGCCGCCACGGCCGCCGCTTGCTGGCGCGGTCACTCCCGGTGCCGTGGCCAGAGTCCCGCACATGTTCCACAGCACCTGGTTGATGCCAGCGACATTCGGCCCCTTGGTTTCGGCCAGCACAAACGTGCCCTGCATCACCTTGACGACCACGTCACCCTGGGCCGGGCCCTTCAGGTAGTAGGTGATCATCATGCCGTTCGGCGCGCTCTGGCCGGCGAAATTGATCGAGGCCGACGCGTTGCCAGCCCGCGTCACCCACTTCACCTTCGATCCCACGTCGAACTGGTAGAAGTCCTGGCCAAGCACCGTGTCACTCATTTCCTCGAGTGCGGAAATATCGGTGATGAAGATGCCGCGGCCGTGCGTCGCGACAATCAGCTCATGCTCGCGCGGATGGATCTGGAGATCGTGCACCGGCTGCGTCGGCATGCCGTTCCTCAACTCCGCCCAATTCTTGCCGCCGTCGATGCTGGCGTAGACACCCCAGTCCATACCGACAAACAGCAGGTTCGGGTTGTACGGATCCTCGCGAATGACGTTCACCGACTTAGCGGGCAGGTTGCCCGTCACCGACGTCCACGTGGCGCCGAAGTCGGTCGTCTTGTAGATGTAGGCCTTGAAGTCGTCGTTTCGGTAGCCGGTGTACGTCACGTACGCCGTGCCCGGCGCGTGCCGCGACGCGATCACCCGGCTCACGTAGTAGCCCGGGTTGCCGGCGATCTTGTCGTTCAGCTTCGTCCAGCTCTTGGCGCCATCCTTGCCACCATCCTTCGTGATCCACACGTTTCCATCGTCGGTGCCGGCGTAGAGCAGATCGCGCACGAGCGGGGACTCGTCGATGGTCGTGATGGTCTGGTACTGGATGTTGCCATCGCCGCCCTTGCCGACAGCCGGAGGCGGGGGCACGATGAGCTTCGTTTTGTCGTTATTCGAGAGGTCCGGGCTGATCGCCGTCCACGTCTCACCGCGGTTGGTGGACTTCAGCAGGATGTTCGCCCCGTGGTAGACGGTCGCCTGGTCGTGCGGCGACAGCAGGATGGGCGCCGTCCACGCGTATCGCAGGCTGTTGTCGGGATAGCGGATGCCCTTCGACTCGCCCGTATAGAGGTCGGTCCGCGAGATCGCGCCCTGCTGCGATTCGTTGTAGAGGAACCGATTCGCCGAATCGGTCACGTTGTACATGCCGTCGCCGCCGCCAACGTTCTGCCAGTCCTCGAACACGATGCGGCCGCCGCCGCGCTTGGTGCTGGGCCCGCGAACCGAGCCGTTATCCTGAAGACCGCCCGCGACGTTGTAGGGCCACATCATGTCGTAGCCGACCTGGTAGAACTGCGCCAGCGGCAACTCGTCCGGGTGATACCAGTTCTTGCCGGCGTCGTACGTGATGCCCATGCCATGGTCGTACCCGAGCAGCATGTGATTCGAGTTAGCCGGATCGATCCACAGCGCGTGGTTGTCTCCGCCAAACCGGAAGGGCGACGTCCAGGTCTTGCCGCCGTCGGTCGAGTGCGTCACACCAACCGTCAACACGTAGACGTGATTCGCGTCGTTCGGATCGATGCGAATCTGCATGTAGTAGTAGCCCGGGCCGCCGCCGACGTTCTGCTTGTCGGGGCTGACCTTCTTCCAGGTCTTGCCGCCGTCATCCGAGCGGTAGACTTCTTCGCCGATCATCCCGGCGCTCGACTTGCCCGCGCGCAGTTCGGCCAGCCGATCCGCGTCCGACATGCCGGGCTTGTTGCCGTTCTCGACGTTTGCGTAGAGGATGAGCGGGTTCTTCTTGTAGATATCGATGCCGATGCGGCCAAGCATGCCACCCGGCAGACCGCCCGCCAGCTTCGTCCATGTTTTGCCGGCATCGGTCGTCTTGTAGATGCCGCCGCCGGGGCCCGCGAGGTTGAACGTCCAGGGCTTGCGTTCCTTGTCGTAGGCTGTCGCATAGAGGATCTTGGAGTTGACCGGATCCATGGCGAGATCGGCGGCGCCGATCATCCGGCCGTCGGCCTTCACTTCGAGCGACTTCGTCCAGGTCTTGCCACCGTCGATCGTCTTGTAGACGCCACGTTCGTCGTTCTGGGAATACAACGCGCCCAGCGACGCGACGTAGACGATGTTCGGGTCCTTCGGGTCGATGAGCACACGGCCGATGTGCTGGGAGTCCTTGAGCCCCATGTTCGTCCACGTCTTGCCGGCATCGATCGATTTGTAGACGCCATCGCCCCAGTAGGTGCTGCGCGACGATGTGTGCTCACCGGTGCCGATCCACACAATCTTCGGGTCTGACGCGGCGACGGCGATGTCGCCAATCGAGATCACGGCTTCGTTGTCGAAGATCGGTTCCCAGCTCGTGCCGTTGTTGACCGATTTCCACAGACCGCCCGACCCGGTGGCGGCGTAGATGGTCCAGGGTTCCTTCTCGGGAACCGCGAAATCGACAAAGCGGCCGCTCTGCCGCGATGGCCCGATAGCGCGGAACGCGAACGTCTTTGCGAGATCCGGCGAGAGGGCCTGGGCGCCGAGGTCGATGGAGACGACCATCAGCAGCAGCGTCAGGACGCCGACCGCGGCGAGCAACCTGAGAAGAGGACGGACCGTGCGCATATGATGACTCCTTTGCGAGAACCAGACAGCCGACAGAATGTCGGGATGAATCGATGCAGGCAATCCGCCAAACAGTATCGAGTGACGCGTCCGGCGTCAAGGTGTGGGGTCAGATCCAAAACACAACCTTCTCCAACAATCCGGATCCGGGAAGTCGTAGAATGTTATGTTTTGGATCTGATCCCACGCAGCCTCCCGATCGACGCCGGAACGGTCCGGCGCCTGCACCAGATCGCACGGGCGGATCGGTGGGCGGTCGCCGAGCCCGACTTTGCTGCGTGTCTCTCGCGGAGCGCGTGTCAGCGCTTTCGCGGCCAGTCCCCGTCGGCGCGTGACATCGAGCAGTATCTTGAGTCATTGAAACTTGATGATTTGGCGCTCGCCTGCGCCTGCGCCCGTGGCAACCCGGCCGCGTGGGAGCATTTCGTCGCCGAGTTCCGCCCGGTCCTCCTTCGCGTCGCTCGTCAGGTGGCTCCGCCTGACACGGCCCGCGAGTTGTCCGATTCCCTCTACGCCGACCTGTTCGGGCTCCAGGAGCGCGACGGATCCCGCCGGTCGTTGTTTGAGTACTTTCATGGCCGAAGCTCGCTGGCGGGCTGGCTGCGAGCGGTCCTCGCCCAGCGTATGGTCGATTATCATCGGGCTGCGCGGCGTTTCGAGCCGCTGCCCGAACAGGATGGGGCTGCGCAGCCGGCAGCCAATGTCCCTCCGCCAGACGTCGATCGATCGCGTTACCAGCCAGTCGTTCGTGCAGCGTTGCTCACGGCGCTAGCGGCATTGGTCGCGCGCGACCGGCTGAGACTCTCGCTCTACTACGCGCAGGAACTGACCCTGGCGGCAGCCGGACGCCTGCTCGGTGAATCGGAGGCCACCGTGTCACGCAAGCTGGAACGGACACGCCGTGACCTGCGCGCGGCGGTCGAGCGGCAACTCCGCGAAACCGACGGGCTCTCCGACGCGCAGGTGGCCGCCTGTTTCGACTACGCGCCGACGGATCCGGCGTTCGACCTGGCGCAGGCGCTTCCGCCCGACGGCTGACGCCAGGGGAGCGTCGCCGGGCTGCCCGACGACATCGACATCGGGGGAACTGGACGTGTGATTTCGTCGGGCTCGTGCAAGCGATCACGACAGATTCGTTCTTACAGATGGGAGGCCACACGTGAGCACGGAACGTCAGCGGGATGCCGAGACCGACCGGTTGCTGCGAGCAACGCTGCAGCCGGGCGTGCATGCCGACGCGTGCCCCGATGCCGACATACTCGCGGCGTACGCCGAAAGGGCGCTTTCGCCCTCCGAACGCGACGCCCTCGATGTCCACTTCGCGGACTGCCACCGCTGCCAGGAAGCGCTGGCGTTCATGGCGCGCGCGTGGCCGGCGCCCGACGCCGCACAACCATCAACGTCGGGACGCTGGTGGTCTCTTCGGATGCGGTGGCTCGTCCCTGTGGCCGCCGCTACGGTTGTCGTGATGTATGTGGCCGTCCGTCCGGTGATTGCGCCGTACTTTTCACCGATGGGCTCGCCCTCCGGGGTGGAACAATCCCCGGCCCCGGAGCGCGTGATGGCGGACGCCCGACCGCAGGAACGCGAAGCGATCACCGCCGAGGCAGATGCGAGTGGGACCGGGCAGAACACGCTGCGCAGGGCGGCAGACGCCAAGAGCACAGTCCCCGTGGGAGATGCGGGGATACCGCCGTCCAGGTCCAGAGGAGCAGACCAGCCCACACCGCCCGGGACGCCAGAGAATAAGCGTGCTGGCAGGATGGGGGACACGTCGGCGGGGTTACCCGTGTCTGGCACGAGCCGGGCAGAACAGACTGCGCTGCCCAAGGCACTGGAGACCCAGGGTACCGCCCGTGCAAGAGAGACAGCAGCCGGGATGCCGGCCGCAGCCGACTCGCCCAAACCGTCCGCCGCTGCCGCGAACGAGGCACGCCCCGACTCGCCTCCACCCGCGGCGCTCGCGGCGGCCCCAGCGGCCGCTCGCGCCGAGGCCGCAGACGCTCCGCGCCAGCAACTGGCGATGAAGGCGTCTGCCTCGGCGCCTCTCGATGTCGTCTCTCCGGACGGTTCCGTCATGTGGCGCATCGCTCCGGCTGGCCGACTATTTCGGTCAACCGACCGCGGCACCACCTGGCGGCCACAGGAGAGCGGTGTGTCCGAGGATCTCCTCGCCGGTTCGGCGTCATCCGCCACTGTGTGCTGGATCGTCGGCCGCGCAGCCACCGTCATCGTGACCACCGACGGCGCGCGATGGACGACCCATCCATTCCCCGAGCGCGTCGATCTGGTCGCTGTGGAGGCTGTCGACGCCCGCTCGGCGACAGTGACCACGCGCGACGGCCGCCGCTTTTCCACCCTGAATGGCGGCGCCACCTGGTCGGCGAAGTAAGCCTGCAAGAAACCCGGACCTCCTCGTTCTTCAAGTAGACCAAAGGAGGTCCACATGACTGCGAAGCGAATCCTCTTTACCGCCGTTCTCGTGCTCGTCGTGGGTGCCGCGCTTGCCGGCCTTCGCGCCACCACGTCCACCCCAAACTCCCGCCGCACCGAACCAGCTACGGCCTCGGCCGACGACCAGGTCGGCCTGGCCATCACCGTCTACAACACCAGCCTGGCCCTTATCCGTGACGTGCGCGAATTCGTGCTCCCCGCCGGCGAATCCGAACTCCAGTTCGTGGACATTGCCGCCACCGTCAATCCGGCCACCGTGCACTTCCGGTCGCTCACCGAACCGTCGCGTCTGAGTGTCCTCGAACAGAACTACGAGTTCGATTTGCTCGAACCCGACAAGCTCTTGCGAAAGTACATCGGCCGCGAAATCACCATGGTCAGAATCCGAACCGAGAACGGGACGACGCGAACCGAGAACGTGAAGGCGACGCTCGTCAGCTACAACAACGGTCCCATCTGGAAGATCGGCGACGAATACGTCACCGGACTCACGTCCGATCAGCTGCGGTTCCCCGAACTGCCCGCCAATCTCTACAGCCGGCCGACGCTTGTCTGGAAACTGGCAAATCGGGGCGGTGCGCAACACCGCATTGAGACGTCGTATCTGGCCGGAGGGCTGTCGTGGAATGCGGACTATGTGTTGACGGTCGGGCGCGACGACAAGACAGCCGATCTCGATGGGTGGGTCACCCTCACGAATCGCAGTGGCACGGGCTTCCGCGACGCGAGACTCCAGTTGGTCGCCGGCGACCTGAACCGCGTGGAGCCAGTTGCCCAGAAACGCGCCCTCGAGATGATGGCAGCCGCGCGTTCTGCGGCCGACTCAAAGATGGCGGAAGAGGCCTTTTCTGAGTACCACCTCTACACGCTCGGGCGGCGCACCACTGTGGCCAACGGCCAGACCAAGCAACTCGCGCTGCTCAACGGCACAGGCATTCCCGTCGACAAGCGCTACGTCGTCGACGGCCAGCAGTTCTACTATCGCAACCGCCAGAGTCCCGGGGCGCCCATCAAGGACAACGTTCAGGTGTTCTACCGTTTTCGGAACGACGACAAGAGCGGCCTCGGCGTGCCCATGCCCGGCGGCGTGGTACGGGTCTATCAGGCCGACGCCAGGGGCGGTCTGCAGTTTGTCGGCGAGGATCGGATCGACCACACGCCGAAAGACGAGCACATCGATCTCAAGATCGGCAACGCGTTTGACATTGTCTGCGAGCGGAACCAGACCGATTTCGCGCGGATCGCGGATTCGGTCTACGAGGCCGAATTCGCCATCACGCTGCGCAACCACAAGACGACGCCCGTCACCGTCCAGGTCAACGAACCGGTCGGCGGCACGTGGCGCATGCTGCAATCGTCGCACGACTGGCAGAAGACCGCCGCCTGGGCCGCGCAGTTCACGGTTCCGGTCGGGGCGGAAGGCGCGACGACGCTGAGGTATCGCGTGAGGATCACCTATTAGCCCGGACCCGGTTTCTGTTCTACACTATCGGCGAGAGAGACCCCCACGAGGTGACCAGAAATGTTCGATGCGACCCTCTATCGTGAACGTCGTGCCCGGCTGGGAAAAGACGCCGGATCCGGACTCATCCTGCTGCTCGGCAACGACGAAGTCGGGATGAACTACGCGGCGAATGTGTACGCGTTCCGCCAGGACAGCACGTTCCTCTATTACTTTGCCGTTGATCAGCCCGGGTTGGCGGCCATCATCGACATCGACGAGGGAACGGAGACGCTGTTTGGCGACGACCTCACGGTGGCCGACATTGTCTGGAACGGCCCGCAGCCGACCATGGCCGATCACGCCAGGCCTGCCGGGATCGGGTCGACTGCGCCGACAAGCGGCCTGGCCGCGCGCGTGGCGGCGGCCATCGGCCAGGGCCGCCGCATTCATTTCCTCGCGCCGTATCGACCCGAGCACACATTGAAGCTGGCAGGACTGCTCGGACTCCACCCGTCGGCGGTCGGCGACTACCGATCGGACGCCTTGCACAAGGCCATCGTGGCGCAGCGCAGCTACAAGAGCGCGTTGGAAGTCGCCGACATCGAGACGGCGGTCAATGTGTCGCGGGACATGTACCTGGCGGCGATGCCGGCCGCCAAGCCGGGGCGCTACGAGCGCGAGATCGTCGCCGAGATCGCGCGGATTGCGACGGCGCGAGGCTTTGCCTTCTCGTTCCCGCCGATCTGCTCGGTGCACGGCGAGACGCTCCATAATCCGTTCCACCTGAACAAACTGCAGGCGGGCGACGTGATGGTCCTCGACTCGGGCGTGGAGACGCCGCATCACAACGCCAGCGACATCACGCGCACGATTCCGGTCGGCGGCGCCTTTTCGTCGCGTCAGCGCGAGATCTACGAGATGGTGCTTCGGGCTCAGGTGGGCGCGATCAACGCCATCAAGCCGGGCGTGCCCTACAAGGCCGTGCACCTGCTGGCCGCACGATCATTCGCGACCGATCTGAAGGCCGCCGGCCTGATGAAGGGGGATGTCGACGAAGCAGTGGCCGCCGGTGCCCATGCGCTGTTCTTTCCGCACGGCCTCGGCCACATGCTGGGCATGGACGTCCACGACATGGAAAACCTCGGCGAGCAACGTGTCGGCTACGACGACAGCGTGACGCGCAGCACGCAGTTCGGCCTGGGCTATCTGCGGCTCGCGCGGAAGCTCGAGCCCGGGTTCGTGCTGACCGTCGAGCCTGGTCTCTATTTCATCCCGGCGCTCATTGATCAGTGGAAGGCCGCGCAGACGTGCGCGGCGTTCATCAACTACGACACCGTCGAGCAGTATCGCGACGCGCGCGGCTACCGCATCGAGGACAACGTCCTGGTGACGAAGGACGGACACAGGGTGCTCGGCTCGCCCATCCCCAAGACAGTGGAAGAGGTACAGCACGCGTGTGCGGGGTAGCTGACGCCTGATGCTCGCGGCGTACCGACGATGGCTGCATGCGCAATGGCCGGCCGGGACGGTTGAACCGCTGCCGCAATCCGGCCCTGGCGGCGCCACCGCCATCCCCGGTGTTCGCATCATCGGCGACCTGGCCGGAACGCCGTTGCTCAAATCCTCGGCGGCAAGCGGCGCGAGCGCCATCACGCTCATCCTGGCCGAGAAGGGCTTCAAGGCCTCCGTCGACCCCGACGTGCTCGACGTCGCCATCCTGGGCGCAGGCCCGGCTGGCATTGCGGCGTCAATCGAAACCCGGCGCGCCGGACTCCGATTCGCCGTCTACGACGCGACGCGGGCGTTTGCGACCATCGCGGACATTCCCACGCGCATGGAGGTCCACACCTGCCCGACCGGCATCGACACGGATCGCGGACTCCAGTTCACCGCCACCAACAAGGCAGCACTGTTCGCCGACCTCGAACGCCAGCGTGTGGCGGCAGGCATCGAACCGATCGTGTCGCGGGTCGAGCGTGTCGAGCGGAAGAGTGGCGAATGCCTGCTCCATCATGCCGACAAGAGCGTCACGCGGTCGCAACACGTCCTGGTGGCCATCGGTCGTCGCGGCATTCACCGGACACTCGACTGCCCCGGCGCGCACCTCGACAAGGTTCAGGCCCGCCTCTACGACCCGCAGGAATTCGCCAAGAGGCAGGTACTGGTGGTCGGTGGCGGCAACGCCGCCGTCGAAGCCGCCGTCGCGCTGGTCACCTGTGGTGCCAGGGTCACCTTGAGCCACAGGCAGACTGTCCTCTCGACACCTTCCCAGGAGAATCTCGACAAACTCCGCGCGCTGGAACAAGACCCGTCGGCCGATGTCCACATCGAACACCCGGTGTCGCCCTATGTGACGACGGCGACGATGAAGACGATGAAGAGCCCCGAGGGTCCGGGGTCGATCCAGATCCTGCCGGCGACGACCGTCGCGCGCATCGAACCCGCAACCGTCACGCTGGTCGATAGAAACCTGGTGGAGACGACGATCCCGAATCACGCCGTGTTCACCATGATCGGCCGCACGTCGCCGGCCGGCTTCTTCAGGCGTTCGCATCTGCCGCTGCGGGGCGATCGGGACCTGGTCACGTGGGCCTGGCTGGGACTGTCCCTGTTGTTCTGCTTCCTGCTCTTCCATTGGACCGGCAGCCACAAGGAATTCCCGTTCCAGCAGGTGGTCATCCAGCACCGGGCGTTTCCGTATGACGTGCCTCACCTGATTGACACGGGTGAAGGCGCGATCGGCCAGATGGCCCGCACCGAATCCCATCTGCTCTACACCATCAAGATGGCGCTTGGCCGCCCGTCGTTTTACTTCACGCTCGTTTACGCCCTGGTCGTCTCGATCTTCGGTATCCGCCGCATCCGGCGCACGCGCACCCGGTACGTGCTGTGGCAGACGCTCACGCTCATGGTCGTGCAGTGGTTCTTTCTCTGCCTGCTGCCCGAGATCCTCCTGCCGTGGGCGGGCCGGAACGGCTACTTCGAGCCCCGCGAGCGGCTGCGGTTGCTCGCCGACGGCTTGTTCGAGCGCCTTGATGGGATCCGGGGTCACGAGCGGGCGTACTGGCGCGCGTACGGGTTGATCGTGCCGTTTCCGCTCAACGTGGCCAACCTCTTCACCGATCGTCCGATGTGGCTATGGATCGAGATCTCGGTCGTGCAACTGGCCGCGTTCATCCCGCTGATGGTGCGGCGATGGGGCAAGGGGGGCTTCTGCGGGTGGATCTGTCCCTGGGGCGCTGTGGCCGAAACCGTCGGGGACAGGCAGCGCGAGAAGATGCCGCACGGACCGCGGTGGAACGGGCTGAACATGCTGGGCCAGGGCGTGCTCGCCCTCGCCCTGACGCTGCTGGGGCTTCGTCTGTGGGGGTGGGCCAACGGTGCGGGCTCGTGGCCGGCGATTGGATTCGGCTGGATCTACAGCGGCGTTCCGTACCTGAATTATGCGTGGCTGGTTGACGTCATGATGGCCGGTGTCCTCGGCCTGGGGCTCTGTTTCTTCCTGAGCGGCCGCGCCTTTTGCCGGTTCGCCTGCCCGCTTGGGGCGCTGATGCACATCTACGCGCGCGGTATGCGCTTCAGAATCTTTCCCGACAAGGCCAGGTGCACGTCGTGCGCCGAATGCACAATGGTGTGCCACGCGGGGGTGGACGTGATGAACTTCGCGAACAAGGATCTGCCGGTCGTCGATCCCGAATGTGTCCGCTGTTCCGCCTGCGTGGCTCAATGCCCGACCGGCGCGCTGACACTCGGGTTCCGCCGCCCGAGCGGCGAAGTCGTGCTCGACAGAATGGAAGCCTCGCTGGTGCAGACGCACGAGGCCAGGCTCGCACCATAACGCCCTTGCGCACCGTGCTTATTCCTCTCGGCGTAGCGCTCGTCGCGACCATGGCGGTGGCGGCCCGGTTCGACGCGCGCCGCGACACCGAGATCGTTCTGGCGCTGGCGGCAGCCGCATCGGTCATCTACCTGATTGCGATCTGGCTGATTTCGCGCGGACGCGTGGCCGGCCGCACGGGCCTCTGGATCTGCCTCGCGCTGGCGGTGCTGTGCCGCGCGCCGCTCGTCCCGGTTGAGCCGACGCTTTCTGACGACATCTACCGGTATGTCTGGGATGGCCGCATCCAGGGGTTCGGCGTCAATCCCTACGAGGCTGTGCCGGCCGATCCGGCACTCGATTTCCTCCACACCGACACCACGCGCAAGATGAATCACCCGGGGCAGCCCACGATGTATCCGCCGTTTGCGGAGTGGGTGTTCCGTGGCATCGCCGCGATCGGCCAATCCGCGATCGCGTTCAAGCTGACCTTCGTCCTGCTCGATCTGGTCATCATCGTCCTGCTGCTGCGATGGCTTGCCGCAACCGGCAGGAGCCCATGGCTTGTACTGGCGTACGCGTGGAATCCGCTGGTCATCCTCGAAGTCGCGGGGAGCGGTCACCTGGATGTGGTTGGCGCCCTGCTGCTGATGGTGTCCTTTCTGGCTCTCTCGAATCGGATCGGATGGCTGGCGGCCATCGCGTTTGTGGCAGCGGTCGAACTGAAGTTCGTGCCGATCGTGCTCGCGCCGCTTTTCTGGCGGAGGATTCGGGTCCGCGACGCCGCCATTGCTCTGGGGTTCGGGCTGCTGCTGGCGCTGCCGTTCACGGGCGGCACGCTGACCGCACCGATTGGCGCGCTGCCCAACTACCTGGCAAAGTGGCGATTCAACGGGCCCGCGTACGCCATGTTCGAGAGTCTTTTCAGGACCCGTGCCCTTGTGGCGCTGCCAGTGGTCGCAGGTGTCGCGGTCGCCGTATGGTTCCGCCGGAGGTCCGGCGAGCTCGCGCCATCGGCGTGGGCGTGGCCGATGGGCGCTGCGTTGCTGCTGTCACCGACGGTCTATCCGTGGTACCTCTTGTGGCTCTGTCCGTTTCTTGTCGTGCGCGCCACGCTTCCGCTGCTGTTCTGGACGCAAACCTCGCTTCTCACGTACTTCGTGTGGCGGGTGTCAGCCTCTGGCGGCGGTTGGCGACTGCCATGGTGGGTGCTCGTGATGGAGTTTGGCGCGGTCGCGGCGGCCGGCGCCTGGCTGGTCGCGAGGCGGACAAGGGCGCCGACGCAGACGCCGGCACCGCACATGGGATAATCGCGCGGCCGATCTTGGGCGGTCGAGAGACGCCAGCAGAAGTACACTAGAACCGGTTTCGCGGTTCGTTCTTGCGGCCGACACGCCAACCGCCCACGCAGGTTGTGAAACCGTTTCCACGAACTGTTCGCCCGGGGCTTTCGAGCCGATGAACCGGACCAAAGGAGAAGTGGTGTGAACGAGGCGTCGACCCAGCTCGAACGGTTGGCCATCAATACGATCCGGACGCTGTCGATGGATGCGATCCAGAAGGCGAATTCCGGTCATCCGGGCGCGCCGATGGGCATGGCGCCGGTCGCGTATGCGTTGTGGCAGCGCTTCCTGCGGTTCGATCCGGATCAGCCGCTCTGGCCCAATCGCGATCGTTTCGTGCTATCAGCGGGTCACGCCTCAATGCTGCTGTATTCCATGCTGCACCTCTCCGGCGTCAAGGCCGTTGACGCCCTGTCGCGCCCGACGAACGAACTTGCCGTCCCGCTCGACGAGATCAAGACGTTCCGCCAACTGCACAGCCGGTGTCCTGGTCATCCCGAATATCGGCTCACGTCCGGCGTTGAGACCACCACCGGGCCGCTTGGCCAGGGCGCGGCCACCAGCGTCGGAATGGCGATGGCGAGCCGCTGGATGGGCCAGTACTTCAACCGCCCCGCGTACGACCTGTTCAACTTCGACGTGTTCGCGCTCGCCGGCGACGGCTGCATGATGGAGGGGCTCTCGAGCGAGGCGGCGTCACTGGCCGCGCATCTGCAACTCGACAACCTCTGCTGGATCTACGACAGCAATCGCATCACCATTGAAGGGGCGACCTCGCTCGCGTTTTCCGAGGACGTGGGCGCCCGGTTCGCGGCGTATGGATGGAACGTGGTGCGCGTCGCGGATGCCAACGACCTTGCCCAGGTGGATGCGGCGTTCTCGACATTCAGGGCCACCACGGGCCGGCCGACGCTGGTCATCGTTTCGAGCGTGATTGGGTACGGCGCGCCGCACAAGCAGGGCACCAAGGAGGCGCACGGCGAGCCACTCGGCGAGGAGGAAGTCCGCCTGACGAAGCGACACTACGGGTGGCCGGAAGACGCGCAGTTTCTCGTGCCGGACGAGGTGCGCGAGCATTTTGCGGCCGGCATCGGCGCAAGAGGCCGGCAACTGAGCCAGCAGTGGACCGCGCGTTTCGAGGCCTATGCGCGCGAATACCCCGAACAGGCCAAACACCTGCAACAGATGCAACGCCGCGAACTGCCGGACGACTGGGACGCGGGCCTGCAGGCGTTCCCGGCAGACGCCAAGGGCATGGCCGGCCGGGAAGCCTCCGCCAAGGTGTTGAATGCGATTGCCGCGAGGGTGCCGTGGATCATGGGCGGGTCGGCCGACCTGACGCCGTCGACCAAGACACGACTCTTGATGCCCGGCGCGAATGATTTCGCCGCCGGCTCGTACGAAGGCCGGAACGTG
>Ga0315287_10004776_pt1 | contig 13263 bp, 8 predicted proteins | sample YL17G11_0_MG_FD_205037 | JGI IMG/M metagenome (GOLD analysis project Ga0315287, IMG submission 205037) | Sediment microbial communities from Yellowstone Lake, YNP, Wyoming, USA - YL17G11_0 | ecosystem: Environmental > Aquatic > Freshwater > Lake > Sediment | place: USA: Wyoming | collected... | reverse complement strand
GTCCTTTTCGAGGCAAGATACTAATGTCCGTTAAATTTATGGCATATCGGTTCATTTTCTCCATTGGCCGATAAAAAGGAAAATCGACGCTATCCCGCCTTTACTTGACCGGCCAGAGCAAGACTCTAAAATATGAAAGAGAAAATCGCCCGGCGCTTGCGGGCGGTTATGGAGGGACTGATGAAAGTTTTGGTGATCGGCGGGGGCGGCAGGGAACACGCGCTCTGCTGGAAGCTGAGCCGGAGTCCGGAACTGAAAAAACTTTATTGCGCACCGGGCAACGCGGGCATCGCGCAACAGGCCGAGCTTTTGCCGATCGGGGCGGAAGACCTGGCCGGGATAGAGCAAGCGGTTAAGGAGCTGGGCATCGACCTGGTGGTGGTCGGGCCGGAAGCGCCTTTGGTTGCTGGGCTCTCCGACCGTCTTCAAAAAATGCGCGTGCTTGTTTTCGGGCCGAGCCGGTCCGCGGCCGAGCTTGAAGGCTCCAAGGCCTGGAGCAAATACCTGCTTAAAAAATACCGCATCCCCACCGCGGAGTTTGAAGTGTTCGACAACCCCGCGTCCGCGAAAACATACCTCAAGCAAACCGGCGCGCCCATTGTGGTCAAGGCCGACGGCCTGGCCGCGGGAAAAGGCGTGATGGTTTGCGAGAGCGTTGCGCAGGCGGAGCAGGCAATTGACGAGATCATGGTGAAGAAGGAATTCGGGGCTGCGGGCGCAAGAGTGGTGATCGAGGAATGCCTGGTCGGCGAAGAGGTGAGCTTCATAGGTGTCTCGGACGGCGAGAATTTTGCGGCCATGGCCTCCAGCCAGGACCACAAGCGCGTGTTCGATGACGACCAGGGCCCGAACACCGGGGGCATGGGCGCGTATTCTCCGGCGCCGGTGATCGATGAGAAAACTTTTGACGAGGTCACCCGGAGCATCATGCTCCCGACCATCCGGGCCATGAAGGCGGAGGGCCGGGAGTATCGGGGAGCCCTTTACGCGGGCCTGATGATGACCAAGGCGGGGCCGAAAGTGCTGGAATACAACTGCCGGTTCGGAGACCCGGAGACCCAGCCGCTCCTGTTCCGGCTCAAGAGCGACCTGCTCTTGTTCCTGGCCGCAAGCGCAAAAGGGGAACTCGGCAAAATGAAATTCGAATGGCACAATGAAGCCTCGGTCTGCGTGGTCATGGCCAGCAAGGGCTATCCCGGCGCATATGAAAAAGGCGTTGAGATCTCGGGAGTTGAGGACGCCAACAAGCTGGATCGCAGTTTCGTTTTCCATGCGGGCACCAAACGGGTTGATTCCCGGCTCGTGACCTCGGGCGGAAGAGTGCTGGGAGTGACCGCGCGCCGGGAAAGCATACCGGAGGCGATCAGCGCGGCATACCAGGCGGTGTCGAAAATAAAATTTGCGGGCGCGCAGTTCCGGACCGACATCGGCAAACGGGCGCTCGGGCATCTGAGCCGCTGAGCGGAGGGTTGTGATTTGTCAGACCAATTTTTCGCCTTGATTTTCGCGGAAAACTTCCTGGACCTGGTCTTTGCCGCGTACCTGGCGTTGCAGGGGAAACGGGTGGGCGTGGCCGCGAGCAAGGCTCAGTTGCAGAGTTCCGCGGACGCGCTCCTGCTCGACCCCTTCCGCTCCCGGACCGTGTGCGACTGGCTGGGACTGCCTTTGAAATCGGAAAAGAACTCCTTCACGCCCGACTTCCAGATCATCTCCCCCAAACACCGGCTGGAACTGTTCTGGGACCGTCCCCGTCGCGAGTTTGCGCTGGAGCGCGACCTGGGCAAGGACTGGAAGAAATTTTCCGCGCTCATCGACCATCTTGCGGAGCTGGGAGACGTCTTCCAGGAACAAATCAAAGAGCACAAGATCGTGGATTTAAAATTCGGGTCGAGGATTTTGGCCAGGTTTTTCTCAACGGTCAAGCCGAGCTTCGATAAGACCAGCCTTGCCGAACTGGTCAACCAGTACGAGCTTAGTCCCGAACATAAAAGACTGCTGATGGCGCCGCTGAAAATTATCTCTCCCTTCTTCCGGTCCGGGAGCCCGCTCTTCTCCGGGGCCTTGCTCTGGAAATTTTTTCTCTCCGGCGCCGAGGGCAACGCGGGCGAGTCCGAGTCCTGGGACGCCATTTTTGAAATCCTGGCCGCCAACGGGTCTCTGATCGAAGAGCCGGCCCAGGCCTTGATCGCCAAGGGAAAGAAGCTCCAGACCCTCAAGCTCCAATCGGGAAGGGAGATCGCGGCCGAGCACTTCTTCGGAGAGCCTAACCGGGTGTTTTATCTTTTCGAGTATGAAAAGCGCGAGTCCCGGCACGCCAAGTCGCTGATGGCCCAGTTCGCCCGGGCCACTTTTTACAACCATGTCTTCAGGATGGACGCCGCTCTCTGGCCGGAGCCGATGAGCGAGCGCGTGCTCTGGGTCCCGGCCGCTGAGACCGAGCCTCCGGAGTTCCTGCTCATCTCCCACCAGGTGACGCCCAAGACCATCCAGGTGTCTTTGAGCTACGGCCTGCAGAAAGGCGAGGCCAAGCCGCTGTCCAACACTGACATCTTCGATGCGCTGCACGGGCTGCTGCCCTGGCTGTCCGCCAAAGACCTGGAGCCGGAGTCCGAGTCCATGCCTTCTCACCAGCACCTTCGGTTCCATCCCTCCCAGCTCGATTTTCCCAGGGTCAGCACCGCTTATACAAACCTTTTTCTGTCGCCCTCGGAGCTGATCCCTTTCTTCGGTTTCCAGGGGATGTTCCGGCTTGCGGAAATCATGATGGAGAACGACAAGAAAGACAAGAAATAAAATGGAAAAATTATTTTTCTCGAGCGGGGACCTCAAACTGGAGGCCGCGCTCGAGTTCCCCAAAGAGGGGGGCCGGTCCCCGGCCGGGGTGATCGCGCACCCGCATCCGAACTTCGGAGGCTCCATGCACAACAACGTGGTGTTTGCGCTGAGCACCGCGCTCATCGAGTCCGGGTTTGTTTCGCTCTGCTTCAACTTCCGCGGGGTGGGCAGGAGCCAGGGCGGGTACGGGGAGGTGGTCGGCGAGGCCGAGGACATCATGGCCGCGTTTGAATTCCTAAAATCGCGGCCCGAGGTTTTGCCCGGCCAAGTTGCGCTCTGCGGGTATTCCTTCGGAGGGCTGGCCGCGCTCCACGCCCTGGCCAAGGGGCTTGAGCCGATGGCGCTGATCCTGGTCAGCCCCATGATCCCCGAGGGCGGGATCAAACCAGACCGCGAGCTGGGAAAAATCCTGCCCCTCAAATTTCCGTGCTTGATCCTTTCCGGGGAGCAGGACCAGTTTTTTGACAACCGGTTTTATCAGCCGCTGCTTTCCGGGTCAAAAGCGTTGTCCAGACTGGAGGGGGTGAAAGACGCGGACCATTTCTGGTCCGGGTCCGAGCAGGAGATCATTGACCGGGCGAAACTTTTTCTGGAGTCGATTCCAAAGATTTCCTGAGCTGCTCTATTTTTTCCGGATACTTTTGGGCTTCCTCAATCAGGTTCAGCGCCCAGTCAACCTTCTCGTTTTCCGGGTCGTTCTTTTTCGCCCACAGATAAACCTGTTTGGCGCGGTCCAGTTCCAGCCTTTTACGGAGCGCGGTCGCGTAATTGTAAGCGGGCCGGAATTTTTCCGGCGACTTGGAAAGCGCGTCTTTCCAGAGGCTTGGCTCCGAGCGCCAGACCCCGGCGCGCTCCCGGGAAAGGAGTGAGAGGCAAAGCAGGATTAAGAAGAATGCAGCAGTTGCAAGGAGTTTTTTCTTTTCCAAAAGCGGAGAAAAGGCGAGCGAGAAGATGATCACCAGCCAGATCCCCGGGAGGTACAGGCGGCTTTCCCGCAAATAATCCGCGAGGGGAATAAGCGCGAGCGGCAGGTAGATCAGGACATAGATGAGTACCAGCCATCCTGACTTTTTGGCGCGGATTGACGGCAGCAGGAGTGAAGAGAAAAACAAAAAGTTGAAGGCCAAAAATATTATGCCGGCGACGGAATGATGGGCCAGTTGGTAATCGAAGTTGAGGTGGAAGGGGGTCAGTGTTTTCAAGGTCGCCAGCCAGAAGATCCAGTTCTGGTCCAGGAAATAGCCGGGCCAGGACGGGACCGCCTCCGGGGTCTTGGCCAGCTCGATGGTCCAGTTGAGACGGAGGATGACAAAAATTATGATCATCGCGCAGCCGCCGATGATCTCCGGTCGTTTCCATTTCTCGGCCCGAAAAAAACTGAGCAGCAGGGCCGCGACCGGGAGTGTCACCGCGACCTCCTTGGTAACCAGCGCCAATAGGAAGCAGGTAAAAAACCCCGCGCCGGAAATCCAGGGGCGCCTGCGGTCCAGGTAAAAACAGAGCGCTCCGAAGTAAAACAGGGCAAGCATGATCTCGCCCCGGCCCAGGACGAAGTTGACCGCCTCCATGAAAACCGGGTTGACCCAGAAAAACAGCCCGGCCAGGAGCGCCGCCGCCTTTTTCCCGGGGGACAGGTAAAATGTGAGATATATTACAATTAGTCCGGCGAGCCAGTGGAGGAACATATTGACGGCCCGGAATTGGCCGGCGTCCAACCGCTCGCCCTGCATCCGGATCTGCAGCCAGTAGGTGGAATAGACCGCGGAGCGGAAGGGGTTGAAGGACATGGCGTCCATGAGTTTTGGCGAGTTCAGGGCGGGGTTGTTCGCGACCACGACCCAGTCGTCGAACACGAAGGAGCACTTGAGGGCGCGGAAATCCAGAGTCAAGACCAGGAGCAATCCCGCGAGCGCAGTAATCAACCAGAGGGATTTTCTCATAAGTTTAAGAACTGAGCAGGCTGAACCCGGACCGTTTGCGGAGCGCGAAATAGGCGTCGCTCACCCAGTAGCGCAGCAACTCCTTGGCGTCCTCGCTCTGCTCCAGCACCAGTTTCGGGTCCGCGAGGTCTTTCAGGTTGACCTGCTTAAAGCGGCTGTCGAACTTGAGCGCCGCGGAAAGGCTTTCCGTCAAGTCGTTGCAAAAAAGCATGCCCGCGTATTGGCCGGTGAGGTTGACGGCCCGGAGCCATTTGGCGGTGTCCTTGGGCAGGCCCTCGCGCGCCAGAAATTTCGCCTTGTCCTCCAGGGCCGCGCGCACCTTGCGGGGCACCGCGCGCTTGATGGGCTTGGCCGCGCGCTCCAGGTCCGCCTCGGCCACGCCCGGGACCTTGGCCTCGGGGACCACCAGCCAGACAAAGAGCATCACCGCCTTGAACACCTCGGGGAGCGGATGGTTGAAGATCAGGCCGTGGCGCAGTTTCATGTGCGCCATGTATTTTCCGATCACGAACCTGCGTTCATCCTGGGAGAGCTTGTTCATGGAGTCCTGGCTCAGGACCAAAGAGGGGGGGTCGGTGGCCACGACTTTGGGCTCGGCCGCCTGGGAGATCAGGTAGAGCTCATAACTGGGGATGTTCAGGTTGACCGCCATCTCATCGGCCATCTTTTTAAGCGGGGACGGCGAATTGGAAGGGAGCTTGTTGGACCTTCCGGCCCCGGTTTTTTCCAGTTGCGGGGGCAGGATGTCCGACAGGTAATCGCCCACCTCGGCGATCAGTTCCAGGAGCGCGCCCCGGCAGTCGGGGTGCGCGAGCATCCGGTATTGCATGTCATCGGTCAGGACCTTGCTCGAGCTCTTGGCGACGTGCTGGTTGTTGGCTTCCAGGAACATGTTTTCATCGCGGTCCGCGGCCTTGAAAAATTCCAGGGCCTTGTAGCAGCAGAAGGCCTCGTCCAGCTTGCCCAGGTTCTCGTAAATCCACCCCATCTGGTGATAGCTTTCCACCCGGAACGGCTGCAGAGAGATGATCTCCTGGTTCTCGCGGAGCGCATGGGGATAGTAGTTGGTGTCCTTGCTGAACAACTCGGCCAGTTCGATCCGGGACTGGATGTCTTCCGGGTTCAGTTTGAGCGCGGCCTGGAACTCGACGATCGCTTTTTGCTTGTCGTTCAAAAAGTCGCGGAAGACCTGCGCGCGCTGGTAATGAAGGGAAGCGGATTTGCTTTCCTCGCCCTTGGGGAGCAGGCTGATGAAGCGCTGGCTCAGGTCGGCGTATTTGTCCCACTGCTTTTGCTTGAGGTAGATGGAAAGGATGGCCTCCATGGACGGCACATGGGTCTTGTTGAGGTTGAGGGCCTGCTCGAAATTGACCTTGGCCCGGTCCATGTCCCCGAAGCCGTCCCGGTAAATAATGCCCAGGGTGTAATAATCCTCTATTTTATTTTTCGGGTCCTGCTCCAGGCTGAGTATTCTCTCAAAGGCCTCGGCCGCGTCATTCCATTTCCGCTCCTGCTTCAAGGCATTGGCCAGGTAGCTCCAGCCGGGCAGGGAATCGGACTTGACCTGGACCGCTTTTTTATAATGAGCGATGGCGCTCTCCCGCTGGTTAAGCTGGTTCTCCAGGATCTCTCCTTTTTCAAGGAGGCCCTGGCAGACCAGTTCCGGATTGCCCGCGGCCCTCACCAGACGGTCGTAACTGGAGAGCGTTTTGGGCCAGTTTTTCTTCGCGGTGTAAAGCTCGATCAAGACCTTGATCGTGGGATAATGGTTAGGTTCTATGGTCAGGGCGCGCTCCAGGTATTCGATTGCCTCCTCGCCCGACCCCAGCTCTCTCTCCAGGGCGCCCATCCGGTTCAGGGTGGAGAAAAGCAGCTTGCGGTCTCCTGATTGTTCCAGGGCGGCCGCCAGCTCCTGGCCCGCGCCCAGCGCATTCTGCTTGTCGCCCTTGCCCAGGTAGAGCTCGAACAGCCGGGCCAGCGGCTCCAGGTAATGGGGCTTGATGTGGCTGGCGCCCTGGAAGCATTCCAGCGCCTTTTCCGCCTTGCCCAGTTTTTCTTCCACCACGCCCAGGCTGTAAAGGATCTCCGCCTGGCGTTCGGGGGCCTCCTTGTTCAAGTACTTGACCCAGGTCAGATAGAGCGGCTCCGCCTCGTCCCAATTCGCGGCCTTGAACAAAATTTCAGAGAGCGGCTTCACGGCCGGAAGATACTCGGGGTCCAGCTTGAGCGCGGCCTGGTAGAACCCGGCCGCGGCTTCCGGGCTGGACAGCTTCTGCTCGTTGAGGGCGCCAATCGCGGCCAGAATTTCTTTCTTGTCCTCCGGCGCGGACGCGATCTTAACTTCCCCCTCCATCAGCCGCATCACTTCTTTCCAGTCCTGGCGGCGCTCGTAAATACTGCGCTCCGCGCGCAAGGGCTTCAAGTCCCCGGGCGCAAGCGCCGAGGCTTTGCGGTAGCATTTGATCGCCCGCTCCTCGTCCATAAGCTCCTTTTCGCAGACCGCGCCGATTTCCAGGTAGAGGTTCCGGGCCAGGTCGGGCTTGCCTTTCTGGAACTGCTCCGCCAGTTTTTCCTGGCACGTCACCAGGTTGGCGATGTCCTTTTTCTCGCGGTAGAGCAGGACCAGGCTCTCGAGCGCGGCCTGGTTTTCCGGGGCGATGGACAGCACCTTCAGGTGGCTGGAAATCGCGGGCTCCGGCTCTTTGAGCTGCTCGTAATAGATCTTGCCGGCCCGGTTGATGAATTCCGCCTGCTCGTTTTTGGTGGACACCAGGGAGGATATTTTTTCCAGCACCCGGACCAGTTCGCGCCAGCGTCCGAGTTTTTGATAGAGCCGCTCCAGGGAACGCAGGAGGGGCATGAATTCGGGAAGAACTTTTTCGGCCTGTTCGTAGCTCGCGGCCGCTTTCTCGAAATTGGAAAGCTTTTCATCGTAGAGCTGCCCGACCTGGACTTGCAGTTCCGCCTGCTGGTTTGGGTCCGGGGAAAGCTTGATTTCTTTTTCAATGACATCGATCAGCTCCGGCCATTTTTCCATCTGGAGGTAGAGCCGTGCCAGGCTGGCCAGGATTTCGGAATTTCCCGGGTTAAGCGAGTGGGCGTAAAGCAGGACATTGACCGCGGAGTCCGGGCTGGACAGGTTCTGTTCGTAAAGCTCGGCCTGCTGCTTGATCAGTTCCTGCTTGCGCGCGGGGTCTTCGACCAGGGGCAGCTCCATGCTGATTATTTTTGCGAGTTCCTTGTAAGACTTGGTCTCTTCATAAAGCCGCCGCAGCTCGGAAATGGCGGGCAGCCAGTCGGGCTTGAATTTGAGGAGCGCGCGCAAGGACGCGACCGCGTGCTCTTGGTCGTTGAGGTCCTGCTCGTAAACCAGGGCCAGCCAGTGGTGGATCAGGGTGATCATTTCCGGGTCGGACCGCGCCGGGAGCTCCCTGGAGAGGGTCTGCACCATCAACTTGGGGTGTTTGGTTTCCGCGGCCAAAAGCTCCAGTTCGCGCAGCACGGGCAGGTAGTTGTCGTTTGAGGAAAGCACTTTCAGGAACTGCTCGATGGCCCGGTCTTTCTGGCCGGCTCGGCGGGACAGGGTCCAGGCGTATTCCAGCTCAAAGGGCAGAAGCTTTGACTCTTCCGTGATCGATAGAAATTCTTCCAGGCCGCGGGACAACAGTTGATAGTCGCCCTGCCGCCGCAAAAATTCCAGCCGGCTCGTTTTCGCCAACCAGCCCGCGCCCGCTTCATCGGCCTGCTTAAGCTCCTCCAGGACCCGCTCGTTGTCGGACTTGCCCTTTTCCCAGAGCATCATCGCGGACTGCCAGACGAACCCGGCCCGGAAGGGCTTGGAAAGTTTCCGGGCGAAGTCCTTGAACAGCGCGGAGGCGCTCTGGAAGTCGCCCTGGAAGCAGGACAGCTCGATCAGGGCGGGATAGGTCACGGGCATGGAGCCTTGGTTGAGAGCGCGTTCGTATGCGGCGCGCGCCTGTCCGGGTTCTCCGAGGAAAGTCTCGGCCAGGAATCCGGTCCGAAGCAGGAACGAGGTTGCGATTTCGGCGCTGCTGATTTTTTCGGTGATTTTTAGCCAGATTTCTTCCAGCTGCTTCCAGTCGCGGTACTTGTAGCTGAGCCTCCGCTGCTCGTTAAGGAGCGCGGGGAACGCGAATTTCTGCGCGTAGAATTTCTGCCAGAGCTCCTGGGCTTTTTCCGGCTGGTTGAAAAGGTTTTCAAAATCCCAGGCCGCCTGGAAGAGCATGAACGGGTATTCGGGAGAGCCGGAGGCGACCGTCAAAATCCGGTCCACCGCCCGGATATAATTCTCGCCCGCGCGCTTTTCGCGCAGGATCCTGACCAGGGAGAAGAGCGCGGACACCCGGTCGGGCTTGAGCCGGATGATGTCGCTCATGCCCGCCACCGCCAGTTCGGCCTTGCCCAGGCCCAGCTCCGATATGAACGCCCGGCGCCCGGCGTAATAAACGCGGTTGTCTTCGGGGATGACCAGTTTTTCCATCACCAGGAGGATCCGGAGATAGCCCTCGAAATCATGGGCGCGGTTCAAGATTTGCTCGAGGCTGCGCAGGAACGGGAACTGGCTGGGAGCGATCTCCAGGGCCTGACGGTAGTTGCTCTCCGCCTGCTTCAAGTCCTCGGTCCCGTAAAGCAGCGACTCCGCCTTTTTGATCAGGAGCGCCTGCAGTTCCTTGGGGTCCTCGCTGGTCTTTATTTCCTCGGACAAGGCCGAGGACATGGCGGCCCAATCGCGGCGCCGAAAGGCCAGCGCCTGGCGGAGCCTGAGCAGGGCCAGCGAATTTTCCGAAAGCTCCTGCGCCTGCGCAAGTATGCGTTCGCACCTTTCCGGCTCGTCCAGCAAGTCCAGATAGACCTGGGCGAGTTCGGTCAGGTAGAAAAGTTTAAGCTCGCCCTTGGCCAGGCATTTGCAGATGGCCTCCAGGCAGGCCGCCAGGAGCGCATGGTCGCGGTTGTTTCGGGCAATGGCCTCCAGCCTAAACAACGCCAGCAGGTTCTCCGGGTCCAGTTCCACCACTTTCTTGAGCAGTTCCAGTTCGCCGTCTTTGTCATTGTCGATCTCGCTGAGCTGGCTTTGCCGGAACAGGAGCAGGGCCTTGAGCCAGCGCTCGTCTTCCGGCACCAGCTCCGCGAATTTCTGGAGCGCGAACCTGAGGTCCTTGTTCTGCTTTAACGACTCCAAGATTTCAATCGCGGGCGGGAGCGCGTAGAGCGCGGCCTTGCCCGAGAAAAGCTTGCCATACCAGTCCAGGGCCGCGAGCGGGGACCCGATCCGGCCTTCCATAAGCGCGCCGATCCGGTAGGCGTAACTTGCCGAGACCAGCGGGTCCTGGTTCTTCTCGCCCAGGTCGAAAAGGTTTTTGTAAGTGTCCGCGAGTTTCTTCCAGTCGCCCTCTTCCAGGTAAAGCTGGACCCGGGTGAGCAGCACGGCCAGGCTGTCGGCATCGGACTGTGCGAGCGAGTCCAAAATCTCCTCGGCCCCTTTGCGGTCCCCGGCCGAAAACGCCAAAAGCCTTGCCCGGACCAGCGCCAGGGCCCGGGCCTGCTCGGGCCCGGAAATTTTCGCGCGCTCCTCGTAAAGCCGGGCCAGCCGGGGCAGGTCATTTTCAAAACGGGCGTTCTCTTCCAGGACCAGGAGGCTCAGGGTTTTCCATTCCGGGGTTTTGGATATTTTTTCAAACGAAGAATTGGCCTGCTCTTTGTCGGCAAGCTCGATATAAAGCTCGCCGGCGCGGAACCAGAGCCAGTCCTTCTCGGCATCGTCCGGGACCTGCTCGGCCTGCTGCTTCAACACCTCCGCATAAGCCTTGCGGTCGTTTTTATTCAGCGCCTCGATCTCCAGGAGACGGAGCTGGACCAGGGGGCCGAGGCCGGAAACGAAACCTTTTAGCCTCTGTTCGTCCATTTAAATATTAATTATTGCTCTGAAAGCAACTGAGAAATCACTTCAAACAAACGCTCGGCGAACTGATCGGGGCTGGCCCCGGTGCCCTTGTTGATATATTTCGCCGGAGCCGCGTATTTCAAAACCTTCTTGAAGGTGTCATCGCACTTATAAGAGGTGAAGAACAGGATGGGGGTGAAGCGTTTCTTGCCGAAGCCTTTTTCGATGGCGCGGAAGATGACCGCGGCGTTGATCCCGTTGAGGATGGGCATGGCCACGTCCAGGATCGCCAGGCTCACCTGGTTGTTGCCCTTGAGCCGCTCCGTGACCTTGCTGATGAACTGCTCGCCGTCCTTGCACGACTCAACCTCCTTGGAAATCCCCTTCTCCTGGATCATGTGGGTGATGGTCTTTAACAAGAGCGGGCTGTCCTCGGCCGCAATCACATACTGGAGCGAGCGCAGGGCCTGGCTTTTTTTCTGGTCCGGCATCTGCAGGATCAGGCCGCAGGTGGAGCAGTGAGCAAGCTCCTCCCCGCCGGAGACCATCACGAAATATTCAACATCTTCTCCGCAACTGGGACAAAACAATTTTGCCGGGTTTGCCAATTTCCTACCCCTCTAAAAATAGTTATTAAAAGAATATCCTTGAGCCGTTCCCTTGTCAACTATAAGCCCGGCCCCTGTTTTGAGCGGGGTTTTTGCGGAATTATTGCGGCAATTTGGCGGGGCGGGCCGCCAAATTTGACAACCGGGGCCTCTGGTCTATTATTTAAGCCATGGGAGAGGATTTAAGATTAAGCGACGCCAACCGCGAGACCGTCCGGCAGTTCATCCAGGCTTTCATCCAGCGCGAGGCCGATTTTGAGCCCAAGCCGGATTTGGAAAAGGTGGTGAACGAGTTTGACGATTTCATCAGCCATGCGAGCACCATTTACCGCATGTCCATGATCACCTTCATCAAGTCCCTGGAGTTGAGCACCATCGCCCAGGGATACCGCCACACCTTCAGCAAGCTTTCCCCCCAGGAACAGAAGGACTATTTGAACAAGATGGAGAACAGCGGCAACTACGCGTTCCGGGGCATTGCCCTGGGGGTCAAGACCATAATGATCATCGTTTATTTCTCGGAGCCGGAGGCGGAAAGAGCGCTCGGGTACGACGGCAAATGCCTGGCGGACGCGAAGGCATAAAAAAGCATCCGGTCCAGTTGATACTATTCGTATAAATTCATCTCGCTCCCAAAAAATCAGATCAATCCCTGTTCCAGGATCAATTGCGCGGTCTGGACCATGTTCAGGCTGGAGCCTTTTCTCAGGTTGTCGGAATTGATCCAGAGTTGAAAACCGGACTCCGCGCTCGGCTCTTTCCGGATCCTGCCCACCAGCACCTGGTCCTGCTCCAGGCAGGATAAAACGTCCGGATACTCTTCCTGGCCGGGGTTGTCCATTACCAGAATTCCAGGCTGCGACCCGAGGATGGTCCGCAGTTCGGAAACCTCGGCCTTTTTTTGCGTCTGCACGCAGGCCGCGATTGAAATCCCGGCGAACACCGGCGCCTGCACGCACGTGACATTGAATTTCAGTTTAGGTAATGACAGCACTTTTTTCAGTTCCTGCTCGATGTCCACCTCTTCCTCGGTAAGCTCGGACACGAATTTGCCCACCTGCGGGAAAATATTGAACGCGGTCTGGTGCGGGAATTTGTTTACCTCGAACTCCTGGTCGTTGAAGATGGACACGGTCTGGTTCTGGTGCTCCTCAAAACCCGCCCGGCCCTCACCGGTGCTGCCGTAAAGCACAAAAGCGATGGCGCGCTTTACGCCCAGCTCTTTTTCAATCGGGTCCAGCACCAGCGACAAGGCCACCACCGCGGGCCCGGGCGAGGATACGATCTTTTCCCCCTTCTTGATGCTTTGCAAAGCCTGGGGATTGACCTCAGGCACCACCAGCGGCACCTTTTTGTTGAGCCGGAACGCGCGGCTGGCATCGATCACGAGAACGCCCGCTTTTGCCGCGTCTTCGGCCAGGTCCCTGCTCACCATGGGGTGGGCGGCGAAGAAAACGATGTCCAAGCCCTTGTAATAGTCCGCGCACACGGGCTTGACCAGGATTTGCTCGCCCATGAACTCAACGCGCTCCCCGGCGTCGTCAATGCCCGCATAGAGAACGAGCTCTTCGACCGGGAAGTTTTCCCGGGAGAGCATCTGGATAAGTTCCCCGCCCACCAGCCCGGTCGCGCCCACAATGCCGACCTTGAACAATTTTTTATGCGCCATATTTTTTCCTACTTCCCCTTCTCTTCCAGGGCCTTTACTTTTTCCTCCAAAACCTCGGTCCGCTTCCACCAGTCCGGGAGCTTGTGCATGTTGAAATAGACCTTGGTCGCGGTCTCAAAGGGCATGGTCGGGTACCCGGCCACGGTCTGGCCCGGGGCGATGTCGCTCATCACCGCGCTCCCGCCAACTATGGTGACTCCGGCGCCGATCTTGCAATGGTCCCGCACCACGATGTTGCCGGAAAGGACCGCGTTGTCTTCAACCGTGACCGATCCTCCGAACACGGTCTGGGCGAGGATGATGACATTC
>Ga0315287_10004775_pt1 | contig 13268 bp, 11 predicted proteins | sample YL17G11_0_MG_FD_205037 | JGI IMG/M metagenome (GOLD analysis project Ga0315287, IMG submission 205037) | Sediment microbial communities from Yellowstone Lake, YNP, Wyoming, USA - YL17G11_0 | ecosystem: Environmental > Aquatic > Freshwater > Lake > Sediment | place: USA: Wyoming | collected... | reverse complement strand
CACCGACGCGCAGGCGTTGAAGCGCTCGACCGCGCGGTTGCAGCTGCAGCTCGGCTCGACGCTCACGCGGGGGCTCGGTGCGGGAGCGAAGCCGGAAATCGGCCGCGACGCCGCGATGGAGGACCGCGACCGCATCTCGGAAATCATCGCGGGCGCCGACATGCTGTTCATCACGGCCGGCATGGGCGGCGGCACCGGCACGGGGGCGGCGCCGGTGATCGCGGACATCGCGAAGAGCATGGGCATCCTGACGGTCGCCGTCGTGACGCGGCCGTTCCGCTTCGAAGGCAAGCGGCAGAAGGTCGCGCAGGCCGGCATCGAGGAGCTCGGGAAGAAGGTCGACTCGCTGATCATCATCCCGAACGACAAGCTGATCGACGTGCTCGGGGACGACATCGCGCTGCTCGATGCGTACGCGGCGGCGAACGACGTGCTGCACGGCGCGGTCGCGGGCATCGCCGAGGTCATCAACAACCCCGGCCTCGTCAACGTCGACTTCGCGGACGTGCGCACCGTCATGGGCGAGGTCGGCATGGCGATGATGGGCTCGGCGACGTCGGCCGGCGTGGAGCGCGGAAGGCTTGCCGCCGAGCAGGCGGTCAAGAGCCCGCTGCTCGAGGACGTGAACCTGGCCGGCGCGCGCGGCGTGCTCGTCAACGTCACGGCCTCGGCCGGCCTCAAGATGAAGGAATACTACGAGGTGATGAACACGATCAAGGAGTTCACCGCGGACGACGCGATGGTGATCGTGGGCACGGTGATCGACGAGTCGATGGGCGAAGACCTGCGCGTGACGATGATCGCGACGGGGCTGGGCGGCGGCGCGGTCGCCGGCGCGGTCGCCGGCGCGGCCGCCGGCGCAGCCACCAAGCGGCCGCTGAGGCTCGAGGTGTACGAGAGCGCGGTGATCGAGCAGCGCACCGGCACCGACGGCATGGGTGTGCAGGTCGAGACGATCGACTACGATCGCCTCGACCAGCCGGCGGTCATGCGCAAGGGGCGGACGACGCCGTCCGCCGGCGCGGCGGCCTCGTTCGACGCATCCGAGATCCCGGCGTTCCTGCGGAAGCAGGCCGACTGAGCGCGAAGGGAAGACGACCGCGCAGGAGCGCGAAGGCATCGCGCAAGCGCCGCTTGCCGCGGGCCCGGTGCGAACGTGACGTGGCGGCACCGCAAGGACGCCGGACCCGGACCGCGGTGGTCGCGCTCCCGGCGTCCGCGCGCCCTTCCTTGCCGCCACTTTCCCGCCACCGGCACTGTGGTACAATTTGCTGCTAACCCGTTGACGCGGCGGGCATTTAACGACAATGGTCAAGCAACGCACGCTGAAGAGCCAAACGAAGACGACGGGCGTCGGGCTTCATACCGGCGTGCGCGTCGAGATGGTGTTGCGTCCGGCGCCGGTCGACACCGGCATCGTGTTCCATCGGACCGACCTGCCGCGGTCGGCCGCAATCCCCGCGCTGGCGGCCAACGTCGGTGACACCCGCCTGTCGTCGACGCTCAAGGCGGATGGCGCCAGCGTATCGACGGTCGAGCACCTGATGTCCGCGCTCGCCGGCCTGGGGATCGACAACCTGCACGTCGACATCGCGGGTCCCGAACTCCCGATCATGGACGGCAGCGCGGGTCCGTTCGTGTTCCTGCTGCAGTCGGCGGGCATCGTCGAGCAGAAGGCGCCCAAGCGCTACGTGCGCGTGACGGCGCCCGTGGAAGTCCGCGACGGCGACAAGTGGGCGCGCTTCGAGCCGTTCGACGGCTTCAAGCTCGACTTCACGATCGACTTCCCGCATCCGGTGTTCGGCTCGGAAAACCGCAACGTCGTCGTCGACTTCGCGTTCGATTCGTACGCGAAGGAAGTGTCGCGCGCGCGCACGTTCGGCTTCATGCAGGACGTCGAGGCGATGCGCTCGGCGGGACTGGGCCTGGGCGGCAGCCTGCAGAACGCCGTCGTGCTCGACGAGTTCGGCGTGCTCAACAGCGAGGGCCTGCGCTACGACAACGAGTTCGTGCGTCACAAGGTGCTCGACGCGATCGGCGACATCTACCTGCTCGGGCACCCGCTGATCGGCCAGTACACGGCGTACAAGTCCGGGCACGGACTCAACAACCAGCTCGCGCGGGCGCTGCTCGCGCGCACCGACGCGCACGAAGTCGTCACGTTCGCCGACGCCAAGACCGTGCCCGCGGTGTTCCACGACTGGACGTTGAAGCCCGCCTGACTCCGCGTGCGGCGCGCGGCCGTCGGAATTCCCCGTGGTGATCGTCCGCCTCCTGCTGTTCCTCGCGATCGGCGCGATCGTCGCGTCCGGCCTCCTCTACGTGTTCACGCGCGACCGGCGCTACCTCCGCTTCGTCGTGCAGGTCGCGAAATTCACGATCTGGCTCTTGGCCGGCGTGATGCTCTTCTACCTGTTCGAGCGGCTGGTGATCCTGCTGTAGTTCGCCGCACCCGCCGCGCGCGGGCCTACCCCCCTCGGCGGACGAGCCGTTCCACGGCTGCCTTGAGCGGGCCGGGCGGCAGCGTTGCGGCGAGTTGCCGCAGGTGGGTAGAATCAACCCTATTCTTTTGATTGTTAACGGGTTTGTGCTGAGGCTGCGCCGCGATCTTCACTTGCACCCGCACCCGTAATTCAGTAAAGTCGAGACCTTCCCGCCGAAGGCCGGCGAGGATGTCGGGGGAACGCTGGCGGACGACCGCCGCGACCGCGCCGGCGGCCACCGCAAGCGTCAGCGCTTCCGGCGCCGCTTCGGCAACCCGCACTCGATCGGCCAGCGCCCGCGGCAGCATGCGGCGCACGGCGGCAGTCAGCCGCATTTCCTGGGACATCCGGTCGTACCACGCGGAGATCTGCGCGTCGTCCGACAGGACTCGGGCCAGCGGCTTGGTGGTGTGCGGTTTCGCCATGCGGAAACGCAGCGCCTGGCAGTGCGACGCGTCGGGCGATGCGAGTGGTTGGGAGGGTACACGATTGAACATCATTCTGGTCGCAGGCGCGAACGCGCGAGCCCGCACGATCACGCTGGACTGGCGGCACTGGGCGGGCGGCGGCGCGTCGCTCTTCGTGCTCTTCCTGCTGTTCACGTTCGCATTCAACTTCGTCACGCTGAAATGGGCGGCCGCGATGCATCATCCGTGGCTGTCGGCGATCGTCCTCGCGGACCAGCGCGAAGAGTCGGCGCGCGTGCACGAGCGCGTGCAGGGACACCTGAATGCGATGGCGCTGCGGCTGGGCGAGCTGCAGGCGCGGATGATGCGGCTGGACGGGCTGGGCGAGCGGCTCGCGAAAACCGCGGGACTGAAGCCGCAGGAGCTGCCGTCGCTGCAGCCGGGCACGCCGCCGGGCCGCGGCGGGGCCGAGTCGTCGCTGCCGTCGCGCAACCTGTCGGTGCGGGAATTCGCCGACCTCGTCGACGAGCTCACGCGGCAGGTCGACGCGCGCTCGGACCAGCTGTCCGTGCTGGAGGCGCTGCTCGTGCACGACTCCGCGAACCGCAAGTTCCTGCCGACGCTCTATCCGATCGTCGACGGCTGGTTCTCGTCGAACTTCGGCTACCGGATCGACCCGTTCAGCGGCCAGTCGTCGATGCACGAGGGCATCGATTTTCCGGCCGAGCCCGGAACGCCGATCGTGGCCGCCGCGAGCGGCAAGGTCGTCGTCTCGGAGTGGCACCCCGCCTATGGTAATATGCTCGAAGTCGACCATGGCAACGGCCTCGTGTCGCGCTACGCGCACACGTCGAGCATCGTGGTGAAGGAAGGCGACCTCGTCGTGCGCGGCCAGCGGGTCGCGACGGTCGGGTCCACCGGGCGGTCCACCGGACCGCACCTCCATTTCGAGGTCCGGTTGAACGGCGTGCCGCAGAACCCGGCACGGTTCCTGCAATCTCCCAATCTCAGCTGACGACGACCGGGATCGAGGCATCGCAGGGGTGAGGCAGTCCTCACCCCTTGTTTTTTGGCTCGCGCGACCGAACGTACCCCGAATGCAGTCCGCCGGAATCCACGCCCGATGATCTCCAACATCCTCACCCGCATCTTCGGCAGCCGCAACGAGCGCCTGCTGAAGCAGTACGCGCAGGTCGTCCGGCAGGTCAATGCACTCGAGCCCGCCGTCGCCGCGCTGCCGGACGACGCGCTGCGGAACAAGACCGCCGAGCTGAAGGGCCGCGTCGCCAACGGCGAGACGCTCGACGCCGTGCTGCCCGAAGCGTTCGCCGTGGTCCGCGAGGCGGGCAAGCGCGTGCTGACGATGCGCCACTTCGACGTGCAGCTGATCGGCGGCATGGCGCTGCACAACGGCAAGATCGCCGAAATGCGCACGGGCGAGGGCAAGACGCTCGTCGCGACGCTTCCCGCCTACCTCAATGCGCTCGCCGGCAACGGCGTGCACATCGTCACCGTCAACGACTACCTCGCGCAGCGCGACGCGGACTGGATGGGGCGGATCTACAAGTTCCTGGGCCTTACGGTCGGCGTGAACCTGTCGCAGATGGGCCACACCGACAAGCAGGCCGCGTACGCCGCCGACATCACCTACGGCACGAACAACGAGTTCGGCTTCGACTACCTGCGCGACAACATGGTGTTCGCGACGGGCGAGCGCGTGCAGCGCACGCTGAGCTACGCGATCGTCGACGAAGTGGACTCGATTCTCATCGACGAGGCGCGCACGCCGCTCATCATCTCCGGGCAGGCCGACGACAACGTCGACATGTACTACCGGCTGAACGAGCTCGCGCCCAAGCTCAAGCGGCAGGCCGACGAGAAAGGCCCGGGCGACTACTGGGTCGACGAGAAGGCGCACCAGGTGCTGCTGTCGGAGGAGGGCCACGAGCACGCCGAAGGCATCCTCGCGCAGGCGGGGCTCATCCCGCCGGGGTCCGGGCTCTACGACGCCCAGAACATCTCGCTGATGCACCACCTGTACGCCGCGTTGCGCGCGCAGTCGCTGTACCACCGCGACCAGCACTACGTCGTGCAGGACGGCGAGGTCGTCATCGTCGACGAGTTCACCGGACGCCTGATGTCCGGGCGGCGCTGGTCCGAGGGTCTGCACCAGGCGGTCGAGGCCAAGGAAGGCGTGCCGATCCAGCGCGAGAACCAGACGCTCGCTTCGATCACGTTCCAGAACTACTTCCGCATGTACGGCAAGCTGGCCGGCATGACGGGCACCGCGGACACCGAGGCCTTCGAGTTCCAGCAGATCTACCACCTGGAAACGGTCGTCATCCCGACGCACCAGCCGATGGTGCGCAAGGACGCGAACGACCTCGTGTTCCGCACGTTCCAGGAAAAGGTCGACGCGATCATCGCCGACGTCAGGGACTGCCACGCGCGCGGCCAGCCGGTGCTCGTCGGCACGACGTCGATCGAGAACTCCGAGCTCCTGTCGCAGCACCTGACGAAGGAGAAGCTGCCGCACGAAGTCCTCAACGCGAAGCAGCATGCGCGCGAGGCCGAGATCGTCGCGCAGGCCGGCAAGTCGAAAGCGATCACGATCGCGACGAACATGGCCGGCCGCGGCACGGACATCGTGCTGGGCGGCACGCTCGAGCCGCTCATCCTCAAGCTGCGCGACGACGAGTCGCTGCTCGCGGAGGAGAAGGAGCGCGAGATCGCGAGGATGCGCAGCGAGTGGCAGGTCCGGCACGACGACGTCAAGAGCGCGGGGGGCCTGCACATCATCGGCACCGAGCGGCACGAGTCGCGGCGCATCGACAACCAGCTGCGCGGGCGTTCGGGGCGCCAGGGCGACCCGGGGTCGTCCCGGTTCTACCTGTCGCTCGAGGATCCCCTGCTGCGCATCTTCGGCGGCGAGCGGCTCGGCGTCATCATGCAGAAGCTGAAGATGCCCGAGGGCGAGCCCATCGAGCATCCGATCGTGAACCGGTCGATCGCGAAGGCGCAGAATCGCGTCGAGTCGCGCAACTTCGACATCCGCAAGCAGCTGCTCGAATACGACGACGTCGCCAACGACCAGCGGCGCGTCATCTACCAGCAGCGCAACGAGCTCCTCGAGGGCGAGGACGTCGCCGACACGATCCGCAACATGATCCGCGGCCAGGTCGAGGAGACGGCCAAGCTGCACATTCCGCCGGAGTCGGTCGAGGAGCAGTGGGACGCGCCGGGCCTCGAGACCGCGCTGGCCGCCGAGTACCAGATCACCGCGCCGGTGGCGGACTGGGTGAAGAACGACCACGACCTCACCGACGAGTCGATCCGCGCGCGCGTGGCCGAGCTGGCGACGAAGGCGTGGGCCGACCGCGAAACCGCCGTCGGCACCGAGCTCATGCGGCAGTTCGAGCGCAGCCTGATGCTGCAGACGCTCGACCATCACTGGCGCGAGCACCTGGCGTCGCTCGATCACCTGCGGCAGGGCATCCACCTGCGCGGCTACGCGCAGAAGAACCCGAAGCAGGAGTACAAGCGCGAGGCGTTCGAGCTCTTCTCCGACATGCTCGACCGCATCAAGCAGGACGTCGTGAAGGTCGTGCTGACCGTGACCGTGCGCAGCGAGCAGGATGTGCAGGCGGTCGAGGAAGCCGACACGGTGTCCAACGTCAAGTACCAGCACGCGGGCTACGACGAGGCGCTGGCCGCCGCGCCGGACGACGGCGACGTCGCCGTCGCGCCGCCCCCGCCGTTCACGCGCGCGGGTGACAAGGTCGGACGCAACGACCCGTGCCCGTGCGGCAGCGGGAAGAAGTACAAGCACTGCCACGGGAAGATTTAGCCGATCCAAAAGGCGTCCGCGGGGCCTGAGGCAGACATGAGGGCGGCGTTGCGCCTTTTGGATCGGGGCATGCATAGTCAGACGGGCGCCTTGGGGGCAGACGAGGGGTCAGATACGAATTTCGTTCTCGGCGCTTCACGCTGACCGTACAGTGAGCGCCGGCGCAAGAGAAATTCGTGTCTGACCCCGGGTTCGGAGCGTGGACGCGCGGGAAGCCAACGCCTGCCTGTGCCTCAGCCTCGGCGCATGGGGTCAGACTCGATTTTCTGCTCCGCCTGAGTTGACTGGTCGATCCTGCCGCCTCGCCCGCAAGACGAAAATCGAATCCGACCCCGAGCCTCGCCCGCAAGACGAAAATCGAATCTGACCCTTTGCCATGTCGGTCAACTACACCCCCCCCACCGCCGAATCGCTGCTGCCCGTCGCCGGGGTCACGCTCGGCGCCGCCGCCGGGAAGATCAAGAACTGGGACCGCAACGACGTGCTGCTTGTCGTGTGCGAACCCGGCACGGTCGCCGCGGGTGTGTTCACGCAGAACCGCTTCTGCGCGGCGCCGGTCATCGTGTGCCGGGAGCACCTCGTGCGCCAGCACGCGCGGCGCGCGGAGTTCCGCGCGCTCGTCGTCAACGCGGGCAACGCGAACGCCGGCACCGGCGCGTCCGGCCTGGCCGACGCGCGGGCCGAATGCGTCGCCGTCGCGCGGCTGCTCGACTGCGCGCCGGAGGACGTGCTGCCGTATTCGACCGGCGTGATCATGGAGCCGCTGCCGGTCGCGAGGATCGTCGCGGCGCTTCCGGCGGCGAAGGTCGCCGCGCGCGCGGACGGCTGGTTCGCGGCGGCGAACGCGATCATGACGACCGACACGGTGCCGAAGGGCGCGTCGCGGCGCGTGACCGTCGACGGCGTGCCGGTCACGGTGACGGGCATCGCGAAGGGTGCCGGCATGATCCACCCGGACATGGCGACGATGCTGTCGTTCATGGCCACCGACGCGCCGATCGCGGCGCCGCTCCTCGCGCGGATCGTCCGCGAGGTCGCGGACGTGTCGTTCAACGGCGCGACCGTCGACGGCGACACGTCGACCAACGACAGCTTCGTGCTCGCGGCGACGGGACGCGCGAAGCTCGCGCCGATCGTCGCGGCCGACGACGCGCGGCTCGCGCCGATCCGACGCGCAATCGAGGAATGCGCGGTCGCGCTCGCGCAGGCGATCGTGCGCGACGGCGAGGGCGCGACCAAGTTCATCGCGATCCGCGTCGACGGCGGCCGCACCGTCGACGAGTGCCGGCGCGTCGCGTTCGGCATCGCGCATTCCCCGCTCGTGAAGACGGCGTTCTTCGCGTCGGACCCCAACCTCGGCCGCATCGTCTGCGCGATCGGCAACACGGCGGCGCCGGATGCCGACCCGTCCGGGGTATCGTTCTGGCTCGACGACGTGCTGGTCGTCGACCGTGGCGGGCGCGCGGCGAGCTATCGCGAGGAAGACGGCCAGCGGGTGATGAAGCAGGACGAGATCGCCGTGCGCGTCGACCTTGGGCGCGGCACGTCGGCTGCCACCGTCTGGACGTGCGACTTCTCGCACGACTACGTCACGATCAACGCCGACTACCGGTCTTGAGGGGTCAGATTCGAATTTCGCCAGCGCAAACGCTTGCGCCGCGCCGCCGGTTCGGCGAAATTCGAGTCTGACCCCGGGGTTCGGAGCGCGAACCGTCCGCTACTTCACCAACCACCCATGCCGACATCGAAATCCGATCTCGAGTCCTTGATTCACCGCGCCGAAGCTGTCCTCGAGCGCGTCGAGGCGCTGCTGCCGCCGGCTGTGCCGGACCCCGAATGGAGGAAGGTCACCGCCGCCCGCTGGCGCAAGCGCAGCGGGCGCGGCTGCCTGCAGGCGGTCGCGCACCCGCACGCGATCCGCATGGACGATCTCGTCGCGATCGACGACCAGAAGCACGCGATCGACCGCAACACGCGGCAGTTCGTCGCCGGCCTGCCGTCGAACAACGTGCTGCTGACCGGCTCGCGCGGCACGGGCAAGTCGTCGCTCGTGAAGGCGATGCTCGCGAAGTACGCGGGGAAGGGCCTGCGCCTCATCGAAGTCGACAAGGCGGACCTCACCGACCTGCCCGACATCGCGGAGCGCGTCGAAGGGCTGCCGCAGCGGTTCGTCGTGTTCTGCGACGACCTGACGTTCGACGCCGGCGAGCCCGGGTACAAGGCGCTCAAGGTGATGCTCGACGGCTCGATCGCGGGCGGCGCCGGCAACGTCGTCATCTACGCGACGTCGAACCGCCGGCACCTGCTGCCGGAGTACTTCAGCGAGAACCTCGAGACGAAGCACGTCGGCGAGGAAGTGCATCCCGGCGAGTCGGTCGAGGAGAAGATCTCGCTGTCGGAACGCTTCGGCCTCTGGATATCGTTCTATCCGTTCGCGCAGGACGACTACCTCGCGGCCGTCGCCGGCTGGCTCGCGCACTTCGGCGTGCAACCCGCGGCGAGCGCGCGCGCCGCCGACGCCCGTACGCGCGAGGCGCTGCAATGGGCGCTGCAGCGCGGGTCGCGCAGCGGCCGCGTCGCGTGGCAATTCGCGAAGAACCTCGCGGGTGCGCGGGCGCTGAAATCGCACCGGCCGTGAGCCCGACGGGCCGCCCCGAGGGCGAACACCGGAGCGCGGAGCGCGAAGGTACTCCATGAGCACCGCAGGGCCGCCCCAAGGTGCGCGCCCCCCTGGCGGGGAGCGGCGCGAAGCGCCGGTCGGGGGGGATTCTGTATGCGCCATCGTCCGCGTCGCCGCGGCCGTGCTGCTGCGGCCCGACGGGCAGGTACTGCTCGCGCAGCGGCCCTCCGGCAAGCCGTACGCGGGTTACTGGGAGTTTCCCGGGGGCAAGCTCGAAGCGGGCGAGTCGCCCCGCGCGGCGCTGGCGCGCGAGCTCAAGGAAGAACTCGGCATCGACGTGCGGCGCGCCTCGCCCTGGCTCGTGCAGGAGTTCGTGTACCCGCACGCGCACGTCGAGCTGCATTTCTTCCGCGTGTATGCGTGGGGCGGCGAGCTGCACGGCCACGACGGGCAGGCGTTCGCATGGCAGGTTCCGGGCCGCTTCACGGTCGCGCCGCTGCTGCCCGCGAACACGCGCATTCTTTCCGCGCTCGAACTGCCCGGCGTCTACGGCATCACCTGCGCGGCGGACAGCGGCGAGGACGCGTTCCTCGCGCGCGCCGCCCGCGCGTTCGCGGAGGGCCTGCGCCTCGTGCAGCTCCGCGACAAGGAGTGGCCGCACGCGCGCCGGCTCGCGTTCGCGCAGCGGCTCGTCCCGCTCGCGCATCGCCACGGCGCGCGCGTGCTGTGGAACGGCACCGCCGACGACGCGCGCGTGGCGCAATGCGACGGGGTCCATTGGACGGCCGAGACGCTCGGCGCGGCGCGCGGGCGCCCCGACGACTTGATCGTGGCCGCGTCGTGCCACACGCGCGACGAAGTTGCGCACGCCGGCCGGCTCGACCTCGACTTCGCGGTCCTCGGTCCCGTCGCGGCGACGCCTTCGCATCCGGAGGCGACGCCGATCGGATGGGAAGGCTTCGCCGCGCGTGTCGCGGAAACCCGGCTGCCCGTGTACGCGCTCGGCGGCCTCGCCGTCGCGGACACGGACCGTGCGATCGCGTGCGGCGCGCAGGGCGTCGCGTTGCGGCGCAGCGCGTGGCCCGCCTGATTGCGTTCAGTCGTCGCGCGGCGGCGCCGCGTCGCCCTCCGGTGCGGAATCCGCGTCGGGCGGCTCGACCGCCACGCGATATTTCTCGCTCGCCCATGCGCCCAGGTCGATGAGCTTGCACCGCTCGCTGCAGAACGGCCGCCAGCGCGACGTCGGCGCCCACGCCACCTTCGTGCCGCATTGCGGACACGCCACGTACTTGAGTTCTGCCATCGGAGTTTCGTAGTATCCGCGTGCCGCAATCCCGCGAGGACCGGAGGACGCGCCCCGTGCCGCGCCTCGGTTGGAAAGGGCGGCATTCACAGGCTGCTGCCACAGGTGCATTATGACGAAATTCGCGCAGCGGGCGCATCCGGCCGGCCGCTTGCGACCGAACAACGACCAGGGAGGGCTTACCGGTGAACGCTTCGAAGCGAGGAACCGAACGCTGCGCGTGGATGCCAGGCATGGCCGCAGCGTCGCTTGCGCTGTTCGTGCTGTCCGCAGCGCCGGCGTTCGCCAAGAACACCGTGCGCCTGGTGTTCGACGTCGCCGGGCAGCCGGTGTACGACAGCACGGCGGAGGCGAATGTCGCGAAGGTCGAGCGGAACGGCTACAACGGCGCGGGCTCCTGGAACAGCTACCTCGAAGGCCGCGCGTACAATTCCGCCCAGGTCGGCGCGAAGGCGTTCGTGTCGGGAACGCTGCCGGCGAACGCGCAGGTGATCGCGACGGCCACGCCAGGCTATTACCTCGAACCGCCGGCGAGCGCCAACTACGCCGGAGGCAAGCTCGTCCTCTACGCGGCGCTGACCGGCGGCGACATCCGCGGCAACGCGTCGCTGGACCTCAAGCTCGACGTCAGCGCGCACTTTGCCTCGTGGGTTGCGCACGGCAGCGCCCGCCGGACGATCGGGAGCCAGGCGGGAAGCGAGGACGTCGAGTTCGACGTCGTGGTCGAGCTGCCCGCCTCGCTCGACAACGCGAGCGGGGCGCTCGTCGATCTCAACATGGTCGTCACCGCGGTCGTCGGCATCGCGCCGCCCAAAGGGCAGGCGGAAACGGCAATTGCGGATGCTCTGAACGCGGGCAGGGTCACAGGATTCCGCGTGCTGAACGCGACGGGGGTGCAGCTCCCGGGTTTCACGCTGGCGGGGAACGGCGCGATGATTCCGGAACGCGCGGCACCTCCGGTCGGACTGGCGCGCGCGATCGAGTTCTACAACCCGTCGTTCGCGCATTTCTTCATCACGACGAACGCCGACGAGATCGCCAAGCTCGACTCGGGCGCCACCCCAGGCTGGCAGAGGACGGGCCAGTCGTTCAACGTGTATGCGAACCCCGGCAACGGCCTGGCCGCCGTCTGCCGTTTCTTCTCCGTGGCGTTCGCGCCCAAGAGTTCGCACTTCTACGCGCCGCGCGGCCTGGGCTGTGACGCGGTGCTGGCGAACCCGGTGTGGCGGTACGAAGGCGACGTGTTCTACACGCCTCTGCCCAGCGCGAGCGGCGGCTGCCCGGACGGCAACGTCCCCGTCTATCGCCTGTACAACAACGGGCAGGGCGGCGCGCCGAACCACCGCTTTACGACGAGCGAGGCGACCCGGCTCGACATGCTGCGCGACGGGTACGTTGCCGAAGGAACAGGCGTGGGCGTGGGGATGTGCTCGCCGCAATAGAGGCCAGTCCGGACCAAGGGCCGGATCGCGCGGTGCCGCCGATCCGGCCTTCCCGTCCGTCGCGCCGCGCGCGACGGCGCGAGCGCGGCTAGAGGTTGCAGAACATCAATTCGAACTCGACGTCGCCGTCGTAGACGGCGCCGCGGTCCATGCCGGACACGCCGATGAACCGGATGTTGAGCGCGTACTTGTTCGCGCTGATCTCCGGCACGCACGAGAGCTCCTTGCCGACGGTCAGCCGCAGGAGCTGCGCGACCTTGGTCGTGGTCAGCATCAGCTGGAACACGCCGCGGTAGGCGGTGTGGCGACTCGCGCGACCGTTGTCGCGCAGGAGCTTCAGGATGATCGTCGAGCCCGCGCGGATCGGCGCGAACGGCTCGATCCAGCCCTTCAGGTCGTTGCGGCGCGCGCCGGGGTCCTGGTGCAGCCACCAGTGGTAGGCGGGCAGGTCGAACTCGCAGACACCGCCCGGAAGGGCGGTGCGCTGCTTGATCGCCATCAGCCACTCGTTGTCGCGCAGATGCGCGCCGACCTTGCCTGTTTGTGCGAGCAGCTGCGCGTTGACGGCGTCGATCTCGCCCAGCAGGTCGTCGAGCGCGCGCTGGTCGATCTGGGGGTTCTGGCGCAGCGGCGACAGCATCTGCTTCTGGCGCTCGAGTTCCTGCAGGAGGTCGGTCTTCAGGTCCGCGCGCGCGGCGACGTCGGTGATCTCGAACAGCGCGAGCAGCGCGCCGTGGTGGTCCTGTCCCGCGTCCTGCGCGGCGAAGTAGCCCGCGCGCGCGAACAGGTCCTCGAGCCGCATCAGCATGCGCACACGTTCGTTCAGGGGGTGTTCGTAGCGGATCACAGCGGCTTTCGGGCGTCGCGCGGTTGCGCGCCATTCTGCGGGGAACCGCCCACCGGTTCAAGCGCGGCGTGCGCCGCCCGTGCCCGGTACAGCGCGTCGAGGCGGGCGACCTGCGGCGCCAGCGCGTCGCGCGCGCCGCCGTTGTCGATGACGTCGTCGGCGCGTGCGAGGCGCGCCGCGCGCGGCAGCTGGGTCGCCATGATCGCGCGGACCTCGTCGGCGGAGAGCCCGCTGCGCGCGACGACGCGGCGCACCTGCTTGTCTTCCGGACAGTCGACGACCAGCACGCGCGCCACGCGCGGCAGCAGGTTGCCGCGCT
>Ga0315287_10004774_pt1 | contig 13271 bp, 8 predicted proteins | sample YL17G11_0_MG_FD_205037 | JGI IMG/M metagenome (GOLD analysis project Ga0315287, IMG submission 205037) | Sediment microbial communities from Yellowstone Lake, YNP, Wyoming, USA - YL17G11_0 | ecosystem: Environmental > Aquatic > Freshwater > Lake > Sediment | place: USA: Wyoming | collected... | reverse complement strand
TCTTCATTTCGGCGATTTTTCCCTGGTGGAGGACGACACCGCCGATCAGCTGGACGTCGAAATGCCGCATGCGGGTCGTTCGGCGAGAGGCCTCCCTGACGACGGCGAAGGCTTCCGGCAGTAAATCGTCGAGGGTCGCCCCTTGAGCTAGTTTTTCCTTGAAGGCCGAGGTTTTTCCACGCAGGTCAGCATCGGAAAGGGGTTGGATCCGGGGTTCGAAATCGTTGACGAGGCCGACGAAGGGGGTGAGCTTTTTAAGGTCCCGTTCGCTCTTCGTCCCGAAGAGTTTTTCAGAAATCCACTTGACCATTGATTACTTTTACCAGATCGGGGCGGGAGATGTCAATTTTGAGTCTGGTTTTGCTCCCCGGCCCCTATATCCTGTATAGTGCGTGGGGAAGGTGAGGCCCGAGGACAATGATGACGTCGAGACGATCAAGGCGGATCGCTTTGGTTATTTTTTTGGCCGCGGCGGCGATCGCCTCATATCAGGTTCATCTTCGGCACGAGTTGACCGACTTCGGCGTCTGCTATCAAGCCGGCGGCCGCTTTCTGGCCGGAGAGTCGATCTACCGGAGTTCGGACGGTCATCTCCAATTCAAGTATGCCCCGCTGGCGGCCATGTTCTACGCGCCATGGGCCGCCCTTCCCTGGAATACGGCGAAAATCCTCTGGTTTCTCCTGATGCTGGGCTGTTTAAGTGGAATTCTTTTTCTCACGGCCCGGATGCTGCCGGGGCAAGGACCGCCCGCGGCCTGGTCGGTCGGTTGGAGTCTGCTCATCTGGCTGAAATACATCGGCCGAGAAATCGAGCTCGGTCAAGTCAACCTCGTCATTCTTCTCCTGCTTCTCGCTCTGTTTCGGGAGTTGTCGGCCGGCCGCGACCGGACGGCCGGCGTCTTGTGGGCCGCGTCTCTTTTTATAAAACCCTACGCGGCGGTCTTCCTGCCCTATTTCATCCTCAAAGGGAAGTGGACGACGGTCACGACAGGCGTGGGAGCGATTCTCCTCGGCCTTTTTTTGCCCGTCTTGAATTTCGGGTGGACCGAAAATTGGACCCTCCTCGGAGAATGGGGGCGATCGCTTTCCCAGTCGACGCCGGGACTTCTCACGGTGGGGGATAACGCTTCCCTCTTCGCGTTTATCACAAAAACGCTGGGGTCTTCGCTGACCGGCGTTCTGGCGATCGGGGGGATCGTCACGGCGGCCATTGCTGGGTTAGTGCTTTGGATGATCAAAGTCGGAGAACGGGAACGAATGGAGAAGGCTGACCTTCTCGAAGGAGCCGTCCTGATGCTGCTCATTCCGATGTTGTCCCCCCTGGGCTGGAACTACAATTATCTTTACGCCCTGCCCGCATCCGCGCTTCTTCTTCAGGTCTTTGCGAGGTTCAGCCGTCCTCTCCGAGCCTTCGTCGTCGTCAATTTCATCCTGATCGGGGGGACGCTTCAGGAAATTCTGGGCCGGTCGGCTTTTCGATCCTATACGACCCGTTCCCTGATCGTCCCGAGCATTCTCTTCGTTTTATCCGTTATATTCCTGGCCCGCAAACGCCGCTTGATCTGACCGGACGAGTCGCCCTCCATTCTTCCCAAGAATCTCGCTCACTCCCGGCCCGGACTTGATTCGCCGGATCAGATGGGCTATAATGTGATTGAGAATCATTCTCACCATAGAGGTCCGTTATGATTGATCTTCTTCAGGCACCGTGCGGACTTGTGCTCCGCGTGGTCGATATCGCCGGGGGCGAGAAAGTCCGTCGCCGTCTTTTTTCCCTGGGACTTCACCCGGGCGATCGGGTGGAATGCGTCTCCCGGGGCATTCTAGGCGGACCCTTGATTATCCGACCGGGGGAGAACGGATCGACGATCGCTCTCGGCCGGGGGATCGCCCGGAAAATCATCGTTGAAATCGTCCATGAAGAATCCTGACGAGCCCGTTGTTCTTTTAATCGGTCAGCCGAATTGCGGGAAAAGTACCCTGTTCAACGCCATGGCCGGGCATAAAGCCCAGACTTCAAATTTTCCCGGGACGACGGTCCAGCATACGCACAGCCGGGTGGCGATCGGCGGACGGACTCTCAACGTCATCGATTTGCCCGGGACCTATTCCCTGAATCCGTCCGATCCGGCCGAGAAAGTCGCCCTGACCCATCTTTTCACCGAGCGTCCCGACGTCCTGATCAACGTCGTCGACGCTTCGATCCTGGGGCGAAGTCTCGAATTGACCCTCGAGCTTTTGGATATGGGACTGCCGATGATCGTGGCCCTGAACATGTCTGATCTCGCCGAAAAAAAAGGAATCCAGATCGACGCGGGGCGGCTCTCGGCCCGGCTGGGCGTCCCGGTCATTCCGACGGTCGGTGTCCACGGGCGGGGGATCGGCGGGATGATCGAAGCCGTTCTACGCTGTCTTGACGTCCCCTGCCTTCCACTCCGGAGCCCACGCTGGTCGTCCGCCGTCGAGGATCCCGTGGGCCGCCTCGAAGCCGCCTTGCCCGAGGATTTCCCATGCGTCGCCAACCGGCGCTTTACGGCCGTTCAGATGATCGAGACCGGGGATTCTTTCTGCGCCTCTTTCCTCGAGGAACTCCGCCCGGAATTGAAGCGGATCCTGGACGAAGTCCGGGCAACGATTGAGCTTTCCCGGGGGCTCCCGGCGTATGAAGCGGTCGCGGCCGAACGTCATCACCTGGCCCAGAAAATTTTCGAGGACGCCTCCACGGTCCGCCGGAATCTTCCCCGGACACCGTCCGAGCGGCTCGACGATGTCCTCATGCATCCGGTCCTCGGCTATCCGATCCTGGCGGCCGTCCTGCTCGGATTTTTTTGGTTGATCTTTAAAATCGGCGGTCCGCTCGAGACGTTGATGCTGAAGCCGTTTTCCGGCCTCAAAGCGGTCCTCGCGAACGGCTTGGGAGACGGATGGCTCGGCCACGTGGCCGACGGCCTGCTGCAGGGCGTCGGCGGCGGGGCGGCGATCGTCCTCCCGTATTTTCTTCCCCTGCTGCTCCTGATGGCGATTCTGGAGGATGTGGGTTACCTGGCCCGGGCCGGCTTTCTTCTGGATACGTTCATGCATCGGATCGGGCTCCACGGAAAATCGGTAGCCCCGTTCATTCTGGGATTCGGCTGCAACGTCCCGGCCGTGACCGCCACGCGAATCCTCGAGTCCCGCCGGGACCGTGTCCTGACGTCGCTTCTGATTCCGTTCATTCCCTGCTCGGCCCGGACGACGATCATTCTGGCCCTGATCGCCTATTTTCTGGGGCCTCTCGGCGCCCTGGGATTCTACGCCGCGAATATCCTTCTTCTGGCCGTCCTGGGTCGGATTCTTTCCGCGTTTTTTAAGGAGGATTCCCCCGGACTGATCCTCGAGATTCCCTCGCTCAAGCTTCCCCGGCCGAAAAGCGTGCTTCTCAAAGTCTACATCCAACTCAAGGCCTTTGTCCGGTTCGCCTGGCCGTTGTTGATCGGCGGGAGCATCCTCCTCAGCCTGATTCAATTCTTCGGTTGGGATCGGACGATCAACGTCCTCCTCAAACCTTTGACGACCGGATTGCTCGGGCTTCCCGCGGCCCTCGGAGTGACGTTGATTTTCGGATTCCTTCGAAAAGAGCTTTCGCTGCTGATGATGCTCCAAGCCTTGGGTGTCGCTTACGCGGATTTGCCGCGCGTCGTCTCCACCGAACAGATGGTCGTCTTCACCGTGTTTGTCAGCCTGTTCATTCCCTGCCTCTCCACCCTGGCCATGCTGGCGAAGGAGTCGGGGCGAAAAGTCGCGCTCGCCTCGGCGGTCCTGAGTCTTGTTGTGGCCGTCATCGTTTCCGTCGCCGTCCGCTTGGTCTTCTGAACTCCCCCGCGGGATTCGTCGGACGGTTGTCCGGGGAGAAAGATCGAGAACGTCGGGCTTATTTTTCGAGGACGACGACCGCGACGGCGTAGGATGCCAAATGGGTCAAAGACACATGACTCCGGGTAAATCCGTAATCCCTCCCGTCGCGGACAAACAACGTCGGTTGTCCCGAGGGCAGGGAGACGATCTCAACCGCCGTCCAAGGAACCCCCCGCCCGAGCGCCTTGATGAACGCTTCCTTCGCCGCGAAGCGGGCTGCCAGATGCTGAAATCGATTCTTTTTCCCGTCGCTGTAGGCGATCTCTCCCGGCGAGAAGACTCGATCGACGAAACGGGGATTTCGTTCGATGACTTTCTGAACCCGGGCGACCTCGATCATATCGACGCCGATCCCTAAAATCATGTCCGACTCCTTCTCTCCGGCCCCGGGTGCCCCGGCTCGACCGGTGATGACGGGTTTCAATCGAAACTCCGTTGAGACCTTCGCGCTCGATGATAGGCGACGCCGAAGCGATGGGCTTCGTCGCGGATGTGTTGGAGGAGTTTGAGAGCGGGCGCTGTCCGGTCGAGACGGACGCCTTCGGGCCGCGCCGCCGTATAAATGATCTCTTCTCGTTTAGCCAAGGCAGCCAAAGGAAGGGCGGCCAGTCCCATCGTCTCGAGGACGGTCCGGGCCGCTTCGAGTTGGGGCTTCCCCCCATCCACCAAGACGAGGTCGGGAAGCGGCCGCTTCTCCCGGAGGAGGCGGGTGAAACGCCTTCCGATCGCCTCGCTCAGGGCGGCCACGTCGTTCGAGCCCCGGACGGTCTTGATCCGATAGCGACGGTACCCCTCCTTCCAGGGACGTCCGTTTAAAAACGTCACCAGCGAAGCAACGGTCTCGACGCCCTGCGTATGGGAAACGTCGAAGCCGTCGATGCGGATGGGAAGCATGGAAAACCCTAGGATCGATTTCAATTCTTCGAGCGAAGTTTGTCCGGTTTGGGTTCTCCGCAGGAGGATCTCGGCGTTTTTGGACGCCAATTCAATGAGGGTTCGGCCGCGTCCGCGGCGAGGAACGAGGGCGGGCACCGCTCGGTCGGCGGGCGGACGGGTCGGGTCGTCGGACGGCCCCGATTCGGCCCGGGCGAAGGGAATAAGAATTTTTTGGGGGAGCGGATGATCCCTGTAAAAGGATTCGAGAAAATCCCCGATCACTTCCGGAGGGGAGAGTTCCGACTCCGTTTCGAAGGCGAATTCCCGGGACTCGCGGACCTTGCCGTCCCTCATGTGAAACACGTGCATCGCCCAAGCCGGACCGGCTTGGGCGGATCCGAAGATATCCCAATTTTCCCGGCGGACGGAAATCGTTTTCGGACGGATCCGGATCTGGGCGATCGTCCGGAGCAAATCGCGGGCCCGGGCGGCGTCTTCAAAGCGTTCGGCATCAGCCGCCGCGGCCATCGCCTCCCGAAGCGACGCCGCCAACTCGTCCGTCCGGCCTTCCAGGAAGAGGATCGCGTTCCGGACGGAGACCTGGTATGCGCTGGCGGAGATCAGGCCGACGCAGGGCGCCGAACACAAGCCCAGGTCATATTCCAGGCAGGGCCGCTTGCGCCCTCGGTAAACGGTCTCTTCGCAAGTCCGAAGCCGAAAGGATTTCGTCAGAATTTGGATCGTTTTTCGGGCTTCGCGGGCCGGGCTGAACGGGCCGAAGAATCGGTCTCCGCCGGAGGAGATTTTTCGGCTGAAATAAATCCCCGGGACGGGATCCTGGAAGTTGATCCGAAGATAGGGGAAGCTTTTGTCGTCCTTCAACCGGAGATTGAACTTCGGCTGGGTTTGCTGGATGAAGTTGTTTTCCAGGAAAGCCGCCTCTCGCTCCGACCCGGTCAGGAGATAATCGAGCCGCGTCGTTTCGGCCAGGATGTTTCGGACTTTGGGATCGTCCGAGGGCTGAAAATAGGATTTGACCCGGTCGGCCAAGGACCGGGCCTTGCCGATGTAGATCGTCTCGCCGCGGACGTTCTTGAAAAAATAGATCCCGGGCTTCGCCGGAAGTTCCGCGAGGACCGCTTTCACCGGGTGGGTCATCGGCAAGCCTCTAGATCTCCAACTCGATTTTTTTCAATTGAGTGATCTCGTCCCGGAGTTTGGCCGCGCTCTCGAAATCCAGGTCTTTGGCCGCCGCCTTCATTCGTTTTTCGAGGTCCTCGATTTTCCGTTTCCGGTTCTGGGGGGAGAGGTAAACCGCCCGGTCCTCGGCGATCCTGGTCAAATCCAGGTAGTCGCGTTCGGCCGAACCGGCCAAACCTTCCTCGATCCTTTTGATGATGGACTGCGGAGTGATCCCATGCTCCTTGTTATATAGAGCCTGGCGGAGACGTCTCCGATCCGTCTCTGCGATCGCCGTCTTCATGGAGTCGGTCACCACCTCGGCGTACAAAATAGCCCGGCCCAGAACGTGCCGGGCCGCCCGGCCGAAGGTCTGGATCAAAGCGGTGGCCGAGCGGAGAAATCCCTCCTTATCGGCATCGAGAATGGCGACAAGAGAGACTTCGGGGAGGTCCAAACCCTCGCGGAGCAAATTGATTCCGATCAGGACGTCGAAGACGCCTTTCCGGAGGTCCCGAAGAATCTGAACCCGCTCCAGCGTTTCGATTTCGGAATGGAGATAGCGGACCCGGAGGCCGAGGTCGTGATAATGCCGGGTCAGATCCTCGGCCATTTTCTTGGTCAGGGTCGTCACGAGAACGCGCTCGTTGCGGGCGGCTCTGGATTCGATCTCCCGGCGGAGATCCTCGACTTGTCCCTTCGCCGGGCGGATCTCGATCTCCGGATCGATCAATCCGGTCGGCCGGATGATCTGCTCGATGACCCGGCCGTGGGAGGCCTGGATTTCAGCGGACGCCGGCGTGGCCGAAACATAAAGGACTGGCCCGACGCGGTCTTCATATTCGCCGAATCGGAGGGGCCGATTATCCAGGGCGGAAGGAAGCCGGAACCCATGCTCAATCAGCGTCAATTTGCGGGACCGATCCCCGTGATACATGCCGCCGATTTGCGGGACGGTGACGTGGGACTCGTCGATGATTGTGAGAAAGTCGTCGGGAAAATAATCCAGGAGGGTGTAAGGCGGCTCTCCGGGTTTCCTTTGACTCAAGTAGAGGGAGTAGTTCTCGATGCCCGGACAGGACCCGAACTCACGGAGCATATCCAGGTCAAAGAGCGTCCGTTCCTCGATCCGTTCGGCTTCCATCAGCAAGCCTTTGTCCCGGAGTTCCCGGACGCGGGTTTCGAGCTCCCGTTCGATCCCGGCGACGGCCTGTTCCAGGATGCTCTTCGGCGTCGAGAAAAAAGTCCGGGGATGAATGACGATTTTGGAAAAGATTTCGAGGGTCGTGCCGAGCAGGGGATCGATCGAGGAGATCCGTCCGATCCGGTCCTCCCGAAGCTCGAGACGGTAAGCGAAGTCGGCGTAGGCCGGAAAGACCTCGATCACGTCGCCTCGAACCCGGAAGCCGCCCCGCTTGAAATCAGCCTCCTGGCGCTCGTACTGAATCCCGAGGAGGGCCTGGATGATTTTTTTCCGGGAGATCAGCTGGTCGACGGCCATGGGGGTGCTCATGGCGTAATAGGTTTCCGGAGCGCCGATCCCATAGATACAAGAAACCGAGGCGACGATGATCACGTCCCTCCGCTCGAACAGGCGGTTCGTCGCGTTCAACCGCATTCGGTCAATTTCATCGTTGATCGTCGCCTCCTTGGCAATATAGGTATTGGAAGAGGGAATGAAGGCTTCCGGCTGATAGTAATCGTAATAAGAGACGAAATATTCGACCGCGTTCCGGGGGAAAAAACGCCGAAATTCCTGGTACAGCTGGGCGGCCAGGGTTTTATTGTGGGAGATGACCAGAACGGGACGGTTAGCCCGGGCGATGACATTGGCGATGGTGAAGGTTTTTCCCGAACCAGTCACGCCCATCAGGACTTGACGGGGAAGGCCGCGGGCGAGTCCTTCGGACAATTCCTCGATGGCCCGGACCTGATCGCCCTTAGGGGAGAACTCGGATTCGAGTAGAAAGCAGTCCATGAAGGAATTATACCAGAGACGACGACGGGGGGAGGATCCGGATTTTATTCGACAGGCTTGCCGGTCACGACGCCCCCGCGGAATCGCGCTCCGTCCGCGACCGATAACCGGGCGGCGCAAATATCCCCCTTCATGTCGGCTTCGGCGGCTAAAAACACTCGGCCGGTCGCTTGAACGGCTCCGATCAGAGTCCCATAGATGAAGACATCCCGGGCCGAGACGGAGGCTTCGACCCGGGCCTGGCGATCGATATAGAGGGACGCGTCCTTCAGGCGGAGAGAGCCTTTGAACCGTCCCTGGATGACGAGATCTTCGGCGGCTGAGAAATCGCCTTCCACCTCGGACGACGTCCCGAGGCGGGGGAGAGCGGAAGGGATCGCCGGACGAGACTCATCGGTTTTTCCTTGTTCCTCAATCCGGGCCATGGGATGCCTCCTGGGCGGGATATCGGGGCTGATTATAAAAGACTTCCCGGAAAAGTCAAATTGACTTCAACCGACCCCTATGATATTTCTGAATATCATTTTTTTCGAGCGGCGGAAAGACGGAAGAAACGGAACGCCGGAGCGTCAAAACAACGGTGCAATATTTTTACTTGGCCAACGCCGTCCCATCGGGGGCGTTTTATTCTATTTCCCCAATTTTCCATCCACGGAGGTCCCATGACTAAGCGACGTGTTTCTGCGTGTGTTTTCGCGCCGGCGGCGCTGCTCCTTTTAGCCGCTCTCGCCTCGGCCCAGGTCACCCTTACGACCGACGACCTGAACCAGTTCGGCTGGCGCTGGGTCGGCCCGGTCACCTTTTCCGGACGCATCACGGAATTCGCCGTTCCGCGAGGTCAAACCGCGACCTATTATGTCCTGGCCGGCAGCGGCGGACTCTGGAAAACCGTCGATGCCGGAACCCATTTCGAGCCGATTTTCGACAAATACGGCAATTTGAGCATGGGGTATCTAGCCGTCGCCCCGTCCGACGCCAATATCCTTTATCTCGGGACGGGCGAAGCGATGCATGCCCGCGCCAGTTCCCACGGGAACGGGGTGTGGAAATCCACCGACGCCGGCAAGACTTGGGCCAAGATCGGGTTGGAAAAAAGTTTTTTCATCCCCAAGATCGCCGTCGACGGAAAAAATCCGAATATCGTCTACGTCGCGGCCGAAGGAAAGCTCTACGACAACGAAATGGACTGCGAACGCGGTCTCTATAAAAGCGTCGACGGCGGCAAAACCTGGGACCGAATCGGAATCCTTCCGGACCGGGGAATCGCCGATTTCGTTGTCGATCCCCGCAATTCCGACATCGTCATCGCGGCCGCTTATAAATTATACCGCCGAACCTGGACTTACATCGACCGCCAGGCCGGCAACGACCTCTATAAATCGACCGACGGCGGCAAATCCTGGAAAAAACTCACCGCCGGCCTTCCCGCCGGAGTCGAATTGGGCCGGACCGGACTCGCGATTCTGGAAAAAAATCCGAACGTCCTGTACGCCCGGCTCGACGAGGAAGTGAACCTGGGCTTGAACCTGCGCGAGAACGGAGCGAATTTCCAGGGGCGCGGGCTCTATGACGAGGAGGGTTCCCTGGCGAAATTCACCTCGTTCAAAATGAACCCGGAAATCGCCAAACTGGTCAAATTCACGCCCCTGACGGCCGAAACCGACCAGGCCCTCGTCGTCAAATTGAACGAGGCGATCAAGGATAAGGAATTCCTCACCAAGAACGGCCTCGATCTGGTCAAGTTGACCGCCGCGGCCCGCAAGGTCTATGCCAAGGATAAAGATCTCCTGGCCGCCATCACCGAAATCGAAACAGCCCAAAAGCTGCCCGAATCCGAAGAGACCAAGGGGCGTTTTCAAGCCCTCAACCGTTATGCTTTGGAATTGATCTACGGCGGAATGCTGGTCCACCAAGCCCCCGTGAAGCGGTCCGGTATCGTTTACCGCACCGACGACCAGGGCGAAACCTGGAAACGGATGACGGAATACAAACAGCTCGGCGGCAGCGCCCAGGTCAACCAGACCGAGGGCGGATACTATGGCCGCGTTTATATCGACCAGACCAACGACCAAGTCGTTTATTGCGTCGATACCAACGCCACCGTCTCGACCGACGGAGGAAAAACGTTCCGGGCGACCGGGTGGGATTCCGGGGCCTTCAAGCTTCACGTCGACCACCGCGGCCTCTGGGTCGACCCCGCCAATGGCAAACATATCATGAGCGCCACCGACGGCGGAGCCGGTGAAACGTGGGACGGCGGCCTGCATTGGAGTCAGAAATCGACGATCAGCGCCCAACAGTTCTATGACGTCTCGGCCGACAATGAACTGCCTTACAACGTCATGGGCGGAACCCAGGACAACGGCGCTTGGCTGGGCCCGTCCCAAAACCGGAATCGGAAGGGCGTCTACGCCGCCGATTGGACCTACTTACCGACCGGCGACGGTTTTTACGCCGTCCGGGACTGGTGGAATCCGGAATATATCTATTTCGAGAGTCAATTCGGCGCCTCTTCCCGGATGAATCTCAAGACGGGCGAACAGATCGGCTTGGCCAAGCGGACAACCCCGGAGGAAAGCGCCGCCGGTGTTCCTCCCCTGCGTTACCAATGGAACGCCCCGATCGTTCTTTCCCCCCACAATCCCGGGATCGTCTATATCGCCTCCCAATTCGTCCATCGGTCGTTGACGCGCGGCGAACCCGGTTCGTGGCAGACGATCAGTCCCGACTTGTCCCGGAACGACAAAGCCCGTCAGGACGAATCCAAGAAAACGAACCTTCAATACGCGACGGTCTATACGTTCGCCGAATCGGTCAAAAAACCCGGACTCTATTGGGCGGGGACCGACGACGGCAACCTCCAGATGTCTCCCGACGGCGGCGCGACCTGGATCAACATCACTGCCCAGTTCTACGACATGAAGACCGGCAAACCCAAGCCGAACATCAAGGGCGCCTTGATCCCGTACGATCGGTGGGTCAAGCGGGTCGTTCCGTCCCGGTTCGACGAAAAAACCTGTTACGTCGCTTTCAACGGCTACCGGACCCACAATGAAGACAAGACTTGGTTGTACGTGACGAAAGACTCGGGGAAAACCTGGGAAGATATCTCCGCCGGGATGATGAACGCCGTTTTCGACGTCGAGGAAGACCCCGACAACGCCGACGTTCTTTATCTCGGGACGGAAACCGGCGTTTATATGACCATCGACCGCGGCAAAACCTGGGTCGGTTTCTCCAGCGCCGCTCCGAACGTCGTCATCCGGGACCTGGCCATCCAGAAGCGGGACCGGGACATGGTGATCGGGACCTACGGCCGGGGCATCTACATCGCCGATATCGCTCCCATCAAGGAATTCAAACCGGCTCTTTTCCAAGAGGACGCCCACCTGTTCGATGTCGAGGATACGATCCGGTGGAACCGGTTCGAACAGAAGGGCGAAGATTACGGCGAATTCGCCAAAGTCGACAACCCGGCCGTCGTCTCCACGATTTATTACTACCTCAAGGGCGAAGCCAAATCCGTCAAGCTGACCGTCAAGGATCTTGAAGGCAACCTGTTCCAGGAGATTACGGGTGCGGCCAAGAAGGGCCTCCAGAAAGTCGCCTGGACCATGTCCCGCCGGATGGATCCCTCCGTCCAGCCGCAAGGCGGGCCGGGCGGCGGCGGAAGGGGAGGGATGGGACGCCAGGCCGATCCGGGCGTTTACAAAGTGACCTTGAACGTGGACGGGAAGGACATCGAGACGAAGAAGCTCACCATCCTGCCCGACCCTCTTTTTAAATAGGGATTGACCAACGAGGAGACATGCATGAAGAGTTCAACGCGGGTTTTTGTCCTCGCCCTGCTGGTCTTCGGACTGGCGGGCGCGGGCGCGGCCCAAGACTTCACCAAATATCATAATTACGCCGAAATGTCGGTGATCGCCCAGGGGTTAGCCAAAAGCGCCCCTGGGCTGGTCAAGCTGACGTCCATCGGCAAAACCCTCGAGAAAAGGGATATCTGGGCCCTGGAAATCGCCAATCCGGCCGGCGTTCCGGTCGGAGAGCGGCCGGGACTCCTGATCGCCGCCAATTTCGAAGGCGAGCATCTCTATGGAAGCGAACTGGCCCTGTTCGTGGCCGATTATCTGGTCAAGAACGCGGTCAAGCCCGAAATCAAAGCCCGCTTGGATCAGTCCGTCATCTATATCATCCCCCGGATGAATCCGGATGGCGCCGAGTTCATGTGGGCTCCCCTCCAATGGGCCCGACGGACCAACGCGACGCCGTTCGACGACGACAACGACGGCCGGACGGATGAAGACGGACCGGAGGACTTGAACGGTGACGGCCTGATTACAGTCATGCGGGTGGCCGACCCCAATGGGGCGTATATGATCGACCCGGAGGAGAAACGCCTTTTGAAGAGAGCCGATCCGAAAAAGGGAGAGAAAGGCGAATATTCCCTCTACTTGGAAGGGATCGACAACGATAACGACGGGTTCATCAACGAGGATCCGGCCGGCGGGGTGAATCTCAACCGCAATTTCATGCATGAATATCCCTCCTACAAGCCGGAATCCGGCCGCTATATGGTCAGCGAGTCCGAAACCAAGGCTCTCTTGGAATGGATGGTCAAGCACCGCAATGTCGCCGCGATTCTGACATTCGGGGAAAACGATAATTTAATCGTCTCTCCCAATACGAGCGGTCGCCTATCGGCGGCTCGTCAGCTCGACCTCTTGGCCAACGCCGAGGTGAGCGTGGCCGGGGCGGGAAAAACCGGAATTTTCGCCGCCGGCGGGGGAATCCGGATGTTCGGCGGTCGGGGCGGCGGGGGCGGGGAAATGATGATCAGCCCCGATATTCTCCAAGCCTTGATGGCTTCCGGAGGTGGTCAATTCGTGATGGGTGGAGGCGGCGGAGGACGTGGGGGTCAACCATCCGCGGCGGCTCAACAGCCGACCGGTCGGGCGGCTCAGCCTGCCCGGACCGCGGCCGTGACTTTCAACGCCGCCGATTTGGATTATTTTCGTTCCGTCAGCGCCAAATATGCGGAATTGACCGGAATTCGGCAGGCGCCGCTTCTCGCTAAACCTGAAGGCGCATTTTTCCAATATGGATATTTTCAATTCGGTGTCCCTTCATTCTCGACTCCGGGGTGGGGACTTCCTGAAACGGCCCGCGTTCCAGGCCAGGGGATGATGCCCCAGGGCGCGGCGGGCGGAGTGGCGATGCCTCCCGCGGGCGCTCAAATGCAAATGATGCAGATGCCGGCCGGAGCTGGCCGTCAGGGTGGCGGCGCCGCCGGACGAACCGGATTGCCGACGGCCGCGGAGATGGGCGGCGGCGATCAAGCTCA
>Ga0315287_10004771_pt1 | contig 13272 bp, 8 predicted proteins | sample YL17G11_0_MG_FD_205037 | JGI IMG/M metagenome (GOLD analysis project Ga0315287, IMG submission 205037) | Sediment microbial communities from Yellowstone Lake, YNP, Wyoming, USA - YL17G11_0 | ecosystem: Environmental > Aquatic > Freshwater > Lake > Sediment | place: USA: Wyoming | collected... | reverse complement strand
AAGTGTGAGCCCCCCCCCCCCCCCCCCATACATCTCGGCCGTCATACACAAGCCTGCACGCACACCCCCACATGTGGACGCAGAAGGGGGACCTTGCTGGCCCTCACCCTCCAAAATCTGGCGAGCACGCCCCCACGCGGACGCAGGGGGCTCGGTCCCAACAAACCCTGACCCGCGCACTCTCTCCAAGTGAGCGCGTCCTTTTTTGACGCTGAATGGCATGGCTCGTTACGCCCTTCATATAAGGTCAATAGGATCGACCCATGATTTAAGGGCGCCGTTGCTCTACATCGAAGAGCGTGGCGTGGAGAAATAGGTTCGACTGGCCTCCAATATGTCTTGGATCAAAACAAAAAGGAAAAAACTACGCTCCGAGCACCGGCTGCAAAATGCTTGAGCCGACCATGCTGGGCCGGGGACACGGCGGCGGGGAGCTGGAGGGTGATGTGAGCTGCTAGGCTGTGTGCTTTGCCGTGCGCAACGCTCAGAGCACGCTCCAGCGCACGCACAGGACCGCGGTGGACCGGCGAGTACAGCACATCGACGGAGGCTGGGTAAAGTCTGTTGGGCCCCATTGAAATGTTGTTGACAATGCCAGCGGGCAGTCCTAACAAAAACCCAACGCTGCCTGGCAGCAGTGCAGCATGGGCGATGTACGCTCGGCGCAGGGTAGGCTCCCCGACGAAGGCCGACCAGGGGACTGGGCGGGAGGGCAGAGTGACCGCTTTCGCCCCGACCGCTCGTGCCAAGCCTAGCGAGGGTGCTACTACGGCGCCCTGGAAATCGTGCGCGACGATGGATGGGCTGTCGGCAAGGTCAAGATGCGCCCGCTGTGCCGCCAACGCCAAGCTAGGCCGGTCTGGCCGGACTAACCAGCGAGCCAAGGCAGTCAAGTCTTCGTCCAACACAGAGGGCGGGATGAGCGCTGCCAGGCGGGCGAGGGCGGAGGATGGCGTGAGAGGAGCAGACAACAAGCCCGGCTCGGAGTCTGACTCGTCTGCCATCAGGTCCCGCACGCCCTGGGCTCCCTGACATACTGCGTACTCGATGACGTCCGCCCAGGGCGAGGACGCTAGGGAGGTTGTGGATTCGATGGAGCCAAACCGGACGAGGCGGGAGATGGGTTCGAGTGAGGCGGACGGCGGTGTAGTCAGGTCGGCCAGGGTGATGATTTCTGGGAACGCGATGTGCGCATTGCCGGTCAGCTGATCACTAAATGCATGCCGCCACGCGCCCGTGAGGAGGATAGGTAGGCGTCCTCGTCCACCCACCCCCTGCCTCATCAACCTACCCACCTCGCCCAGGCGGCCCTCCATGGACAGCAGGGCGACATCTTGGTGTGTGCGGCGCGTGTCCAGGGCGCACTGGTAGGATGGGGGTAAGGCGGCGATGGCAGCGTCGATGAGGGCGGCTAAGCTTGCTGAAAAACAGGACGTGTCGGCGAGGAGGCCAAAGACGGCGCACACAGCAGGGCAAGTGGTAACCTTGGATCGCTTAGATGACGTGGCGACGGCCGTGCGTGTGATGTATTCAAAGGGTACGAAAGCTCCCCCGCCAGCTTTCCCGGCTGCTTTCAGATCGGCCAGGCTAGTAGAGACGACAGTGCCCTCAGCAAGTGAGCCCCCCCCTCCCGTCCCCACCACCACCCCATCTGGCACGACGTTGCCGGTCGTGGCCAGCCTGAAGCCAGGCAGGACGACACAGGCGATCGCCTTGTCCCGGACAAAGCTTGCAAAGGCGGCACGGGCAGCAAGCGACCGGTGGATGGCGGGCAGATTGGTCAAGGGTAGCGGGCGTTTCCCCAGCATGGAATAGTTGGCGCAGCGGAAAGGGGTTGGCGACGACGACGACCGCCATAGACCTAAAGCAGACAAGGCAGCAGGCGTGGCGGGTGATGGTTGTTGCCCAACCCACGAGACAACAGCGGCGACGCTGCGTCGAGCCTCGTCCGTCCACATGGGTCCCGCATAACTGGAGGCCGCTGGAAAGAGGTCGGGTGGTAATTGGGCGAGAGCCAGATGGTGGCGGGTGGCTAGGTTTGGGATGGATACAGGTGGGGCCGCATGTGTGGCCTGCTCTGCCCATGCATCCAGAAACTTGCCAGCCTGCTCGCCGGGAGGGAGGAACAGCAGGCCGGGCAGAGTTGGCATTGGCATAGCACCCTCCGCCATTGGCGACAATAGCCCGTCCACAACCCACGCCTGGCCCGGCTGCTCATCCACCAGCGCCATCAGGTGAGGGGTGTACGGCTGTAAGACCGTCGCATCCAGGCCCATCGTAAAAGTGGCCAGGCCAGCCCGGGCCATGGAAGAGAGCGAGCTGAGGAGGTTGGCTGAGCCCGGAGCTATCTGACCGCCCCCCTCCATCATCAGCACCCTCATGGGGGCCACGTTGGCCACCAGCGCATACTCACCCTCATCCGCGACCAGGTAGACCGCATTCCGGGCTTCCTTTGTTCGGACCAGGCTCTCGTGCAAGCGACGCAGCATCACCTGGTCCACTCCTCGCGGCGACACCACCACCACCGTCACAGGCCGAGCTGAGTCCAAACGGCGCAGCACGGCTTGGAGGGATGGGGCACGCAGGCGGCGGGGGGCGTGGATAAATGAGATGGCGCCGTTGGTCGTCCCATAGTAGGCCGCCTCGGCAAACCGGTTCTCATCCACGGGCAAGCCCATGACGCTGTAGGAGCGACTGTTGTCGGCAGCGCGGTCACCACCGCTCACCAGGTGTAACGCAACATCGAAAGGCACGGTGCTGCCATAAATATCCCGTGCAGAAGCGATCAGCTGCGTCAGGTCACGCCCCACCCTGTACATGGCATTGCCATTGATGTGGTCGCGCAGGTGCGCATGTGGGATAGCCGGGTCGACCATCGGCTTGCACCCGCCATATTCAGCCCCCGTCCAGCAGGCTCCTCGCCCTCGCGACCCGCTGATGAGGAGGGCAGGGTCGTCTATCATAGATTTCAACAGGTCATCAAGCCAGCCATCGGCCGTCGCGCAGCAATCGGTCTCCACAACCTGCACAAATGCGTAGCGGGCGATGAGGGTGGGGAGGGAGCCGGAAGCAAGGTTTGTTGTGCTGATAACGCCCTCAGGATCTCCTTCATCTTGAATCATGGCCCGGTAAAACAGCTCGTTAGGCCCGGCAAACGATGAGCTGCGGCCACGGGCTTCATCCACATCGTACGTGTCGGCGGCCAGGATGATAGAGAGAGCGGTCACGCGCGGTGGCGGGCTCAAGTGTTGAACGCCGTTGGTGATGATGGACTGCAAAGATGCCGCACGTTCGGCCATGCCAACGGCATCAGCCTTCTCATCCCCAGCCAGCGTTATCAGCACATCAAAGCCTTCCCCACTTGTGCTGGGCGTCCACCGTCGGAACAGGCAGTGGACTGCAGCGTGGACATGGTCGTCTGACTCGGAGAAGTGGGCGGGCAACCAGAGGAGCACTTTTTCAGCTGCGGAGCCTGTCACATGGAGTGTGTCGGGTGGTAAGTCAGCGGCGGTAGCCTTTGCTGAGAGGATGATGAGCAAAGTGATCACATGCCTGCGTGCCGTAAGTTGCATTCCTGGCATGGCATTTTTGTTTTGAGTGTGTGTGAGTGGTGGTGGTGAGGGGGGTGATAAAAAATTGGATGCCATGCAGTCATCCCACAGTTCAGTTTAAAAACACAGGGGAAGTCCAAAAAATATCCCAATGCTGGCCTCCTCGATGCAGCGAGGTCACTGCGTTGTGATCGGCTCAAAAGGGCGTCGCCGCCGCTGGCAATGGTGTCGGACCGTGTGTGCAGGGCTGGTTATGATTGGTTTTCTATATTTGCAGGGCAGACTTGGGCACAAAGTACGAATCGCAGAAGGGGCGTCAAATTACAGAGGCTTCAATAGCGTCAAAGGCGTTGCCGACCTAGACGTCCTCATCGATGCGCGTCAGACGTCACGCCTGGGCTCGACTGCTGCCTTGCACACCTGGCTGTCCAATGCCTTGTGCGCGCCTGCTCGCCTGGGCGTCTTTTGCCAAAAGGACGCGCAGTCATGCGCAAGCGCGGTAACCATCCTGGTCGACGACCAGACCACTGCTGATTGGATAAACATAGACTGGCGGTATGGTATTGCGGCGCTGGGCGGTGGTGCGAGTGCTGGCAGGCGTGCCATAGCCACGGCCATGAGAGCAGGCCGCGGCTTTGTTTTAGCGCCTTCATGGGCCATCTGGACGCAAGACCTGCGGGAAATCCTCTTTATGCGCACGGCTGGCAATGTCACGGATCGGCCAGGCGTGCACGCAGATGTTGCCTGCGATGTTGCCATGGGCAGCTGGCAGTCGCCTTTCCTTGGGGTCCGGTCGACGCGGGCAGGGCGCCGGTTTGTGGACGCTGCCCTGAAGTGTGAGACCGCCAAGGCCTCAATTGACAGCCGCAAAAACGGGCCCGCTAGGCATGCTCTGATGCCGTTCCCCCATTTTGACATGCAAACACCTCTTTTCTCCCCTGCATGCCTGCGTGACGCTGCCACCACCACCACACCTGGCGTGCACGTTTGCTCTCTGGAAAACTCATCCTTTCAAATGTCCTTGAATGCATTCGACAAGCACGGGCCGGCCAAGACGGGCCTGTGGCCAGCCGCCGTTGTGGTGGATTCGAACGAGTCTGCTGGAGCATTGCAGGCGCATGGGCTGTGGTCGCTTTCCCCGGATGGGACTTGCCCAGTCGAAGCTCCACCACAACGACCGGTGCACCCTGCCACCTCACCTCCCCCTCCTTTCTCCGTGCGCATCCGGGTCCTGACCATGGCCCGGCCAGCGTCCCTGCGCCGACTTATGACTTCCTTATTGGCCGTGAATTACCTGGGAGACCAGGTTGCCTTGGACTTTGTGGTGGACGCACCGTCCAAAGACGCCCCAGGCACTACCGCTGCTGCCCATGCGGAGACGGTGACCATGGTGTCGGACTTTGCGTGGCCACACGGGCCCAAGTCGGTGGATATTGCCGTCAAACATAGGGGTCTCATCAACCAATGGCTCGACTGGCGTCCTGACCGGGACGACGAGGCATGCCTGGTGCTAGAGGACGACATTCAGATGGCATCAACATTTTATGCGTGGGCCATACCCCGGTTGGCCGCCTATTGGGCAGCAGCGGCACGCAATGGCGGCGAAACATCGGCGTCCCGTTTATCTGCCATCTCCCTGTCGCTTCAAAACAAGGTGGTCGGCGAGGTTGCCGGCTTGCAGATGTATGGCCACACCGACATTGGCCGCCTCCTGGCTGATAACACGCCACAACCCTACCTGGCACAACAAGTGTCATCCTGGGCGCCCATTCTCCTGCCCCGGCCGTGGCGTCATTTTCTGAGCTGGTGGGAGCATGAGCGGGCATGGTTACCAATGCGGCGCTACCTGAATGGCTCACAGACAGGGCCGTCGCCGTGTTTGCCCGGCCTGGCCTCCAACCAGTGGTGGGCCAAGGCACCGGACACCATGTGGACGGTGTGGTGGCATCGGTTCGCCACAGCCACGGGCTACGTCGTCCTGTATCAGGATCCCCGGACTGGGTCGGCCCAAGCAGTCAACCACAAGGAGCCGGGCGTACACTTCAAGGTCAAGCAAAGCGCAAATGGCGTTCAACCAGGCAGACTGTCGGGCGGCCCTAGCGAACCTAGCTCTGCCGACCTTCCTAAATTTGCGACCTTGCCTGTTTACGACCTGCACATGCGCCCGCTTGGTCCGGCTGGCGCCAGCGGACTTCGGGCGCTGGCTTTGCGAGGCGACTTTGTCGCGCACGCGCCCACGTTTGGAGGAAGCTGTGAGTGGGTTGCGATGACTGCATCGCAGCGCGAATGGTTGGACCGTGAGGAGGGAATAGCAGCAGCAGTAGCAGGAATTGGATCTCAGAAGAAAGAAAATCAATCCAAATATCGTGCTGCGTCTCTGTCGGGAAAGTCACAAAATACTTGATGTGCAATGCAAATACTGCGGGTTCAATCAGGGCGGGGTAACGTTGTGGTTCAGACGAACACCGAAACTGTCGAAGAGATCATGTCTTCTGCTCACATGATCATAAAGCATCTACACGCGCTAGGAATTCACCCCCAACCGTCACCTCATAATCCGCGTTCAAAACATGCCCCATCAAGTACCGTCTGCCAATCAAGTCGTGCACCAAGCGGTCACAATATGCTGCCCCTCGCCGACGGCGGTGTTGTGGCAGCTCACCAGCTGCTGCGCGCTGCAAGTGCATTGCCACGACAGCTGCGGTCGCGTCAACCACAACAATGGACGGCGACAAGATGGCCCGCGCCAGCACGAACGAGTCCCACCTCCAGACTCCCACCAGAAATGGCGGCATCGCGATGAATGCTTGCTTGTCCTTAAGTGAGGGCGGAGTTCTTTTGTACGCTTGATAACCAGACGATCCCGGTGGATCTTTGCCTGTTTTTAAAGACGGCAATGCCCATATACCAGGTCGACCAGTGACCAGGTAATCAATGCCATACTTGCCGTGCAGGCGCCCGTATTCCATCGCCAGGCTGTGCAAGGCAGTCGCCCAGGTGGTCTCCTCAAACTCTAGGCGCGGTGTGGGGAGAGTTAAGTCGGTGCGGCGGCCGACAACTAGCTTGTTCTTGTTGTTGATGTTGACAATGTCGGAGGACATGTTGTCCGGCTGTCCGGCGGCAGGCTCTGGAAAAAACAGCCTCTGCATGGCCCTCACAAAGTCAGCGCCCAGCGCAATGTCCGAGTTGATCAGTGACATCACGGGCGTCCGCGCAGTCTGTGATGCATGCTCAATAATGCAAGCCACGTCCAGGCGCCGATAATGTGGGTGGACGCACTCGTTTAAACAGCGCACGCGCGTCCTCATGTCCTCCCAATGCATGGCATGTTGTTGGTCAAGGCCCAGGGCAGCTTGCAGAAGGTTGCATGTCTCTCCCTGGTCGTCAGTAAAAAAAAGAATGTCCGGCGGGGTGGCCGCGGATGTGCGGGCAGGCATTGGCCAGGCTGGTTGCCTGGTGTCATCGTTGGCGGGCAAGGCCTCATGCGCCGACTGAAATCTCACGGGCAGCCCGTCCTCTCCTGCCGGGCAGTCCAGCCGCAGCCAGGTGCCCAGGGCGCTGAGGATGAGATCGTCATCTTCCGGGTCGACTCCCAGGCGTAGGGGGCCGTACAGGGTTAGCCATGGTTGGCGGTACTGTGGATTGGTGGTGGTCGAGCCGAGCACGGCCATGGGTTGCTCCTGATATAAAAAAATCACCCACAAAATGAGGCTGCACACGTAGGCACGAAGACGCGTTGGTCGGTTAACGGCCAGGACTTGCCGCATTGACGGACAAGACCGACAACCACTATGCGAGGTAAAAAGCTCAACTTCGCGGTTTGAAGAAAAGTCTGTTTCGAATTTCATTTGGAAATATGCATTTTTTTTTCTTTGCATTGGATACTTACTATTCAAAGTTTTCAATTATTACTGGCACGCGCTGCCACACAAAATCAGTGCAATGTCTTCCTAAAGCTGTGCAAAGGTCAGCTTAAATTTGCTGCTACTTTGAATGGGAGGGCGATGTGATGCGGCCAGGTCGTGGTGCGTCTTGATTGCAGGTCTGACCTGTTGCGCAGTGGCAAGAGAACACCTCACAGACAGCGACAGGAGTGACGCCCTCCCCTCCTCTCCGCCCAATTTACGCACCCTCATTGTCCTAGAGGTTAACATGTCAGACCCTGTCGAGCAGGTTGAAGACTTTTTGGCGTGCACATTTCGAGCTCACCGACCGTCAATTGTAAACGTGGCCCTGGATGTCCTAATTGCCCTGTCGGGACGTAGATCAGCGGACGACACCCGGGAGCAGGCCGTGATTAAGATGGTCCAAGGCGCCGTGTCTGAGTCCATGGCTGTGCCACAGCCTACATTTCATACAGCCTTCTTACCGGAGAGGCCGGGTCATGATTTGGGCGCGGATAGAGGCACAAAAATTGTGCCCGACTTTATGTCTTTCCTGGACGACTCTCCTCCCGGTCGAACCTATGACCACGCCGTCATCCTTGATGCTCATGTGTGTGCCCTACGCGTGGGCTGGCTGGATGTGGTACTGGCTCCCGTTCTGAGAAATCCGAGGGTCTTGCTCTCGGGCGCACCGCCAAAAGACTGCCATGCCCGGTCAAAAACTCCGGCTTGCCATGACACCAACGCCAACGTCCGTCCAACAGCCGGCAGTCTCACAGTGCGCCTGTCGAGTCGGGGACGAGCGCTCCTAGGTCATGCAAGGCACAATAACGGGGACCTCCCGTTCAGCCAAGCCATTGTCGAGGCCGCCAAGGACCGAGGCATTGTGCCTGCCGACGCCGTTTTTACAAACCCGCGCCTGCTTGCTTTGAATACACCCGTGGATGAGCGTTTGTTTGACGATGCCGCATACTATGGCTTAGAGGCGCGGATCGCGCTAGTCCATGCACCCCGTAGCTTGCGGGTTCCTGGCTCCGTCGCCCTGGCTGCCCGCCTAAACTTGCTTGACCACGGCGGGCGCCCTGGTGGCAATCAACCTGCAATTGTCATCGTCCTGCCCCCGGCCGGCGTCCCAAACATGCAGAGCCTGATCCTGTCAACATGGACGACATATCGTCAAGCCGGGATTCCCAAAACCAACCTGGCATTCATTGCTTGTTCCCGACAAGGGCTGGTCGAGGCGAGCTCTCTGGCTGTGCACCAAGTGCTGGCGACGTCGCCTGGACAGGCTCATGCCAATCCTTGCAGCGGGGGAGTCATCTTGGAAGCTATTGCATCGCTGGTCCACGCGGGCGTGCATTCCATGCTGATCACCGGTTTGGACTCGGCAGCGACAGGGTCGGCGAGAGCCGTGCTGGCGTCCCTGCAGGAGAAGTCCAACGCCCACACGCGGCCTACTTTTTACCTCCAACCGGGAAAGGAGGCACCCATGTATCTAGCCTCTCCTACATCATCACCCTCTGCACTGCTCAACGTTGGGGCGACCTTTGTGACGTCTCCGCCTGGGCAAGCCAGCCGCGCAGAAGATGCTCTACTGGCATGGGCGATCTCCCTCAACCAGGACAGCCAGCTCTCCAGCACCGCGCTGGAAGCTGTGCTGTCGCCCATGGTTGCAGTGTCACGGCTGCCAGACGCCCACTTTGCCTTGGGCAGTGACAGGCACTTCCTTGCGGGCTTACACAACGGTGACCCTCGCACGAGCGAGACCGCCGTTATGTACAGCACAGGTTTTGTGTCGACGAATGCCGACGTGTCCCTCGCCGACTGGACGGCGTCCATGGTGTTTCATCATCGCATGATCGGCCTGTGGAGTGGCGGGCCTGGACCCATTTGCGCAACCTACTCGGCAGTCAGCCGCAAGCCCCTCTTGCTAGACAGCCCTCGTGCGGTGAGCCGGGCGGTGCACAGAGTTGGGGCCTTTTTAGTTTTTGCACGAACACACCAGCTGGACTGCGCTGTCTTTCCTGGATTCGTGCTGGGTAGCCCGCGCGGCCCGGTCGTCCCATTCGATGACATCCTGGATAAAGAAACCGTCCGTGCTTTTGCGGGGCCTGGCTTGGCGCTGTATCCATGCCTTACCGACATGGATGCCATCGCTGACAACTTTATTTCCTTTCAAAAAGGTCCCCGAGGAGGTGAGGACGTGGTATTCCGTCGGATGCAGATACTGCATACCCGCCGCAGCCAGCATGGTGCGTCATATACGAGGCCTGACTCTGTGCAAGAAGACAACATCAAGCGGACAGCGACAAGTAGTTTCAGCATATCAGGAATGGCGGGGACCGAGATCTTTACACCCGCAGAACAACTCCAGCCACTCTTGGCGCGCTCGCTGGTGCACGCGATTAAAAGCAAGGTTGACAGCCTAATTGGAGGCAATCTCGGTACCACCCTGATGTGTACGCACGACGACCGCCGGCGAACCGCATCTGAGATGGCTTTACTGGCTATGGACGGAGGCATTGCGCACCTGGCTACCATATTACCTCGCCTCAGCAGCTGGCGCCCTGTCTTTTTGACTGGGTTGGCATGGCGGCAGGCGGCGGGTATTATAAAAGCTGAATCGATTGCGGTCGGCGTCCATGACTGGGCGCCTGATTATCAGGTACTGAGCGCGTCCGACATAGATTTTGATGGATCAAGCGCATCGGCTGCCTGGGCTCCCGTCATCGAATTTATAGTCTGCAAGGCTGCTGCTGCCACCACTGGGCTGCCGCACATCGACCTGCAATCCTATTTATCACGGCCTCTGGAACCTGCTGCCATAGTCTCTCGCCTAGCCATGCACCCGCTACCACACATTTAAGCTGATAACTTGGCAACCTTTACGGCGTGGTGGCATTGGACAGACCGGCCACTTTTACTGAAGGGCAATGTGGGCTCACATAAATGGTGGACGGGGCGCATGGTAACGGCGACGACGGCACCGAAAGCAGCCCCGATGGCGATGATGCCTGGTAAATTTACGGCGACCTGATTGAAGCTCCGACCATCCGCGTCTCGGTTGAATCTGGATGCGATTCCATTTACGAGCAGTATCTTTTGTTTGAGCACCCAGAGCAATCAGGCTGCAGTGTCAACGACTTTGACCCCTCAACAATCCATGACCTCTTTCTCCATTTTGCGCAAACTCAAGCGCTGCCGTGACAGGGCATACTTTATCACTTACCTTACTGGACTTTCATTATAGTAAGTGGGTTTGAGGTGCAGCTGTCGCGCTTTGTACTGGATGACGCAGATTTAGAGCTTGTAATCGACATGAAAGCAGTGTATTCCATGACAAGGATAGAGTCATCGAATGCTTTTTTATGTAACCTGCAATCAACGATCGGTATTGCGTCCTGGAACGCACCCACCCTACTTTTCACTCCTGCTTTTACAGCCGCAATGCGCACCACGACCGCCTGGTCGGCCAAGAAATTGGCGGCGCGCACCTACTTACAAGCGAGGATACCGTGCGATATTCAGCGCGCCCGTGCCAATGCTTCGTCTATCTCGTTGACCTGCAAGTGCCCCGCCTGCCATGGTCTCACCTTGTTTTTTTTGTGTGCCTGACTAAATTGTCCATGGCCTCCCTGGTGGACGTCCTCGACCATAGAGATGATCAGCGCCAAGCAGTCCAGGTCAAGGTCGGCGAGCGTGTAGATGCGCGGCGGGTTGAGTGCGTTGCGAACACGCACGCTGCGGCGGAGAGGAGGCGCGTCCACGGTGAGAGGAAGGTTAAAAGGTTAAAGAAGAGGGAGGCGACGAGGCGCGCGCGCGGGCGAGGGCGGAGGTCGAATGCCAAAGAGCGGGCCCAGTGTTCCTGGAGCTAAAAAGGACCCGCGGCAGCGGCAGCAGGCAGACACAGCGTGCCCATCTTGGGGGTGAGTCGGTCGTGGAGGGCGCGGGTGGCGCATGGAGAGAGAGAGCGACGGGCGGCAGAGAGAAAAGAGTGGCCATGCGCCCCTATTGGTAGACACGTGTGTGTGTGTGTGTGTGTGTGTGTGTGTGTGTGTGTGTGTGTGTGTGTGTGTGTGTGTGTGTGTGTGTGTGTGTGTGTGTGTGTGTGTATGTGTGTGTGTGTGTGTGCATGTGTGCATGTGTGTATGTGTGTATATGTGTGTGGTTTGCAAACCCCTATTCTTATATGATTTGTTTTCGCACGCCTGCGTTAGGGTGTCAGCAAGGCTGCGAACCTTACCATGTTTGTGCACAGCGTCAATAGAGCATCCAAGCAAGCAGTCCAAGTATTTCGGATTTGCCTGGCGGTAGTTTCGGTGTGCCTGGCCACAACTAGCCAGCCCGGCGGAAACTCAATGAGAGATACCTACTCATATAGCCCGGCCTTGCTCAACCCAAACCCACGCTGCCCTGAGTTTTTACAAGCTCGTCGGTTTAATGGCGGGGGCCTGGGCCACTCGTTCATGGCGTTTAATAATTTGGTATCCATTGCGTCAGCGCACAACGTCACCACCAAGGCCCACTTCACGTCAACAGGCCATGGCATGAATGGCAGTGTTGTCGATGCATTTTTCTTCGGGGACTTCTTTGATGTTAAAACTACGGTAAATGGTGGATTGGAGCATACTTTAAGCGAGCTGCCAAATATTGTCAACTGCTCCAACATCGACGACTTTTCAATGCTCCTGGCCAAAAATAGGGCCAAGGGGTGCCATGATAATGCGCCCAAGATTTATTTGATTGATGCTGCAATTCCTCCGCGGGAAGGAAACATTGACATGCGGCTGTACAGGGACGGCTTTGCCCACCGCGAGGCTTACCGCACATCCTATGTCACCAGGCAACCGACACAGGCTATTGACACAGCTGGGCCTGGCGAGCCTAGGCGGCCGTGCACTCGAGTAGCTGTCCATATCCGAAGAGGTGACATCACTCGAAACCCAAGCATGCACGATCTTAAGCACCGGGGTCGCTGGGTCCCCAACAGGGCCTACCTTCACGTGATTGATGCATTGCATCGCGCTCTCTCTACGCGAAGCGGCCATCATGAACGCGGCCGATCGCCAGGGAATAGCTCTATGACCACCGGGCAACACAGCAGCACTGCAGGTGGAGCAGCAAGAATATCCTGCAGGTTGTGCATTGAGCTGTATGTCGAGGGTGCAACCTCAGCATCAGCAGTACCCGACGCGGATCTGGAGAACACCCAAGGTTTTACTAATTTTCGCGACAGGCTGGCCGAGTATGGCAGCGTTAATATCATTACATCTGACGCCCTCTTATCTTTTTCTCGAGCCTGCAACTCCGAAATTCTCATCACAGGCAAAAGCGGGTACTCCCATCTCATGTCCATTTTGTGCGACTCACCTCTTATTCTGGCGTTTCCAATGTGGCACTCGTACAGCAATTTGCCGAACGCCATGATGGTCAGCACGTTTGGAAGAGACAAGACATGGATTGACGGAGCTTCGTTCAATGAGACCGCGTTCATGAATTTGGCGGATCACAAGGGCTTGACGTGCAAAATCGTGGAGGCGACGTGAAGGAAACCTAATTCTGTTCTAATGGCTGTGTCTCAGCCACGAAAAGTGCAGCGCACGGTCCAGGAGAGGTTTTGTTGTAATTTATAATTCATAAATCGGGTCCACGGTGGCGGCAACATTGGCAAGCTGATGTGTAATGACTGTGACAACTCGTCGGTCAGTGGATGGATGTCATAGTCTAAGGGGATGTGCACGTTAGCGACGCACTGGTATGACATGCTCGTTACACAAGCTCGTAATAGATCGGAAAAGTAGAATCGCTTGCGAGGTTGTCTCAGGAACATTCAAGGT
>Ga0315287_10004770_pt1 | contig 13272 bp, 10 predicted proteins | sample YL17G11_0_MG_FD_205037 | JGI IMG/M metagenome (GOLD analysis project Ga0315287, IMG submission 205037) | Sediment microbial communities from Yellowstone Lake, YNP, Wyoming, USA - YL17G11_0 | ecosystem: Environmental > Aquatic > Freshwater > Lake > Sediment | place: USA: Wyoming | collected... | reverse complement strand
CAATGGGATAGGTTGTGGCATAGGCGACATAGGTTTCGCCTGATTTGGTCAGCTCGTATGCGCAGGCAAGCGTTGCGGGCTGGGTCTGCATTCCGCTTGTGGCGCCAAGGGATTGAACCACGCTGCCATGCGCATACCAGCGGATCAGGGCGAGGGTGAGAAGGGTGGTCAGGGTCGTTGTGCCGATCCCGAGGAGAAAGATCCGCAACCCGACGCTCGACATGGCCTGAAAAAAGGCGCCTCCCGACTTTATTCCCACACCGGCAAGAAAAAAAAGAATCCCCAGGCGGCTCAATGCCTGGCTCATCTCCAGGGGGATGCTCCATACAAAAGGGCCGGTTCGCGAAAGCCGGCCGAGAATCAGTCCCACAATCAGGGAACCCCCGGCAAAACCCAGGGAAAAAACATGTCCGCCCGGAAGGGGGATCGGGATCATGCCGATCAGAACGCCCAGGCTGATGCCGATCATGAATGCGGTGAAATCAAGTTCCGCGAGGCTCCGCACAGAATCGCCGAAAAACCGGGTTACCTCATTAGCGCGATCCACAGGGAGAACCACCATCAGCCTGTCTCCCAGTTCCAGGGTCATATCAGGGGAAGCCACGATCTCCACATCCGCGCGGCGGATGCGGGTGATCTGGGCGTTGAATTTTCTGTGCAATCCCAGTTCGCCGATGGACTTGCCCACCAGGTCGCGCCTGGATACCAGGATGCGGCGGACATCAATTTCTCGTCGGCTGTCCTCGAGCCGCTCTGCTGATTCAGACCCGAAATATTCCCCCGCGCGCAACATATCGTCCGGAGATCCCAACGCCACAAGAACATCACCCTCGTGAAGAACCGTGTATTTATTGGGGATGATGACGTCCTTTCCGTGGCGAAGTCTTGAGATCAGAACCCCGGTTTTATCCCGAACCTGGAGTTCGCCGATAGTTCTGCCGAATAATTCGGGATTTGTGATTTGGAAGTTCCGGACAACAGGTTCCGGAGAGGCGGTTTCCTCAGAAACGGGGGAGCCTTTTTGCTCCGTTTTTTTAAAAAGGCGGAAGAAGAGATGAAAAGCCAGTATCCCGCAGATGACACCATAGGGATACGCTACGGAATACCCGACTGCTGCATCTGAGGGATTGGCATCGCCGGATTTCTTCATGATTTCCGTCACTGCAGCAAGGGCCGGGGTGTTGGTGAGTCCCCCGCAATATACTCCTGCGATCTGTCCGAAGGGGAGTTTCATCAGCCATCCTGCGATAAAGGTGAAAAAGGCTCCGAAGATAAGGGCGATAAGCACAGCGAGGTTAAAGCGCACTCCGCGTTTGCGGAAGGAGTTGAAAAATCCCGCGCCGCTTGTGATTCCCACAATATACACAAACAGGATCAACCCGACCTCGCTGATCTCCTGGGCGATCGCGAGAGGCGCGCTTCCTTCCGGCCGCCATCCGCCCATAAGAATCCCGACAAACAGAACCGCGGAAATTCCGAGGCTCATGCCCTTGAAACGGATTTTACCAATGACATATCCCAGCCCGATGACAAAAAAGAGAAGAAGCGGCTCGCTCTTCTGGAAAAGTTCTCTCATACGTGATTCCTCAATACGTAATCTTTAATCCTAAATCTCCATATCCGTCATTAAAGTCTTGGATTTTTATATACCAGGGGCTTTGTCTGCGTCAAGACGTGGATTTTGAAAACATGATCTTCTGAATTGACAAAGACGGAAATTGCGTTATATATAATAGTCTTTTATATAGTATGTGTTGATATACGGGACGTGTTTGGAAAAAAAATTGATTCAAGGAGGATTTGAATCATGGGAAGAATTCCCGGAGAATTCCTGCAGGCGATTCCCAAAACGGATCTGCATGTGCATCTGGACGGATCCCTCCGCATTAACACCCTGATAGAGATCGCAAAAGAACGGAAGGTGAAACTCCCCTCCTATACTGAGGACGGATTGAGGGAAACTGTGTTCAAGGAACGGTATGAAAATCTTGGGGAATATCTGAAGGGTTTTGCCTATACGACCAGGGTGCTGCAGGATTCGGAATCGCTCGAGCGCGTGGCGTATGAACTGGCTGTGGACAGCTTTTCCGAGGGGGTGCGATACATCGAGCCGCGGCTTGCTCCCCAGCTGCACATCAACGAGGAGCTGGAAATGCCCATGGTGCTCAGGGCTGTGGACAGGGGTTTCAAACGCGCCAGGGAGGAATTCAACAAACGTCCGGAGGTCATGAGCGGCGCGGAACCTTCCTATGCCTGCGGCATCATTGTGTGCGCCCTGCGCATGTTCAAAAAAGGATTCTCCAGGTATTTCAAGAATCTCCTGGATGTGCAGGCTTATTCGCCCGAGAAAACCGTTTTCAGCATCGCCTCCCTCGAGATGGCGCGCGCTGCGGTCAAGATCCGCGACGAGGAGGGGCTTGGCATTGTCGGGTTTGACCTGGCGGGACAGGAAAACGGGTATCCTGCTCACGATCATATCCATGCCTACCAGTTTGCCCACAGGAACTTCCTCCACAAAACCGTGCATGCAGGCGAGGCGTATGGCCCGGAAAGCATCTTTGAGGCGATCACAGATCTTCATACGGATCGCATCGGTCACGGATATTACCTGTTCAATACTGACAAGATCACAAACTCCTCGATCGTGGATCGGGAACAATATATCCAGGCCCTTGTGGAATACATAGCGGATAAACGCATTACCATAGAGATCTGCCTTACGAGCAACCTTCAGACAAATCCTGAACTCAAGTCCCTTGAAAATCATCCCCTGAAGAAAATGCTCGAAGCCAAAATCTCCACCACATTCTGCACAGACAACCGCCTGGTCTCTATGACAAACGTTACAAAAGAGATCACCCTGGCTGTGAATGAGATCGGACTCACTCCCAGGCAGATGAGGGAATGCATCTTCAACGGATTCAAACGATCCTTTATGCACTTCTCCTACCTGGAAAAGAGGGATTATGTCCGGCATGTGATCAACTATTATGGAAAGATGGAAAAGAAGTGGGGCATCGCATGATGAATTTATTTCAGCATCGCCTTCCCTATATGAACAACCAGGAAGTTTACAATATCAAATATCCAAAATCTGATCGAGCGCGAGCGTGAGTGCGATTAAGATTAAGATTATGATTAAGACAGAAGGATAGGAAAGGGGAGGGGAGAACATGGAACCTGAGATGTCGCGGCATTTTCAGTCGAGAAAACCGAGCGCGATCCGGCTGGCGCAAATCAAATTCATGGAGAGAAAGGATAAGGTTGAGCCGGTCAATACCGCCATCGGCAATGTCACGCTTCCCATGCATCCGGCAATGCAGAAACGCCTTTTCAACATGAAGGCGCCCGACTGCCCGTTCAAGGATGGCGTTGTGAAATATTCCGCAACCGTCGGTTTCGAGGAAACCAACAGGGCGTTCCTGAATATCATCGCATCGAGCGGTTTCAGCATAGAGGGGCTTTACTCCCAGATCACGGACGGCGGCAGCCATGCCATGGAGCTCGTGGTCCTGGGCACATGCGGTCCCGCGGGCGGAAAGGAAAAGCCCCTGCTTTTGATTGACGCAGCATATACGAATTATAAAGCCATGGCAGAGCGGCTCGGAAGGCCCACAGTGTCCGTGTGCAGGTATCTGAAGGATGATGGAAAATTCACTCTCCCGGATCTGGCGGAGATCGAGGATGTAATCAGGGAACATAAACCCGGCGCCCTGGTCGCAATTCCCTATGACAATCCCACAGGCCATTTTTACGATCATGACACCATGGTCAAACTGGGAATCTTATGCGCGAAATACAATATGTGGATGATCAGCGACGAGGCGTACAGGGAGCTTTTTTATGTGCCGGGAAAAACCTCCAGCGTATGGGGAGTTACGGAGAAAGAGGTGCCTGGCATCTCCGGAAGACGGATCAGCATTGAAACTGCATCCAAGGTGTGGAACGCGTGCGGCCTGCGGATCGGCGCCATTGTCACGGACAATAAATTATACAACCGCCAGTCCATTGCGGAGAACACGGCGAATCTTTGCCCGAACGTGATCGGACAGTACATCTTCGGTTCCCTGGCGCATGAAAAACACGAAGACCTTAAAAAATGGTACGCAGAACTCCGGGCATATTACAAGGAGATGATGACGACCCTCACGAGGGATCTCAAGGCTGCGCTTCCAGGGATTATCGTGTCCAGCCCCGATGCGTCGATTTATTCCGTGCTTGATGTGAGAGACATTGCGCCTCCGGATTTTGACGCCACGGATTTTGTCCTTTATTGTTCGAGCGAGGGCAAGGTTGAAATGGACGGAAAGATGATGACCCTTCTCGTATCGCCCATGGATGGATTTTATACAGTGAAGCCCGGTGAGCCGAATCCCGGCAGAAGCCAGATGCGAATCGCGTATGTGGAACCGCCGGATCTCATGAAAAAAGTCCCCGCGCTTTTCACCACCCTTTATCAGCATTATATAAACTTGTAAATCAATGAGTGAGAATCTTTAGCCAGGATTAACAGGATTTTTATGAAGTGCGGTTTAGCTTAAAAGTGCAACCGCATGTTCCCATTATCCTGTCTAAAAAAGAATTTCTCTTGTTCCTTAAGTTAGCGCCATTCGAGTATGACCACATATTCCTCGCATCTTCCGCGACCTGCCAAGGTAATGATTAGTAGTTCATAAAACATTCATAAATTTGTTTTTGTCTGGCGCTCATTGATATTGACAGAAAATGTCTGTCATAATAAAAAACGACGTAAGTTGGACTTGGGGACTTGGGGTCAATCCCTTGGATGAAATGAATGAATTTTCCGAGCCGCCGCTTTTCAGGGGAATAGGTGGTCAGACACCCTGGTAAGGTCAGTCTGAAATTGTTGAATTCTTCGAACAGGGATTCAGAAACTCCCTTCTTGAGTCGTCACATATTAGCGGGAATGTGTGGGAGTGGCGCCATGACTGGTATGATGAAACTTATTACAGCGGAGGGGCAATGACAAATCCAACAGGGCCTGCCTCGGGCTTGGGCGGCGCGTTTCAGGGCGGCGGCTGGAGCGACTATGCCGGGGGCTGTCGCTCGGCGGATCGCTAATACAGCACGCCCACCGACTCGAGCCGCAGCATGGGGTTTCGCGTATGCCTGCAGGTTGGCGGGAGCTAGAGCGCCCACCGTCCGCCCGCAGGGAAAAGTCCACCACAATATCAGGTAAGGACGGATTGGCAATCCGTCCCCACTAGATTGCAATCACCTTTATCAAAAGAATCCTCTTAAAATGAACAAGATTTTAATTTTCACCATCTCGATTCTTTTTAGATGTTGGCTGTATAAATTTGATGCTTTCATCCATCATTATGAGTTATCAATTATAGTGATTAAGGTTTATAAGTTGATTATCTTGAATTTCTGTGAGGCTGAGAAAATATGCCAAAAGAAAAAAAGATCAGATTATATCTCGAAGCGGAAAATTCGTAAGAATTAGATGATTTGATGGTTGAACGAATATCTTGACTCCCATGTATTAAATCCTTATATTTATTATATGAATCGTTAGATCGGATTTTTATTTCTGTTCCGGAAAGGGTTGGGAAAATGGGACTGGCAAAGGTGACAACAAAATTAACCGGTATAGAGGGAAGGAACGGTTCGTATGAGGATATTTTCCTCGTTGATACCGGGGCAACTGATTCCCTGGCGCCTTCGGATGAACTTGAAAGGATTGGGATTTCGAAGATTGGTAAAATGTTTTATTCATTGGCTGATGGAACCATAAAGGAATATCATTATGGTCTGGTAAAAATAGAGTTCATGGGAGAGATAACAGCGGGACGCATCATCTTTGCCGCACCGGGCACAGAACCCATCCTTGGCGTTACGGCTCTTGAGTCTGTTGGAATTATTGTTGATCCGGCCAATAAAACCTTGAAAAGACTTCCCGCAATTCCTCTTAAATAAGACTACCAATCCTGTAAAGGGAAGGATCTGTTACATTGATTGAAGAGATTGACAAATTCAGAAATGTCTTTAAAAATGTCATGATCGTCGAACGAATATTGACTCGGGATAATAATTCCAATAGATAAGATCCATGATGTCTATTAAGAATACTAAGATACAAACCCATCCTTACCCGTTTGCGTAACCGGTTTCAGGACTTATATCAGAATCGGCTGTATCGGATGATTCTTTTTGGATCCCAGGCGCGGGAGGATGCTGAATCTGATTCTGATATAGATCTCCTGGTTGTGCTTGAAGGTCCTGTTAATGCCGGAGAAGAGATTGAGCGCACTGGTTCCATTGTTGCCGATTTGTGCCTTGAATATGGCGTGGTCATTGGATGCGTCTTTATAGACAGGGAGAGGTTTCTGACGAGGCAGGGTCCGCTTTTGAGAAATATCCGTCAGGAGGGGGTGCCTGTATGAAGCCCGATCGGGAGGAACTTCTTCTTAAAGCGCGGGAAAGCCTTGATGCGGCCAAACTCCTTCTCCAAGGCGGATTCCCCGATTTTGCAACAGCCCGCGCCTATTCTGCCATGTTGTATGTCACACAGGCTCTTCTGGAAGGCGAAGGATTAAATTATTCAAAACATTCGGCCGTTATAGCAGCTTTTGGACAACGATTTGCCCGTGAAGGAAAGGTTCCCATAGAATTCCATCGTTATTCTGATTGATGCCATGGAGGCGCGTCATGATGCCGACTATGCCCACTTTTCTAAAATTAATATGAGCACAGCTCAAATTCATATTGACCGCGCAATCCTATTTCTCACAGAGGCGGAGCGTCTCTTGAGTTCCGGCCCTCCCCGAAAAAAGGAATAGCCGGCATTTGTCATCTGAATAATAACGTCAAATAACATATAGGGGAAAAGGGGGGAATCCTTTAATTGTTGAAGGCGGGGATTTTACCGGATGCCGCGCGCTTCGAGGGCGCGGATCTCCGCTCCCCACTTGTTGCGTGTCTCCTCTGTGATGCCGGGATCCGGCAGGAGGCTCCGCCTGGTGCAGTTGACAAGCGCCTGGAGGGTCTGATACCGCCGCGTCTCTTCAATCGCAGGAGGAATATGATCCTGGATAACGGCAAGGATTTTTTCGAGGGATAAGCTCTGGCCCTTGGCGCGGGCAATCAGCTCGGAACGGAGAGAGGTAAAACTGGCTGCGGAATAACGCGAGGTGGGGGCATCCAGCTGTTCCAGGAATCCTTTGTATTCGGAGAGGGACTTTTCCTCTTCAGGAGATGGAGAAGGCGCCGCTGCCTCCGGGGGTGCGGATTTCTCTTTCCGGGTTTTGATAATCGTCTTGTATTTCGCCTCAAGAACGGGGGAGACCATCCATTCGAGGAATGCGGTTCGATCCTCGCCCATGGGATCGAGCACCGGGATGATGAGATCGCCGACTCTGCCCGGACGCCGGAGGTCGGGGGACAAAAGGTGGATGCGCGCGGTCATGAGGAGCCACACGATCCTGCCGCGCATTGCAGGATCGGACATCATGGCCTGGATTTTTCCCGTGAGCCTGCGCTCCGTGTCATGGACGTCCGGACCGACCCCGCCCATCTGGGTGTCCGCCTCATCCATGAAGATCATGGCCTTGTCCAGGGCGTTGAGCACGCGCTTGAGTCTCTCGATGATCACATCCGTCTGGCCATACCACATGCTGCGGATGTTTTTCAAGACGAGCACCACCATGTCGAGTTCCGCAGCCACAGCTTCAAAGATGAATGTCTTGCCGCTGCCGATGGGGCCTGAGACTGCTGCGCCCGGCATGGCGTCGGGGCCTGTGGACTTGAACCGGGGAATGAGATCCTCTTTTATAAACTGTTTCAGTTTTTCAAATCCTATCACGTCCTTGAGGCCATGGGTGGGCTTTTTAAACTCCACCACGTCTTCGCCCAGCTGTTGCTTGATGAATTCCTCGACCTTGATGATCACGTCCTTCTGGGTAAGTTTCGACTTTTTGTAACAGGCGCCCATGAGGATCTGATTGAGCGCCATGATGGAAAGTCCGGCTGTGAATTTTGCCAGGTCTTCTTTTGTGCTCCACAGATCGAGTTTTTCGCATTCCTGCCTTTGATCGTCGAACCACTCGATGAAGTGAATCCGCTCCGCCTGCCCTGGCGAGGGGATCTCAACCTCGAGGACTTGCGGCAGGCGGATGATCTGCTGGTTGAGTTGGCTTTTGGATTCCGCAACAAAGATCACATTGTCGTCTCCTGCCATGAATCCGGGATCAGAGAACCAGTCCTGGCAGATGATGATTCTGTAGCGGTCCGCATCGGAAAGTTGAGAGATGGGCGCTTCCGGGATCAGGAGATGCGCTCCCTCCACAACGATTGTGAGGTGCTCCCTGAGGCAGGGTTCTCCCTCAACCAGGGCGCGGGAACACAGGCACATCTGGCGGAGGAATTCCAGGGCTGCGGTGGGATGGCCTATGGCGCTGTCGAGCGCTGCGTCGAACAGCTGGGAGAGTGTTTTATGTTTTTGAATCTGCTCCCTGGTCTGGGCGAACATGCCCTCGATTGCGAGGTCCTCCAGGGACTTCCCGGTTTTCCATTTCACCCAGGCTTCCTTCATCCTGTCCCTGTCCGTTGGATTCACAAACCGCACAGGTCCGTTGAGTTCATACACGATGAGGACGGACCTTCCGGGCTGGTTCCATTTTGCGCAGAGGAGTTCCATAAGGGTGACATATTTGCCCGGAGATTTTTCAGCGTTATCCCGGGGCGCAAGGTAAAAGAGATCGAAGATATTGCCGCTCAGGACCAGGATCCGGGTTTGACCGGAGTTGATGATGGTCGTGGCGGTGCGGAGGAAATCGTATTTCAGATCTATCATATTTTTGATCCTTCCTCGAGTTCCAAAACCCCCTCCCCCTCCCCGGCGCGCACCTGATTCCAGAAGGTGACGAACTGTTCCCGTTCGAGGCAGGATTGGGGATCAAAGACCACTTTACGGATCTCTTCGCGTTGGGAGGTGAAATCCTCGTATCTTTTTGGTTCATCCGGCGCAAACACGGGCGCCACCTTGTCATACACGATCGTGGCGCCGGGACATGAAGGAAAATTTTTCCCCTTCCAGTTCCAGTATTGAGACAGGCCGATCACCCGATCCGCCACGTAAATCGCCTCGGTGAGCTCATGGGTCACGAGGAGGATGGTATAGGGAGGTTTCTGTTTATTCTTTTTGGCGATGCAGTTTTCCAGGTACAGGGTCAGGATCATGCGCTGGAGCTCTTCGCGCGTGGCTTCATCCAGGGCGCCGAACGGCTCGTCGAGGAGGAGGATTTCCGGCTGCATAACAAGCGCCTGGGCGATGGCGACCCGCTGGCACATGCCGCCGGAGAGCTCGTGGGGATAGCGTTTGATCGCATTGCACAGACCGAGTTTTTCAAGAATTGCCGCCGCCTTTTCGAGATGCTCCTTTCGCATTTTTCTCCATTTGAGGAAGCCGAAGATGCGGAAAGGGAGGCAGGTCTGATCCAGCATAGGACCGAGCGCCACATTTTCCTGGGCTGTGAGAAAAGGGAACAGGCTGTATTTCTGATACACAATGCCCCGATCCCGCCCCGGCCGCTCCACAATTATCTCCGGAGGCTGGCGGGTCCCGGAAAACACGATCACACGCCCTTTTTGCGGGGGATGGGTGCCCACGATCGCCCGGAGCAGGGTGGATTTCCCGCACCCGCTCGGGCCAACCAGGCCCACCACCTCCCCCCGGATGATGGAGAAATTGATATCGTGAAGCACGTGAATGGCAGTCCCGAACCAGTGGGAAACCTCTTTGCATTCCAGCGCGAGTTGACTGTGCACGTTTTGTCTCCTTCAAAACATCCTTCCCAGTGTTCAGGTCTCTCATGAAAAAATTTTCAGGCCATATACCAGGGACAGACCTTTTTCTGAAAGAAGCGGAGTCCGTAATCCACGGCAAATCCGAACGCTGCCAGGGCCCCGAGGTAGGGATATACCACGCTCATGTTGAGCAGGCGGGACTGGAGCCGGATGCGATACCCGAAGCCCACGTCGCCGCACACCATTTCCGCGGCAATCAGATAGACCATGGCAGGACCGATCTGCAGCCGTATCGCATCAATCAGCCTGGGGAGGATAAATCGAACGATGATATTCCAGATAACCTCGCAATTGGACGCGCCGAGGGTGTAAGCCTTGTTAAGAAGTTCCTCGGGCACATCCTTCACGGACAGATACACGGTCTGCGCGAGCGTGGGAAGAACCCCGAAGGCGATCATCATCACATACATATTGGTTCCTGTGCCGACCATGACGAAGAATACGGCCAGGGCTGCGGTCGGCGGGATCTTTGCAAGGAGAGACATGGGCGGGACCAGGAATGCCTCCACCGCCTTGACGCAGCCCATGATCACGCCCAGGACGAGCGCTCCGGCAATGCCGAAGAAGAGCCCGATAAAGAGCCTCGCGAGCGTGGCTTTGGCATCCTCAACAATCCAGCGCTCCCTGGTGTATTCATCAAGCGCCACGGCTTTCTTCACGCCTTGCCAGAGCTGTTTCCATGAGGGAATAGTGGTGTCATCAGGATTGGCAGCATGTTGCCTGTGGGACAGATACGTATAACCAGAGAGCAGGATCAGGATAGACAGCACCCCGAGCGCATAGCCCCACTTTTTCTTGATGGGTTTTCGAATCATAAGAGTATGTAAAAGAGAAAGTTCGCCATGATAGATTTCTGTTCAGGGGATCTCCAACGGATGTCAGATGTCCGGATTTTATTTTCCTTCGGTTTTTCCCGTTTTCGGGGCTTCCTATTTTTTCGGTGCGGCGGCGCCCTTCTTTTCCATGGCGCTAACCTTGTTGATGTAACTCACGTCGAACCTGAGGGAGGCATCCTTCACCTCGTCTTTTGATCCGTATCCAATAACAGGTTTCTGGGGGATGACGTCGTGAGACACGCAGAAATCCACCACCCGAGGCATAATCTCCTTCTTCAGTTTATCGCCGGTGTAGAGATTTAGTCCCTCTTCCGGAGTGCTGTAGAATTTTGTCTGCTGCACCACCTTTTCCATGGAAGCCAGATCCAGGTTGGAGAATTTCTCTCCCAGGGACACGAGGGTGTCGTTTCGGGTTTTCGGATCAGCCAGTCTTTTACTTATCGCATAAAAGGTGTCGATCACTGCACAAGCGAATTTTTCACCCCCGGGTTTGTCCAGGGAACTTTGCGCCATAACCACCATGTCAATGATTTCGCCCGGGATGGTGGTGGAATCGAACAGGACTTTGGCATCTTTACGCTTGTTCAGGGTTTCCAGGACAAAGGGATTCCACACCATGATGGCATCGTATCCTTTCTGTTTCTGCTGCATGGCAAGCGCGGCTGCGCCCGGATCCATGTTGGTGAAAAGGAAGTCCTTTTCCTTCTCTCCCTTGATCTCCACGGCGCGCACAAAGCAGTATTCGGAAACCGATTTCGCCAGTCCGTAGATCTTTTTCCCCCGCAGAGCCTTGAGCTCGGAAATGCCAGTCACGATGCAGGCGTCAGCGCCGAAGCTGGTGGATGTGGGGAGAATGGCAGCGGATTTCCGGCTCAGGCAGGGATTCAGCGCGTCCATGTTTGTGATGCAGACCGCGTCGCATTGGGCTGAGCCGTACATGGTGATACAGGGATCGTAATCCGCCTCGATCAGGACAATATCCACGCCCCATTTGTTTTCAATTTCCCCCATTTTTCCCTTGTGGCCGTTTATCAGACCGTATTTATGCGCCACGCCGAATGTGCTCCACGATGGATATTCGCTCCACGCGAGGGAAAAGGAAGGGAGTTCCTGGGAAATCCCGGGAGTTGAGAGAGAGAGCAAGGCAAGTAAAGAGAGAGAGAGGATCCATTTTACAGGGTTCATCTTAATATTCTCCTTCATGAAAAAAATAGGAAAAACAAAACCATAAAGATGGCGTTTCGTCATTCTTCAGGCAAGAGGGGTTCTTTTTTCTCCGGTTTTGCCTTGTCATCCGGCGCGGGCTTTTCATCCTTCTCTGCCAGGCCCACGAGTTTCTCGAACTCGGACTTGAATTCGCAGTTCTGGGCATAGCGGAGAAATTCCTCCTCCTGGTATTTGGTTTCCGTGCCTGCGAGTTTCGAGGAGATCTTTGCCTCGGCAGATGCGCGGTTTCTCCGATCTCTCAGGTCGCGCAGGAGGTCGCCGGTGCCGTCTGCGGCAATCCCCGACAGGGCGTCGTTGATGTCCTTCATTTCCCGTGCGGAAGCCATATCCGCCACGGTTTCATCCGCCTCCTGCTGGAGTTTTTCGATCTCTCGCGCCAGGGTGTGGAGCTGGACTTCGTGCCGCCCGATCTCCCCCGTGCCCTCTTCGAGATCCTTTTCCAGGCTGCCGATGCGCTTATTCTTCTCCTCCAGGGTGGAGGAGAAATTGTCGTAGGCTGACAGGCATTTCTGATATTCGGTATTCCCCTGGATCTGGTCTGCCGGGATGCCCCTTTCCTGGAGATCCGTGACATGCTTTTTTGCCTTTGCCAGTGCGCCGGACTTGAGCCGCTCCAGCCGCTCCACCTCGACCGTCAGGGATTCCAGCTCTTTTCCCTTTTTGATCTGCTGGGCCATCAAACGCCCGACGGCTGTTTTATACTCCTGGATTCTCCTGCGCCTTGTGTTGAGGATGTCCAGGTATTGCGCCCGCGTCACATTGGGGTCCATCTCGATCTGTTCCGCTTTCTTGATGAGTCCGCCGGAGAGATAGTACCCTATGGAACGTATAAATCTCGCTAAGGATCGAAAAAACATGGTTCTACGCCTCCTTGATAATAATTATCCCTGATACTCCTTCTTTTCCCGACCAAGGTCAATACTTTTAAGACCGAGGGATGTTTCCCACTCGTTCATCTTTTCATCCACCGTTTTGGCGATTTCAAGTGATTGATCCAGTTCGCGGCGGAGCTGGGCAAGATTGGAATCCACCCCCTCTTCCTTTGTCCTCCTCTTCAAATCCTGGAGAATCCGCCCCAGCTGATCAATGGTTTTCCCCACCTCGGTTATGATCCTCTCCCGTTCTTCCAGCAGGGTTTTCCGCATTTTCTCCGTTCCCACCTGGTTCGCCAGACGCAGGATCTCGAGCGTCCGCTCCAGCGAATGAATACACTCCTGGAACAGTTGATCCACTGTGGAAACAATGTCAAAGACCGCTCCTGCATTGATCCCTTCCAGCCATTCCCCCTTTTCCAGGAGCGCCTTGCAGATTGCCCGAAGATCTCTCAGATATCCTTCAGTCCTGGGATCCCCATCTGCGCACAATTGCTGATCCAGGG
>Ga0315287_10004769_pt1 | contig 13273 bp, 9 predicted proteins | sample YL17G11_0_MG_FD_205037 | JGI IMG/M metagenome (GOLD analysis project Ga0315287, IMG submission 205037) | Sediment microbial communities from Yellowstone Lake, YNP, Wyoming, USA - YL17G11_0 | ecosystem: Environmental > Aquatic > Freshwater > Lake > Sediment | place: USA: Wyoming | collected... | reverse complement strand
GACCGTGGCGTGGATCTCGGTCGCCGCGCGGTCCGAGCCGGCGGGCTCGGCGTCATCGGGCCGGTCGTTGTTGATCGCGGTGATGGTCACGTTGTGGGGAAGCCGGTTGGCGATCTACCTGGCCGTCCGCAACCTCGGCCACGGTGAGGACCAGCGCTACGTGGCCATGCGGAGGCGCATCGGCCCGACGTTCTGGCTGGTGAGCCTGGTGTCGGTGTTCCTGTTGCAGGGCGTGCTCTCGCTGATCGTGTCGCTGCCGGTGACGTTGGCCGCCTCGGTGACGAGCGCGTTCGACTGGGGCGTGGCCGAGGTCCTCGGCCTGGTGTTGTTCGCCGTCGGGTTGTTCTTCGAGACCACCGGTGATCTGCAGCTGGCGAGGTTCAAGGCCGATCCCGCGAACGCCGGCAAGGTGATGGACCGTGGGCTGTGGCGCTACACCCGTCACCCGAACTACTTCGGTGACTTCTGCGTGTGGTGGGCGATCTTCGTGGTGGCCGTCGGTGGTGGGGGAGCGGCGTGGTGGGGTGTGTTCGGTCCCATCGCCATGACGGTGCTGCTGTTGCGGGTGTCCGGCGTGGCGCTGTTGGAGCGATCGATCAGCAGGCGCCGCCCCGAGTACGCCGACTACGTGGCTCGGACGTCGTCGTTCCTGCCGATGCCGCCGAAGAAGTCGGTTCCGGTGTCGACGCCACCGAGGTGAACCGGGGGACCGGTTGCGGTGATCGAACGGGTGTTCGATACTGGGTGACATGAGCGCCCTGGCTGCAGCCCCGGATCTGGCAGCACTGCGGGAGCTGGTGCGGCCGACCTCGTTGGGGACCGAACGAATCGTCGAGGTGTCGGCGCCGTTGAGCCCGCTGTTCCCGGCCGGTGGTCCGGCGGTCGGTTCGGTGGTGTCGATCGGCGGCGGGGGGGCGACGTCGCTGCTGTTCTCGTTGCTGGCCCACCCGTCGAGGTCGGGACGGTGGGCGGCGTTCGTCGGCTTCGAGTCGCTGGGGTGGGCGGCCGCCGTGGAGGCCGGCGTCGAGCTCTCCCACGTGATCGTGGTACGGCGGCCGCCGTCGTCGCGTTGGGCCACGGTGGTCGCCGCGCTCGTCGACGGGTTCGACCTGGTGGCGGTGGCCCCCTCGGCCGAGGTGCGCGCCTCGGACGCCCGACGCCTCGCCGCCCGGGTGCGGGAACGTGGTTCGGTGCTGGTGGTGTGCGGCCCGGTCGGTGCTCCGGCTGGTGTCGCTCCGGCGTGGCCGGATCGACCCGACGTGGTCCTGTCGGTCGCCGAGCGCCGATGGGAGGGGCTCGATCGTGGTCACGGCCGGCTTCGTCAACTGCAGCTGGTGGTGCAGGCCACCGGCCGCCGAGGTTCCGCTCGCCCCCGCGTCGCCGAGCTCATCCTGCCCGCCCCAACCTTGCCCGCCCCAACCTTGCCCGCCCCAACCTTGGGGGCCCCAACTTTGGGGCCGGAAGGGCACATACGACCCGAATTCCCCCAAAGTTCAACTTTGGGGGCGGCTCCGGGGGCGATTCCGGGGGTGGAACGTCACAGTGCCTGAGCCGGCACCGGAACGGATGGTGGCACCGGAACGGATGGTGGCACCGGAACGGATGGTGGCACCGGAACGGATGGTGGCACCGGAACGGATGGTGGCACTGTGGTGTCACGACTGGCCGGTGGTGGCGCTCGAGCTCCCGTTGGACCGGCCGGTGGCGGTCATGGTGGCCAACCGGGTCGTGGCGACCTCGCCGTCGGCCCGTGCGCTCGGGGTGCGGATCGGGCTCCGTCGACGTGAGGCCCAGCGGGCGTGTCCGCACCTGGAGCTGGCGACCCGTGACATCGACCGTGAGGCCCGCACCTTCGATCGGGTGGTGAGCGCGCTGGAAGCGGTCACACCCAGGGTCGAGCTGTTGGGTCCGGGTGCTGTGGTGTTCCCGCTGCGTGGGCCGGGGCGGTACTTCGGTGGCGAGGAGTCGGTGTTGCGGCGCGTCATCGGGATCACGCGGGCGCTCACCCCCGCGCCCGCCGCATCGGCACCGACTGCACCGACCAGGCCGACCGCACCGACCAGGCCGACCGCACACGTCGGCATCGCCATCGCCGATGGCATCTTCGCGGCGATGGTGGCGGCGCGCCGTTCACAGCGATCCGAACCGTTGGTGATCCCGGCCGGTGCGTCGTCGGCGTTCCTCGCCCCCCTGGCGGTGTCGACCCTCGATCGGCCCGAGCTCGACGACGTGCTGACCCGTCTCGGCATCACGACGTTGGGTGCGCTGGCAGCGTTGCCGGTCCGTGATGTGCTGGCCCGGTTCGGCATCGACGGCGCGGTGGCGCACCGGTTGGCCCGCGGGCTCGATGCCCAACCGCCGGCGCTGATCGATCCGCCGGCCGACCTGGCGGCGTCGACCGAGCTGGATCCGCCGGCCGAGCGCGTCGATCAGGTGGCCTTCGCCGCCAAGGCGCTGGCCGATGACTTCTGCGAACGGTTGGCCGTCCGCGGCCACGGCTGTGGGCGGGTGGCGATCATCGCCGAGACGGTGGGGGGCGAGCGGATCGAACGGTGCTGGCGCGACGAGTTGTCGCTCACGCCGCTGGCCATCGCCCAACGCATCCGTTGGCAGCTCGACGGCTGGCTCACCGCCAACACCGATCGCCCCGGAGCCTCCAGCAGCGACCGCGCCGTGCGGCTGCTCACCCTGCGACCCGAGGAGATCACCGCGGCGACCGGTCGCCAGGAGGGGTTCTGGGGTGGCCGGAACGACGCCGCCGAGCGGGCCATCCACACCGCGGAACGGGTGGTGACGTTGCTGGGTGACGAGATGGTCTGCCAGGTCATCGCCCAGGGTGGACGGTCACCGAACGAGCAGTACCGGTTGGTGCCACTGGGTGGCGTCGCCCCGACCGAACCGGTGCCGTTGGCCCGCGGCGCACCGTCGCCGGTGTGGCCGGGACGGGTTCCGGAACCGTCGCCGGCGCGGGTCTGGGCGACACCGGGTTCGGTGGATCTGGTCGACCACGACGGCGCGCTGGTGATGGTGAGTGGTCGTGGTGTGCTCAGCGCCAGGCCTCGACGGGTGTCGATCCGGGGTGGGCCGTTGATCGACGTGGTCGGGTGGGCCGGGCCGTGGACGACCGACGAGCGATGGTGGGACGCCGTCGCCCATCGTCGCCGGGCCCGGTTCCAGGTGATGCTCGCGGACGGGTCCGCCCACCTGCTGACCCTGGAGGACCGTCGTTGGTGGCTCGAGGCCACCTACGACTGAGGGATGCTGGTTCTGGTGGAAAGAGGGGGCTGAATCCGCCCCCTCTTTCCACCAGAACCGGGTTCCATGCCCGCTCGCCGGTTTCCATCGCGTCTGAACGGCGAGCGATTGCGCACACCGCGGAGCGTTCTCAGGGAGTTGCATCGGTTCACCGGCGCCGATCCGCCAGACTGGTCAGATGCGCGTCCTGGTGATCGAAGACGAAGTTGCGTTGGCCGATGCCGTCGCCCGGGGCCTGACGGCCGAGGGGTTCGAGGTCGAGGTGACCCACGACGGCGGTGAGGGTTTCGATCTCGCCAAGTCGGGGCAGTTCGATCTGATCGTCCTCGACATCATGCTGCCGACCATGAACGGCTACCGGGTGTGCCGCGGTCTGCGGGACGCCGAGGTCTGGACGCCGATCCTCATGCTGACGGCCAAGGACGGCGAGTACGACGAGGCCGAGGCGCTCGACACCGGCGCCGATGACTTCCTGTCCAAGCCGTTCTCCTTCGTCGTGCTGGTCGCCCGGCTCCGGGCCCTGGCCCGTCGCCGGTCCGATCACAACCTGCAGCCCCTCGAGGTCGGCGATCTGCACCTCGATCCGGTCAGCCGGAGCTGTCGCCGCGGCGACGAGCCCATCGCGTTGTCGCCCCGCGAGTTCGCCCTCCTCGATGCGCTCATGCGCCATCCCGGTGAGGTCATCTCCAAGACCGATCTGCTCGAGCGGGTCTGGGGCGTCGACTTCGACGGTGACCCCAACGTGGTCGAGGTGTACGTCGGCTACCTGCGTCGCAAGGTCGATCGGCCGTTCGAACGCCACGACCTCGAGACCATCCGCGGCGGTGGCTATCGGATCGGTTCGCCTGAACTGGCGGTCTGAGGCCCACGTGGACCCGACCGTCCTGCCCGGAACCGATCGCTCGCCGCTGCCGATCCGCGTCCGTGACGGCGGCGCGGCGGTCGCCCGGCGCTTCGTCGGCTCGGTCCGGGTCCGGCTCACCGTCGCGGTCACGTTGATCTTCGCCGTCACGCTGAGCGCCGCGGCGTACATCCTCGTCCACCAGGTCCAGGCCACGCTGATCGAGGACGTCCGGTCCCGCAACGACACCGTCGCCCAGGCGGTCAGCCGGCTGCTGAGCAACGGGTCGGTGTCGGTCGAGTCGCTGCGGGCCAACAGCTTCGAGGTCCCCCAGGACGTCGCATCGGCCTACGACCAGCAGATGCTCAACGAGGGCATCACCCAGAGCTACATCTTCGTGCAGGGCAGCGGCCTGAACACCGCCGACAGCAGCCCGACCCTGTTCGAGCGGCTCCGCAGCTTCCTCGGTGCCGACACCTCCACCCCCCAGCCACTGTTCGGCAAGACCGTCCCCTCGGCGCTCCCCCCCGATCGCTTCGCCGTGAGCACCCTGACCATCAACACCCGGACCGGGCCGGTGCTGCTGTCGGTGGCCAGCCCGCTGGATTCGATCAATCGGACCGTGAGCCGGCTGAAAGCAGCGCTGTTCTTCGCAGTGCCCGGGCTCATCCTGGCCGTCGGGTTGATGACGTGGTTCATGACGGGCCGGGTGCTCCGACCGGTGACCGCCATCACCGGGAGGGTCAACGAGATCACCGGCTCGACGCTCGACGAACGCGTCCCGGTCCCACCCACCGACGACGAGATCGCCGAGTTGGCCCAGACGATGAACGCGATGCTCGACCGGCTCGAGTCGTCGGCGGACCGGCAGCGCCGCTTCATGTCCGATGCCAGCCACGAGCTCCGCAGTCCGGTGGCGTCGATCCGGCTCCAGCTCGAGACCGCGTTGATGGATCCGTCGACGGACTGGCCGGCGGTCGCGCAGACCGTGCTCGGCGAGGACGCCCGGCTCGAGTCGTTGGTGTCGAACCTGCTGGCGCTGACCCGCCTCGAGGAGGGGGTCCGCCGTCCACACGTCGAGGTCGACCTCGACGAGATCGTCCTCGAACAGACGCGCCGTCCGTTCCGCGTGCCGGTCGATCGCCGCGGCGTCGGCGCAGGACGGGTGATGGGGGTGCCGACCGAGCTGGCCAGCGTCGTGCGCAACCTGGTCGACAACGCGGCGCGCCACGCCGCCACCGAGGTCCGGGTGATGCTCGGCGCCACGGGCGGGGTGGTCCGGCTCACGGTGATCGACGACGGCCCCGGTGTGCCCGTGGACATGCGTGAGAAGGTCTTCGAGCGGTTCGCCAGGCTCTCCGAAGCCCGCACGCGCGACGCCGGTGGAGCGGGCCTCGGGCTCGCGCTCACCAAGCGGATCGTGGAAGCCCACGGCGGAACGATCCACATCGAGGACGCACCGCTGCAGGGAGCGTCGTTCGTCGTGGAGCTCCCGGCCGCTCCCGGCGACGCCAACGACCTCGAGGACGCCGAGGACGTCGAGGACGTCGAGGACGTCGGCCATCGCGACGTTGCCGACCGACCGGCTGATGCTGTCGAGACGGCCGGCTGATCAGGTCGCCACCGCGATCGTCGCCTCGACCTCCAGTGCGATGCCGGCGGGCAGCGAGGACGCTCCGATGGCCAGGCGGGCGTGTTCGCCCCGTTCGCCGAACACCCGGATGAACACTGCCGAGGCGCCGTCGATGACGGCGGTGTGATCACCGAACCCGGCTGTCGCGTTGACCACGCCCTGGACCCGGAGGAACCGGTCCACCCGGTCGAGCGATCCGAGTTCCGCCTGCACGCTGGCGAGCAGGCTGAGCGCCGCCAACTCCGCGGCGCGCACGCCCTCGTCGACGGTCAGCGTCGCGCCGAGTTGGCCCAGCACGAGCGTGCCGTCGGCGCCCAGCGGGATGTGACCGGAGGTGTGCAGCACGCCGCGGTGCACCACCGCGCTGCGGTAGCGGCCGGCGGGCGGGAAGACGGGCGGGAGCTCGAGGCCGGTGAGATCAGCGAAGGTCATGCCGACCATTCAATCGCTCAACCGCCGAGCTCGGCGAGCGCCCGTTCGAGGTGCTGCTGGGCCCGGGGGAACCAACCGGGCGGACTCGACCGCGGGATCGGGAGCCACGAGATCACCTCGGCGACGTCGAACCACGGATCCCAGGTGGCGCCCTGGCGGATCGCCTCGTCGCGGTGGGCATCGGCGCAGTCGCGGCCGAGGTCGAGGCGGGCCACCAGGTTCAGCCGGCAGTGGGCCACATCCACCGCCGGTGGCCCGACACAGGCGTGCACCCAGTCGACGACGCCACTGACCGAGCCCTGACGCCACAGCACGTTGCCGGGATGGAAGTCGCGATGCACCAGCGCCGGCGGCCCGGCCTCGGGTGGTCCCTCGCCGAACACCGCGAAGGCGCGGTCCCACAGCTCGTGACGTCGCGAGCGCGACGGTGCGAGGAGGGCCATCTCCGCGTTCCACGGCCGGTAGTGCGCGCTCACCGCACCGGTGCGTCCCGCCCAGATGGCGGCCGCGGCCCCGGCCAGGTCTCGGGCGAACCCGTCGGGATCCCGAGGTGTGTGGATCACGCGGCCGGGCAGCAGCGACTGCAGGACGGTGGGCACGTCGGTATCGGCTCCGCCTGGGTCCACCGCAACGATCTCGGGTGTCGTCACGGCAACCGGATGGACCCGGAGCGCCCGCAGTGCGGCGACCTCCCGGGTCACGAGCCCCGGATCCTGAGTGATGGCCTCGGTCCAGACGTGGCGCCGGAGCACGAAGCGTCGGCCCGGCTCGGTGCTCGGCGCGGCCACGTCGAACGCGTGCATCGCCGACGCCCACGCACCGGGCAACGGCCGGACGCGCTGGATGACGGTCCCCGGACCGATCTCCCGCTCGGCCCACCGCAATGTCTCCGACGGTGGTCGACGCAGGATCAACGCCTCGAGATCGGCCGGTCGGTCCAGCATCGGGGCCCGCGTGTCCACCACACGATCCTGTCCCACGACGGGCCACGATGGCGATGCCACTGGTTGATCGAACATGTGTTCGTTACGATCCAACGATGGGGTTCAACAATCCGGACGTGCCGTGGAGCGAGATCGAGCGTCGACTCTCCGATCGTCGGGCCCCATCGTCCCCGCCGGTCAACGCCCGGCAGGTGCGGGGCGGCTCAGCAACCCGACGTTCCGAACAGCACCTGGGCGATGGCTCGGATGCGCCGGCCTGGTCCCGCAAGCGTCAACCCTACGAACCATCCCCGGATGTGGCGGCACCTCATGGCGGCGGACCGGCCTACGCAGAGCTGCACTGCCATTCCAACTTCAGCTTCCTCGATGGCGCATCGCATCCCGAGGAACTGGTGGAGGAGGCCGTCCGGCTCGGCCTGGAGGCGCTGGCCGTCACCGACCACAACGGTTTCTACGGGGTGGTGCGCTTCGCCGAGGCGGCCCGAGCGGTGGGACTGCCCACCGTCTTCGGATCGGAGTTGACCCTCGGAGCGGCGGCGACCCGTACCGGAGCGCCCGATCCCGACGGCCGGCACCTGGTGGTGCTGGCGCGGGACCCGCAGGGGTACGCGCACCTGGCGCGCGCCATCAGCCGTGCCCAGATGGAGGGCAGCAAGAACCTGCCCCGACTCGCCTTCGACGACCTGGCCCACGAGCTCGGACGCGACCACCACGTGGTGCTGACCGGATGCCGCAAGGGCACGGTGCCCGCGGCGCTGGTGGAGCACGGCCCGGCGGCTGCCGAGCGCGAGCTGCGCCGCCTGGTCGACGCCTTCGGTCGCGACGGCGTCGTGGTGGAGCTGTGGGACCACGGCGACCCCACCGATTCGGTGCGCAACGACGCCCTCGCCGCGTTGGCGGCCGAGGTCGGCGTCGGGGTCATCGCCACCAACAACGTCCACTACGCCACGCCCCGCCAACATCGCCTGGCCACCGCGCTGGCCGCCATCCGGGCCCGCCGCAGTCTCGACGAGCTCGACGGTTGGCTGCCCGGCGGAGGGCTCGCCCACCTGCGCTCGGCCCAGGAGCAGATCCGACGGTTCTCCCGGTACCCGGGGGTCGTGGAGGCGGCGGCACGGCTCGGTCGGGAGTGCGCGTTCGACCTGTCGCTCGTCGCCCCGAACCTGCCGCCCTACCCGTGCCCGGCCGACCCGGCTGGTCCCGATGGCGCGCCGATGGACGAGATGACCTACCTGCGCCGACTCGTCGCCGACGGCGCGGCGGACCGCTACGGCGCGCCCGGTTCGGATCGTCTCACCGACTTCGTCGCCGCCGTCGGTCGGGACCCCTACGCCCAGCTCGAACACGAACTGGCCCTCATCGACCAGCTCGGGTTCCCGGGCTACTTCCTCATCGTGTGGGACATCGTCCAATGCTGCCGCCGGCTCGACATCATGTGCCAGGGGCGGGGCTCGGCGGCCAACTCGGCGGTCTGCTACGCCCTGGGGGTCACCAACGCCGATGCCGTCAAGCTCGGCCTGCTGTTCGAGCGCTTCCTGTCACCCGAACGTGACGGTCCGCCCGACATCGACATCGACATCGAGTCCGATCGTCGCGAGGAGGTCATCCAGTACGTCTACGAGCGGCACGGCCGCAGCCACGCCGCCCAGGTGTGCAACGTGATCACCTACCGGGCGAAGTCCTCGGTGCGCGACGTCGCCCGTGCCCTGGGCTTCGCTCCCGGCCAGCAGGACGCGTGGGCCAAGGAGATCGACCGGTGGGGTTCGACGCCCCGCCCCGGCGACCGGCGCGACCAGGACCTGACCGTGCCCGACACCGTGCTGGAGCTGGCGGCGGAGATCGAGCACTTCCCCCGTCACCTGGGGATCCACTCCGGCGGCATGGTGATGTGTGACCGGCCGGTCATCGAGGTCTGCCCCACCGAGTGGGCGGCGATGGAGAACCGTTCGGTGCTGCAGTGGGACAAGGACGACTGCGCGGCGGCCGGACTGGTGAAGTTCGACCTGTTGGGGCTCGGCATGCTCTCGGCGCTGCACGAGGCGGTGAAGCTCATCGCCGAGTTCCACGGCGTCGAGGTGGATCTCGCCCATCTCGAACAGGAGGACGAGGTCTACGACATGGTGTGCGCGGCCGACACCGTCGGTGTGTTCCAGATCGAGTCACGGGCGCAGATGGCAACGCTGCCCCGGCTGCGGCCCCGCACGTTCTATGACCTGGTGGTCGAGATCGCGCTCATCCGACCCGGACCCATCCAGGGCGGATCCGTGCACCCCTACATCCGGCGCCGCAACGGCCAGGAGGAGGTCACCTACCTGCACCCGCTGCTCGAGAAGTCGTTGCACAAGACCCTCGGCGTGCCGCTGTTCCAGGAGCAGCTCATGCAGATGGCCATCGACGTCGCCGGGTTCAGCGCCGCCGAAGCCGACGAGCTCCGCCAGGCCATGGGATCCAAGCGCAGCCGGGATCGCATGGAGCGGCTCAAGGCCCGCCTGTTCGAGGGCATGGCGCTCAACGGCATCGTCGGCGACGTGGCCGAGCAGATCTTCATGAAGCTGGCCGCCTTCGCCAACTACGGCTTCCCCGAGAGCCACTCCGTGAGCTTCGCCTACCTCGTGTACTCCTCGTCGTGGATCAAGCTGCACCACCCGGCTGCGTTCTGCGCGGCGCTGCTGCGGGCCCAGCCGATGGGCTTCTACTCACCGCACACCCTGGTGCAGGACGCCCGCCGTCACGGCGTGGTGACCCTCGGTCCCGACATCAACGCCTCGGAGTGGTGGGCGACGCTGGAACCCCATCCCGACTCCGAGGGCGGCGTCGCGGTCCGCATGGGCATCGATTCGGTCCGCACGGTGGGCGAGGACCTGGCCAAGGCCATCGCGGCGGGCCGGCCGTATGACTCGATCGAGGACGTCGCCCGTCGCACCGGCGCCAAGCGCTCCTCGCTGGAGGCGCTGGCCACCTCCGGCGCCTTCGTCTCCCTCACCGCGCCTCCCGAACCTCCCGAACCGTCTGTTCTGGTGGAAATACGGGGCGGAAACCGCCCCGTATTTCCACCAGAACGAGAAGATCGGACGGCGGGTCGGACGGCGGGTCGGACGGCGCGGCGGGAGGACCTGTGGGTGGCGGGGGCGGCGGCGGAGTCTCGGCCGGACCGGCTGCCGGGCATCGTCGTGGGGATGGTCGCCCCGCGCCTGCCGGGGATGACACCCCGGGAGGAGTCCATCGCCGATCTGTGGGCGACCGGGGTCTCACCCACCGGTCACCCGACGGTCTTCCTGCGCGAGCAGCTCACCGGGATGGACGTCTCCACCGCAGAGGCCCTCCGTGCCGCCGACACCGAGCAGAAGGTGCTGGTCGCCGGGCTCGTGACCCACCGCCAGCGTCCGGCGACGGCGGGCGGCACCATGTTCATCAACCTCGAGGACGAGACGGGGCTCATCAACGTGGTGTGCTCCCTGGGCTGCTGGAGCCGGTACCGCACGGTCGCCCGCGCCGCTCCGGCCATGCTGATCCGTGGTCGCCTCGAGCGTTCCGAAGGCGTGGTCAACGTGATCGCCGAACGCCTCGACGCGCTGGTCGTGCCCGCGTCGGTGGGCTCGCGTGACTTCCGATGACCGCCCCGTCCGCAGACGTCACCGATAGGGTGTCGGGTGATCAAGCCCGCACGAGGCGCGCTGATACCGCCTCCGATCCTCAGGAGTGATCCGTGCCCATCATTGGTTCGATGTTCCAGGAGTTCACCGAGACGACCGGGCAGGACCCCTTCGTCCACCAGAACAAGAAGCTCCTGAAGGTCCACCTCGGTTACGGCCCGATCAACGCCAAGACCGGTTCGATGGTCGCCTACCAGGGCGATGCCCGGTTCGCGAACACCGGCACCGGCGGGCTCAGCAAGATGATGAAGACGAAGATGACCGGCGAGGGCGTCAACGTCATGCTGGTCGAGGGGACCGGCGAGGTGTTCCTCGCCGATGCCGCTTCGGAGATCCAGATCTTCTACCTCGACAACGACATGATCTCGATCAACGGCGCCAACGTGCTGGCGTTCTCCGGCTCCATCGAGTGGGACATCCACCGGGTCAACGCCGGCGGCGCGTCGATGATGGCCGGGGGCCTCTACAACGTGGTGCTCAAGGGGACCGGGTACGTCGCGGTGACCACCAAGGGCGACCCGGTGTGCTTCGACGTGGCCCAGGCCCCGACCTTCGCCGATGCCCAGGCGGTCGTCCTGTGGACCAGCGGCGTGCGAATGGATGTCAAGGTCGACTCCGGCGGCCTCAAGTCCATGCTCCGTGGCGGCACCGGCGAGCTCGTGCAGATGGCCTTCTCGGGACAGGGATACGTCATGGTCCAGCCGTCGGAGTCCGTCGTGGCGGGCGGTCATCAGGCGACGGCGCCCCAGAGCGGTGGTGGCGGGATGCTCGGGAACCTGCTCGGGGGATGATCCCGGGAGCCCGTCGGTGACTCGTCCGGGAAGCGAGTCCGACGGGGTCGGCGACAGGTCCTTCGACCACCCGGCGCCTCCCGGGTTCGGTGGCGCGCTCCGCCTCCGGGCCGGTCCCCTTCAGTTGAGGATGGCGGTCCGCCGATGTGAGTTGGTGCGAACCCGGATGTCGATGGTCCTGGTGGCGATGCTCGCCGCCGTGCTGGTCGCCACGCCCGTCGCCTCGGCCCAGCAGAGCACCGACCCCGCCGCCCAGCGAGCCGAGAACGACAAGAAGCGCCACGAGGTCGGCCAGCAGATCGATGCGCTCAACGCGTCCGACGACGATCTCCGGGCCGCGCTCGATGCCCTCGACGCCCAGCTCAACGCGGCCAGGGATGACCTGGTCGCCGCCGAGGCGACGGCCCAGGCGGCCCAGACCGCCGCTGATGAGGCGGCCGCCGCCGAGGCGTCGGCCGCCGCGGACGTGGAACGCAGCGCCGTCGAGGTCCGCGCCGTCGCCGTGGACGCCTACCTGAACACCCCGGAGGCGGGGTTCGCGGTGATGATGTCGGCGCCGACCGTCACCGACGCCATGGCCGCGGGCTCCATGCTCCGGTTCCGGGCCCGGCACCGCAACGACGTGCTCGCCGGCCAACGCGCCGCGCTCGAATCGCTCAAGGCCCGCCACAACGATGCGGACAACGCTGCCAACGCCGCCGCCGCCCAGCGCGACGCCCTGTTGGACCGGGTCGCAGCGCTCGACGCCGACCGGACCCAGCGAGCCCAGGTCGTGGCGGAGGCCGACCGTCGCCTCGAGTCCGCCCTCGGCGAGTCCGCTGCCCTGGCAAGGGTCGATGCCAAGCTGGCGTCCCAGGTCATGACCCAGAAGGCGGCGCTGGTGGCGGCGGCCGCAAAACCGGCACCGCAGTTCCCGGTCCTCAGGCTCCCGACGCCGGCGCCCAGACCCAACGCTCCGGGGCCGACCACCCCGCCCGCCACCCTGCCGCCGACCACGCTGCCGTCGCCGGCCGACCCCCTGCCGGTCATCCCGACACCCGTCCTGCGCACGGTTCGTGGCATCACCGTGGCGGCCTCGATCGCCGATCAGCTTGCGGCACTCCTGGATGCGGCGACCGCGGCGGGCCTGAAGCTGAGCGGCTGGGGCTTCCGCGACCCCCAGCAACAGATCGATCTGCGCAGAGCGCACTGCGGGCCCACGGACTACGACATCTACCAGCGTCCGGCCAGCCAGTGCAGCCCTCCGACCGCCCGGCCGGGGCTCTCGATGCACGAGCGCGGCCTCGCCGTCGACTTCACCTGCAACGGGGTCACCATCCCGTCGCGCGCCGATCCGTGCTTCGTGTGGCTGGCCGCCAGCGCGTCCGGTTTCGGGCTGTTCAACCTGGCATCGGAACCCTGGCACTGGTCGACCAACGGCAACTAGTGCCGGGCTCGGCGGAAATGGGCTGATCGGCCCTCTTCCGGCCGGCGGCGATTCAGTGACATGATCGGTCCCGTGACCGACCTGGCCACTCCTTCGACGACGCGCCACGCCCCGAGTTCACCGGAGCGCGTCGAACCGACCCCCGCCCCCAAACGCATCGCGCCGTTGCCGCACCTGGCGTCGCTCGACGGGTTGCGGGGCCTCGCGGTGCTCGCCGTGATGCTGTTCCACTCGGAGTTCACGTGGATGCGCGGTGGCTTCCTCGGGGTGTCGCTGTTCTTCACCCTCTCGGGCTTCC
>Ga0315287_10004768_pt1 | contig 13273 bp, 11 predicted proteins | sample YL17G11_0_MG_FD_205037 | JGI IMG/M metagenome (GOLD analysis project Ga0315287, IMG submission 205037) | Sediment microbial communities from Yellowstone Lake, YNP, Wyoming, USA - YL17G11_0 | ecosystem: Environmental > Aquatic > Freshwater > Lake > Sediment | place: USA: Wyoming | collected... | reverse complement strand
AGCCGAGGCAACATCACATCAATAACCGACGGCCGCATATCCGACCGCTCTCAATCCTTCACCTACGACCTCAAAGACCAGCTTGCATCCGCAATCTCAACCGGGACCTATGGAGAATTTCACTGGGAATACGACCCCTTTGGAAACCGTAACAGCCAAACTCATAAAATACAAAATACTACAGAGACCACCAACTACTTCTACAGGCTAACCACCAACCAACTGGAAACCGACCAGCTCGAACAGACCGTCACCCAAAACCCCGAGCACATCACAACCTTCTCCGAAAACATCGTGAGCATTATTTACCGGCCAGGCGCAAAGCCTCACGGCAAGTCCTTGCAGGAGCAGTGGGAAGATATTATAATAGAAGCCAGCCAGATATTGGACGATGCGGACCGGGGAAAGAGCAACCGGAGGTATAACAATTTGGTCGGAAAATTTAACAGTTTTATAAACCATTCGCAGTTTGACCGCAAGCTAATATGGCAGTTGTTCGCTCATTACCCCAGCCTCAACAACCTCATCGCGCAATTCCTGGACAGGAAAAACTGGAACGGGCCGAAGATTATAGAGCCGTTGACTTGGACTCCGCAGATGAGGAATCTTGCGAGGGACATCGTTTACCAAGCTTCGCAAATAACTTTTGCCGAAACCGAGGCCGATGACCCGCTATTCACCACCAATGACTATACCTACGATGCGGTCGGGTCCTTGAGTGAAAAGCATTCATATTCCGATGCCGACCCCTCGGGCGAGACCACGCAGTATAGCAATAACGACGACAGCCGCTTGGCGGGTGTCACCAGCAACGCCGCGGCTTTTGGGAGTTATGTTTACGACCATCTCGGCCAGAGAGTTGTCAAGCAGGACATTGACGCGACTATTTTTATTTATGATATTTTCGGGAACATGATCGCGGAGTATAAGTCGGACGGGACGATCTATGATTATATTTATTTGGGCGGAAGACGCATCGCCAAGATTGAGGGCACGGCCAGGTTCCGCTTCCCCGGATGCGGATGGGTGCCTCCGGCGCCCGGAGGATTCTGCGGGATCAGCGGATTAGGCCAGGATGTGGCGTTCAATTATATGTTGATAGCAGTCGGTCCGTTCCTGATCTGGGTGGGATTTAGATACAGAAAGAACAGGATTGCCTTGACTTGCCTATTTATTGTTGGCGCTGGTATAATGATCTTCATGATTTCATCCGACGCTAACCCCCAACCCCCAGCCCCTAACCCCGAGGTTGTTTATTATTTCCACAACGACCATCTCGGCACTCCCAAAGCCATGACCGACTCCACCGGAGCAGTAGTATGGGACGCAGTCTATAAACCATTTGGCGAGATTGATTCTCTAAGCGCTACGGTCGAGAACAATTTCAGATTCCCTGGCCAATATCAGGATGAGTTGACGGAACTATACTACAACCATAATAGATATTATATGCCTCAACTAGGAAGATACAATAGAGTAGATCCTATTTATAATTGCGCAAAGCATCCGTCACCAAAAGTATCATTATATGATAAGAATTATTTATATGCTAGAAATAATCCAAATATAGTCATTGACAGAAATGGCTTATCATCTGAGTGCTATTATTGTGACATAGATTTTGGGGCATGTACTACTCGTGCGTTTATTTCTCATACTTCTTGCCACGCAACTGCAGTAATTGCAGTATCTTCTTGTATTCCAATATGTGAAGATATATGTATTTGGCAAGGTGTTGCTGCACCTGTATGTTTTGCAGAATGTGGCTCATTCTGCGTGGGTCTCGGTGCGGGCACTGAGTATATGTGCTTACTACTAATTTTTTATGAGTTTGGCGAATGTGTCGCAGATTATGTTGAATGCTTACAATTACACAATTGTTATGGTAATGGTCGTTGCGAGTAGGTGAAAAATGGGAAAAGAAGATAAAAAAATATTTAATGTTCTTAATCAAAGCAAGAGACATAGGAATGCAATAGTTTATATTATTACAATGTTAGTGGCGATAATATATTTGCCATATTTAATGAGGTATCTAATTGCGCAATTTCCAAACCATATATTATCAATTATTGCCATAATAATGATATCTTATATTGTGGCAGTAATATATGCAATATATATAGCAGCGAGATTAATTCGATATTCACGAGAGTCTGTAAAAAAGCAACAAGAGGATATAATAAAAGCAAATAGAAAAGATTAGGACTCAAAAATATCGCGTGGGGATAGTGCGGAGAGGGTCAGGCCTTCACTTTTCACTTTTGAATTAGAGGACTAAATGTATGTTAGGCAAGTTTAACAGCTTCATAAACCATTCTCAGTTTGACCGCAAACTCATCTGGCAGTTGTTCGCCCATTACCCCAACCTCAATAACCTCATCGCTCAGTTTTTGGACAGACAAAATTGGAACGGGCCGAGGATTATCGAGCCGATGACCTGGACGCCTCAGATGAGAGCATCAGCCAGGACCATCCTTTATCAGGCGTCGCAGATAACATTCCAGGAGGCCGAGGCTGACGACCCGCTATATACCACCAATGATTATTCCTACGATGCGGTCGGCTCATTATCAGAAAAGCATTCATATTCCGATGCCGACCCCGCGGGAGAGACCACGCAGTATAGCAATAATGACGACAGCCGCTTGGCGGGTGTCACAAGCACGGGCGCTCCTTTCGGCAACTATGTTTACGACCATCTCGGCCAGCGAGTTGTCAAGCAGGATTCTATTGATGCAGAGATTTTTGTGTATGACATCTTCGGCAACATGATTGCGGAGTATAAGTCGGACGGGACGATTTATGATTATGTTTATCTTGGAGGCCGCCGCATCGCCAAGATTGAAGGCGCGGCAAGGTTCCGCTTCCCGGGATGCGGCTGGGTCCCGCCGAGTCCGGGAGGATTCTGCGGAATTGCCGGCCTCGGCCAGGACATTGCGTTCAATTGGATGATCATGGCTATCGGCCCGGTGATCATAGTTTTGGGCTTGAAATATCGGAAGCGGAAAAAGGTCCTTGCTTGCGTTTTGTTTATTGGGGTTGGTACAATAGGTGTAATGATTGCATTTGAAGCGAGACCCGATCCCCGAGACCCGAGTCCCGAAGCTGTTTATTACTACCATAATGACCACCTCGGAACTCCCAAAGCCATGACCGACGCTGATGGCGTAGTAGTTTGGGATGCTGTTTATAGGCCATTTGGAGAAATTGAATCTTTAAGTGCTACAGTCGAGAATAATTTCAGATTCCCCGGACAGTATGAGGATGAGTTGACGGGACTTCATTACAATCATCATAGATACTATATTGCTCAGTTAGGTAGATAAAATAGACCCGATCCATTATTATCTTTATATATTTCTGGAATGATATTATCTTTTAATCCATTTACTACCTTTTGCTCTCCAAATATCCTATTGAGTACCATAAGGCATCCTATCTCTTCATATTTATATGTAAATAATAAGCCTATCATACTTAAAGATCCCACATCACTTATTGCTACAACTGACCTAGAATGCCAACAAAATTGCAAAACTGCGGAGCGACTCTGTAAAGGCATCTGTGATGGTTTTAACTTTTATGGTCAAACCCTTTGTGGTTACTTATGTGATGATGTATATGCTTGTTGCTTTGCCGGTTGTATAAATTGCCATGAGGCGAATTCTTGTGATGATAAAAATTGGAAAATATGTATAAATAAAGATGAATTTAAATGTAGAAGATTAAAATTCCTGCCTGGTTATTTCAAATAGAATAAGGAGAATTAAATGATAATATATCGAAAAAGATATTTAATTATTGTAATAATATTTCTATTCGCCACTATTACTGAATGGTACTTAAATGGTTACATGTTTGACAAGTCATTCGATGAAATATATTTATTAAAAAAATATTTTGATAAATTTTCAATAAATATGATACCATATATGTTTGTTTCTACACTTAGCTATTTTATTGCTGGTTCTTCCGTAGTTCTTATGTGTCTAATATTAGGCATTTTATATACCTATATGAGTAATAAAATATATTTTTATTTTTGTATATGGATATTTATTGTTCATAACGCGCTTGGTATAATATTGAATGATTGGGGTTTGTTGCCGAGAGGGCCATGCTTGAATGAAATAGTAATGATAATTATTGTTCCACAAATATTATCATTTATTCTATTACTTACATTGGGTTATATTTCATATAAAGTTGGCAAGAGCATGTCTATATTTATAAAAAACAAATTGTCAATAACAACGAGGTCCACTCCTTAACATTTGACTTTTGAAAAAGCAACCGGGTGTAATTTGGGGGCAGGGTCTAGGGTTTTGGGGTTAGGATTTAGGGAAATCGGTTAAATGTCCATTCGATAAAATTTACCCGCCATGGTGATAGTTTTAAAACAAAAGCAGGCTTGACTTGGATTTTGCACAGAGGGTACAATTCCTTAGGTCCAATTTGTCTGGAAGGGGCGGGCAATGAAGAAAATACTGGTGCTGCTAACGGGTCTTTTCATCGCGTTTTCCGGGTCTGCGAAGAATTATTCCTTGACCGGGGATGCCTTCCGGCTCAAGCCGTTTGCGGGCCAATACGAGGACGCTTGGACGACTTATCAATTTGACGACTCGTCCTGGCTTTCCCAGAAGCAGCCGGCGCAGTGGCAGATGCTTCCCCAGTTTGAATGGAAATACGGGGGCAAGATGTTCTATCGCGCCAGGTTCAATTTCAAGCCCGAGCCGGGAAAAAATTATTTCCTGCGCTTCAACGGTGTTTTTTATTACGCCAAAGTCTGGCTGAACGGGGAACTGCTCGGGACCCACGCTGGATATTTCGCTCCGTTTGAGTTTCGGGTCAGTGGCCGCCTGAAAGAAAAAAACATTTTAGCAATTGAAGTCGACTGCCCCTACGAGGAGGGCGAACACCTAAAGCGGCATGTCACGGGCGTGTTCGGATATTGGGACGTGATCAGTTGGAAGCGCAACCCGGGCGGCATCTGGCGCGAGGTAGAGATTGTGGAGACCGGCTCGGCGCGGTTGGAAAATGTCTGGCTCGGGACCACCAGGCTTGAGGGCAATAACGCGGAAGTCAGGCTCTTCGGCTGGATTATACCTTTGCCTCGGCCTCCGGTGAATTACACTATAACGCTTGACCTGGCGCCGGAGAACTTTTCAGGAAAGTCTTTCCATTTTGAGTTCCCGGTCTCCGCGGACCGCGGGGTACGCTGGTTCACCAAGACCTTCACCCTGGAAAACCCCGCGCTCTGGAACACCTGGGACCGGGGCAAGCCCAACCTCTACAAGGCGACAGTCAAGGCGATGCTGGACGGCGGGGTCCAGGACCGGGAAGAGTTCATCACCGGCATCCGCACCATAGAGAAGCGCTGCCAGAAGGGGCAATGGCAGGAGGGCTTGTGCTGGGAGTTCGCGCTCAACGGCAGGCCGATCTACATCCGGGGCAACAACTACGCGCCCGCGGACGCATACATGGCGAGGGCGCTCCCGGAGACCTACAAGAAAGACATCGCGCTCGCGCGCGAGAGCTACTACAACATGATCCGCGTCCACGCCCACATCGACCGGCCCGAACTCTACGATGAGTGCGACCGCGCCGGGATAATGGTCTGGCAGGACTTCCCGCTCCAGGGAATGTATGCGCACGAGCAGGGAATCCTGGAGGAGGCCTCAAACCAGGCGCCGGAGATGGTCTATCTGCTCGGTTCCCATCCCTCGGTGGTTTTCTATTCCTGCCAGAACGAGCCGGCTCTGACCGCCAACGACTGGAATGTCAGGGTGATGGATAAGAAGCTGAAAAAAATCCTGGAGGCCGCGGACCCAACCCGGCCCGTGAACCTCGGGAGCGGGATAATACTGATGACCGACGCGCACCTTTATTACGGCTGGTACATCTCAGAGGCGGACGGGTTTATCCCGGCCATGCATTACCCTTTTCTCAAAGAGAGCATGGCCTTTATCACCGAGTTCGGGGCGCAGGCGTTCCCCGATTACGAGGACTCCATAAAGTTCATGGACCCGGACATAAACAAGCTGGACTGGAAAGACCTGCAGGAGCATTATGTTCTGCAGAAAAGCAATATGGACAAATATGTGCCGGTCCGACCGGGCTGGGACTTGAAGACTTACATCAACGCCACCCAGGAATACCAGGCGCGCATCCAGAAATTCCACATCGACTGGATCAGGAGCGTGAAATACAAAATAAACTGGGGCATGGTCACCTTCCTGTTCAACGACGCCAACCCGGCAATCACCTGGGCGGTGGTTGATTATTGGAGAAACCCCAAGCAGGCTTATTACGCGATCCAGCAGGCGTTCCAGCCGATCTACGCGTTCACCACCTGGCGGTTCGGTCCCTATCAGACCGGAAAGACCATCAGCCTGCCGGTATTTGTGGTCAATGATTTGCTGCAAAGCTACAGCGCTAAGGTGAGCGCGGAGGTCTCGCATCAGGGCAATAAAATTCTGGAAAAAAGCTGGGCCGTTAAGTTGGAACCGGACATGCCCGCAAAAAAAATCGGCGCCATTTCCTTCAAACCGGAAAGCGCCGGGGATTACGAACTCAAGATAACATTAACAGCCCCGGGCCTGGAAAAGCCCGCGCAAAACCTGACGGTCCTGAAGGTGGGGGTAAAATAAAAAAAGTCTTCATCGCCATTTAACCTGCCATACTCCGGCAAGGGTTTTCAGGGGAAATTAGAATTCTGTTAAGCGGCAGTTGAAAGCAGATGCCAGTTTGTGGTAAAACTATAATGGAATTCGAAATCGGCGATATGAGTGTAATGGCGGTTGGTTATGCCTGTGGTGTTGAGAAAAGACCTGGGCAGGTAGTTTTTTAAGGCTGACCAGAGATAGGGGGTTCAACGATGAGCGGGCTGAAATGGGGTTTGGTTGGTTATGGCGCGCAGGCAAAAAGGATGGTCGCTGCGCTCCGGAAGATCAAGGAAGTTGAACTCGTCAGCGTCTGCTGCTCCACTGAAGACCGGGCCATAGTCGCGGAAAAAGAGCTGGGGGTGCACGGGTACGGGAGGCTGACCGACTTCCTGGACGACCAGGACACCCAGGTCGTTTATATCGCATCTCCCCATCACCTTCACACCCCGCAGGCCTTCAAGGCCATCGAATCGGGCAGGCACGTCCTGGTGGAAAAACCGATGTCGCTCAGCGTGGACGGCGCGCATAAGCTGATCGAAATAGCTCACAAAAAAAAGCTGGTGCTGGGCGTAAATTTCCCGCTCCGCCAGCACCCGGCGCTCCGGGAATTGCGCGAAGAAATAATAAACGACCGGCTTGGGGCCATCATCCAGATTTATGTCCACCTGTGCAGGATAAACCCGCAGCTCCCGGGTTGGTGGCATGACGAGTTCCACGCCGGGCCCATGTGCATGATGGACCTGGGGGTTCAAGGGCTGGACCTCCTGGTCTGGCTGGCCGGGGAAAAGGCCGATGGGGTGTCCGCCATCGGCCGGGGAGGCGGAGGCGGCCAGTCGCTGAATGTGTCGGTCACCATCTCCATGAATTTCCCGAGCGGCGCCCAGGGCGCGGTTACCAGCAATAATTATTCGGTCGGGGAGCCGAACCTGGTGATGGTCCAGGGCTCGGACCAAGGGGTGGTCCTGGAGATGAACTGGCCGGACGGGGACGGCGCCTTCAATCTCCGCAAACGCGTTTCCGGGGTTAAGGAAGAGAAAAGCTATGAGCCATTGGACCTGAACCAGCTGGCCGCTCAAAATTTCTGCATGGCGGTTTCGGAAAAAATCAGGTACAATCCCTGTTGTGAAGAGACCTATCCGGTTGTGGAATCCTGCTGCGCGGCCATAGAGTCCTTGCGGAGCGGGAGGGCGGTCAGGGTGGGGGAAATTGCAAGGGTGTCGGGCGAACCGTACTATCAATAAGCATTGAGTAAGTAAAAGATACCTTTCAGGGGGAGTGAGATGATCAAGGAGTGGTTTGATTTTTCCGGGAAGGTAATCCTGATCACGGGCGCGAGCCGGGGCATCGGAGAGGTGGTCGCCCAGGGCTTTTGCGAACTGGGCGGGGAGGTGATACTCACGAGCCGCAAGCAGGAATCGCTGGACAAGGTCGCGGGCCGGCTCCAGGACCAGGGAGGGAAAGCCTGCGCCATCGCCTGCCATATCGGAAAAGATGAAGACCGCAAAAAACTGGTCGACCAGGTCTTTGAAAAATACGGCAAACTCGATGTGCTGGTCAACAACGCGGCCACCAACCCGCTGTTCGGGCCGGCCATGGACGCGACCCCGGAGGCCTGGGATAAAATTTTCGATGTCAACCTGAAAGGGCCGTTCTTCCTGTCCAAAATGGCGGCGGCCAAGATGGCGGAAAAAGGCGGGGGCGCGATCGTCAATGTCTCGAGCACGGCCGGGATCAAGCCCATGATGGGACTGGGCGTTTACAGCATCTCCAAGGCCGGGCTTTTGATGATGACCAAGGTGCTGGCCTCGGAGCTGGGCGAGAAAAAAATCCGCGTCAACGCGGTCGCGCCCGGGATCATCAAGACCAAGTTCAGCGAGGCGCTCTGGAAAAATGATTTCATCCGCAAGGCGGTCGAGCAGACCAGCCCGCTGGGAAGGATCGGAGAGACCGACGATGTGGTGGGCGCGGTGGTGTTCCTCGCCAGCGACGCCGCAAAATACATCACCGGCGAGACTTTCGTGGTAAACGGAGGAACCGGCTTGAAAGGCGCTTAAGCAGTTGCGCAAAAATATTTTTATCGCACTTTCCTGCCTGGCCCTGGCGCTCGGGATCAATTGCGCCCCCACCCAGGCAGGGCAGCCTGAACCTTCCGCTGATGAAAGTATCGAGACCCATACCATCAAGAACCAGTATTTAGTTTTCACCGCGGGAGTGGTGGGAAAACATCTGGTGCATCAAGCGCTCACCAACCGCTTCTCTCACCTGCCCTATTACATGGAGGGCGAGGAGTTCATCCTGGATTTTCAGGGCCGGAAGATAAAAGCTTCCGAGATGGTTGTGGAAAAAGTTGAAAGCGCGCCCGAATCTCTGCGCTTTTTCATGTCATCTCCCGGTTTTCCGCTCGAGGCCAGGCTGGAATTCCGGATCAGCCGGACCGGCAGCTACCTGGAAAAAATTTTGTTCATAAGGATGACCAAGGGCCAACAATTTTTACGGTCAATCCGATTGATCGACCAGCGCAAGGGCAAGGAAGCCCCGCAAACATTCCCCGGGCCCGGTCAGCCGGTTTACAAGAAGAGCCGGTTCTTCGCAATTGCCTATCCGCTTTCCCATGCGGACATTGAAGGCGGCGAGGTGCGCGTCTGGTATGATGTCGGGAAAATGCTCGGCGGGGAATGGTACCAGAGCTATCCTGCGGTGCTCGGCGTGGCTGAAGATGAAAAGGTTCCTGAATACTTCTTCCGCTACATCGACCAGTTGAGGCACCGGCCCGCGCAGCCCTTTCTCCTTTACAACACCTGGTATGACATGCCCGGAAACGTGACCAGCCAGGCGGTGGTCAATTCCATTTCCGGGATCAGGCAAAACCTGACCGGGCCTTTCGGGATAAAGCTCGATGCCGTGGTGCTCGATGACGGCTGGGACAATCACAAGAAACTTTGGGAGATCGACTCTAAAAAATTGCCGGAGGGGCTGAAGCCGATCGAGACTTCCGCGGCCCAGGTCGGCGCAAAGCCTGGGATGTGGCTGAGCCCCGCGGGCGGGTACGGGGCCAGGAAAAACGAGCGCATCTTCGGCACCATCGGCCAGGGCTATGAAAAAAATATCTGGGCCGGAATGATCCGGGGCGGCTACTGTCCCGCGGGGAAAAAATATCACGAGGTTTTCCAGGAAAGGATCGTCAACGCCGTTGAAAACGGGGTGGTCTATTTCAAGCTCGATAACATCGGCGCGTCCTGCCCGGTCCCCTGGCACGGGCACCGGCAGGGAAAATATTCCGGGGACGCGGTCGCGGGTTCTCTCATCTCGGTGATGGATGCGGCGCACCAAAAAAATCCCGGGGTCTTTTTCAACATCACCGTCGGGGCATGGCTATCCCCCTTCTGGCTTGAGTACGCGGACTGCGTGTGGATGGGGGGAATGGACTACGGCTTTTCCGGGCCCGGCTCGGAGCGCGAGAAGAACATCACCTACCGCGACCAGAACCTTTACAGGCAGTTCCGGGAGAAGAATTACCAGTTCCCGATCAACGCGGTGATGACCCACGGGGTGATCAAGGCCAGGACCAATTTCAAGAAGCCGGAGCCGGTCTCGGAATTCGAGCACGATGTCGTGATCTATTTCAGCCGGGGCATTTCCATGTGGGAGCTTTATATCTCGCCCGAGATCCTCACCAAAGAGGAGTGGGCCGTGTTCGCAAAATGGATCAAGTGGGCGAACGACAACTGGGAAATACTGAGGCAGACCAAAATGGTTATGGGAGATCCCAATAAATTGGAGGTTTACGGATACCTCCACGAAAAAAACAATCAGGCGATCCTCGTGCTCAGGAACCCTTCAGACAAAACTCAGACCATCAACCTGACGCCGGAAATGCTGGCCATGAAAGATTTCAAGCTTGCTGACCAGGAATACCCGGTACTCCAAAAATTTGAGGTTTCCTCCGGAAAAATCAGCCTGGAGCTCTCACCCTTCCAGGTATCCATCATCAAAATCAGCCGGTGATTTGTTTTTTTTGCATAAAAAAGAAAAGAGTGAAAAAATAATTTCTTAAAGGAGGGCGGGCAGATGAGGAAAAAATTAATAATGGGGCTGCTTTTGGCCTTCGCAGCAATGGTCATTTCCTTAAGCGCCTTTGCAAAGAGCGCGGCGATTTCCAGCCAGGACTTGAAAATGGACGCCACCATGCTGGCAATGAACATGGCGCCGGCCGAGCAAAACAAAAAAGCCAAGCAAGAAAAAAAGTCGGCGGGATGCGGGCTATGCAAGGATGACTGGGGCGGGTTCGGAGGACCCATGGTCAATTTCTTGAACCTGGACCTCTCCGTGCTCCACCCTATGTCAAACGACCGAGGGATCGGGAAAATTAATGACAATATGATTTTATACGGAGGCCTGGGGGGCGCCATTTATAAGAGCTTCCGGTTTGGAGGCTTTGGCTTCGGAGGCGGCAGCCATTCCGGGGGCACGGTTTTGGGGGATAAGCGAGAGGCTGAATTCAACATCGGCGGCGGCGGCCTGTTCGGTGAAATCAATTACACGGTCAACCGCTATTTTGGCGTGCAGGTGGGCGGCATGGTGGGCGCGGGCGGCATCAGCCTGGAGGCTGAAGGCCCGGACATGGGCCCGACCGGTAAATGGTCCGCCAACAAGGGAGTGTTCATGGGATACCCCTACGGCGGGATCTGGCTGGCGCCCACAAAATGGATGTGGGTGCAGGCAAACGCAGGGTACATGTTCGCCCAACTGGACACCGCAGGTTCAACTTTCACCAACAAGGAAACCGGAGTGCACATGACGCATGGCAACATTGACGGCGGGTTTGGCGCCAATGTGTTGGTCCTGTTCGGGAGCAACCCCAACATCAAATAGGATATGCCTTAAAAAAGGGCGCTGTTTTTTCAAAAACGGTTGACAAGGCCGCGGCCGCGCACTATCCTATTGTGTAGGCAATTTGGCCTACAGGAGGCGGATGATGAAATTCGTGGCGATGAGGGAGCTCCGCAACAACACTTCCCGGCTGCTCGACCGGCTGGCCAAGGAAGACGTGGTCTTGACCAGAAACGGCAAGCCGGCCGCGGCCTTGGTCTATCTGGACGAGGACCTGCTGGAGGATTTCATGCTTTCAAACCACCCCAAGCTTCTCGCCGAGTTGAAGGCCGCCCGTCTTGAATACGCGAAAAAAGGCGGCATAGACCACAAGGCCATGAAGAAAAAAATCAGCTCCCGCCGTGGATAAGCTAAAACTGGTCTATGCGCCCCGCGCCCAGCGCGACCTCATGCGGCTCCCCAAACGCAACGCCCTGCAGGTTTTGGAAGACCTGGAATTGCTTGAAACCAGGCCCTGGCCCGCTGGAAAGGTCAAAAAGCTCCGTGGATTGGACTGCTTAGAAATAAAGACCGGAGATTTTCGGACCATTTTCCTGCCCCAGAAAGACCGCGCTGTCATCCTGAGGGTGGTCAACCGCCGGGACTTGGAACAGGCCATTGACCGGATTGACGTCAGCGCGCTCAAACAATGGCTGTCGGGATTGCAGCAGAAATAACCGCTGCGTAAAATCGCGAAAACCCCGGTGGTTATTTCTTCTGCCCGTATCTCGCGTTCGGCCCGTGCTTGCGAAGATAATGCTTGTCCAAGATGTATTTTTTCAGCGGTCCGGCCTTGGGGTTCAATTGGAGCGCGCCCAGGGCCATCTTTGCGATCTCTTCCAGCGCCAGGCTATTATCCACCGCTTCCTTGGCGCTCCTTCCCCAGCAAAACGGCCCGTGGTTAGCGACCAGCACCGCGGGCATTGCCAAAGGTTTCAAGCCTGATCTCCGGGAGAACAACTCAAGGATCACTTTCCCGGTGCCCGCTTCATAATTTCCGGCAACTTCTTTCTCTGTAAGCAAACGCGTGACCGGCACCGCTCCATAAAAATGGTCGGCATGAGTCGTGCCCAGGCAGGGGATCTCCCTGCGCGCCTGGCTGAACATGACCGCGTATGCGCTGTGGGTGTGGCAGACGCCCCCGATTTCCGGCCAGGCATTGTAAAGCGCGAGATGGGTGGGCGTGTCCATTGACGGCTTGAGCCTGCCTTCAACCAGCCTGCCCTTCAAATCAACCACCACCATGCTTTCCATTTTCAGCTGGTCATACGCGACCCCGCTCGGCTTGATCGCCACCAGGCCCTTTGCCCGGTCAATGCCGCTCACATTTCCCCAGGTCAGGACCACCAGACCGTTCTTCACCAGCGCCAGATTGGCATCCAGCACCTGCCTCTTCAATTCTTTCAGCATTTTTATTTCCTCGCCTGACCGCGGAGCGAGATCAGGTCTTTCATGACATTGTATAGTTTTCCCTTGTATTCCTCCGTGCCGAAGGCATCATGCAACTCCCGGTAAAGTTTGTAAAGCTCCGCATAGACCGAAGCCGCGGAAGCCCTCGGTTTGTGGAAATCCGGCCTCACCCGCGTCATTTTGCTTTGCGCGGATTCCACCGATTTGTAAGCCCCTCCGACCACGGCCCCGAAAATGGCCGCGCCCAGCGCGCAGGTCTGGCCCGCCCCGCTCACCTTCATGGGCCGGTTCAGGATGTCGGCGTAGGTCTGCATGAGGAACGCGTT
>Ga0315287_10004766_pt1 | contig 13274 bp, 14 predicted proteins | sample YL17G11_0_MG_FD_205037 | JGI IMG/M metagenome (GOLD analysis project Ga0315287, IMG submission 205037) | Sediment microbial communities from Yellowstone Lake, YNP, Wyoming, USA - YL17G11_0 | ecosystem: Environmental > Aquatic > Freshwater > Lake > Sediment | place: USA: Wyoming | collected... | reverse complement strand
CTTTGGTGTCGTTCTCTTCGCGACCGGCTTCCGTCCGGACTACCGCTCGTGGCTCCCGTGGCCTAACGCATTCGATGACCTCGGCTTCCCGCTCCAAAAGGACGGCGCAAGTATGGTCCTTCCTGGGCTGTATTTCGCAGGCGTCCACTTCCTGCGCACACGCAAGTCATCCTTGTTGCTCGGAGTGGGCGAAGATGCGAGTATCATTGCACGTCACGTTATCCTCACCCTCGCCAGGAGCGGGCCCCATACGTAAGCGCTTGGTCAAAAACTCAGATCGGATTGTGAGAAAAAACCTAAAGCTGGGGGCTCGCCCCCTGGTTTGATCTAAATGCCTCGCCAAAACATCACATATTGGGGAAAACATGGCGTGCCAGCCTGGGTGATTTTCTAAGGTCTCTTCTTCAGGTCGAGTCGGCCTTTAGAATCCAACAACTCCGTCAATTCTATGCCCTTGAGGCCTGCCCAATGAAGGTGATGGCATGATCAGGGACCTGGCCGAAAGACTCTGTCAAGGGCCTCCTCCTCTCCCAAGGCGATGGAAGCGAGTAGGCCAGGTCTCTTCTCTCTTCGTCCCGGCCCTATCAAAGGCCGGGGACCATTATAACCAACAGGAGATTCACAACCATGAACTGTACCAGGGGACATCCAATCAAACTCAAGGCCGTCCTCATCTCGGATGACGGCGGCAAGACCTGGACCTGCGTCCGCCAGTACTACCTGACGGACGTTACCGCCAACCGGTTCCTCAGCGACCTGATGCAGGGGAAGCGGTTTGCCATGATAAAGGAAGACGCAAATGGATACTTCGACCGAGACAAAGCAAGCGCCTAACGGCCCAACCTACGACAACGAATTTTCCGAGGACATCAAGCGGCAGATCGTCGCCATGCTTCTCTTTGACGAGGAGGCCTGGCCGGCGGCTGGCAGCATGGTAAAGCCGGAATATTTCGAGAACCTGGTTTTGGCGGATTCCGTCAAACTGATCTTGAGGTTCCACGAGCGCTACCAGCGCCGCCCAACCGAGGACGAGTTCCTACAGGAGATCATGACCCTCCTAGAGCATTCGAAGATTCCCAAGCCGTCCAAACCCTATTTGGAACAAATCGAAGACATCCTGAAAAAGGGATGTTCCTCAGATTTTGCTTACATCCGGGACCAGGTCGCCAAGTTCGCCCGGTTTCAAACCACAAAGGGCGCGATCATCAAGAGCATCGACCACCTGCGGCGAGGGCAGGATTATGACGCAATCAAGGCTGAGATCGACTCGGCAGTGTCCGTAGGGACCTCAGCTGGGGACCTTGACGTGGTTGACCTGGCCGATGTTGAACGGAAGGAGATTGAGTGGTTCTGGCATCAAAAGATCCCCAGGGCCAAGCTGTCCTTGATCGTTGGCGATCCCGGGACCGGCAAATCCTGGTTCACTATGTTCCTGGCGGCCTGCGTCACGACGGGCACCCCTCTCCCCCATTCGGCCCATCAAACGGCGCAGGGCCGCGTGATGATCCTTTCGGCGGAGGATGACCCCGAGGATACGATCGTGCCCCGGCTTGAGGATTGCGGGGGCGATAAAGCCCTGACGCACGTCATTCGCGGGACCAAGCAGGGCAAGATGTTTAACCTTGCTGAGGACCTGGACCGGTTGCGGGCCTACCTCCAAGCGAAGGGCGGCGTCCGGCTGATCATAATTGACCCGATCTCGGCCTACATCGGGACAGGGACCAAGGTCAACAGCCACAAGGATACGGACGTGCGGGGCATCCTGTCGCCGGTCGCCAAATTGGCGAAGGATTTCGACGTGACGATCATCGGGGTCATGCATCTGAACAAGAGCAGGACTTCGGTGCCATATATCGGGTCTCTGGCTCGATGGCTTTCGTCGCCCAGGCCCGCTCGGTCTGGCTAATGACCCAGGAAGACCGCGAGGGCGAAGACACGACGCTCCGGTACTTTTCGCCGGTCAAGGCCAATCTATCCGCCGTTCAGGAAGGCCTCGTTTGGCGGGTTCAGAATGGAAGGCCGGAATTCTTTGACCCCGGCTTCCAGCCGCCCCCTGTCCAAGAACAGCTGGGGCCCCGCCAGCCGGAACGGACCTCGAAGCTGGATGAGGCCATGCGTTGGCTCCATGACCTTTTAAAGGACGGCCAGGCCATAGCCCAGGCCGAAATCGTCCGACTGGCGATGGCCGAGGGCATTTCCAGGTCCACTCTTGATCGAGCCAAGAAGGAAATCGGCGCCAAGTCCGAAAAGTTGCCCGGTGGGTTGGCGCCCTGGGCCTGGGTACTGCCGAAGCCAGCGCCCGAGAACTAGGCCGCTAGGCCCAAAAAAGCCGTGAAATAAGGCCCTAGAAACGCGTATAGGGGTCGAACGGCCTTCGGCCTAGGCAAAGATAGGTATCTCGCCGTAGAGGCGGGGAAAGGAGAAAGGGCATGAGATTCGAAAATAATGTGATCGACCAGACTTCAGATTCCGAAATGCTGGAATTCTTCGAGGTCAGCACGGTAGAGGAGCTTCATCGTCTCCTTGATCACCTGCAGAAGTGCCACGTCATTTATAGCTGGCGCAAATGGTCGGGCGGCGATTACTTCATCATCTTCGAGCCCTTTAACCCCAGGATGGAGCCGGGATGGCAGGGGTAGTGGCTTTGCCTGAGTTCTACCAGCTGTTGAGCGGAGAGAGGCGGCTTGACCTAAACTCGCCATGATGGATATCGTCCCTCAGCTATTGATTGACTTTCCTCATAGAAACAACCATATTTAACATAAGGGCTCGAAACGGTGTTCCGCTTTTCAAGCATCAATCAGCTGTTCCGAAAAAGCAAAAACGCTTGGCCGCTGGTTTCCTTCATTGCCCTTTGGGCTCTCCAAAATGCGATAAGCGCGCCTTCTGCGCCCCGACAAGGGCAACAAGTTTCTGGAAAGCCTCTCCAGTACGAGGTCTCCGTCGTCCTGAAGCTCATCCATGTCTATGTCACGGATAAGAAGGGGAATCCCATCACCGATCTCGAAAAGGGGGATTTCATTCTTTCGGACAACGGCGAAGAAAAGAAAATCACTGAATTTGAGAGGCGTTCAATTTCCATGCCGGCTTCAGAAGCTCCGGCGATCGAACAAAAGGCACAATCACCTCATCCTCCAGCGCCTCTCCTGGGCCGCAAGTTCTTTCTCTTCTTTGACATGGTCCTTGTAGATGCGAAAGGCTTCCTTATGGCCAGGGATGCCGCACGCCGCTTCATCCAAAGCGACCTCCAACCGGAAGACGAAGTAGCGGTCCTCTCTTTTTGCGGGGGGCGAAGCCTTCGAGTCCTTAAACCTCTGACCAGGGATCACGCCGCGGTCTTGTCGGCGGTCGACGCGCTGAGCCCGGGTGATCTGATGAAGCGGATCGGCGCTGGAGATACGGGCAACGAGGATGATATAATCGGAGTTGAAATTACGGGTGATGGCATAACGACGGTCGCGGCCCGTTCCGCTTCGTCACCCGCGCGCATTATCGCCGGGAACTTCATCTGGTGCATGAGATCTCTGGCCCAGGCCGCCCGCTATATGCCAGGAAAGAAGCACCTCGTTCTGTATTCGAATGGGTTCAAAGGAGCCATCCTCGGCAGAGGAGAGTATGCCGGCGGCAGGAATACGGATCTCAACCGGGATTATGAGGAGATGTGCAAGGAATTGGCGGCATCGAATATATCGGTCTACCCCGTAAACACCGCCGATATAAATATCGGTTTGAGGCCAATAGACCAAACTGACTGGAAAGAAGCACAAACTGGGGTGCCGGCTCTCAGGGAAATAGCAGCCCATACGGGCGGCCGCTTTCTTGGAGCTGCCGGCAATGCCCCCGAGCACATGGCAAAGGTTAATATTCTGACAGGTGCCTACTATGTCCTTGGCTATCCTATCAGAGAGGCCTGGGACGGCAAGTTCCATAACATCCGCGTGAGGGTAAGGCGGGCTGGAGCTGAGGTCAACGCTCAGCCGGGGTATTTCAATCCTAAGCCATTTGGAGATTATGCCGAAATCGAGAAGAAGATTGACCTTATCGACCTTGCCCTGGCAGACTCACCCCTTTCGCAAGAGCCCGTCCGATTTGCGATGCACGCCCTGCCCAGCATCGAGGTTCCTGCCGATAAAGTTCATCTTATCGCCGAAGTGTCGGGCGCTGGGCTCGGAGAGGTGGCGGGACGGCAGGTCGAATTCGTGAGCATAATCTTCGACGATCTGGACCAGATCGTCGACCTTAGACGTGCAGAGCTTGATTTAACAGCCGAGGCCCTCGGGGACAAGAGGGCGTTTATCTTCTCCTCTCTGTCCGCCCCCGCCGGGACTTATAAATGCCGGATCGTCTTGAGAAACTTACAGACCGGACTGGCGGCAGTAGCGGGCTCCACTTTGGGCACGCCGGATCGGGCACTTGGCAAGCTTCAAGTTTTCCCGCCGCTTTTCCTTGTTTCTGGCCCCGAGGCGCTGTATCTGGGCGGGAGCGATAGGAAAGACAATCAAGGGCAGATGTCGAGTATACAAGCGCAGGTCGCTGAGGCTCTACTGTTCGACCCGAAAAAGTTCTCCCTTTATCCCGATGGCCCAATTCCAAGTCATTCCTCAGTTTTTGCTCTACTTGAATGTGCGGCTGCAAAAGGGGATACCTCAACTTTGTCGCTCTCAGCAAGCCTAATAGACGAATCCGCCGGGACCGAGTCGCCGATTCCTCTTACGACCCTTGCGGAAAAGGGAGGGAAAGGCACAAAGGCTTTCTTTCTGAGGCTCGAAATCCCCGAACTAGAGTGGGGAGCTTACATCCTATCGTTGACCGTTGCCGACCGAGCGAGTGGTCTTACGTTCCGCGTCACGAAAGTCATATCGATTGAAGAGTCCACTCAGTTGCCGCAGAACAGATTGATAGCTTCAATAACATATCCGGCGTGGAGGTCACCGCCATGATAAGCGCTGTAATGGCCGTTCTACCCGTTTTGCTCCTGAGCACACAAATCGGCAATTCCCCTCGACCGAACTTGGATGAGATCCTGGAACGGGAAGCCGAGTACTGCCGGCGGTTGGAGCTCGCAGCGCTGGATTTCGTTTGCCTCGAAGATATCACGGAAAAGATCGACCAATCCAAAGACATCAACCTGGTCAAATGGAGATCTCCACGAGACCATCCGCCGACGAGCGTCAAGAGGACATTTTTATACGATTTTCAGTTCATTCGGAAAGGCGGCTCCATCAAGGAAACAAGGACCTTGTTGAAGCAGAACGGCCGGGACATGGAAGTCAAGGACGCTGAACTGGAGACGGGGAACTTTGTTTATAAGAATGCGGTCTTGGCACCTGTCGGAATCTTCGGCGACAGGTGGCGTGAGGCCTTTAACTATAAGATCTCGGGCGAGGCCACGGTTGGTGGACGACTGTGCCTGATCATAAGTGCCGTTCCGAAAGGACCTCAACCCGAAATCAATTTTCTCTCTGGAAGGGCCTTCATTGACAAGGCCACTCTGGATATCCTGAAGATCGAATGGAGCGAGCAGAAAATCGGCAACTATGAGGCCTTCGTGAAGCGTGGCGAGCGCTACGGGATGAAGCCCCGGATCAGTGTCACATCGGAATTCGAGGCCGAAAAGAACGGCATAAGATTTCCCACGCGGCATCTGATCGAAGAAGCGTATTTCGGGGCGGCCGGGATGAGTAGCCCCAGCAAGTTCGTTCGCTCAAGGACGATCGTCCTTTACAAGGACTTCAAGTTCTTTACGGTCAGCGTGGAGCGCGACAGCTTCAACTGACAGCCTTCGCTACTCGCAATCATGTTGTTGGCATGCGGTTGATATCTCATATTCTTGCCACGCCGGGTTAGTCCGGCCCTCAGGCTAGCCAATAAGCTGTCGTAGATTGCCTTCCGGCTCTCTTTCAGGCAGAGCATGGTCCCTTAATCTTGAAAAGACGCCCCGGCGGCGGCGGTCGCGCCTCGTATAGATAGACGCTCTGGCCAGCGTCTTTTTCTCAGCGGCGGGAAGAAGGAAAGATTGAAGAAGTTGCAATCGAGAAACCGCCGACGTAATATCAATAGAGGACCACCAGCAGAAAGTTGAGACGGCAGGTTGTCTATGAAGATAATACTTAACTCAGATGTCTTACGTACGGGATCACTAATCAAGGACGCCCTTCCGGAACACTGGCTTACTTTCTTTAAAGAATGTAAGAAGAAGAAATGTCCTATTATCATTCCACAAACTGTGGGCTTAGAATTCGAGCGTCTTCAGTCTGAGTACGTTGGGCTAGAGACTAAACAATTAAGCGACGCCCTAAGATTGTTAGATGACTATCATGTGAGCCATGGCACGATTGATCCATCTAGGCTGGTCCTCAAGCCTAACATAGTCGAACTTATTAGGAAACTGGGGACCGAAGTCATTGTTGAGAATCCAACCTATGAGGACTTTGTTGAAGCGCACAAGCGAGCTTGTCTACATGAAGCGCCCGGTTCTGCTGATAAGAAATCCGATGAGATGAGAGATCTGATCATATGGGTTATAGCTATTAGAACTGCTCGAAAGGATGGCAGGGCCTTATTGGTGAGCACTGATAAAATTCATAGCGGTTCTGCCGGGGATAAGGAAGCGGCCTCCGCGGGGTTGATAAGAGTTAAGACATTCGGAGAAGCTCTGGGTTTCTTCGGATTTGATACTCCGGCTGGTTCTTTTATTAAACATATACTTGAATCGGTTTGGAAAGAACTATTGAAAGCCGAATTACCTCTTGAAAAAAACATTTCGACGATCGGAATCTATGACACCGTTTTTGTTCAAAAACTAGAAAACATTCTGGAGATATCCAGCAAGATAACATTAAAGATGTCTGATGGAAATCCACTTAGTGCAAAAATCCAGGTCTTGCTCTTTGGCGATATAGTTGAAAGTTTCTATATGTCAGCTATTAAGTTTCCTGGTGTGTCTGCAGAGAAATCGGAAATATCTCTCCGACCGAGAAGTTCCATAACTCTTGAAAAGGACGATTATTTAGAACGCCTGCAATCCTTGAGGAATGTCCTGGGAGGTCAGCAATGAACATTAGGATGGGAGGTCAGATATTCTCTAATGTGCAAATCCCTTTGCTATGGGGGACTAGGGCCGTCATCCAAGACATAAAAGGGAGAATCTCAATAATTGAACTTAGCGGGGCCAAAGCTAAGCCAGAGATCATCGGCGACAAGCCGGCTCCCGGGATTGAGTTTCGTCCTGTACTAGAAGGATATGAAATCCTTGAGCAAGCTCGCCCCTTATACACATACTCACCTTCGGAGAAGCTTTTGATGGGCAGGAACTTAGGATTACCTGACTGCCAAATCGGCCCGAATGCGATTCGAGTTGGAACAAATACTTTCTCAGGCAATGTTGTTGAGGGATCGGGAGTCGGCATAATCGTCACGAAAACAGGAATTGGAATGGGCGCTCCACTTCCGAAGGCTCTTGCCGAACTAATCATCTAAGACGACGTCAGTTCAAAGAATCTCACCCCCCATCAAAATAGGCTAGCTGAATATCGGAGGGATTGGCCGCAGGACTCCCCCTTAGGGGTGATGTGGCCCCGCCTAGAGGGAGTTACCCCCGAGGTCACGATTACGGATGAGTCGATGGCTGGGAAGGCCTTTTTTTCTAGTCTTACGGACATCGCCCTCGACGAGCAGGGCAACCTATACGCCTGCGATATCAAAGAGAGCAACATAAAGAAATTCGACGCCAGGGGTTCATTTCTGGGGACGATAGGTCGTCCGGGGCAAGGACCCGGTGAATTCCAAGGTCCCTGGGAGGTCGAATGGTCCAAGGGCGGATTGTATGTCCTTGAGATGGGAAACATGCGCATTTCTATCCTCGACGGCAACGACAATTTCGCCAAGTCGGTCCGGATCGATATGTCCGGCGGGATTTGGTGGAAAATGCAGGCCCTCCCCGATGGACGGTTTCTAGGCCAGAAGGAGAAGGTCAATCGCGAGGATTTGAATGCTCCACAGGAAATGTTTATCGACCTCTATTCCGAGGACTTCGAGTTCATCAAAACCATTTACCGGCACGAGATTCGGAAAAATAAATACATTACCGAGCCTCTCAACATAAATGTCCCCCAACCATTCGCTGCCTCAGTCTTCTGGGAGGTCTCTCCGGCTGGAAAAGTTATAATCGGCTATTCAGGAAAGTATGAATTCGAAATACATAACCCGGATAAGGGCAAAATATCTTCGTTCTCCTACTCATACAAGCCCGTTGAGGTCACAGCCAAAGACAAGGAGTTTCATTTTAAAAGTATGGTAACCACCGAAAGCAGAACCGGCGGTAAAGGAACCCAGAAGCGGGGCGCTCCCGATTGGATAGTCAGGAACACCGAGTTCCCGCGATACAAACCCGCGTACAATAACATTAGGGTCGACGCTGAAGGGAATATCTGGGTCCAGCCCTATGACTTAATTGCCGATAAAGCTGAGCCGAGGATGGACGTCTTCGACAGCGCGGGCCGCTTCCTTAGTAGCGTCATAATCGTGGATGGTACGTTCCCCAATAAGATGGCTCCTCTGCCGGACGGTTTCTGGACGGCGAAAAAGAATGAGGACGGCTTATGGACCATCGTCAAGTATAGGATTTCAAAGTAGATATCCATCAATTTTAATTCTCGAGGCGTCCTGGCCTTTCCTAGCAGATCCGGCCGGAATAGCGCTTGGGCCCACGGGCTGAGCCAGTGAATGGCCTAAAGAGATTGGCGGCATTTTCGCCCTCCCCTCAGAGACCCCAAACAATCGACTTTTCAGGGGAATACCGTTTATCGGCGGGTCTCAGAATGTTGTGGGATTTTTCGGCTTTTCCAATGGTTTGGTCAAGATTTAGTCAAAGTCATAGGGCGCGGGAACGCGGGCAGGCCTCTTTCCAACGCTTATTTCAACTCCAATTGGTACCGCTTGACGAGCGGAATTCCATCCTTGTCCTCCCTGACCATCGTATATGCCTTTCCGTTTATGACCGTCATGACGAATTCCTGCTCCCCGAGCGAGAATTGCGAGATGAACCGTCCGTGGGGATCGAAGACATCGTGGATAAATCCGCCTTCCGCATCACGGACGTAGGTCCGGACGAGGATGTGGTCGGTGTCGGTGACGATCATCGACCTGATAGCGGGAAACTCCGGGGGGAAATCGATCGTCAGGCCCTTTGGAACACGCGTGTCGCCAAAATGCTGTCGCAGGACGATTTTCCGGCCTTCCGCCGTCATGGGATTCGGGTCCGCTGGCTTGAGGATCTTCTGCCGGACCTTCCCTTCGAGATCCAAGACCGTGATCTCGTAGCGGGCGACGAGCGCCCAGGCAAGGCCTCCGTCTCGAGTCATTCCGTATACGAAATCCCGGGGGAACGCGTCGATGACCCTTCCCTGCTTGATCTCGACTGTCTCGCTCATGAGGATGGACATCGCGGACAGCCCGGGCGATAACTTCATCAATTGGTATTCAGAGGCCCCTTTTTCGTTCCACGTGAGACGGTCCGCATAAGTCTCGCCTCGATGGTTGATCCCAAATCGACCAAAACGCCCCCATCGTGACGTCGACGTTTGCCTCAAATACTTGCCGTCCATAGCGAAGAAGGAGATGCGTAAAAGTAATGCATCCATCACGGCGACCTCGTTGGCCGGGGTCAGGATCATCCGGGTGGGAAGAGAGAACTCACCCGGCCCCTGCCCCTTCTTTCCGATCGACATGAGAAAACGGCCCCGGGGATCGAATACCTTGACGGCACCGGCCTTTGGGTCCAGCGCGTAGATCTTGCCTTCAGAATCGGCCTGGACCGACTGCAGACTAAAAAATTGCTCGTCGTTGCCAGCGCTTCGGCCGATCGTCAGCTCCTCGGTTAAGACCAAGCGGGATGCTTCGCCTGGGACGCGCACAGGATTTTTCGGGTTGCGGACGACTCGGATCCCGTTCTCATCCCGGACGTCCTGACCGCTCATCCCCAAGGCCGCGAGCCCGGCCGCGAGGACAACGGCTCCCAAGATCATCGTCATCCAAATAACAACGCGACGACTCATGACACCCTCCCCATGAAGAGGGTTAAGTTTATCGCCGCGCCTCGCCTTAAGTCAAGCAGGCTAAAGGCGCCTGAATGGGCAGACTTCTTCCTATGTCACAAATCTGTTACACGGTTGTGACACGGCGGAAAAATCGAGTCCGGCGGGGAGCAAAGGAAAGTCTGTAACTTCAGGATTATCAGTGAATTAGTGATGGCGCGCCTGAGAGGATTCGAACCTCCGACCTTTGGATCCGCAGTCCAGAGGGCGGCTCAGGATCTTTGTTTATCGCACCTTAGGTTTGAAATTACTTTCATTCCATACTCTGGCAACCTTACCGTTACTATCCATTTCAAAGATGGTTTCTTCAGCCGCCGGTTCGCCGTCGCTATGGATGACCCTGAACCTGTTCCCCTCGATGTGTTTGAGTATTTCCAATCCCCCAAGCGGATTGGCGGTCGGAAAATCTACAATCGCCAAGCCACCCTTCCAGATCAAAACCGCGCTCTCCCCGCCCCAAGGATACGAACTATACGTTCCTTCATATTTTCTTAATGCGGGATCAGGCTGTTCTGCAGTACCAGGCGATCCAAGTGCTTCGGCAATTGCCGAAGCTACAATCTCGCAGGCGCGCTGGGCATATATCCAGGAGTTCACACCTGAAGAATTTGCCAGAAAGACCGCTGCGATCTTCTCTTGTGGCTGTAATGTGATCTGCGATCGATACCCCGCGCAAATCCCGCCATGCCCAACGTAATTTTTTCCGTTGCTCCTCCAAACGGTGAATCCCAAGCCCCACGTTGTATTCGGATCCATCCATTGAAGCCGCTGCATTTCCTTCAGTGTGTTAGCACGCAGAATTTCTTCTTTGCCACCCCCGAGAAGACGAAACTGCCAGGATGCAAATCGTGCAAGATCCACCACGGTCGAAGAAAACCCGGCCGCCGGCCCAATACCCTTTGCTTGAAAAAAAGGCATTCTGTTCTGGATGCCGTCGCGCGTAATGGACGAATACCCGGTCGCGAGCCTGCCGCCTTTGTGCGCTTCAGGGAGTTCCGGACTGGTCTCATTGAGGCCGAGCGGAATAAGTATGTTCTGCTTAACATAATCGGCATAGCCCTGACCCGAAACCTGCGCAACGATCTCCCCCGCCAAAGCAAAACCAAGGTTTGAATATTGAAAATGTGTGTAGGCGGGATAGACGGTGGCCTGGTTTGCCAACGCCGTGACTATCTGTTCCCTGGTGGGAAATTCGGAATACGGAGCACTCCAATAGGGGAAATCAGCATCTCTTGGAAGGCCAGACGAGTGGGTAAGAAGCCCATGAATTGTAACAGGCGGTCCTTCTGGACAGGTCTGTTTGATGTTGAACCAGGGTAAATGTTTGACAACCGGATCGTCAAGACGAAGTTTCCCCTGGTCCCGGAGCTGGAGAACTGCGATACTTGTGAAAAGTTTCGAAATGGAACCAACGCCGTAGATTGTTTCAGGTGTCGCCGGTCTCTTTTTTTCTTTATCGGCATAGCCTAATCCCCCTGCCCATAAAAGCTCCTGGTCATGAACCACAGCAATGGAAATGCCGGGGATATTCTCATAAGCACTCTGAGCCTCTAACCAGAGTTCCAGTAAGTGCAGCGCCGAGGCTATGCGAGGATCATCCCTGAATGATTGGGCTCCGGCAAGGGAAGGCAAGATAATTATGATCGCCAAAAACCGCATAAACGTTCTCTTCATGATGCACCTTGTTTAAGTGTGAGTTTCATTTTAGCTCTATCATCCGCTTAGACGCTCGAAGCCCTAAGAAGGTTGGGGAGCCTTACCCGAAAACCGGCCCAGCTATTAGGGGAGCAAGAGCAGGCCCTCCAATCGAGTTCCGGGCGTTACTTTCCTCCCATTTTGAGGAAGCGGACGGCATTGTTGTAGAAGATGTCGCGCTTTTCCTGTTCTGACAGGAACGAGGCCGATTCGATCCCCTCGATGGCCATTCCGATCGTTTCAGGCCAGTACATCTGATCCGAACCGAACAGCAGCCGTTTGCCGAATCCCGCCACCATGAGCTCACGGAGGTAGTTGTGGAACTCCTGGCGAGGCAGGATCCAATTGATCGTCGCGAGGTCCAGATAGACCTGCGGGTACACCGATAGGATGGCCTTCGTCTCCTGCAAGTAAGGGGCACCCCCATGCATCAGGTATACGCGTAGACGCGGATGATCGACGAGCACTTCCTCGACGAGGGCCGGATTACCCAGGGTCACGCGGAAGCCCTGGAGTCCGGGGAGATAGGGCATTCCGGGGGGCCCAATGCCCGTATGGATACCGACGGGGATGTCCAGCTCTTCAGCCAGCGCGTAATATGGCCCCAACCGCGGATCGCCAGGGGCCATACCCAGGTGCTGAAGGACGAGCTCGCCAAGGACATGCACGCGGCCCGCTTGAATGTCGGCTCGAAGCGTGGCCAGGTCGGGCAGCGGGTTATTCTCGTCGACATACACGCCGGCCAGCACTCGAGCCGGCGCCGCCGCGCGCCACTGGGCGACCATTTCCTGCGGACCGCTTGTACAGGCCTTGACGATGTTGTAGCGCGCCAGCGCCGCAAGCGACGCCTCGCGAAGCTCCGCCGTCGTTCGGGAGGCGGACGGCCGCCCGGTCACCGGATTCTCCGGCGGGGCAGATCCATCGGCCATGCTGTACGCGTGCAAGTGCATGTCGATGACGGGCGGTCTGCCCTCGCGACTCGCCGTCTGAACCCCTGCATGCGGCGAAGCGCACGCAGTCACAAATAGCAGAACCATGAGCGCGATCAGCTCTCGCATTAATTCCACCCCTTGACGTGTAAGGCTGCGATGAGGATAAGCCGATTATATGCTCAAGTCAAGAATCCGGATGTGGGATGGCTTTTGCCCCGCCGTGACCCGGAACGTCGCCCAGTAAGCCTGTCGCGGATCTTCCTCAGCAACCTCTGTTCCAGGTAAGAGAGGCAGAGAACCGGATGCCAGGCCGGAATAACGGAGGATAAAACATCATTGCCGCGGAAGGGAGTCGACTTCTCCGGGAATGAAGAATACCGTCCTAAATGTCAGGCCTCAAATGGGTTGAACGTGGCGTGCCTGAGAGGATTCGAACCTCCGACCTTTGGATCCGGAGTCCAACGCTCTATCCAGCTGAGCTACAGGCACGCACCAGACTAATCAATGACTTACGCCTCGGTCATCCTGGGTCAATTCCGGATTTGTGACCAAA